>Ga0315912_10002610_pt1 | contig 18901 bp, 16 predicted proteins | sample VfabasoilMG_FD_204469 | JGI IMG/M metagenome (GOLD analysis project Ga0315912, IMG submission 204469) | Garden soil microbial communities collected in Santa Monica, California, United States - V. faba soil | ecosystem: Environmental > Terrestrial > Soil > Garden | place: USA: California...
AGATCTCGGCGCCGACGATCGACTGGAAGGGCGCGCCCTCGATCGTGATATGCGTCGAACCCTGCGTCGCGCCGGTAGCCTGCAGGTACTCGACCAGGCTCGAGAGCGAGTCGACCTCGGTCAGCGCGAGACCGGGCAGGCCGAGCTCGCGCGCGCGCGCGACGAGCTTCGCCGGCGAGTCGACGCCGGTCATGAAGGAGTGGTGGCCGTGGACGCGGAGGGGGACGTACATGGGGGCGGGCCACCACCCCGAGGCGCGTACCCTAACGGATCACGAACTCCCTGTCGAGGGGGCGCGCTTCCCGCGCATCACCAGCAGCACGCCGCCGAGGATCGCGGCCATGCCCGCCAGCGTCCAGCCCGTGATCGGCTCGCGGAGGAACGTCGCGCCGCAGAGCACGGCGATCGGCGGCGTGCCGTAGGCGATCAGGCTCATGCGGTACGCGCTCGTGTGCCGCAGCAGCCAGAAGTAGAGGCCGAAGGCGACCGTGGTGCCGACGACCGAGAGATACGCCACGGTCGCGATCGCCGTGCCGCTCCAGTGCGCGGGCGCGTCGCGCTCGAAGAGCAGCGCGCACGACGCGAGCAGGCAGGCGCCGATCCACATCCCGTCGCGGTTGACGAGCAGCGAACTCGCGCCCGAGCCGTACTTCTTCAGCAGCGTCGTGCCGATCATCGCCGAGATCGGGCTGCCGAGCAGGATCAGGCCGCCCAGCAGCGCGTTGGGTCCCAAGCCGACGAGGTCGGTCGCGAAGAGCAGCACGACGCCGGCGAAGCCGAGCACGAAACCGAGCCACTGGCGCGCGACGATGCGCTCGCCGGGCAGGTAGAAGTGGCCCGCGAGTGCCATCAGCAGCGGGTAGGCCGACCAGAGTACCGCGGCGAAGGCCGAAGGCATCAGCGTCTCGCCGAAGTAGACGCAGGCGTAGGACGCGCCGAAGTTGAGCGACCCGACGACGAGCACGAGCCAGCGCGCGGGTCTCGTTCCGCCCTCGCGCTTGCGCATGAAATGCGCGACGAGCGTCATCAGCGCCGCTGCGACCATGAAACGCACCGCGGCCGACTGGAAGGGCGGCAGGTCGCGCAGCCCGACGCGGATCACGAACCAGGTGCTGCCCCAGATCAGGCACAAGAGGGCGATCAGGGAGCTGGCGAGCGCTTGGGAGGGCATCGGGGGCGAGTGATTCTGCGCACGCGCGTCACTGGTTCAAGGACGGCGTGCGCAAGCGCAATCCGTCCTGGCCGAGCGGATACTGTTCCGCGAGCAGGAGGCTCGTCGCGCGCAACACGCGGCCGAAGCCGTGCTTCTCGCGCAGCCCGTCGACCGCTCGCTCGAGGCGGTGCAGGCGGTCGGCGCGGCTCTCGCGCGGCTGGGTTGAGAATCCAGGCGGGCTGGAGTCACAACCCTCGTCGAAGAGCTGCAGTTGCCAGCCTCCTCTCGGCGTGAAGCCTTCGAGCGTCAACCCCACGCGCTTCACCAGCGCGCGGCGGCGCGGGAGCTCGCGCAAGAGCGCCTGCGCGCGGCGCAGGAGCTCGTCGGTCGAGTCGGTCGGCTCGAGGCGCGCGCGCTTCTCGAACTCGGCCGGCTCGCTGGGCTCCACGCGGCGCAGCGACGGCGCGCGCGTGTCGACGTAGGCGATGCGCACGGCGAGCAGGCTCGCGCAGCGCTGGAAGCCGCGCAGGCGCTGCGCCGCGCGCTCGACGAGGTAGCCCAGCATCGCCTCGACCAGCTCGCGCCGGCCCTCCTCGGGCTCGAAGGTGCTGTCGCGGCGGATCGAGGCGGGCGGGCGGAGGACGAGCGCGCCGTGTTCGTCCTCGGCGATCGAGCTCTCGACCGGCTCCTCGTCGATGCCGCGCGCGCGTTCGTGCAAGACGAGGCCCGCGCGGCCGAAGCTCGTGTAGAGGATCTCGCGCGGCACGAGCGCCAGCTCGCCGCAGGTGCGGATCGCGTAGCGCTGCAGCGCGCGGCCGATCTTGTGGCCCGCGCCGGGCAGGTGCGCGACGGGCAGCAGCTCGAGGAAGCGTTCTTCCATGCCGGGCAGGATCTCGGCCACGCCGCCGGGCTTGGCGAGCTTGCCGGCGATGCGCGCCAGCGTGCGGTTGGTGGCGATGCCGATCGTCACCGGAAGCGCCAATTCGGCGTGCACGAGCGCGCGCACGTTCTCCGCGACGGTGAAGGCGTCGCCGTGCAGCGCCTGGGTGCCGCCGAGGTCGGCGAAGAAGTCGTCGATCGAGGCGATCTCGACGCGCGGCGTGAAGCGCAGGAGGATGCGCGCGACGCCCTCGCGCAGCCGGCCGGCGGCCTGCGAATCGCCGCGGCGGAAGATCGCGCGCGGACAGAGCCTGGCCGCCTCGGCCAGCAGCATCCCCGGGCGCACGCCGAACGCGCGCGCCTCGTAGGAGCAGGACATCACCAGGTTGCGCTCGCTCGGCAGCCCGCCGACGACCACCGGCAAGCCGGCGAGTTCGGGGTGCAGCGCCTGTTCGACCGAGGCCAGGAAGGCGTCGATGTCGAGGTGCAGGATGCGGCGCGTGCTGGAAGGTAAATGGCCGCGGTCACGCCCCTGCGACCGCGGCCGGAAAAGGAATGCAGAGGGACCCGTGCCGCCCCGCCCGCCTTGTCCTCGGGTGGTGGGGAGAGGGGGCACGTCGCGGAGCAGCATCGGGCGCCTCTGCAGGCACCCTAACGGATGCCTAACCGCGTGTCCAGGGCAATCGGGATTTTCCGACGAGGGGAAAGCGGCTCAGCTGCGGCGCCCGCGCTTCTTCCCGGAGCCGACGAAGTAGCGCGTGCCGCGGCGCCGGCCTTCCGTGCGCAGGATGCCGTCGCGGACGAGGCGCGCGGCGGGACCCTTCAGGCCCTGCGTGTCCTGGCCGAGCGCGGCGGCGACCTGCTCGAGGCGCAGGCCGGGGTGCGAACGAACGTAGGCCTCGAGGTCGGCGGCCGCCCGGACGCTCGCGGCCGAAGGTTTGCGACCGCGACGCCCGGGTGTCGCAGGTCCAGAGACGTGCGCGCGGCGCGGCGCGGGCCCGGCGCTGCCTTCGAGCGCCTGGCGCAGCGAATCGAGCGTCGCCTGTCGCACGCGCGCGCTGATCTCGCTCACGAAGGCATCCACGAGAGAGCGCAGTTCGCGCTCGTTGTCTTGTTGCTTGGCCATGAGATGGAGGTGATTGGAATGGGGGCGTCGGCCCGTCAAAGTCGCATGCAGCACTGCTTGAACTTCTTGCCGCTGCCGCACGGGCAAGGATCGTTCCTGCCGGTCTTCTCGGCCTTGTGCACGAAGGGCTTGTCGCGCTTGGGCGCGTGGTGGTGCACGGCTTCGCCGGTCGCGACCGCGTGCTCGAATTCGAGGGCCGTGCTCTCGAGCGCCTGGCGGATCTCGAACATCTGCGTCACGACGGCGTGCAATTCGAGGAACGAGAGATAGGCGCGCAGGACGGGCACAGCCTGCGCGGCCAGCGGATCCTTGCGCTGGAAGCGCGCGGGCAGGAGGTGCCCGACGAGCGTGTGCATGCCGTCGCCGTCGAGCAGCTTGGGCGAGACGCCGAGTTCCTCGTAGGCGCAGGCCAGGAAGCGCTCGACGATCGTGCGCTGGTCTTCGCGCGGGACGCCGGAGAGCGCCTGCGCGGCCGGCGAGTCGAGGAAGGCAGCCGTATCGAGCCTGATTTCCCGCTCAGCCATGTGCCGTATAGTGAAGCGCATGGAACTGGTCCTCGTCCAGCCCGAGATCCCGCACAACACCGGTTGCGCCGCGCGCCTCGCGGCGGCGACGGGCGTGCGTCTGCACCTCGTGGAGCCGCTGGGTTTCTCGCTCGAGGACCGCTACCTGAAACGCGCCGGCCTCGACTACTGGCCGCTCGTCGATCTGGTGGTGCATGCGAGCTTCGAAGCCCTGCTGGCGGCGCTCGCGCGCGAGAGCAGCCGCCCGGTGGAGGAGCGCCTGCGACTCTTCAGCGCGCGCGGCGGGAGCTCGCTCTTCGAGACCGAGTTCGCCGCGGACGACGTGCTCGTCTTCGGCTGCGAATCGCGCGGGCTCGCGCCCGAACTGCTCGCGGGCCGCATGCAGCGACGCGTCTACGTTCCGATCCGGCCCGGCGTGCGCAGCCTGAACCTGGCCAACGTCGCCTGTCTGGGGCTGTACACGGCGCTGGTGCGCGCGGGCGTCCCGCTGCCCCGGAACGACGGACGCTACGACGCGCATCCGCTCGCGGCCGAGGACGTGCGCCCGAGCTCGCGCGTCGTGCGCATCGACGCATGAGCCAGGAGCGCAAGCCGCGCCGCGGCGACGTCTGCGAGCTCGAGATCGAGAGCTTCGACGAGCGCGGTGAGGGCGTCGGGCGCTCGGGCGAGTACGCGGTCGAGCTGCGCCGCGCGATCCCCGGCGAGCGCGTGCGCGCCGGGGTCAACTGGCGGCGCCGCAACCTGCTCGGGGCGCGCGTGCTGGAGCGCCTTGCTCCCAGCCCGCACGCCGCAGTGCCGCGCTGCGCGCACTTCGGCAGCTGCGGCGGCTGCAGCCTGCAGTCGCTGGACTACGAGACCCAGCTCGCGGGCTTGCACGCGCTCGTCGAGCGGGCGTTCCGCGCGCAGGGCTTCGGCGCGGAGCTCGAGATCGCTCCGGTCGAGGGCGCCGGCGAGCTCTACGGCTACCGCAACAAGATGGAGTTCACCTTCTCGAACCGGCGCTGGATCGAGGACGGGGAACCGCCCGGGGCGGCGACCGGCTTCGCGCTCGGCCTGCACGCACCCGGCGTCCACAGCAAGGTGATCGACGTCGGCTCCTGCCCGATCCAGCCTGCGGCTGCCGACCGGATCCTCGCCAGCATGCGTGCGGAGGCGCAGCTTCGCGGACTCGAGCCGTGGGACCAGCGCACGCACACGGGGCTCTTGCGCCATGCGGTCCTGCGCAGCTCGCGCGCCACGGGCGAGATCCTGGTCGATCTCGTGACCTCGCGCGATGCATTCGAGCTCGTCGATCCCTACGCGCACGCGCTGCTCGCGCGGCACCCGGAGATCACCACCTTCGTGCAGAACGTCAACACGCGCCCGGCGCAGACGGCGCAGGGCGAGCGCGAACGCGTGATCCACGGCCCGGGCTTCATCGTGGAGCGCCTGCTCGATCTCTCCTTCGCGATCTCGGCCAACTCCTTCTTCCAGACCAACAGCGCGCAGGCCGAGCGCCTGTTCGGCCTGGTCCGGGAACTGGCCGGCGCGCGCGGCGACGAGCTCGTCTTCGACCTCTACTGCGGCACGGGCACGATCGCGATCGTGCTGGCGGGAGCGGCGCGCGAAGTCGTCGGCTTCGAGGTCGCGCCCTCCTCGGTCGCCGATGCGTGCGCGAACGCGGCGCGCAACGGGATCGAGAACGTGCGCTTCGTCGAAGGCGACGTGCTCGCCTCGCTGGCGCGCGAGTCCGGCCGGCCGGACATCTGCGTGGTCGACCCGCCGCGCGCCGGCCTGCACCCCAAGCTGGTCCCCGTCCTCGGCGCCCTCGGCCCGCGGCGCATCGTCTACGTCTCGTGCAATCCGGTCTCGGGTGCACGGGATGCACGCGCGCTGGCGGACTTCCGCTACCGTGTGCGTGCGGTCCGTCCCATCGACCTGTTCCCGCACACGCCGCACGTCGAATGCCTGTTCACCCTGGAGCGCGAGAGCTGAAGCGCGAGCCGCCGCGCAGCCTGTGCGAGCGCTGCCGGCACGTGCGCGTGGTCGAGAACGCCAAGGGCTCGCGTTTCCTGCTCTGCCGCCGCTCCGAATCCGAGCCCGCGTACCCGAAGTACCCGCCGCAGCCCGTCGTGGCATGCCGCGGATTCGAGAGCTAGTCTCAACCGGGATGGACCTGATCGTCGAGCCGGGCAGCCTGATCGTGGCCGCGCCCGACATGCTGGACCCGAACTTCATGCACGCCGTCGTGCTGGTGGTGCAGCATTCGCCCGAGGGCGCCTACGGACTGGTGATCAACCGTCCGGCCGCGATCACGCTCAACGTGCTGCTCGCGGACCATCCGATCCTCTCGCAGCAGCGCTTCCCCGTGCACGCCGGTGGCCCGGTCGGGATCGACACATTGCAGTTCCTTCACCGCGTGCCCGAGCGTGTTCCGGGCGGCGTGGAGCTCGCGCCCGGGCTCGTGCTCGGCGGCGAGCTCGACGCGCTCGCGCGCTACATCGAGGAAGATCCGGCCGAAGCGCAGCTGCGCGTGCGCATGCTGCTCGGCTATTCGGGCTGGGGCGCGCGGCAACTCGATGCGGAGCTCGCCAGCGGCGCGTGGGTTCCGGCGCCGTTGCAGCCTGAATGGGCGTTCGAACCGGATGGGCAGCTCATCTGGCGGCGAGTGCTGCGTTCGCTCGGCCGGCACGCCCAGGGATTGGAAGACCTGCCGCCGGACGTCAGCTGGAACTGAGGCTCTACTTGTACGCGCGTACAAAAAGAGTAGAAACCACCGCCGGCCCCCGACCATGGAACGAGCTCCGCTGCCCGCCGATGCGCTCCTCGATCTGCTCGTCGAAGAGGGCTTGATCAGCCGCGCGGAGGCCGAACCGCTCGCGGCGCGCGTGCGCGACAGCTGGATTCCGATCGGAAAGATCCTGCGCCAGCAGGGTTCGCTCACGATGGGGCAGCTGATGGACCTGCTCCAGGAACAGGCCAACACGCCCCACATCCGGCTGGGGGAGCTGGCCTTGCAACACGAATTGTGCAGTCCAGCCGACGTCGAGCGCGCCCTGCGCACGCAGCGCGAGACCTGTCCGCACGTGATCGAGCTCCTGCTGCGCGGCGGACACTGCGAGCCGGAGAAGCTCTGCCGGGTGGTCTCGCGCTACGTACGCGAGCTCGAAGAGCGCCTGGCCGCTGCGGAGCCTCCGGCACTCGGCCCTTGATCCCGCGCCCGCGTCGGGGAGGATGCTCGTGTGGACGGACCTCCTCGGACTCCCGGGAAGCGCTGGCGCAAGCTCGCGCTCTTCGGCGCGCTTGCGCTGCTGCTCTTGGTCGTCTGCCTCCCGTGGATCGCCGCCCCGCTCGCGCCGGGATTCATCGCGCGCGCGTTCGCCGAGCGTTTCCACGGGCGCCTCGAAGTCGGCGGCGTCGAGCTCTCGTGGTTCGGAAAGCAGGCGCTGCGCGAGGCCGTGCTGCTCGATCCGGAGGGCCAGGAAGTCGCGCGACTGTCGGTCGAATTGCCGGACCTGTGGCACCTCGTCCGCGGCGCGGGCCGCGATCTCGGCACGCTGCGCGCGGAGCTGCGCGCGAAGCTCGTGGCCGACGAGTCGGGCGTCACGAACCTCGAGCGCGCACTCGCCCCGCGCTCCGTCGCCGCAGCGCCCACGCCGGAGAGCGAATCCGCCTCGAGCACGCCGGGCGCCGAGCCCGAGCTAGAGCTCGAACTCACGAGCCCGCTCTGCTCCTGGTCCGACGCCCGCACGCGCGCCGCGGGCCAGGACTTCGAGATCCGGGGACTGCGCGCGCGACTCGCGCTGCACGCGGGACAGCCGGCGCGCTTCGAGGCGCACGCGGAGCTCGCCGGCGAGCACCCCGGAGTGCTCGAGTTCGACGCGCAGGTCGACGGCCTGCGCACGCAGGGAGGCTTCGCGTTCGCGAAGGCGCGCGCGCGCGGCAAGGTGCAGGGCTTCTCGAGCGCGATGCTCGACGGCCTGGCCGCGCAGCGCGGACAGCTCGAGCAGGTTCTCGGCCCGCGCTTCGACCTCTCGTTCGAGCTGGCGGACCTCGGGTCCGACTCGGGCACGCTCTCCTGCGGCCTGCAGTCGGAGCGCACGCACTTCCTGATCGAGGGCCGCGTGCAGGACGGTCTCTTGCGCTGCACCGCCCAGCGCGGACTCTCGCTCGAGCTGGGCGAGCCGCGCGCGCTGCTCGAGAGCTGCCTCGAGCCGCTGCTCCCGCCAGGCACGAACCTCGTCTGGTCCACGACGCAGGCGCCCTGGAAGCTCGAGTGCGCCACGCTCGCGCTGCCGCTCCCGACGCAGGCGACGCAGGGCAGCGCGGGCTGGCTGGCGCTGCTCGGGCGAGCCGAAATCGACGCCAGCTTCACGATCCCCGGCCCGATCGGCTTCCAGAACGAGTTCACGGGCGGGATCAACCTGCATCCCGCGCTGAGCGGCCTTTCGTGCCGCGTCGTCTCGGGCGGTGGCAAGCCGTTCTCGGCCACGCTCGACGCGCAGCTGATCGCGGGCGAGACCGGAGCGCTGCATGCGCGCGTGCAGGCGGCCGATCCCTGGGGTCCGCTGGCGCGCGGCGAGCTGCCGGTGGTCGACGCGCGAGTCGAGCTGCAGGGGATCTCGAACGCGATGCTCGATGCGCTGATCGGGCGCGAAGCCTTCCTGGCCCAGGGCTTCGGACGCGCGCTCAACCTGCGCATCGTGCTGACGCAGATGAGCCTCGCGGGTGGAGCGCTGTCCGCCGAGTTGCACTCGGCCAACATCGACCTCGGCGTGCGCGGGACGGTCGTGGACGGGAACCTCGTCGGCGAGACCGGGCATGCCATCGAGCTGCGCTTCGGTCCGCCGGCGGGCTGGCTCGAACGCCAGCTCGCGCCCAGCTTGCCGGAGCAAGTGAAGCTGCGCATCGAGCCGCAGCCTGTCAGCGCCGTGCTGGTCAACTTCAGCATGCCGCTGGCCGCCGCGGATCTCGACGCGCGCCTCGCGGCCACGCAGGCGGTCTACGAGCTCAACCTGCCGGCCTGCAGCCTGACGCTCGGCGACGGGCGCACGCTGGCGCTGAGCGACTCGGTCGTGCGCGGCTCGCTGGGCCGCGGCGGGCCGTGCGCGCTGCGCGTCGACACCTCGTTCCTGCAGCCCTGCCCGACGCGCTGCGTCCTGCAGGGTGAGATCCCGGGCCTGGCCGGCCTCTCGCGCGGCGTCCTCCCGCCGCTCACCGCCGACCTCGCGCTCGACCTCCTGAACACGAACGGACTCGATTCGTGGCTGGCGGCCGGCGGACGCCTGACGGCGCTGGTGGGGGACAAGGCGAACCTGCGCGTGCGCGCCGGGCAGTTCGGCCTGCAATCCGGAACGCTCGAGCTCCTCGCGCACTCGGAGAAGCTCGACGCCCGCCTGGCGCTCGCCTGCGACAAGGGCACGTGGCGCAGCTCGGGCGCAGCGACCGATCGCATCGCGCTCGCGCTCGCGCAATCGGACCTCGAGCGCGAGCTCGGGCCGCTCCTCCCGCCTGCGACGGCGCTCGCGCTCGCGCCCGAAGCCGGAGCGCTCGCATTGCAGGTGCGCGAGCTCGCCTGGGCGCTGCCCGCGGATCCTGCGCGCCCGCTCGAGGGATTGCGCGCGAAGCTCGAGCTCGCCCTGCCCGACTGCTCCTTCTCGAACGCGCTCACCAAGCAGGCCGGGATCGAGCCGCGGCTCGCCGGGGCGCGGCTAGACGTCGAGATCGCGGAGCAGGGCGAGGTCGCGCTCGCGTTCGACGCGCGCATCGGGGGCGCGGGGGATGCGCGCCTGCACGCCGAGGCGCGCGGCCGCGCGCTCACGGCCGGAAGTGCGTCGCTGCGCGTCGAGGGGCTCTCGTGCAAGGTCGTCGACGCGCTGATCGGGAAGCCGGAGGCGCTCTCGGGCCTGCTCGGCGACGCGCTCGCGCTCGAAGGTCAGCTCGTGCGCGCCGAGTCCGGCACCGGGCAGCTGAGCTTCTCGCTGCGCGCGCCGCGCGGCGAGGCGGCGCTCGCGGGCAAGCTCGAGCCGGGCAGCTTCCTGCTCGCCGAGCCGGAAGGATTGCACGTGCGCCTCGAACCGACCGACGCCTGGCTCGCGCAGGCGCTGACGGGCCTGCGCCGCGCGCAGGGCGCGCCCGCGCCCTTCGACCTGCGCCTGCACTCCGAACGCATCGCGCTCCCGCGGGGCGAGCAGACCTGGATCCAGGCGTTGGGCTGGACGGAAGGGCGCCTGGAAGCGAAGCTCCCCGATCTCGTCTGGGCCGAGAAGGCAGGCGCGGCCGTCGAACTGCGCGAGCTCGTCCTGCAGGCCAACCTGACGCAGAAGCCGGGCTCGCTGCTGCGCTGGAACGGCAAGATCGCGGGCGACGTGCCGGGCGATCTCGCCTGCGAGCTGCGCGCGCTCGATGCACTGTCGGTGCTCGGAGAAGAGGGCGGACCGGGGCGCTTCCGCGTGGCGCTGCACGCTGCGGCGCACGGCGTGCCGGTCGGTCTCGTCGACGCGCTCGCGGGCCAGGGCGGCCTCCTGGTGGAGGCGCTCGGCGCGCGCGCCGATCTCACGCTCGAGAGCGCCGGACTCTCGCTCGACGAGGGCGCTTTCGTGCTCGACCTCGTCTCGCCCCAGGGACCGGCGCACCTCGACGGCGAGCTGCGCGCGGGCGTGCTGCGCGTCTCGAAACCCAAGGGGCTCACGGCGCACTTCAGCCTCGGCCCGTTGAGCTCGACGCGCATCGTCGGCCGCCTCGTGCCGCTCTTGTGCGAACTCTCGAAGCCCAGCGGGGCGGCGCCGGCCTCGGTCGAGGTCGATGCGCTCGCGCTGCCGCTCGACGGCGATCTGGCGCAGCTCGACGGCCTGTTGCGCTTCGATCTGGGCGAGGTCAACTTCGCGCTGCTGCCCGGGCTCAAGGGCCTGTTCGGTTCGCAGGCCGCGCCCAAGGCCGTGAAGCTGCCGGCGTTCTCGGTGCCGATCCAGCGCGGTGTGGTGCGCTACGAGAAGCTCGTCCTGCCGCTCGGCGGCCGCGACTTCGCCTTCCACGGCAGCTACAGCCTGGTCGATGGGGGCCTGCAGCTCGGCACGCAGATCCCGCTCGAGCTGCTCGGTTCGAAGGTCAGCTCCGAGCTCGACAAGGCGCGCGGCCTGATCGACGGCAAGACGCTCGTGCCGATCGAGATCCGCGGCACGCTCTCGAAGCCGCGCTTCGCCGTCGGGCAGGGCTTCCTCGACGAGATCGCGAAGAAGGCGCTCGGCGGCGCGCTCGAGAAGGGCCTCGAGGACCTGCTGAAGAAGAAGAAGAAGCCCTGAGGCCCCCGTGCGCTTGCTGCTCGTCCTGGCCCTGTTCCTCGCCGGCTGCGATGCGCGCAAGCCGCGCGTCGTCGTCTGGATCGAGATCGGCTCGCTGCGCGCGGATGCGCTGGGCTGCTACGGCAATCACTCGGTCGGCGAGGGAGGCGTGACACCGTCGCCCTGCATCGACGCGCTCGCCGCCGACGGATTGCGCTTCGAGCATGCCTACGCGAGCGCACCTGCGACGGTCCCGAGCCTCGGCTCGCAGTTCTCCGGGCAGTGGCCCTGGGAGACAGGTCAATCTGAATCGTTCTTTCCGCGCGTGCGGGGACTGGGCTGGCGCACGGCCGGTATCACGGCCAGCCCCGACGCCGCCGAGACGCTCGCGCTGCTCGTGTCCCAGGCCGACGAATTCGCGCGCGACGCCGGCCAGGGTCTGTTGCTCTTCGGCTGTCTGACCGAGCCGCGCTACCCGTACGAAGAGCACGCTGGGCTGCGCTTCGGGCCGCCCTACGCCGGCCCGCTGAAGGGCGACGAGGAGCTGGGCGACCTGCGCGCGCGTTCCGCGCAGCTCTCCGAGGCCGACCGGCTCCACCTGCGCGGCCGATACCAGGGCGAGGTGGCCTTCGTCGACCGCGCGCTGGGCGCGTTCTTCGGAGAGCTCAAGCGCCGCGGCTGGTACGACGAGGCGCTGATCGTGCTCGTGGCCGACCACGGCGAGGAACTCTTCGAGCGCGGATCGCTGGGCCACGGACGGACGCTCTTCGACGAGGCCGTGCACGTGCCCTGGATCGTCAAGCTGCCCGCCTCCGAGACCGGCGCGCGCAAGGGTAAGAGCATCCCCGATGTCGTCAGCCTGATCGACCTGCCCGCGACGCTGCTCGACTGGATCGGTGCGAAGCCGCGCGCTCCGGCCGGAGGGCTGATCGGCCACAGTCGCTCGCTGCTCCCGGTGCTGCGCACCGGAGCGCGCAGCGAACGGCGCTGGATCTACTTGCGCGCCGGAGACGAGCCGCCGGCCGACGTCTGGGGCGTGATCGACGCGCAGACCGCGCTCAAGTGGGTCGTGGACCACGGACAGGATCCGCCGCGCGGCATGCTCTTCGATCTCAAGCACGACCTCTACGAGCAGAACGACCTCGGGCAGGGCCCGTACGTGCAGCGCGCGACACTGATGCAACGCCTGCGGGGTCTGATCGCACAGCCGCTCGAGTCTCAGCGCGCAGCTCCGCTCGTGCTTCCTGAAGAGCCCTGGATCGCCTGGCCCGCCGACCTCGATGGGGCCGGCCCGGCGCTGCTTCGGGACCGGCGCTGAGGCGTTGTCGCAGCGCGGCTCAAGTCCCGCGCAGGCGTGCGCCGACGAGGGGAGAGATGACACCCGACGTCCCCAACACCAGCGCAACCGCAGCCGAGCGCCGCGCCGGCAAGCGCCGTCGCTCGGCCGGCAAGGTCAAGCTCCGGATCGAAGCGAGCACGCTCGAGGGCGAGTTGGACAACATCTCGCCCAACGGCGTGCTGTTCTTCACCGGCGCCGACCTGCGCATCTCGGTGCAGTTCGAGGAGAACGGCCAGCCGGTCGTGCGCAACGGCCGGCTCGTGCGCGCGCAGCGCGTGCGGCCCGAGCACGTCGGCTGGGCGATCGAGTTCGACTGAGAGCGCGGCGCGCGCTCAGCCCAGGCGCTCGAGCACCCAGTTCGGCATCAAGCCGATCGCGAGCACGATCAGCGCGCACAACCCCGTCGCGATCGCGGCCGCCCAGCGCGAGCCGAGCGCGAAGCTGCGCGTCTCGGTCTGCGGCTGCATGTACATCGCCACGATGACCTTGAGGTAGTAGCCGAGCGCGATCACGCTCATCAGGACGCCGATCACCGCCAGCGGGATCATCTCGGCCCGCACCGCGCAGGCGAAGACGAGGTACTTGCCCCAGAAGCCGCCCAGCGGCGGGATGCCTCCGAGCGAGAGCATGAAGACCGCCATCGCCGCGGCGAGCAGCGGCTTGCGCGAGGAGAGGCCCTTCAGGGACTCGACCGTCACAGCGCCGCCCTCGCTCTCGAGCCAGGCCAGCAGACCGAAGGCGCCGCCGGCGGTGAAGACGTAGGCGGCCATGTAGTACAGCAGCGCGTCCTGCGCGCCGTGCGGTTGGGTGTCGTGCCAGCCCGCGGCGATCGCGAGCAGCATCGTGCCCGCGTGCGCGACGCCCGAGTAGGCCAGCATGCGCTTCAGGTCGGTCTGCACCAACGCGCCGAGATTGCCGGCGGCCATCGTCAGCACGGCGATCCAGCCCACGATCCAGGCGGCGCTCTCGGGCAGCACCGGCTTTCCGTTGACGGCGTTCTGGCCCATCAGCGTCAGCAGGAAGGCGAATCCCGCGGCCTTCGTCCCCGTCGCCATGAAAGCCGTCACGGGAGTGGGCGCGCCCTGGTAGACGTCCGGCACCCAGAAGTGGAAGGGGAACACGCTGACCTTGAAGAACAAGCTTCCGGCGATCAGCGCGAAGCCGACCAGCGCCAGCGGCTCGCCGAGCGTGGTGCCCAGGCCGCGCATGACCTCGATCGAGATCGTGCCCGTCGCCGCGTAGACCAGCGCCGCGCCGTAGAGGAACATCGCCGCGGCGAACGCGCCCAGCATGAAGTACTTGAGGCCCGCCTCGACGGAATCGGAGCGCGCGCGGCGGAAAGCGGCCAGCGTGTAGAGCGGGACGGAGAGCGTCTCGAGGCCGATGAAGAACGTCAGCAGGTCCGCCGCGCCGGCCATCAGCACCATGCCCGCGATCGACGTCAGCATCAGCACGTCGTGCTCGGCCAGGAAGGCCGCCTCCTCGCGGTAGTAGCGCTGACCGAATTCGAAGGCGATCAGGCCCGAGAGCAGGAACAAGAGCGTCCAGGCCGAGAGCGCGTGGCTGTGATGGAAGCTGCCCATCAGGTACGTGGCCTCGGGCGCGCTGAAGCCGCGCAGCGTGCAGACGATCGCCGCGGCAATCGTCAGCAGGAACAGCGGGCGGCGCAGCACGCCCGTTCCGGGCAGGATGTCGGCCAGCAACACCAGCATCGCGCCCAGGCACAGGACCGAGAACGGCGCGAGCGCCCAGAGCGACTCCGGACGCAGGAAATCCTGCAGGACTTGGGGGTTCATCGGTGGTCCGGCTCCCGCGGCAGCTCGGCCGCCAGCGTCACGCGCGCCTTGGCCACGCGCGCCAGCAGCGCGTCGATCGACGCGTCGGTGCGCGAGAGGAACGTGTTGGGCGCGAAGCCGATCCAGAAGAACAGCACGACGATAGGCAGCATCAGGCCGACCTCGCGCAGGTTGATGTCGGAGAGCGCCTTGTTCTCCGGCCGCTCGAGCGGCCCGTAGAGCAGCTTGCGCGTGGCCATCAGCAGGTAGATCGCGCCGAAGATCACGCCCGTCACGGCCACGCTCGTGATCCAGGGCTGGGGCTCGAAGCTCCCGAGCAGGATCAGGTACTCGCCCACGAAGCCGTTCAGGCCCGGCAGGCCGACGCTCGAGAGCACGGCCAGCGTGAAGAACAGCGCGAAGAGCGGCATCACGCGCGCGAGTCCGCCGAACTGGTCGAGCATGCGCGTGTGGCGGCGCTCGTAGATCATCCCGATCAAGAGGAAGAGCAGGCCCGTCGAGAGTCCGTGGTTGACCATCTGCAGCACGCTGCCGCGCACACCGGCCTGCGTGAAGGCGAACATCCCGAGCAGCACGTAGCCCAGGTGGCTGACCGAGGAGCAGGCCACGAGGCGCTTCAAGTCGTACTGCGCCATAGCCAGCAACGCGCCGTAGACGATGCCCAGCATCCCCAGCGCCATCATCAGCGGCGCGGCCCCGATCGCGGCCGCCGGGAACATCGCGATGCAGAAGCGCAGCAGGCCGTACGTGCCCATCTTGAGCAGCACGCCGGCCAGGATCACCGAACCCGAGGTGGGCGCCTCGGTGTGCGCATCGGGCAGCCAGGTGTGGAAGGGCAGCGAGGGGACCTTGATCAGGAAGGCCAGCGCGAAGGCCCAGAAGAGCCAGGTCTGGCGCGTGAGCCCGAGCCTGTCCGCGCCTTCGGTCAGCGCCTGGATGTCCGCGGTCTTGAGCAGGTAGATCAGCAGGATGACGCCCACCAGCATCACCAGCGACCCGGCCATCGTGTAGAGGAAGAACTTGATCGTCGCGTACAGGCGCCGCTCGCCGCCCCAGATGCCCACCATGAAGTAGAGCGGGATCAGCGTCAGCTCCCAGAAGACGTAGAAGAGCACGATGTCGAGCGCCAGGAAGACGCCCAGCATCCCGCTCTGCATCACCAGCAGCCAGATCGTGTACTCCTTGACGCGCGTCGTGATGTGACCCCAGGTCGAGAGCATCACGATCGGGCCGAGCAGCGCCGTCAGCCCGACCATCAGCACCGAAAGCCCGTCCAGGCCGAGCTTGAAGTGCACCGGCACGGTCGAGCCGCCCGCGGGCAGCGCGAACCAGGGGATGTCCACGACCTGCTGGCAGGCGGCGCTCGAGCCGTCGAAGCCGACGCAGGCCTTCAGCCCGAGCAGGCAGACCGCGAGCAGCGTCGTGAACGTGATGCCGCGCTGCAGGGCGATCGCATCGCGCGGCGTGAGCGCCACGACGAGCGCCCCGAGGAGCGGCAGGAACACGAGCAGCGTCAGGGAATCCATGGGGGGCTCAGCGGTTCCAGACCAGCAGGATCGCGATCAGCGCCGTGACGGCTCCCATCCACAATCCGTAGGTGGCGATGCTGCCGCTGGTCATGCGGCGCAAGCGCATCCCGCCCGAGAGCGCGGCCTGCGCGGCACCGTTGACGAAGCCGTCGATCAGCGTGCCGTCGATCAGCGCGGCGACCACGAGCCCGAGGACGCGCACCGGCCCGACGACGAAGCGCGTGTAGAGCGCGTCGATGCCCCAGGCCTCGGAGAGGAAGCGCGCGCGCAGGGGCGAGCGCTCGAACGTCGCGAGGTCGGTCTGCGGTCCGTGCTTGAAGCGGTGGAAGGCCGTGTGGGCGAAGACCAGCGCGACGAGCGCGCCCAGAGCGAGCAGGATCCACTCGGTCGAGTGCGGGAGCGGGTGCGCCGCGCCCAGGAGCTCCACTCCCGGCTCGGTGACCGGGCGCAGCCAGTCGTGCATGTACTCCGGCTGGAGGAAGGCCGGGAAGACGGCCGGGAACGAGAGCGCACCGCCCAGGATCGCGAGCGCCGCCAGGACCAGCAGCGGCAGCGTCATCAGCGAGGACGACTCGTGCGGCTGGAACTTCGCCTTGTCGAAGCGCTCGGGGCCGAAGAAGGTCAGCGCGACCATGCGCCAGGTGTAGAAGGCGGTCAGCGCGGCGGTCACGATCCCGATCAGCCAGAGCGCGTAGTAGCCGCCGCCGCGCGCGAAGGTGTGGGCCAGGATCTCGTCCTTCGAGAAGAAGCCCGACATGAGCGGCAGGCCCGAGAGCGCGGCCGCGCCCACCACGAAGGTCAGGAAGGTCTGCGGCATGTAGCGCCGCAGGTTGCCCATCTTGTGCATGTCCTGCTCGTGGTGCATCCCGTGGATCACGGAGCCCGCGCCGAGGAACAAGAGCGCCTTGAAGAAGGCGTGCGTCGCGAGGTGGAAGATGGCCGAGGCGAAGGCGCCCGTGCCGAGCGCCAGGAACATGTAGCCGAGCTGCGAGACGGTCGAGTACGCCAGCACCTTCTTGATGTCGCGCTGCACGAGCGCGGTGGTGCCGGCGATGAAGGCCGTGAGCGCGCCGACGCAGGCGATCACGAACATGAGCGTCGGGTTGGCCGCGAAGAGCGGATTCAGGCGCACCAGCAGGTACACGCCGGCCGTGACCATCGTCGCGGCGTGGATCAGGGCGCTGACCGGCGTCGGGCCGGCCATCGCGTCGGGCAGCCAGGTGAAGAGCGGGAACTGCGCGCTCTTGCCGCAGGCGCCGCCGAAGAGGCACAGGCCGGCGATGAGGAGCTCGAACTGCGCGCCGGGGTCGGAGGAGAGCTTGCCCGCGACGGAGCCGGCGATGTCCGAGAGGTCGAGCGTGCCGAAGAGGTGAACCAGCAGGAACGAGCCGACGAGGAAGCAGGCGTCCCCGATGCGGTTCATCACGAAGGCCTTCTGCCCGGCCTCGGCCGGCCAGCCCTTCTCGTACCAGAACCCGATCAGCAGGTAGGAGCACAGGCCGACGCCCTCCCAGCCCACGAACAGGCCGACCAGGTTCGAGCTGAGCACCAGCATCAGCATCGCGAAGACGAACAGGTTCAGGTAGGCGAAGAACTTCGCGAAGCCCGGGTCGCCCTTCATGTAGCCGCCGGCGTAGACGTGGATCAGCAGGCCCACGCCGGTGACGATCAGCACCATCACGGCCGAGAGCCGGTCGATCACGATCGAGATGTCGATCGGGAAGACGCCCGTGTCGATCCACTGCCAGGCCGGGCCTTCGATGGAGACCGCGATGTCGCTCAGGCTGCCGAGCTGGACCACTGCCGCGAGCGCCAGCACGAACGAGACCGCCATCGCCAGCACGGCGACCGGGTAGGCCAGCGCGCCGATCCCGGCCTCGACCGAGGCGTGATCGTGATCCGCGTGACCGGCGTCGTCGTGCCCGTGGTCGTGTCCGTGTCCGTGTCCGCCCGCCTTGTGCGCCCAGGCGCCGCGCGAGCGCAGCGTCAGGAGGTGCAGGATGCCGCACACGGCGCTGCCGATGAGCGGCAGCAGCGGGATCCACCACATCCAGACCAGGTCCGCTTGCGTGGGGGGCATGCTAGTCCTTGAGCTCCGCGACCTCGTCGAGCGAGACCGTCTGCTTGTTGCGGTAGAGCGCGATCACCAGCGCCAGCCCCACGGCGGCCTCGACGGCCGCGATCACGATCACGAACAGCGCGAAGATCGGGCCCTGCAGATCGGGCTGTCCGCCGTGCGCCAGCGTGTGCATGCGGCTGGCGGCCAGGAACGAGAGGTTCGCGGCGTTGAGCATCAGCTCGATGCACATCAGCACCACGATCACGTTGCGGCGCAGGAAGAAGCCCGCGGCGCCGATCGAAAAGAGCAGCGCGGCGACCACGAACAGGTGGCTGGGGGGCACGCTCACCGGGCACCTCCGCGCTTGCGCTTGGCCAGCACCAGCACCGCGACCGCGGTCGCGAGCAGCAGCACCGAAACGGCCTCGAAGGGCAGCAGGTAGCGGCTGAACATCGCGTCGGCCAGAGCCTGCAAGCCGTCGATGCCCTGGTCGGGAAGCGCCGGCGCGCTCGCGGCAACGACGGGTACCGCCTGCAGCGCCACGAAGGCGCCGATGCCCAGCAGCGAGCCCGCGACCAGCATGGTCCAGATCGCCTTGCGCTCGTGGAACAGCACGAGATCGATGCGAGCGAGCGGCTTCACGTCGGCAAGGTTGAGCAGCATGATCACGAACAGGAACAGAACCAGGATCGCACCGGCGTAGACCAGGATCTGCACCGCCGCGAGCGTCTGGAACCCGGCCAGGAGGTAGATCGTCGCCAGCGCGAAGAAGCTCGTGAGCAGCGCCAGGATGCTCATCATCGGGTTGCGCGCCGAGACCACGCCCAGCGCAGCCACGACGGCCACCAGCGCCATCACATAGAAGATTAGGTTCGCCACCGGTCGTTGATGTGGTTGACGTAGTCCATGCGCTTCTTCAGCGCGGAAGCGGGGCGCTTGAGCTTCTCCATGTCGTAGATCAGCGCCGCGCGCGAGTAGTCCGCCAGCTCCAGCTCGTCCGACATGTAGATCGCGTCCTTGGGGCAGGCCTCCTCGCAGAAGCCGCACAGGATGCAGCGCAGCATGTCGATGTCGAAGCGCAGCGGCTCGCGCTCGATGCCGCGCTCGGTCTCGCCGCCGTCGATCGTGATCGCGTAGGCCGGGCAGGCCGCCTCGCACATGCCGCACGAGACGCAGGCGATGTTGCCGTCGTCCTTGACCACCAGGCGCGGCTGGCCGCGCGTGACCTCGTTCTTCG
>Ga0315912_10002611_pt1 | contig 18901 bp, 16 predicted proteins | sample VfabasoilMG_FD_204469 | JGI IMG/M metagenome (GOLD analysis project Ga0315912, IMG submission 204469) | Garden soil microbial communities collected in Santa Monica, California, United States - V. faba soil | ecosystem: Environmental > Terrestrial > Soil > Garden | place: USA: California...
GCGAGGCCAATCCGGGTCACTGACCGTGCGGCGACTTCATTGGCAAACCTCGCGGAAGTCCAGGGGTTATGCGTTTCATACAGGCTGATGAAAAAAGCCGTCGCGAAAATATCACCCGCGCCGGTCGGGTCAACGCCACGCTGGAGGGGGGCCGAAAAATGCCAGGGAGTCTTGTTGCGTGCAAAGACGGTACAACCGCGGGCACCCTCAGTGACCACTAAGACCTCCGCCTTCTCGCCCCACAGCCGCGCTAAGGCCCAATCGCCCTCGACATCTTCAATGCTGATCACGGTTGCGTTCACGCGCGGGATCACCTTCAATGCCTCCGTCCACTCGGCCCGCCGCACGCGCCCATCGCCATCCCAGGTTCTCAGCCATCCTTGCGGGGTCAGCCCGATCAGCGACTGCTCGAAGCCGTCCAAGATCGTTGGGTCGAGTTCGCCCGCGATGGGCGCGAGATGCACCAGCGGCGCAGTGAGACACTCGGCGGGGATGTGGTCATGGTGAAGCGTTTCAGCGCGGGCACGTACAAATTGGGTGCGCCCTTCGCCTGGGTTATAGATATTTTCAAAGGTCGTGTTGACCGGTGACTCGATGCGCGTGATCGGGATTTTGGCGAGCGGAGTGAGGTCGAGGTCAGGCGTGTGCGCAGAGACGATGTGCGGCGCATACCCTAGCGCGTGCGCGGTGAGCGCGGCATACGCCACCGTGCCGCCCAACCGCGACTCGTCAGCTTGCACATCTTGAGCGAGATGGCCGAGGACGAGATAAGGCGCAGGAACAGGATGGCGGGTCGTGGGGAGAGGCACGCGTCGCCTCGGCGGTTATTTGGGGATGACCGTGACTTTGCGCCGGTCGCCCTCGCCAACGCTTTCAGTGAAGACCTGCTCGTGCGCGCGTAATTCTAAGTGAACAACGCGTCGCTCGTGGGCCGGCATAGGTTCGAGGGTGATCGTCTTATTGCGCTCCACCGCTTGTTCAGCGGCGCGGCGGGCCATGCGGCGCAGTTGTTCATCGCGGCGCTTCTTAAACCCCTCGACATCAATCACCACGCTCGGGTTGGCCTTTAGGTGCTTGGCGATAATGAGCCGAGTGATGTATTGGAGGGCGGCCAATGTCTCGCCCTTACGCCCGATGAGCGGCGAGAGGTCGTTGCCCTGCACATCGAGTCCGATGGCTTGCGCGTCACCGTCTTCTTCCGGTTCGCGCCAAGCCGCGGTCACCGTTGCGGTGATCTGCATCTTTTCTAATAGCGCTTCCAGCGTTTCGCGCGCCAGGTTCAAGTGGGCATCGTCAGTGACAGGCGGGAGGGTATCATCAGCCATAGGATTATTTCTTTTTCTTCTTTTCGGGCACAGCAGGGGCCCGGGCGGGTAGGCCCAAGAAATCGAGCGAAAATATGTTTTTCCAATCTACAGGCGTGGTGAGGGCATATTGTGCCACACCGATCAAATTCGCGACCACAAAATAAATCGAAAGCCCAGAGGGAAAGTTGAGCGAAATCCACCCAAACATCACGGCCATCATCGGCCCCATCATTTGCGTGGTTTGTTGCATCTGCGGGTCGCCGGCCCCACCCGTCGCCGGAGTCATCATCTTGGATTGCACATAAGATGTGACGACGACTAAGAGCGGTAACACAAAATACGGATCGGGCAGACCCAAATTGAGCCATAAAAATTTATTGTCCAACGGGATGATCGTCGCGGCGTTGGGCAAGAACTTGTAGAGCTGTTGCGAGAGATCGAGCAGTTGGAGGGGTGAGACCGCCATAGCGCGGGTGATGGCTTGATAGAGCCCGATGAGGATGGGGAATTGGATGAGCGTTGGGAGACAACTCCCAAAGGGGTTGACGCCCGCCTCCTGCATCAGCTTCATCTGTTCCTGCGACATTTTTTCGCGGTCTTTGCCGTACTTCTCTTGCATCTTCTTCCAGCGGTCGCTTTGCTGGAGCTCAGTGAGGGCCTTGGTGGCCTTTTGCTGTTGATACGTCAGCGGGTAAGTGAGGGCGCGCACCAAGACCGTGAAGACCACGATGCTGAGCGTGAAGTTGTTGAACAGCAACTGATAGAGAAACATCAGGCTGTTGACCATCGGTTGGGTGATGAAAATATCCCAGAGTTGCATAGCGTTAGTTTCCGATCATTTACTCGGCGTAAACGGCCATTTCAACAAGCCCTCCGGGCTATACGCCGAGAGGAGGTTGGCCCCTTGATACGAGGTGATCAAGATGTTGTCGCCCGCCAAAACGGGGTTGCCGAGGAGTTGCCCGCCGATCTCGATGGGCGCAGGCCATTTCGACGTGCCATCGTTGGCATTCAAGGCAAATAGTTTACCACTTTTGTCGCCCACATACAGCACCCCCGCGTGCACGAGCGGCGCGGCGCGCAAAACGTCGCCCGGTTTGACTTTCCACTTTTGGGTGCCCGACTGAGCATCTACCGCAAAGACGTTGCCATCAATATCGGTGAAATACACTGCGCCCTCTGCAACCACCGGGCCGCCCCACACCCAATTCTCGGCCTGGGCTACCCATTTTTCCTGCCCAGTGCGCGTGTCGAGCGCGTGGAGTTTGCCAGCGAAGGTGCCCACATAGAGCAAGTCGCCGGCCAACGCGGGTGTGCCCGCGATGGAAGAGCCTAAATCTTCTGTCCAGGCTTCTTCACCGGTGTCTCGGTGACGCGCATAGAGTTTGTGATCGAGCGAGGCGACAAAAACGAGATCGGTGCTGACGACCGGCGTGGCCCATAACGCATGAATGTCAGTGACGAAGTGCCACTGCACCTGGCCGCTTGTCGCCTCCACGGCGTACATGGCGCCATTGGTCAGCCCAACATACGCCACGCCATTATCCACCGTGACGCCGGCGATGATGCGGTTGTCGGAGGGTGGCGCGATGCCAAAGAGCCCAGCCTGAGTCCCACCTTCGGCGAGGGGACATTTTTGGCGCTCGGCACCTTTGCTGTCGAAGGCCAGACACCATTTCTGTTGACCCGTCGCCGGGTCGAGGCCATACAGCACGCCACTATGGGAACTGGTCGGCCCTTCTGAACCCACGATCAACATCTCTGAGCCGAGGCCCGGATCAGCGAAAAAGTGATCGGTGTTGCTTCCGATGGTTGCCGGAAAAGGGTTCGCCCAGGCGGGTTTGCCGGTTTCCAGATCAATCGCGTACACCTGTTGATTAAAGGCGAGGTAGGCGCGTTGATCATCGGCGGCGAGGCCCGGCCACGAAGACGAGGGCGTTTGAGCGCCACATGCGGTTAACCAAAGCGTGAAAATTAGACTAAGGAAGAGAAGTTTACGCGGCATTGTGAGAGTAGTGAGTAGCCTGTAGTACGTAATGAGAGAATTCCCTAATTCTCTCATTCGTTTCTACGGCACTGGATCGTAACCACCGGGGTTGAACGGGTTACAGCGCAAGACCCGCCATACCGCCAGCGCGCTCCCTTTGAGCGCGCCGTGTTTGCGAATGGCTTCATACCCATAGCGCGAACAAGACGGATAAAAGCGACAGGTGTTTGGCGGGAGCAGGCGCGACAGGGTGAGTTGATATAAGCGGATGAGACCCAACAAGAGCGTCTGGAGTAGATGCGTCGGGCGAAAATCCGGCTCCCAAGCCGGATCAGAATGAGCGTGATGATCGAACATTTTAGACGCGCTAACCGCTGATGACTTTGGCTCGTTGGAGCAGTTGCCGCACCGCCTGTTCGGCTTCAGCGAGTTTAACTTGAGCGAGGGGCTTTCGGGCGATGAAGAGCAAGTCCCACCCCGGCTCGATCTCGGCTTGCCGGGCGCGCACTGCCTCGCGCAACAACCGCTTGGCCCGATTGCGCGCGACAGCCGTACCAACGCTTTTGCTAGCGGTAAACCCGAAACGGGTAGCGGGCGGGGTATTAGTCAGCATCGGGCGGGGACAGGTGATGAGAACAGCAAGCGGGTGGGCGTGAGAATGTCCCTCGCGCCGCACCCGCTCAAAGTCGGTTGCGCTTTGTAGGCGGAGCATTCCCAACTGGCGTGCGCCGCTTCGGTGGGGCTTATTTCTTCTTGTTCTTTTGCCCGGCGGCGTTCGAGGTCCCCTTGGTGCCGTTCCAGTTCACCTTTTTCACATGGTTGTTGGAGGTGACGGCGAGGCGCGCGCGACCACGCAGGCGGCGCGCCTTCAGCACGCGGCGGCCATCGTGGGTTGCCATGCGCGCGCGAAAACCATGCACGCGAACGCGGTGGCGGATTTTAGGTTGGTAGGTTCGTTTGGTCATGCTAGTCCTCGTTCAGAATTAGAAATCTTATTACTAGCCCTAAGCGCAGAAACACGAAGTGTTGCCACTTCGTGTTGGCTAGGACGCGCTAAATTGAGCGGCGAAATTATACCGCGAGGGGCGAGGATCGGTCAACCAGCCTAACTACCGGTCGGGGCCGGCGGTTGAGCCGCTGGCGTGCCCTTCAGTTTGCTGATGCCGTTTTGCACTTGGCCGAGCGACTTGATCATCTCCAGTTCCAAATTGGTCAACACTTCTAATACATACTCATCCGCCCCAGACCGGATCTCCTCCGCCTTTTGGCGGGCTTCTTCCGCGATCTGCGTCGCGCGCGTTTTAGCGGACTCTACCATCGCGTCGCGCTCCACTAACTGGTTGCTTTTCTCTTTGGCGAGTTGAATGGTGCGCTCGGCCTCCTCATGGGCTTGGGCGAGAATGCGGTCACGTTGCGCCAACACTTGTTGCGCCTTCTTCACTTCTTCGGGGATCGAGACGCGCATTTGATCGATCAAATCCAGCACGCGGTCTTCATCCACGATCAGGTTGCGCGTGAGGGGGATGTGCCCGCCCGCATTGAACACTTCTTCTAAGCGATCTACTAAATGCAGAATGTCCATGTATCGAACTCCAATCCTCTAATCTCTTAAAGAAGTCATCGGCACGACCTTGCCGCCCTCTTCACCCAATTCGGCAAAGCGGCGGTGTAATACTTGTTCCACATGCGGCGGCACCATCGAGCGGACATCGCCGCCGAGCGAGGCGATCTCACGGACGGTGGTGCTACTGAGAAAAGTATGTTGCTCACTGGTCATCAGCGGCACGATGTCAATCTCTGGGGCGAGGCGATGGTTCGCCAACGCCATGCGAAACTCGTGTTCAAAATCAGAGAAGACCCGCAGACCACGCACCATCACCTTCGCATTCACCTTGCGGCAAAACTCCACCGTCAGGCCGCTATAGCCGATGACGCGGATATTATCAAAGCCCATATTCGCCACCGCTTCCTCCACTAGGGCAATCCGCACTTCGGGCGAGAAGAGCAACGACTTGAGCGGCTTATCATAGACCGCGATCAAGAGTTCATTAAACAACGCGGCCGCCCGGCGCGCAATATCAATATGACCAAAGTGAATGGGATCAAACGTGCCGGGATAGACAGCGAGGATTTTCATTGATTCTCCAGAAGGTGATTAACTCACATCTCCCGCCCCAATTTGCCAAAACTTCGCCAAGCGTTCCGCGATGAATTGATGTTCGGGCGCTTTGAGTTCGGGGTCAGTGGCGAACACGGCTTGCGCTTCGCGGCGCACCTTTTCGATGGTTTTCACATCGCTGAGTTTCGCCAATTGCAAATCGGCGAACCCCGATTGGCGCGTGCCGAGGAAATCGCCCGGGCCGCGCAATTGTAGGTCTTTCTCGGCCAGGAAGAAACCATCTTGCGATTGCTCGAGGGCCAGCAACCGCTCATCGGTGCGCGGGTTGGGCGCGTCGGAGACGAGCAAGCAATACGAGTCATGCGCGCCGCGCCCCACGCGCCCGCGGAACTGGTGCAGTTGCGCCAAGCCAAAGCGGTTCGCGCCTTCCACTAGCATCACCGAGGCGTTGGGCACATCCACCCCCACTTCCACGACGGAGGTCGAGACCAACACTTGATAGTCGCCCTGTCGAAAACGGGTCATCACCGCTTCTTTTTCGTCGGGCTTCAACCGCCCATGCAACAAGCCTAATTTGAAATCGCGGAAGACTTGATCTTGCAACCGCTTGTGTTCGGCCACGGCGGCCTTCGCTTCACTCTTTTCCGACTCTTCGACGAGTGGAAAGATGATGAAGGCCTGCCGCCCGGCGTGCAGTTGGCTCCGAATAAAGGCGAAGCCGCGTTCGCGTTCTTTGGCATGAATGACGTTGGTTTGGATAGGTCGTCGCCCCGGCGGGAGTTCATCCAAAACTGAGAGATCGAGATCGCCATACACCGTAAGTGCCAACGAACGCGGAATGGGCGTGGCGGTCATCACTAAGAGATGCGGGTTGGTGCCTTTGTTGCGGAGGGCGGCGCGTTGCGCGACGCCAAAGCGATGTTGCTCATCCACCACCACCAAGCCCAAGTTGGCAAACTCGACCGGCGCTTCGATGAGCGCGTGCGTGCCGACGACCACTTTCACTTCGCCGGAGCGTAGGCCAGCATAGATCGCTTCTTTTTCGGTGGCGGGCGTCGCGCCTTGCAATAAACGAATTTCTACGGCGGGGTTCTTAATGACGTTTTGCAACAGGAGCGAGATGGTGTGATGGTGTTGCTCGGCCAAGATGCTGGTGGGCACCATGAGCGCGCCCTGGGCGTTGGCCTGCACCGTGATCGCCAGCGCCACAGCGGCGACGACGGTCTTGCCCGCGCCGACATCGCCCTGCAATAAGCGATTCATTGGCGTGGCGCGGTGCAGATCGTTGCGAATGTCTTGCACGGCCCGTTGTTGCGCGCCCGTGAGTTGATAGGGCAAACTCTGGCGATATTGCTCATACCACAATTGCGGTGCCTCCAAGGCTTGACCGAGGGAGGCTTGCCAATCTTTCTTTTGGCGTAACACACCGAGTTGGAGGAGCAACAACTCATCAAAGGCCAACCGGTGTTGCGCGGCTTCGAGCGAATTTAAATTATCAGGAAAATGGATTTGTGCCAGCGCCTCGCCATAGCTCAACAACCCAGCGCGCTCCACCATGCCCCTCGGCAAATGATCGGGCTGTTTGCGCGCCCAATACTGAGCCACTTGCGCGGTCATCTTTCGTAGGTGATGTTGTGAGATGCCCTCGGTGAGTGGATAGACCGGAATGATGCGTCCCGTGTTCAAGAGATGCTGGTCTAAAAATTCCCATTCTTTCGGTACCAACACTGGCCGGCCGAGATATTGATCCACGCGCCCCGACACCACAATTTGTTTGCCGGGGGTGAGGGTGCGTTCCGCGCGCGCGAAGAAGAAACTGCACTCGATCTGGCCGGTCAGATCCGCCAAGACGATCTTGTGCATGGTGTTACGCCCGTTGCGGATGCGTTGAGTGCGCGCCGAATGGATCTCACCGATGACCGTGCACTCCTCGCCATATTCCAGCCGATTGATCGTCCGCATGGTCGCATAGTTGTGATAGGTGCGCGGGAGATAGAGCAAGACCTGGCGTAAGGTGGTGAGACCAAGGGCTTCATAGCGGCGTGCATATTCTGGCCCGACACCATGCAACACTGTGAGCGGCGCATCTAGTCCAGCGTCAGGTTTGATGGGCTTGGGCGCGTTCAACGGTTGCGGCCCAACGGGGCGGCGCGGGCGCGGGTCGAGGGGCTCCTCGCGTGTATACATCATTTCGCTGTGTGGGCGATGTGGATGAGGGTGAGGTGCCCCAGCTTTTTCTTTGGCCGGCTCTTTCTCGACGGGTTTAGGCGCTGGATGTTCGTCTTCTTTTTTAGCCGCCGCTGGTTTCGGTTGGACGGGTGGCTTGGGAGTGGGTGGTTTAGGCGTCGGCGCTGGCTCGCGCTTAAGGGGCGGGGTGGGGCGCGGCGCGGCGATTGGCGTCGGCGCTGGTTTAGCCGAGGCTGGCTTGTCCGGCACTTCGCGGGGCGCGGGGGCGCTGACGACAGGCGGGGTCTCGGCTTCTTTAATTAAGCTCAATAGATTTTGTAAGGCGGTTTGGCGTTCGTCTTGCGGCACATCGGGGTAGGCACGGATGCGTTCGACAGCGGCGTCAACAAAACCCGCTGGAAAATTAGCGCGCCGCGCATTAGGCTCCCAATAACTCAACATCTTGGGCAAGCCCCCGATCACGGCTTTATTGGTGCAACCACTTTTTAATTCAAGATCAAGAATTTTCTGAAGTTGTTCAAGGGTCGGGTGCATGAGGGGGATTTTACCCTAGAACGAAAGCGGGAATGAAAGGAGGCGCGCCCTAGCTTGTCAGAGGATCTGTCTTGACCGCCTCCGCTACATTCACCCAAGCCCCTGAGTCGGTGATGGCGCTGATTTGTGCCAGGAGTTCTTTGCGTGAAAACGGGTTAGAGCCAAAATACGACAAACACGCCGTCTGCGCGGCGGTTACGATGCGCTCCAATTGGGGTTTGAGGGCTTGTTTGGCATCTTGGCCCTCCACTTCCATCAACCAAAAAGTAACGGCTGGCTCAATATGTTTCGGGCGAAATACAGTTCGGTAACGCATAGGTCTCATAGGTAACATTATAAATTAGGCGGCTTTCACTGCCGCGATGCCTAAAGCTTGTGGGCCAACATGTGTGCCAATAACCGGGGTAGCCTCGATCACTAACGGCGAATGTTGCGCCAGCGGGCCGAGGCTGGTGACTAACCGCTCGGCTAAGGCCTGCCCATCGGGTAAACACTTGGAATACATCACTGCTAACCGGTCGAGTGGGCCAAAGGTTTGGGCGAGCTCGGCCAACTTATCAATCATCTTGCCCCTTGTCCGCAATCGAGTGAGCGGGGTGATTTTGCTATTGACGACTTCGATCACCAGTTTAATTTGCAATAAATCTCCCAAGATGGCGACAATCGCGTTCGCGCGCCCGCCTCGGCGTAGGTATTCAATAGTGTCTAAAGCCGCCCATACTTTAAGACGCCGCTGGGTTGATTCAGATACGGCTACCGCCTCGTTTACCGAATGTCCGGCTTGAACTGCTTCGGCCGCGGCCAACACTTGCCACCCCAGCCCAACCGAGGTCGTGCCCGAATCAACCAGCGTCACCCGCGCCCCCGCCGCTTCCGCACCTAACCGGGCAGCGTTGAAGATGCCGCTAAAAGCGGCGGCAGTATGAAGCGAGATGATCTCATCCGAGCCGAATTGCCGATAGAGCGCTTCAAACTCGCCAGCGGCGGGCGAAGCAGTTTGGGGGAGGCGCTTCCAAGTGGGGAGGCGTTGATAGAATTCTTCGCGTGACAGGTCAATGCCATCCCGGTAGGTCTGGCCTTCGATCACCATCGCGGCTGGCACGACATGCACTTGATACTGATCAACGAGCGTGGCCGGCAGATCGCACGTCGAGTCTGTGACGATGTGTATGGGCATAGGGTAGTCGTCAGAAATTAGTCGCCAGTAGTCAAATCGAGCCTATCTAACTTCTACTCGGCTTCCAGCTCGCCTTCGCACACGATCACGCCCATCGCATCGGGGCCAAGATAGGTAGCGAGGGATGGGGAATAAGCGACCACCGGCCAATCGCGTTTGGGGAAATCCATCGCTAGCCGTTCGAGCAATAACCGGGTGTCGTCGGTGTAATGTGGGTCGCTTTGTAAAATCGCCAAGTGTTCGACATCCGAGAACTCGATCACGAATTCGACCAGTTTTTCAATGGCTTGTTGGCGTGTGCGCACTTTCTCCATTGGCACAATATCGCCCTCTTCAACGGTGAGGAAGGGTTTGATGCCGAGCATTGTGCTGAGCCTGGCCTGGGCCTTGCCCAAACGCCCAGCGTTCGCCAAAAACTCGGTGTGCTCAATAAAGAAGACTGCATAGAGGCGCGGGATCTTGCTCCGCACAAGCCGCACCATTTCGTCAATTGAAGCGCCGTGCTCGGCGGCGAGGGCGGCCACTTCGACCAAGAAACCCAACCCGGTGGAGGCCGTCAGCGAATCAATGACATGAATTTTGCACCGCCCCAAAACGGTGTCCGCGCCGAGGCGGGCGTTTTGTACGGTGCTACTCAGCTTACTGGAGAGATGTACCGAGAGGATCCGGTCGGTAGTCTTGCTCAGGCCTTCATAGACCGCGGCAAACTGGTCAGGCGTGGGGGAGGCGGCAGTGGGCAAGGGCAAACCATTGCCGAGTTTCTTAAAGAACTGTTCCCCAGTGAGATCAACCCCTTCCTTAAAGGTCTGTTTCCCAAACCGGATGGTCATCGGGACGACGGTGACATCATGTTGTGCCGGGAAGTTAGGGTCGAGAAAATGGGCGGTGCTGTCAGTGACGATACGGACTTTAGGCATGAGGGGCTATTCAGCAGAGAGGATGTAGTGATAATGCGGTTGCCCCCCGGCATGCATCTCAACGATTTGATTAGGATAGGCGGCGCGGAGGGTGTCAGCCATCGTCGCCGCTTGTTCGGAGGTCACCTCGGCCCCATGATAGAGCGTGAGGAGTTCGCGGTCGCGTGCGTGCATGATCTCCAATAAACTTAACAGTGCGTCGGTTACGTTGTCGCGAGCGATCCGCAATGAGCCATTATGCAGGCCGATGATCTGCCCATCGCGCACCGCTACGCCATCCAGTTCAACCGTGCGGGTGGCCATGGTGATTTCACCCGTTTCAACGGAGGTCATAGCGCGCTCCATCGCGGCACGCACTTCTTCTACTTCACCCTCCGGCACCAGACTCAGCAGAGCGGCAATGCCTTGCGGCACCGTGCGGGTGGGCACGACCGCCACCTGTTTGTCGGTGACCAATTCGACGGCCTGTTTCGCGGCGAGGATGATGTTTTTGTTATTGGGGAGGAGGATGATTTTAGCCGTCGGCAAACTGGCAATGGCCTCTAACATGTCTTGCGTGGAGGGGTTCATCGTTTGCCCGCCCGCGATGATGGCGGCGACGCCGAGCGAGGCCAACACGCGCGACAAGCCCACGCCAGGCGAAACTGCGATCACCCCAATTTGACCGGGCTGAACTTGCGCGAGCGGCAACGGCTCTTCACCGCCGGACGTTTGAGCCGTCTTCTGTTCCATTTGGTCGAGCAGGTTTTCCATGTGGACGTTGAGCACGGTGCCGAGTTCTTCTGCAAATTCAATCGGTTCATAACGGCGGCTCTTGAGCAAATGCACATGCACGCGGAAGACGCCATCGCCCTCGCCTACTTGAATCGAAGTGCCCATTTGCTCCAAGCGCCCGTACATCAGCGGCAGATCAGGCGGACGCTGTGGGCGGAAGTCCACCACGACTTCCCATTCTTGGCCGGGCTCGACCGCGTCCATCGCCGCGCCAACGGCCGCTAAGTTCAACGGCGCGATAATCCGTTCCACGGCTTGGTCGAGCGGCTGGCCCTTTACATAGCGCAACATCCCTTCTAAAACCAACGCAAAACCTTTGCCGCCCGAATCCACCACGCCCGCTTGCTTAAGCACTGGCAACAACTCTGGTGTGCGCGCGACGGCGGCGTTGGCGGAAGTGACGGCGACCCCTAATAAATAGCGAAGGTCGGCGCTGTTGGCGCGGGCGGCACTCACCTCTTGCGCCACTTCTTTAATCACCGTCAGGATCGTGCCCTCGACCGGTTTCACCACGCCGCGATAGGCGGTGTCGCGCGCCTCATCTAACGCCTTCACGAACCCATCGGCGTCGAACTCTTCTAAACCGTCCACGCCGCGCGCGAAGCCGCGCCAAATTTGCGACAGGATGACACCCGAATTACCGCGCGCGCCCATCAGCGCGCCGTGGGCGATGGCATGCGCCATCTTGCCCGCCGTCGGCTCGGTGCTGGTGGCGATCTCTTTGTAAGCGGCTTGCATGGTGAGGAGCATGTTCGTGCCCGTGTCACCATCCGGCACGGGGAATACGTTGAGGGCATTCACGAGCCCATGATTAACTTCCAACCACATGAGGGCAGCGCGCGCCAAACGCTTGAGGCCGGGGCCATCGCACTGGCGCAATTCGGCGGCGAGGCGCAGTTGGCGTTCGGCGTGGGGCGCGTCGAGGTCGAGTTTCGGCATAGTCGTTAGGCGTCGGAGTTGCTCACGCGCAGGCCTTGTACATGCACGTTGATATCACCCATCGGCACGCCGAGGGCTTGCTCGACTTTGAAGCGCACGACATTCGCTACGCTGTTCGCCACTGTCGCAATGCGCGTTCCATATTCAACAATAATGTACAGGTTGATGGTGATCTCACCAGCTTGCATGACCACTTCCACCCCTTGGCGCGGGTCACGCGTGAGGATATTGGTCAGACCATCTACCATATTTTTGGGCGCGAGGCCCACGACGCCATACGACGTTAGCACGGCTTGGCTGGCGATGGTGGCGATGGCGATGGGTGAAACTTCAATTCGACCGAGTGGGGTGGTATCACTGTTCATGGGATTGATCGAAAGGCGGCTGTATGGTAGGATTCTTGCTCGTTATCGTAAAGTCTGTTTAGTAAAGGAACGAACGCTATGGCTAAATGCGCGCACTGCAACAAAATCCCCGTGGTGGGGCGGAAAGTCTCTCATGCGAAGAACCGCACCCCCCGCCTCTTCCGCCCGAACTTGCAAAAGGTATCGGTGATGGAAGGTGGCAAACTGACACAGAAGACCCTCTGTGCCAAGTGCATTAAGGCGTTGGGCAAACTCAACTAACTCTGTTACGCCTTATCTGTCGGCCGATTCACTCGCTGAGTGGGTCGGCCTTTTTTGTTGAGAGGGGAATGATACACGACGGGGAGGTGAAAATCAATAGGTCGTTGAATTACTGAATCATTGACAGTGCTGAAACACTGAACTCGGCGCTATAACACTCGGCTAACACATTCTCCCCTCACTTGTCAGTTGGTCAGCTTTACCTGATAGCTTAGACTCGAACCAAACCTCCCTGACTAGGGTATACACTAAACTATGTCCGATACTCCCTTCAAAACCATTGGCAAATATCGGTTGAATACCCGACTGGGACGCGGCGGGATGGCCGAAGTCTATAAAGCCTACCAACCCAGCCTCGACCGCTATGTAGCGCTGAAAATCCTCCACCCCCACCTCGCCGAAGAAGCCAACTTCATCTCACGATTCGAACGCGAAGCCACTTCCATCGCCCGCCTGCGCCACCCCAACATCGTGCAAGTCTATGACTTCGATGTCGAGAACGGCACATATTACATGGTGATGGAGTATGTCGAAGGCTCGTCGCTCAAGGCCGAGATTGACGCCCGCCAGAAACGCCAACAGACCTTCACCCTCGACGAGACCGCGCACATCATCACCGCCCTCGCCAGCGCGCTAGATTACGCCCACGAACGCGGCTTGGTGCATCGGGATGTGAAACCGGCCAACATCATGTTCACCGCCGAAGGCCAAGTGGTGCTCACCGACTTTGGCTTGACGCACATCATGGGGAGCAGTAACCACACGACGACTGGCTCCATTTCTGGCACGCCCGCTTATATGTCGCCAGAACAGGCCCAAGGGCATCACGGCGACACCGCCAGCGATGTGTACTCGCTGGGCATCGTCTTGTACGAGATGATCACTGGGCATGTGCCATTCGAGGGCGACACGCCCTATCACGTCATCCTCAAACACGTCAACGAGCCACTGCCGCCGCTGACTCAATTTCGTTCCGACCTCGCGCCGGAGATTGAAGTGGTCGTCCTCAAAGCGACCCACAAAATTGCCGCCGAACGCTACGCCACCGCGGGCGAACTTGCGCGCGATTTGCGCGAAGCGGTGGGCCTCAAGCCGGAAGAGACCGAGATCGGCATTGCCATCCTCGCCGCGCGGCAGTTGAGCGACTCGTCGCCGACGCCCACCGGCACCCCCGCTGGCCTCGTCGCGGTGCGTCCCTATCGCGGGCTGGCCGCCTTCCGCGAAGCCGATGCGCCGTTCTTCTTTGGGCGCGAACTCGCCACCGACCGCCTCACCGAAGCGGTGCAGAAACAATCCATCACCGCCGTCGTCGGCCCATCGGGGAGCGGCAAATCGTCCATCGTGTTCGCTGGGTTGTTGCCGCGTTTGCGCGCGCTCCCCGGTGGTGATTGGCTCATCGTGGATCTGCGACCGGGCAGTCGCCCGTTCCAAGCCCTCGCCGCCGCGCTCATCGAGTGGCTAGAGCCGCAACTCTCCGAGACAGATCGCCTCGTCGAAACGCGCAAACTGGCCGAAGCCTTAGAAGCAGGGCAACTTGATCTGCATGATGTCGTGGGACGTATCCTCGAAAAACGCGCTGTTGCTGGAGAGAACGAAAAACGCTTCTTGTTGGTGATCGATCAATTTGAAGAGCTGTACACCCTTAACAGCGACCCGCCCACCCAACGCCGTTTCCCGGCGCTGTTGCTTCAGGCCATCCACCGTGAAGTCACACCCCTTGCCATTGCGCTAACCTTGCGTGCCGATTTCATGGCGCAAGCGCTCGCCGACCGCACACTCGCCGATGCGTTGCAAAACAGTGATGTGAAGTTGGGGCCGATGACCCGCGCCGAACTCGCGCAGGCCATCGCGCACCCCGCGCAAAAACTTGGCGTCAATTTTGAGATCGGCTTAGTGGAACGCATCCTCAACGATGTGGGCGATGAGCCGGGTCTGTTGCCCTTGCTCGAATTCGCGCTCACATTGTTGTGGGATCGGCGTGCTGGGCGCAAACTGACCCATGCGGCTTATGAAGGCATTGGGCAAGTGGAGGGCGCACTCGCGATCTATGCCGATGAAGTTTACGCCAAACTCACGCCGGAAGAGCAGGCCGGGGCGCGCCGGGTACTCGTGCAAATGGTGCGACCGGGCGAGGGTACTGAAGATACCCGCCGCGTCGCCTCACGCGCCGAGTTCAGCGCCGCCGATTGGCTGTTGGCGCAAAAACTCGCTGATGCACGCCTCGCCGTCACCAACCATGACCCACTCACCGGTCAAGAGACGGTCGAAGTGGTGCATGAGGCGCTCATCCGCAATTGGGGTCAACTGCGCGAATGGATGCGCCACGACCGCGCCTTCCGCAATTGGCAGGAACGGCTCCGCGCGGCGTTGCGCCAATGGGAGGCCAGCCAACGCGATGAAGGCGCGCTCTTACGGGGCGCGCCGCTGGCCGAGGCCGAAGAATGGTTGGGACAACGCGCCGCGCACCTCAGCCCCGCCGAACGCACATTGATTGATGCCAGCCTCGCCCTGCGGTTGCGCCATCTCGCCGATGAAGAACAGCGCCGACAACGCGAACTCGAAGCCGCGCAGAAGTTGGCCGAGATGGAAAAACACCGCGCCGAATTGCAAGCTCAATCGGTGAAGCGGATGCGGCGGTTGGCATTAGCCTTGTTGGCGGCGTTAAGCATCACGCTTTTCTTTGGCGTGGCGATGTTGGTGTTTAGCAATCAGGCGCAACAAAACGCAGCCCAAGCGCAAAACAGCGCGGCCACCGCGCACGCCGCGAATACGCAGGCTTTTGCCCAACAAGCCACCGCCGTCGCCGCCAAAGCCGAGGCCGACGCGCAACGTGCCAAAGCCGATGACCAACGGCAACTCGCGCTCGCGCGGCAACTCGCGGCGCAAGCCCACACGCTCAAAGGCGATCAGCCCGACTTGGCGCTTTTGCTCAGCCTCGAAAGCAACCAACTCCGCGACACCGCCGAGACGCGCGCCAGTTTGCTCAGCGCCTTGCAATTCAACCCACGCCTGCGCGCGTTTTTGCGTGACCCAGCTGGCATTGTGCAGAGCGTCGCCTTTAGCCCCGATGGGCAAACACTGGCGACTGGCGGCAACAAAGGCAGTCTCATCCTATGGGATGTCGTCACCCAAAAACAAAAATTTACGTTAGTCGGGCACGAGCCAACGATGCTCGTCAACAGCGTGGCCTTTAGCCCCGATGGAAAAATCCTCGCCACCGCCAGCGATGATAAGACCATTCGTTTGTGGGACATAGCGACCCAACAAACGACGCGCGTTTTGACCGGGCACAGGGAATTTGTGCAAAGCCTCGCCTTTAGCCCGGATGGAAAATTTTTAATTTCCGGCGGTGGTGATATGGTGGTGCGCGTGTGGGATGTAGCCACCGGCACGGAAGTGCGCCAGTTGAGCCGACCGGTTTATTACGTATGGGTCGTCGCCTACAGCCCAGATGGAAAACTGATCGCGGCGGCGAGCCTCGATGGGCGTGTATACCTTTGGGAGGCCGCGACCGGCCAACCCGTTGGAGAGCCGCTGGTGTACGGCAAACAAATCAACGCCTTTGCCTTTAGCCCGGATGGGCAGACCGTTGCCGCCGCCGGGGCTGGTTTGACGATCATGCGCTGGGACATCGCCTCCGGCCAACCGTTGAGCGCGACGTTTAACGGTCATGCCGCCGCCGTGACGGGTTTGGCCTTTAGCCCTAATGGTGAATCTCTCGTCTCCATTGGCTTGGATAAGATGATCTGGTTGTGGGATTTGAAGCAACCTGAGGGGGGGGCTAGGGAGCCAATGGCGATCATGGTCAGCACGGGTCACTCGCTGGCCTTTAGCCCCGATGGGCAGGTGTTGGCGACGGGCGCGAACAATGGCGAGATCATCTTGTGGAATATGGATGCCGATGCGCCGAGCTGGCCGGGTCAAACGATCCTAACGGACACGCATTCTTCGGTGGTTGCCTTTAGCGCGGAAGGCACGGAGATGGCGCGCCTCACCGCCGACGGCGCGATTGCGATCAGCGATCTGACTCAACCGAGTCTAGTGACGCAATTCTTCACGCCCACTTTGCCCAGTGCGGCCAGCGCCATTCTCGCTGTGCAGTATGTGGGCGATCAAATTCTTTCCATCAATGCGAACGGCGCGTGGCGATTCACGTCTGGGGTGCCGCTCACCCCCGAGATGACCTCTGCGCGCGCCTCACTCGACACCAACACTTATGGGCGCGGGCGGTTGGAGCAGGTGGCGCTCAGTTCGGATGGGCATAAGTTTGCGCGCGCCGATGTTAATGGTGGCATCTCCGTCTTTGAAATGACCGATCAAGGTGGAGTAGCGTTGACCCCCATTGGGTATAACGGTCGCGTGAGTGGCATGGCCTTTAGTCTTGACGGTTCTTTGCTAGCGGTCGGCCTAGAGGCGGCGATTGAGGTCTGGGGGGTAGGGTCTGGTCAGCCGGTGGATAGGCCTCTCTATCGTTTGCCGATTTCATCACTAACCACTGCGCCCCTCTTTTTGGATCAAACCCATCTGCTCACGCGGCAAGCGAATGGCCCAACGCTAGTTTGGGATTTGAGCGATCCTAAGACGCCCATCACGCTGACCGTTGCCATTAACCTGATCGCCCATCCTGATGGCGAAACGTTGATTGGGATGGACGACCAGCAAGTGTTACATCGCTGGAATTGGAAGACGGGCGATCCCCAAAGCAACCAGTGGCAGGCCGATGAGGCTATCCGCGCATTGGCGATCAGCCTGGATGGACAACGCCTCGCCGTTAGCCGCGCCGATCAGCGGGTGGAAATTTGGGATGTGGCGACTGGCACGCGCCTCGGACAGATCAGCGACTTTGCGCCGGGTTTCGCCCACGTTGCATTTAGCGCCGATAGTCAAACGCTCGCCCTCGGCGATAGCGCCGGGCAGATCAAGCGCTATCTGATAGCGGAAGATTCCATTTCTTTGCTCGCTATGCCACCATCATTCGCGGTGTCCCCGGTGAATCTGTTGGCGCTTAACGCGCGCTGGTTGGCGGCGGGCAATCGCGATGGGCAAATCTATTTATGGTCGCGCACAACGCCCACAACTGCGCCTTTAGCACTAGACGCCCAAAACGAGATTCTGACCCTCGCCCTCAGCCCCGATGGGCGTTGGTTGGCGGCGGGCAATTGCGGCCAGTATCTGCCTTATAAACATGGGGCCTGTGCCCAAGGCCAACTCTTCCTGTGGGATTTGCAAACCCAACCCGTCCAACTCACTCAGCATTTCTCTCCCCACGCCAGCGGTGTGCGGAGCCTCGCCTTTAGCCCCGATAGCCAATGGCTCGCTTCGGGCAGTTGTAGTTCAACAGACGTGGGCGGGGTGTGTTTAGGCGGCGAAGTGCAAATGTGGGATGTGACAACTGGCCTCGCTGTGGGCCAACCCTTTCAAGAAAACAACTCGGCGGTGTATGCTCTGGCTTTTAGCCCGGATGGTCAAACGATTGCCGCTGGCAGTCAAAATTTGATCATCCTCTTCAACGCGCGCACGGGTGAGCCGGTGGGGCGCCGCTTAACACGCTCGGTCTCCGGCGGGTTCGATTTGGCCTTTAGCCCCGACGGGCGCATATTAGCCTCCAGCGGTTGTGGTCAAACCCAAGATAAGTGTTTGGTGGGGTTGGTCACTTTGTGGGATGTGGCGACCAGTCAACCTATCGGCAACCCGCTCTTCGCGCATTCGGATCGTGTGTTGCAGGTAGCGTTCGCCCCCGATGGTCAAACCCTTTATTCAATAGGTGGTAATAGCGTGTTGCGTTGGTCACTCGCCCTCAGTGCTTGGCGCGAACGCGCCTGCCGTGCCGCCAACCGCGACCTGACGCCGGAGGAGTGGGAGCAGTTCTTTGGCGACACCCCGCAAGAAGCCGTGTGCCGCTAAAACCGAGAACGCAGGTTTGAGGTAAAATCTTTTGCTAAGACCATTGCAAAAGGAAACCTTTATGCCCGTCAATGTCATCATGCCCCAACTTGGGGAATCCGTCGTCGAAGGCACGCTCAGCAAATGGCTCAAGCGCGAAGGTGAGGCCATTAAAGAATATGAGCCGTTGATGGAAGTGAATACCGACAAGGTGGACACCGAAATCCCGGCCCCAGCCAGCGGCGTGTTGTTGAAACTCTACGTGAATGAAGGCACAACGGTGAAGGCGGGGACTTTATTGGCAGTGATCGGCAAACCGGGCGAAACGCCAGCGAGTGCCAGCGCACCTACCGCCCCGCCGCCCCCCACAGTGAGCGCTGCGCCAGCGGCAGTGGCCGCCCCCGCCGCTACGCGCCGCGAACTCGGCTTTATCTCGCCAGTTGTAGCAAAG
>Ga0315912_10002612_pt1 | contig 18883 bp, 12 predicted proteins | sample VfabasoilMG_FD_204469 | JGI IMG/M metagenome (GOLD analysis project Ga0315912, IMG submission 204469) | Garden soil microbial communities collected in Santa Monica, California, United States - V. faba soil | ecosystem: Environmental > Terrestrial > Soil > Garden | place: USA: California...
CACGAGCACGGCGCAACCCTTGTAGTCGATGCCGTAGTCGGAGTTGTCGTAGCCGATGTTCTTGATCACGTCGCGCGTGATCTGGTGGAAGTCCACCACCGCCTTGGTGGTGATCTCGCCGGCGAGCACCACGAGGCCGGTATTGCACAGCGTCTCGGCGCCCACGCGCGAGAACTTGTCCTGCGCCAGCAGCGCATCGAGCACCGCATCGGAAATCTGGTCAGAAACCTTGTCCGGGTGGCCTTCGGAAACCGACTCGGACGTAAACAAGAAACTGGATGACATGATCTTCCTCTTACCTATTGATGCTGGTTTTTTTAACTTGCCGCCTTCAACGGCTGACCAAATGAGTCCGCGTACAGCTGCGCGAATTCTGGCAGGGTGAAACTGTGGTTCTGCGTGCCGCGAACGGCGATCTTGATGGCGCCCATGAGCGACGCGATCCGTCCGGTGGTTTCCCAGTCGAGCCCGCGAAGGATGCCGTGAATCAGGCCGGCACGGTAGGCGTCGCCACATCCCGTCGGGTCCAGCACCTCGGTCGCCTTGGCGCAGGGAATGTGGTGCACCCGCCCCTGGGCGTGGATCACGGATCCTTCCGCGCCCCGGGTGATGACCAGAGCCTTCACCTGGCTGGCAATTTCGGCCGCGGTATAGCCGGTGCGCTCCTGCAACAGGGCCCACTCGTAGTCGTTGACCGCCACCCAGTCCGCCATGCCGATGAACCGCTTGAAGTCGTCGCCGGAGAACAGGGGCATGGCCTGGCCCGGGTCGAAGATAAAAGGAATGTTCGCCGCCTTGAACTGCTCAGCGTGCTGCAGCATGCCTTCGCGGCTGTCGGGGGCGATAACACCAATGGATATACCGTCATTCGCCGGCACCTTGATGCGGTGCGAGTGGTTCATCGCACCCGGGTGGAAGGCGGTGATCTGGTTATCGTCGAGATCGGTGGTGATGAAGGCCTGGGCGCAGTGCTCTTCGGGAATGCTGACCAGGTACTTCTCGGACAGCCCCACCTTTTTCATCCAGGCGCTGTAGGGCTGGAAGTCGGAGCCGATGCCACCCATGGGGTAGCCGATGTCACCCAACAGCTTGAGGTTGTAGGCAATGTTGCCCGCGCAGCCACCGAATTCGCGCCGCATCTGGGGCACGAGGAAGGCCACGTTGAGCATGTGCAGCTTGTCCGGAAGGATGTGCTGCCGAAAGCGATCCGGGAACACCATGATGGTGTCGTAAGCCACGGATCCACATATCAGTGCGCTCTTCTCTGCCGTACCTGCCATGCCCTTCTCAAGTTTTGATGGAGAACCCCCTCTCGGCTGAATCCAGCTCGAAGTGGCCCTCGATGACCGCGCGCAACCAGCGGGCCGTTTCGAGAACGCCGCCGAACGCGAAGAAATGGGGCGCAAAGATACGCGAATCAGGATTGGCTTGCTTGGCCCTGTACACCCCGATAACCATTTCATCGGAACGCGTCACAAGATGCGGTAACTTGCTGAAAAGATTGGTGTTCCCGGCAGCCGCCTTCAGCGATGCCCCCACCCCGCAGAACGCGGCATATTTGAGCAGCTTGGTGAAAGGGGTGGGACCGGCCACGCCGGCATGGATGGGCAGAGTTATGCCACGGGCCATCAGGCCGGTTTCGAAGTGGGTCAGGCTGCGGGCGTCGAAGCCAAACTGGGTGGCAATGTGCATGCGCAGGCCGGTGGCGCGGGCAATGGCCTGCTTGCGTTCGATGGCCTTCCAGATGACGTCATCCGGCACCGCCGGGTGACCTTCCGGATGGCCGGCAACTCCGACCCGCGTTATGCCCGTCTGGCCGAGGATGCCCGTTTCGAGCAGGTCGACGGTGCTGCTGAAGGGACATCCCGGTTCGGCGCGATCGCCGGCCACGAGCAGGATCTGTTCGATACCCGCGCGCGTGAGCGTGATCAGGGAACGACGCAGCGCTTCGACGTCGACCACGCGACGCGCCACGATGTGCGGCGACGGCGTGAGCCCCAGCGACTTCACACGCAGCGCCACGCGCACCACGTCGTCGAGACTCTCCTTCGGTGTGTGCGCGACGTACACGCGATAACCGACGGGCAGCAGTCGCGCCATCTCTTCGAGCGACTTCTGGTCGTGAGCGGTCACCTCGGTCGAACCGGCCGCGACGAAGTCACGCAGCTCCTGGCGGAGGTTGGCCGCGAGCGGCGCGTCGATCACTGCATTCACCGTGGTCCCTTTCGGCCGGCGCGGCCGCCCTGTTGCGTCGGGCGTGAAAATTAGCGGTCGGCGCGCGCGTGCGGAAATTGCTTGTGCGGATGTGAGTTATCCGTGCCACAGCGCATCGGCCGTGAACGGAAACTCGATTGCGAGTGCACACAAATCAGCGAGTGTTATGGCTACGATGGCCGGCAGGGGGTTGTAGTCCATGCCAGCGACGCAAGTTGTCCCAGCTATCGATAGCGCCGCCTCGGCCACGCCCGAGGCAGCCTCCACTCAGGCCTGGCCCAGCCCGGCGCGCGCCTGGTACGCGGTCGGTGTCTTCGGACTCACCGTCTTCACGCTGTTCGGCAACCAGTTCCTGGTCGCGCTCATGCTCGAGCCGATCAAGAAGGACCTGCAGCTCTCCGACCAGCAGGTGGCCCTCATCTTCGGGCTCGCGGGTTCCTTCACGCTGGCCTTCGCCAGCCTGGTCATCAGCCCCCTGGCCGACAAGTACAGCCGCCGGCTCATCATCGGCGTGGGCCTGCTCATCCTGGGCCTGTGCAACATCGGCAGCGCGCTGGTCGCCACCGCCGGCGCGCTGCTCATCGTGCGCCTGATTGGCGGCGTCGGGGGCGCGGGCAACGGTCCCGCCACCTTCTCGCTGCTGGCGGACACCTTTCCGCCGGCCAAACTACCCAAGGCCATGGCGACCATGAACATCGGGTTCATGCTCGCGGTGGGACTCTCCTACCTCGTCGGCGGCTACCTGCTGCGCTCGCTGGCGACGCCCGAGTACACCTTGCCGCTGTTCGGCGAAATTCGCTCGTGGCAGCTGGTTTTCCTGATCCTCGCGGTTCCCGACCTGTTGCTGGGAATCCTCGTGCTCTTCACGGTGTTCGAGCCCAAGCGTCGCGGCGCGATGGCGGCCGCGCCTGGCGCCACTCCGGTCGGTGTTTCCTACGCCGTCGTGTTTCGTTATCTCTGGGACAACCGCCGGGCGTTCATGCCCATGTACATCGGGCTGGCCATCAACTGCATCGCGTTGGTGGGCAATTCGTTCTGGATGGCGCCTTTCTACCAGCGCACGCATGGCTGGGGTCCCGGCGATTTCGGCGTCTACCAGGGCTGGATCCTGCTGGTGCTGGCGCCGGCCGGACTGTTGTTTGGCGGCTGGCTGGCCGAGCGCCTGACCAAGCGCGGCATTTCGGACGCCAACCAGCGGGTGGTGGTCTGGGCGGGACTCGCGCATCTGCCCTTCGCCATCAGCTTCGCGCTGGTGCCGAACCCCTGGATGGCGCTGGCGCTGGCCTCACTGAATACCTGCGTCATGGGCATCGGCACCGGCCCGCAGAACGCCGCCTTCCAGGCCATCGTGCCCAACAACATGCGCGCCAAGATCACGGCCACGTTCCTGTTCATGTTCACCATCGGCAGCGCGCTGGGACCGAATCTCGTGAGCTCGATCACCACCTACGTATTCGGCGATCCGAACCAGCTGCGTTACTCGCTGGCATTGACCCACGCGATCCTCGGCCCGCTGGCGGTGTTCGTGTTCTGGAAGGGATTGCGCGCGTACGGCGAGGCATTCGCGCGGGCGCGGGTGCAATGAGCCAGCCTCCCCGCTTCCTCGACCCCATGTTCCGCGGCCCCTTCGCGCCGGTGCGCGCGGAGATCGACCTGGCCGACTGCGAAGTCGAGGGCAAACTACCCGCGGATCTCGCCGGTACGTTCTACCGCGTCGGACCCGACTTCCAGTACCCGCCGAAGATCCCCAACATTCCCTTCGATGGCGAAGGCCACATCGGCATGTTCCGTTTCGCGAACGGACACGTGGACTACCGGAGCCGCTTCATACGCACCCAGCGCTACAAGGCGCAGGCGGCGGCTCGCGAATCCCTGTTCGGCACGTATCGAAATCCCCGCACCGACGACGCGCGCGTCAAGGGCCTGAGCCGCGGCACCGCCAACACCACGCCCATCTTCCATCACGGCAAGCTCTTCGCCCTCAAGGAAGACAGCCCGCCCGTGGAGCTGAATCCGGACACGCTCGAGACGGTGAACGACTACTACGACTTCGGCGGCAAGCTGAAGAGCCTCACCTTCACCGCGCATCCGAAAATCGATTCCGAAAGCGGCGAGATGATCGCCTTCGGCTACGAGGCCAGTGGCGAGGCCAGCGACGATGTTGCTGTTCTCACCATCGACAAACACGGCCGGCTCACTGACGAGACCTGGATCAAGGTGCCCTACGTGGGCATGCTCCATGACTTCGCGGTCACCCGGAAACACATTGCGTTCCTGGTCGTGCCCATGAGCACCGACGTCGAGGGCATGAAGAAAGGCGGCATCCACTTCGCCTGGGACTCCACCCTGCCCACCTGGCTGGGGGTCATGCGCCGCGGCGGCGATGGCAAGGATCTGCGCTGGTTCAAGGGACCCGAGCGCTGCGCCACTCACACCATGGGTTGTTTCAGCGACGGCGATCGCATCTACGTCGACATGGACATGGGACTGAAGAACCAGTTTCCGTTCATTCCCAACAAGGACGGCAGTCCTTACGACCCGGTGGGCGGCCAGGGCCGAGTCACGCGACTGTCAGTCGACCTCGCGCAGGCATCGCGCCCGGGCTACGAGATGGAAGTGCTCTATCCGCACACCGGTGTGTTGTCGCGGCAGGATGATCGCTACCACACGGTGCCCTATTCAGTGGGCTTCATGCGTTGCGTGGATGCGTCCCTGCCGCTCGACCCGCGACTCGCCGGCGCGCCTTTCAGGCCTTCCAACACCTGGACCCGCTTCGATCACGCGCAGCGCCGCACGCAATCGTTCTTCGTGGGCGCGGATTCGGGATTGCAGGAATGCTGCTTCGTGCCGCGCTCGGAACGTGCCGCCGAGGGTGATGGCTATCTCGTCGGCGTCGCCGACCGGCCGTTCGAAGGCCGCAGCGACCTGCTGGTGCTCGACGCGCAGCGCCTCGCGGAAGGACCGCTGGCCACCGTGCGCATGCCGTTCCGCATCTACGCGCAGATCCACGGCTGGTGGGTGCCGGAATCGCAACGCCGCGCCGGCTGAAAAAAAAAAGGGGGTGGCATCGCTGCCACCCCCTCAGTACTACTAGCTACATTTTCTCAGTGCGGAATCATTCCCAGCGGCGCTTCACCGTCAGCGCCCAGGTGAGCGGCATTCCCGGCGAGAAGCTCGACGTGCCGGCCGAAGCCGAGTAGTCGTTGGTCGCCAGGTAGTACAGACGGTCGCCCACGTTCAGCACTTCGGCGGAGACTTCCCACTGGTCTTCCGGCGCGCGCCAGGTGAACCGCAAGTTGCCCACGCCGTAGGACGGGATGTGGTTGAAGTCGTTGTTGAACGCGTCGCCATACACATCCGACTGGTACGCCACGTCGGCGCGCGCCACGAAGGTGTGGTCACCCGCGAACGACGTTTCCCACTGCACGCCGAGGCTGCCCTTCAGCTCCGGAGTGAACGGAGTGATGAAGCTGGTCGGAATGGCGGTGTTCGCGAAGTCCGTGTCGGTGTACTCGAAGTCGAGCCAGCTGGCCGACAGGTCGATGGAGAACCCGGCGCCCAGCAGCATGCTCGACTCGAGTTCGAGACCCTTGACGTCCGCAGCGCCGACGTTGGCCGGCAACTGGCAAGGCGTCGCCTGTGCCGGGTTCGCGGTCGGGCAGCGGTTCAGACGCAGGATGATGTCCTCGTACTGGTTGAAGAACGCCGCGAAGTTCAGGCGCACCCGGTTGTCGGCGAAGTCGGACTTGAAGCCCAATTCGTACGTGGTCAAGGTTTCCGGATCGAACGGCAGCACCTGGCTGACGTAGAACGGACGCGGATTGATACCGCCACCCTTGTAACCGGTCGACGCCTGGATGTAGGTCATGAAGTCGTCGGTCCACTGGTAGTCGGCCACGACGCGCCAGTCGAACTGGTTGGACTCGAAGTGACCTGTCGCGCCGTTCAGGCCGGCCAGCACCGCATTCGGCGGCTGGGTGGGCGCGAACGGGAACCCGGTGGGCGGCGACGGCAGTGAGCCATCCGGATTGTGCCGCTGGTACATGTAGTCCTTCTCATCCTGCGTGTAACGCGCACCGATGGTGAAGTCCAACTTGTCCGTTGCGTGGAACGTGCCCTGGCTGAATAGAGCCTGCGAGTTCGAAGGCGTCGGATCCGGACCGTGCACGAAGTCGATGCCCGCGTAGTTGAGGTCCACGCGCGCCGTCAGTGTGCCGTCCTGCTTGAAGTAGTAGCCGCCGATCGTGTAATCGAAGGCGTCGCCGATCGAGCTGTTGAAGCGCAGCTCCTGGCTCCAGGCCCAGTGGTTCAACGTCTGCAGCAACTGCTGGCTGGCGGCCGGCGAGTTGTCGACGTCCTGCGCCCAGCTGGATTCATACTTGCGCCAGGCGGAAATCCACTTCAACGAGCTGGTGTCGCTGATGGTCCAGTCCACCGTGCCCGACAGACCGTACTGGTCCAGCTGCTGCACGGCCGGTACGACCACCGGCTTGAACGGACGCTGTGGCGTCGGCGCCGTGGAGTCCACGAACGTCGCATAGCTCAGGTACGGATCGTTGGGCTGGCCCGGGTCGCAACCATAACCACCGTACGGCACGAAGCGGCAGTCGAGCGGAATGGTCGGCACCGTGGCCGGATTGCCGTCATCCACCCACACGTAGCGCGGATCGGTCTGCGGCAGCGTCTGCACGGCACGGCGCAGCACGTCGGCGCCCGCCTCCGAGCTGTCGTTGGTCACGTCACCGATGAAGTTCACTTCGACGCTGTCGCTGGCCAGCCAGCGCAGGCTCAGGCGACCGGCCGCATACGACTGGCCACCCAGTGTGCCCAGGCTGCAACCGTCGGAGAGCTTGAGCGTGGGCACGCCGGAACCCGGGTGCGTGCAGCCATAGTCCATGCGATCGACGTAGCCGTCGCGGTTCTTGGACACGCCGGCGACACGCATGAACAGCTTGTCTTCCATCAGCGTGAAGTCGCCCGAGGCGCGTGCATCGACGCGGTTGTACGAGCCGTAGGTCAACGAGGCGCTGCCGCCATGACCTTCGGGCTTGCGGGAGAACAGCTTGATGGCACCACCGATGGAGTTGCGTCCCGCCAGCGTGCCCTGCGGTCCGCGCAGGATTTCGACGCGCTCGAGGTCGAGCAGGTCGAGCAGCGAACCAGTCAGCGTTGGCAGGTAGACGTCGTCGACGTACAGACCCACGCCGGGTTCGAGTGCGTAGTTGAAATCGGTCTGACCGACACCGCGGATATAGGCGATGAGGCCGCTGCCGTTCGCCTGTGCCTGCGGCGCCAGGAAAACGCTGGGCGCCTGCGCCGCGACTTCGTAAATGCTGTTCTGGCTGCGTGCCTCCAGCATGTCGCCGGTGATGGCGGTGATGGCGAGCGGCGTTTCCTGCAGGTTCTCACTGCGGAACTGCGCCGTGACGATCACTTCTTCGAGTTGATTCGTGTCTTCCGCCTGCTCGGCTTGCTGCGCCTGCGCGACACCCGCGCCAGACGCCATCAGAGCCAGCGAGATACCTCGCACCAGGGCCTTCTTATGCATGTTTCTCCCCCACTGAATGCAGTTAGCTGCGAACGAACTACCGAACGTATGCCCGGTACCGGAAGATCATCTGTCGCGAAATTGTCTCGCGTCTCGACGGGCTGACTTTTCCTTCTCGACTATCAGCGCAATTTGCAAGCCGGGACACCGGTGACCCGAGTGTAACCCGCGTCCGGACGTCGATTTTCTGAGTGGCCATTCATGTGTTGTGACCCGACGCGTGCCCCCAGTCAGTGCACTCAGCGCGGCGGCGGCGTGCGCGTGGACTCGAGCGAGCCAGGCGGCTTTTCCTCTTCCTCGGGTTTGTCGGCAACGGGTGCCTCGGCCGCGGGCGCCTCCACCACCGGTGGCGCCACACCATCGGGTCGCGTGGCGAGGCGCGCGCGATAACGAATGTAGTGCCGCAACGCGTCGAGTTCGTGGTCCGATAACTCAGAGAATTTGGGCATGCCACGCGCTTCGATGCCGGTGCGCACCGTGAGCGAGAACAACGCGGCATTGAGCGGCATGGGCGAGGCACGCAGATCCGGCGCCGTGCCACCGGCGACCGCGCCCGGGCCATGGCACAGCTGGCAACGCGACCACTGCTGGATGCCCTCTTTCACGAGCGCGTCATTCACGGCGAACTCGGGCGCGTCCAGCGGCCTGGCGAACACGGGCGGCGGTGTCGGCGGTAGTTTGCCCTGGCCGTCGAGCACGAAGGCCAGCAGGCGCCGCGGATGAATGCGCGAATCCCAGCCAAAACGCGCTGCGGCCGAGCCGAAGCCACCCGGCGCGCCGTGTAACGGCCCGGAAAGAATCGCGAGGTATTGCGTCTTGCCGATCGCGAACGTGATGGGCGTGCCGATCACCGAGGTGGCCGCGTAGAACGACCACAATTTGCGACCGTCCGAGGCGCCATAGGCGTTCACGTAGCCATCGGCCTGGCCCTGGAACACGAGGTCGCCGGCCGTGGCCAGCGTCCCGCCGTTGTGCGGTCCGGGCGTGGGCTGCTGCCAGGCTGCCCGCTGCTTCACGGGATCCCAGGCCACGAGGAAACTCTTGCCGCCATCGGCCGGCACGTCGCCGTCCGCCGTGGGGAATCCGGTGAACTGGATGGACGCGGGCAGCGGATGCCAGTTCTTGTAGTCGACATCCCCGCCGAACTGCGCGGGCATCTCGATGGTGGGAACGTAGGTCAGCCCGGTTTTCGGACTGAACGATTGTGGATAGAGGTTGTGCACACCCTGGAAGCTGGGCCACAACGTCACCGGGCCGTTCTCGTAGCGCGCGCCCTTCGCCACCACTGGGCGGCCGGTGGCGAGGTCCACCTTCTCGGCCCAGGTGACCTTGCCTAACTTCTCCGCCGAGATCAGCTTGCCGTTCTCGCGATCGATGACATAGAAGAAGCCGTTCTTCGGTGCGTGCAGCATGACCTTGCGTGGCACGCCACCGATGTTCAGCGTGGTCAACGTCATGTCCATCGCGGAGTTGTAGTCCCACGAATCGCCCGGAGTAGTTTGGTAGTGCCAGACGTACTCGCCGGTGTCGGCGTTCAGGGCCACCACCGAACACAGGAACAGGTTGTCGCCGCCGCCGGGGCTGCGGATCTTCCAGTTCCATGGACCGCCGTTACCGGTGCCCAGGTACAGGCGGTTGTACTCCGGGTCGTAGGTCATGGCATTCCACACCGTGCCGCCACCACCGTACTTCCACCACTCGCCGGTCCAGGTCTTCGCGGCCATCTCCATGGCCTTGTTCTCGAAACCCTTGGCCGGATCACCCGGCACCGTCCACCAGCGCCAGAGCTGCTTGCCCGTGTTGGTGTCGTAGGCGGTGACATAGCCGCGAACCGCGCCGAAGTCGCCACCGCCGAAGCCGATGACCACCTTGTCATTGAACACGCGCGGCGGACCGGAGATGAATGAACCGTCGTTCGGGTCCAGCACCTGCACGGTCCACACCGGTTTGCCGGTCTTCGCATCGAGGGCGATGAGGCGGCCATCGTGGGTGCCGACGAACAGGCGGCCTTTCCAGAAGCTCAGGCCGCGAATACCCCAGCCGGTTCGCAGCTTGGTGCCCGCGGCCTTGGCCACTTCAGGGTCGTAGCGCCACAGCAGCTTGCCGGTCTTCGCATCCACGGCGTGCACGAAGCTGTAGCCCGAGGCCACGTAGATGACGCCGTCCACGGCCAGCGGCGTCGACAGGTTGTTGGTGACGTCGAGATCCAGCGTCCATGCAAGGCGCAACCGCGAGACAGTATCGCGACTGATCTCCACCAGAGGGCTGTAGTGCGATTCGCTGAAGGTGCGACCGTACGCCGGCCAGTTGCGGCCATCGGCTTCATTGTTGAGCGCCGCATTGTCGACGGTGGTTGTCGCCGCATGAACATTCGCGGCAAGCAGGACGGCAAGAACCCAGGATACGTTTGGACGCATGGCCAGTCTCCCCTCAGTCGACGTGAACATGATGGCACATTCGACTGAAACGGAAACACGACTCGCCTTTCGCGACAGCCGCGGGGTCCCGGTGCCGTGGTAAGTTGCCGCCGTCGAAGGGGGACTCGTGAACGATCAGAAATCTTTCAGCCGAAGAACCATGTCCGCCGGCATGCTGGCCGGATTCAGCGCACTGCCCACACTGCTGTCGACGCCCCTGGCCGCCGCCGACCAGGCGTCGCGCCAATGTCTGACCGTGTTGTATCCCTGGGCCGCCGACGCGAAGTTCGACTTCGACTACTACCGCGACAAGCATCTCGGCATGATGCGCGAGCTGTACGGCTCTTCCGTGGGCCGCATGGAAATCCGCAAGGGCCTGCGCAAGGGCGACGGATCACCGCCGGCCTTCCTCGCCTCCATGACCGTGGAGATCCTGTCGATGGAAGGCTTCGACGCAGCCGGCAAGCTGCACCTGCAGAAGCTCTTCGCCGACCTGCCTAACTTCTCGAACATCACCCCCGTGGGCCAGATCGAAGAAATCATTTAATGGGGACATTCCTGATTTCCTAGCAAAAAGGGACGCGCCTCGAGGAGAACGCCATGCGTTTCATCAGTGACCGGGAACTTGCCACTTTCACCCCCGCGGAAGACCGCGACGTGGCCTCCCCCATTCCCACGCAGGTGGTCTCCAACGGCGAGTTCACCCCGCTGCCGCAGAGCGAGGACCAGCGCCGCGTGGAAGCCCGTATCGGCACCCTGGCCGACGAGCTCGCGCCAAAGCACGGCATGAACCGCCGCAGCTTTCTCTCCTCCGCCGCCGGCATGTCAGCCGCCTTCCTGGCCATGAACGAAGTATTCGGCCCGGTATTCACCGCCACGCGCGCCGAAGCCGCCACGCCCGGCGTGGCCGATGCACGCGCCGCCGCGCTCCGCAAGCAGTTCATCGTCGACTGCCAGACGCACTTCGTGCGCGACGACTACAAGCAGCAATTGCTGGTGTTCTCCGCCGACTTCGCCAAGAAGCACTGGAACCCGGACATCCCCGGCAGCGAAGGCCTGACGCGCTACAAATTCCAGAACTACGTGAAGGAAGTCTTCATCGACAGCGACACCAAGGTCGCGATGATCTCCGGCACGCCCACCGATGACTACGAATACCTGTTCCTCACCAACGACCAGATCGCCAGCGCCCGTGACGTGGTCAACAAGGTGGCCGGCTCGCGCCGCACCCTCGCCCACGGCATCGTGACCCCGGGCACGCCGGGCTGGTTCGAGGAAATCACGCGCGTGATGACCGATCTCAAGCCCGACAGCATCAAGGGCTACACCATCGGCGATCCTATCTACCAGACGAAGAAAAAGACCAACTGGCGCCTCGACGACGAAAGGCTCGTCTACCCGATGTACGAGGCCATGCTGAAGAACGGCATCAACACCATCTGCATCCACAAGGGGCTGATGCCGGCCGACTACATGACCTCCTGGGCCGACATGTGGCAGTACGCCACGGTCTGGGACGTGGGCAAGGCCGCCAAGGACTGGCCGCAGATCAATTTCGTCATCTATCACTCGGCGATGCGGCCCTTCCTCGAGCTGCCGGACCGCGAGCTGGCGCAGTTCGAGAAGACCGGCCGCTTCGACTGGGTCTCCGACCTCGCCGACATTCCGGCGAAGTTCGGAGTCAGCAACGTCTACGGCGAGCTCGGCGCCTGCTTCGCCAACACCTGCGTCACGCATCCCAAACTCGCCGCCGCGCTCATGGGCACGCTGATCAAGGGCCTGGGCGAAGACAAGGTGATCTGGGGCACGGACTCGGTGTGGTGGGGCTCACCGCAGTGGCAGATAGAAGCCATGCGCCGTCTCGAAATACCCGCCGACATGCAGAAGAAATACGGTTACAAGCCGCTGGGCGCAGCTGATGGTCCCGTGAAGACCAAGATCTTCGCGGGCAATGCCTCGAAGCTCTACAAGATCGACCCGGCCGCGGCGGCGAAGATGACCGCTGACAACTTCGACGCGATCAAGTCGGAGTACCTGGCGATGGGTGGACTGTCGAGCAATCTGCGCTACGGATACCTGCGCGCCTGAACCACGCCCAGGCCATCAACCCTTGAAAATCTGATTCGACAGCAGGAACTTGATCGCGTCGGCGCGCGGCTGGTTGATGGGCTCGTCCGGAAACGACGCCAGCATCTTGTTGAAGCGCTCGCGCGCGCCTTCCTTGAATTCCGGGTGCGTGAAAATGTAGAGGTCGTTGCGCTGGATGCCGCGGACCACCCGCTGCCCGCACTCGACCGGATCCATCCACAGGTCTCCCTGCGGACGCTGCGCCAGCTGCTTCTCGAATTCCTCGAGTCCCGAATCCTTCTTGTACTTCTCCGGCCGCAGCTTGCCGAGCTCCCGGATGTTGCTTTGCACCGGACCCGGACAGAAAGCCGACACACCCACGTTTGCGGGCGCCAGCTCGCCGGCCAGGCACTCGGAAAGCCCCACCAGCGCCGACTTGGCCACGATGTAGATGGAGCAGTTCGGAATCGGAATGACGGCGGCCATGCTCGCGGTATTCACCACGTGTCCACCCTCGCCGTGCGCCCGGATGCGCGGCAGCACCGTCAACAGGCCGTTCACCACGCCGCCGATCATCACGTCCAGGCCCCAGTCCCAGTCGTCGTACTTGGTCTTGTCGATGGCGCCCAGCAAGCCCAGGCCCGCGTTGTTCACCAGCACGTGGATCTTGCCGAAGGCCTTCTCGGCCGCATCGGCCGCGCGCGCATAGGCCTTGCGATTGGTGACGTCGAGCTTCACGCATCGGATGCGCCGGCTCTGCTTCTGCGACAGGAACCAGGCACGCGCGTCCTTGAGGTGATCGTCGCGCACGTCGGCGATCACCACGCGCATGCCGGCCGCCACCATGGCCTTGGAAATGCCGAGCCCGATGCCGCTGGCGCCGCCCGTGACGAAGGCCACCTTGTCTTTGAGGTTTTCCATCTCGTTCCTTCCGAATGAAAAAGAGGCGCGCTCGTTGCCGGGCGCGCCTCCTGTTTCTAACTCACGCTCTCGATCAGTTGAAGTTGCGCGTGAACTGCACGTACCACTCGCGCGGCGCACCGGGCTGACCTTCCAGGGTCGGCTGACCGAAGGCGGTCAGGTCGAACTTGTTGAGGTAGAACTCCTCGTCGGCCAGGTTGGTCGCTCCCAGGGCGATACGCCATGTGTCCTTCGGGCTGGCCCACTCGACGCGAGCATTGAGGATCTCGTATCCAGCCGCGCAGCCCTGTTCCTCGGTGGTATCGATGTTCAGCACCGAGACATTGGTGCGTATCTGGAAGCAAATCTCACTCTGGCCGTAGTAGTCGAGGCGAGGTGTAAGAGTGCTGTCACCCAAATGGATCGTGTAGGCAGCCGACAGCGACCAGTTGCTTTCCGGAACGTAGATCGGGTTGTCGCTGGTGATCTCGGTCACCGCCGGATTGCCCAGCAGCGACGGATCATCGAACTCGTCACCCTGGAAATCCGTATAGCCATAGACACCGCTCAGGCTCAGGTCGTCGACCGGCACCCACTGGAACTCAAACTCGGCACCGTCGATAGTCGCCGGGATGTTGTTGTAGAAGGTGCGCGAAGTGGTCGGACCACCGCCGGGCGCGGCGCCATTGGTGTCAACGCACCACTGCCCCAGCGAATCCTGCACCGCTCCCGGGGTGCCCGCCGGCACGATGGCGATGTATTGACCCGCACTGTTCGCCAAGCACTCCGTGCCGCCGATGGGCAGGATGCGCTGGTTGTAGTCGACGTGGAATGCCGCAATGTTGATGCGCAGGCGGTTGTCGAAGAGATCGCTCTTGAAGCCGACTTCGTAAGAGGTCGCCTCTTCACCGTCCACGCCCACGAACTGCGTCACCTGGAAGGGACGCGGATTGAACGCCTGCGGGCGATAGCTGGTCGCCGCCGACGCATAGGCCATGAACGTATCGGTGAACTTGTAGTCAATGCCGGCTTTCCAGTCGAAGTGGCTCTCGTCCGTCGTGAGATTCGCCTGCACGATGGAGTTGTCGAACACTTCGCCCTTTTCATCGGTGGAGTAACGCACGCCGGCAGTCAGCGACAGCTTGTCGTTGACATGGAAGACGCCGTGCGCGAAGCCAGAGAGGTTCTCGGACGAAGTGGTGTTCTTGCCATTGACCAGCAGCGCCGTGGGCACGAAGGCCGGGATAGACACCTGCTGCGCGTTGGTGAACTCACCGTCGTAATAGAAAGCGCCCAATGTCCAATCGAAGCGTTCAGCCGCCGTTCCCGAAAGACGCGCTTCAAAGGTGCTGGAGGATACCGTCTGGATGCCGTCCACCAACTGCGCGCTATAGGGTGACTGGTCCGAATCTGTGGCGAACGCGCCGTCGAAGTCGGAGTCCGAGGCGATGAACTCCAGCAGCATGTCTTCGCTGATGTGAATATTCGCCTTGGCGCTCAAGGACGTCTGTTCGAACGATCTCTTCGGATTCACGGTGAAGCCCGTCACCGGATCCTGGTAGGTACCGTAGCTGTGATAGATGCTTTCGGGAATGAAGCGATTGTCGAAGGGCACGCCGGTACGCGCAGTCTGGGAATCGCTCCAGAAGTTGAACGGGACCGGTAGCGTGCCCGACATCGGATTGCGTCCGATGTGCACTAGCGTGTCCGCAGCGGCCTCCGAGTTGTCATCCATGTATTCGGCGTTGAACGTCAGGTCCCATTTGTCGTTCGGCGCGAAGCGCAATGACGCGCGACCACCGGTGATGTCCTGCCCGCCCTGGTGTCCGATCACACAATTGGAATCGCGGTTCTGCGTGCGCCGTGGAATGGCGAATGAGTTGTCCGCGGCGCTGCCAGGCGCGACTGGCAAGTTGCCAGCGCCACGCCCATCGCCATAACCCGCCACTTCGGGCCGGCGGCAAGCGAAGTCGAAGACGGTCTGGTAGCCCTGGCGCTGCTTGGATACGCCGGTGACACGCGCCGACACCGTATCCGTAATGGCGAAGTCATAGCTGGCGCGAATGTCGAGGCGATCGTAGTTACCGAAGGTCACCGAAACGTCGCCCGTATTGTCACCTTGTGGGTCCCGGCTCACGTAGCGTATGGCACCGCCGATCGACCCGCGGCCGAACAAGGTGCCCTGCGGACCGCGCAGCACTTCCACCCGCTCGAGGTCCATGAGGTCAATCTGAGAGGCGAAGGTGACCGGGTGCAGGATGTCATCGAAGTAGATCGCGACACCTGGCTCGAATTCGGGCAGGAAGTCGTACTGCCCGATGCCGCGGATGTACGCGCTCATCGAGGCGCCAAAGGCGGCCTGGGTGGGGCGCAGGCTGGCGTTCGGGACCGTGTAGGCGATTTCGTAGGCGGACTGCATGGCCCGCTGGCTCAATTCTTCCGACGTGATTGCAGTGATGGCGATCGGTGTTTCTTGCAGCTTTTCCTCGCGGAACCGCGCCGTAACGATAATTTCGTCGAGACCCGTATCCTCTGCGCCCTGATCCGCGGTCTGCGCAACGGCCGGGGCTGTCACGCCCAGGCCCGCCATGCCGGCAGCCAGCATTGCGAGTCGAACGGCGACAGCGACGGGTTTTCTTTTTAGCTCGTGCATTGCGAACTCCCTTAAGCCAAGTTTTGTGGCATCCCCCGGGAGCGCGCAGCGCCGATGTATCAGCGCCACAGTTCCCCCTCTTGCCCGGATCACACCCCTTTCGTCCTTGCGGGACTCCACCCACTGCGAATGCCCGATCAACTGATCGGGAAATCCCTGTTTGGGCGCAGTCCTCCGTTATGATTCGCGCACATGCAACTCAATCGCTTCGATCTCAACCTGCTCATCGCACTCGATGCCCTGTTGCGCGAAAAGAACGTGACACGCGCCGCCGAACGTGTGTTCGTTTCGCAACCCGCCATGAGTGCCGCGCTCCACAAGCTGCGCGAGTACTTCAACGATCCGCTGCTGGTGCGCGTGGGCCGCGAGATGGAACTCACGTCCCGCGGGGAAACCCTGGTGGAACCCGTGCGCGAAGCGCTGCTGCGCATCCAGATGATGCTGGGCACCCAGCCCACCTTCGACCCGAAGACCGCGCGCCGCGAATTCACGGTGATCATGTCCGAGGAGGCCGTGCCTGGCGTGCTGCCGCCGCTGCTCAAGACCCTGGCCGCCGAGGCGCCCGAACTCGACGTGCACATCGAGATGGTGTCGCCGACCGCGTTGTCGAGGCTGGAATACGGTGAAGCGGACATGTGCCTGTGCCTCGAAAGCCTGCACATGTTCGACCTGCGCGCCTATCCAGACACCATCCGCTCGATGCCGCTGCGCTCGGTGAAGTGGGTATGCGCGGTCAGCGCCGATCACCCGACGGTGCACGACACGCTCACGCTGGACCAGTACATCGGCTTGCAGCACATGTTCGGCCGGCCGGGTGGTTATACGGGCGCGGCGGACCAGCTGGTGCGCCACCTGCTCAACATTGACATCCGTATCCACCTGACGCTGCCCAGCCTGCTGCAGCTGCCCTTGTCCCTGCCGGGATCAACGCTGGCGGCGACGCTCCCCGAGCGCGTGGCCCGGCTCTACGCGGATGCCCTGCCGATTCGCATCCTGCCGCTGCCCTTCGAGGTGCCGCATACGCAGGAGGTGCTGCTGTGGCACAAGCGGCATGAGTCCGATCCGGCGCATGCGTGGTTGCGCGAGATGATCGTGAAGCTGACGCGGGCGGACTAGGCCGTTCCGGGGACCTTGCGGCGCATGCGCAGCTCATCCTGGTTGTTGGGTGCCCTGCTCGCCGCCTCGGCCGCGACGCCTGCCATCGGTGCCGGTTCCTACACCAAATGCATTGACGCGGTGAACCCGGCGGAGTGCATCGCGCGCCGCGCGATCCGTTCATCCGGGCTCGAAGCCACAACGGTGCTCGACGCAGTGCTTCGACACGGGCTGGTGGACGTCGTACCAGCGAAGTCGTCCCGGCTGGTACGGGGCCTGTACGGCGATATTGGTCAGCCCGACGAGAAGATGGACTCCCCCGAGGCCCAACTACTCGATTCAGGCACGGCGCAGGCATTGCGTCGCAGTCCGCCCCGGTCGCTGCTGGCCGCGATGGCGCTGGTCGCCGCGGCGCGGCAGGACGCCGATCCATTGGACAACCCGATCTATCTTGGCCTGCTCCGGAAGGCCGACGACGACCCGCGCATTCCTGCACTGGCCGTGGGGATATGGATCGAGATCGTGGGCGTGAGCGGCTTTCCTTCGGACTTCCAGGTGACGCACCCGGGACTACCGGCCATGTGGGAACGCGCGGTCTCGCGCCGGGATCAGGATCTGCATCTGCTCGCCGACCTGGCCGGAACCATGGCGTTCCTGAACAAGTTGGTGCCACAAGCACGGGAGTACCTCGTCTGGTACGCGGGGCAACCCGGCCTGACGCCAAGCCAGCGCGTCGAAACCGCCTCACGGTTGGCACGCCACTTCGACCTCTACGAGCCCGCCGCCCGGCTGCTCGAGGGCCTCGGCACTGAAATGGAGGGCTACGACATCCGCGGCGTGCGCGGCGAAGTGGCTGCCGCGCGGCTTCGCACGGGCTACGACCCGGCGACCGCGCGCGCGGTGGCTGGCGACTTGTTCGACGAATTCACGCAGTACGGTGTGCGTTTCGGCGCATTCGGTAGCAGCATCGGAACCGAACGTGATGCCCTCGAACGCAGTGGCGCCGTGGAAGAACTGCGTGGGCTTGGGGCAGAGTGCCTGCGCCAGGCGGAAGCGCTCGCGGGAGAACCCCAATCGGCCGAATGGTTTGCAGCGGCCAGCGACTTTTACCTGCGTGCCGGCGATCGCGAACTCGCGCGCGAAACTGCGCGACGAGGGTTGCCCTACGTGCCCGCGGCGGTGAAGAGGGCCACCGAGTCATATGGCAACGTCGACTTCAACGATCCCGTGTCAATGACGCGAGCCGCGCAGGGAACTGGAACGTCACCCGTTATCGCGCTGTACCGCGCCGGAGCGATCGAGGAAGCGGTGAAGACCCGCTATCTCAGCGGCAAGGATCGCTACCTGAATGCGGCGCGGGCCGGGGAGAAAAAGGATCCCCAGTGGGTGATCGACGATGAATGGTCACACATGTCGGTGATCGCCCATGACGCCGCCCACGGTGCCGATCGGGATTTTCAGCAGCGCGCCTACGACGGCTTGGTGCGCTACTGTCACAAGCCGCTGGCCAATTGCTTTAGTGAGACCTTGCGCGATATCGCGCTGGTGTCGGCCGGCATGGGCGACGAGGCACGCATGAAAGAGGCCCTGGGCGCCGCGGCACGGCAGAATGACAAGGGCTTCGGCATGGGATGGAGCGCGTTGTACGTCGCCGGACCCTGGGCCCACTGCGAAGAAGTATTGCGCGCAGCCCGTGGCACGGCGCCATCGCCTCGGGACCTGCCTGGCGCTCACGCGCCATAACGGAAAACGGCGCCCGAGGGCGCCGTCCGTGAAGCAAGTGAAGAGAAGAAACTAGGACGCGGCGGGTGCCGGCGTGGCATCGGGGAACAACGGCGCCGCCGTCACGCGACCCTTGAAGTCCATCCACTGGTGGTTGGCGTAGTCGTACAGCTTGCAGGTGCGCACCGTCGCCCAGTAACGCTTCCAGGTCAGCACGTAGACACGCGCCAGCTGCGGCACGGCCTGCTTGAGCGCGGCCTGCGCGGA
>Ga0315912_10002613_pt1 | contig 18870 bp, 14 predicted proteins | sample VfabasoilMG_FD_204469 | JGI IMG/M metagenome (GOLD analysis project Ga0315912, IMG submission 204469) | Garden soil microbial communities collected in Santa Monica, California, United States - V. faba soil | ecosystem: Environmental > Terrestrial > Soil > Garden | place: USA: California...
GTACCTGGATGGTCATTACCTGTGGATAGCAACAGAAAATGGAGGCCTGAGCAGAATGGATACCGACACGGAAATTATTTCCAATTTTTTATTTAAAAAGGGTGACCTCAGCACTATAATCAATAATTCTATTTGGTCGCTACATAAAGATGGCCAAGGTAGAATTTGGATCGGTTCATATGCAAAAGGGTTGTGTGTATTGGATGCTCTGGAAGATAAAATTCCTGAACCCGATATTGCCTTGGAAGATGATCTCGTCAATGCCATTTATAAAGACTCGAAAGACCGAATGTGGATAGGAACAGAGGGCGGATTGATCCTCAAGGATAGATTTGGTATGCACCATTTTTGCCTTGAACCTGGAAACAACAACAGCATAAGCAGTAATGCCATTAATTGCATTTACGAAGACAGTAAAAACCGGATATGGGTTGGTTTTTGGAACGGTGGGGTAAATCGTTTCAATGAAGGTTCCAAAACTTTTACCCGATATGAGCACAACCCTGACAAAAAAGGTAGCCTTTCCAACCCACATGTTTATTCTATTGCCGAATCCTCCAAAACAGGCGAGCTGCTGGTATCTACTTTTGGTGGGTTAAATATTCTAAAGGATGAGAAGGCTGGCATTTTCGAAAACGCGTTTCAATATCCACACGAGGGAGATCAATTGCTCTTTACTTTATTGGAAGATAGCAAGCACAACATCTGGGTAGGCGCTCTCAGCGGATTGAGCCAGTATTTCCTGGAAACCAAAAAGATTAAACAAATAAGTATTTTGGGTGATACAACCAAAGTGAGCGATCAGGTAAACTGTATTTTTGAAGCTCATAATGGAGTATTGTGGATTGGCTCCAACGGTGGTCTGCATCAAATGGTTAGTCCTGGCAAATTTGTTACCTATACCAGTAAAGATGGCTTGCCCGTAAGTATTGTTCAGGGCATCCTGGAAGATTCAAATGGGAATCTATGGCTTGGCACAACAAATGGTCTGACGGTATTCAATCCGAATACCAAAACTTTTAAGACTTATGATGAAAGTGATGGATTGCTTTCAAACGAACTCAGGAGAAAATCTTTCTTTAAAGCAGAGAATGGTCAAATGTTTGTTGGGGGCAAGGGCATAAACACCTTTTTTCCGGACAGCATCATTAGTAATCCGAATAAACCTTCAGTTTTTATTACCGATCTAAAAATATTCAATCAATCGGTAAGCCCAAAAACAAGCGATGGAATCTTAAAAGATGATATCGCTGAAACGAAAGAAATTTACCTGGATCATAATCACAATTTTTTTTCGCTTCATTATGTTGGCATTAATTATACGGCCAGTTATAAAAATCAATATGCGTACAAGCTTGAAGGCTTTAGTGACGATTGGATAAATGTTGGCACCCAGCGATTTGCCACCTTTACCAATCTTGATCCGGGCACATATACTTTTAGCGTTAAAGCCAGCAACAACGATGGGTTGTGGAATGAAACAGGTGCAAGCCTTATCATTCATGTGTTGCCGCCCTGGTGGAAAACATGGTGGTTTAGAATGTTGAACTTGCTGTTTATTGTAGTTTTAGCTTATGCATTTTATCGCTTCCGGGTTCGTGTTATTGCGAACCAAAATAAAAAGTTAAGTGCTTTGGTTATTGATAGAACGAAAGAACTGCAGGAAACAAACAGGGCATTAGTGAAGAGAGAACAGGAGATTGATGCGCAGAACAAAATGCTTATTTCACAGGGTGAAGAACTCGCAACTCAAAATGAAGAACTTCATCAAAGCCGTGAAGAAATATCGGCCCAACGCGACCTGGTTTCAAAACAAAATCAATCACTGGAAGATGAAGTTGAGAAGCGCACCCACGAATTGGTAGAGTATAATCATCAACTAGAGCAATACGCATTTATTTCAGCCCATAACCTTCGGGCGCCTGTCGCACGCATATTGGGGCTTGGCCAATTACTCGACCTCACCGGAACCACAATGGAAGATAAGGAACAAATCTATCCTAAATTGGTTAACACAACCAAAGAACTCGATAGTGTGGTAAGGGATCTCAACACAATACTGGAGCTAAAAAAGAATAACGACTCATTTATCACTGATGTAAATTTAAATGCTGAATTAGAAATAGTAAAAGAAAACCTGGAGAACGAAATAGTTAATTCAAAAGCCAGCATCAGTTCCGATTTCTCCCAGGTGGGCAGCATACGTACAGTAAAACCTTACCTTGATAGCATTCTCCATAATCTAATTAGCAATGCTATTAAATATCGACATCCTCACAGGTTGCCAATAATTCGCATTCACTCCGAAAGGGTTGAGAACGAAGTGTGCATTATTATTTCCGATAATGGCCTTGGCATGGATTTAAATCTGGTCCAGGATAAGCTTTTCAACCTGTACAGCCGCTTTCATGCTCACGTGGAAGGAAAAGGCATGGGGCTATACCTGGTTAAAACCCAACTTGCCGCAATTGGCGGACGAATTGAGGTGGAGAGTAAATCCGACAAGGGGACAATTTTCAGAGCTTACTTTAAAGTATCCTGATTCGGAAATAGACTCCGCCCCAGTCTTAAAAGGTAAATCTCATATACGGCACTGGGAAAAACGATTGTTGATACTGCGTTACAATAGTGTTTGTGCGCGGATTATACGATTGCTCGAAAATATTTTTGGCGTTAGTAAGGTTTTGCAAATCGAGGGCAACTTCAAGGGTACTTCTCTTGTATTCTCTTCGATAAGAAAGTTTTAGGTCCATACGAAAGTAGGCATCTTGTTTTTCTGAATAGGCTTTGTCCTCCTCATAAATCGTCTTCCCATATTGTTGAGATGCAGCAAAGTCAATTGGCGTTAAGTATTTACCTCCGATAGTGGTGAGTTTTAAGTTCACAGAAAGGAATTTACCATTTGCCCCCAGTTTCCATTCTTTTCCGGCTAGCACATTCAACACGTACTTTGTATTGAATGCCGAGTTTCTCTGAACGCCATCGCTGCCTTTATATTTTGCATCAAAAATAGATGATGTAATTAAAAAGTAGAGGCCCTTACTGAAAAACCGTTCCAATGTAAATTCTACTCCGAAATTTCTAGCCGTGCCTTTGTTTACCAGGCTGTCTGCATCGGGTGGTGCAAAACTAGCCCCGGTATTTAATGCGGCATAGGAGCTTGCCGTTCGTTCAACAGGCACATCGTTAAGGTGCTGATAATATGTCTCAGCTTTTAATCGCAATTTATCCGTAATGTTCCAATCATATGTTACTGCAACATGTTGACTGCCGGTAAACCCCAAGTCTCTGTTCGTTTGCAGGATATCGCCATTTGGCAAGGTTGTTTGAACAAATGAAACATAAGAACTTTGAATTTGATTATGCAGGCCGTAGCCCACACTTAAGCTGTGCTTTGGGTTAAGTATATATTGTAAGCTGGCTCTTGGTTCAACAGTTGCTTGCTCGTTCAGCGAATAATATTGTGCATGAGCGCCAGCATTAAAGGAGAACTGGCGGGTGAAGCGATGTCTCCAATTGGTATGAAACTGGTAGAGCACTGCTCGTTCGTCTGCATCCACATTAACCACTTCCTTACTCACATTTGCATAAATATTTCTTGAATACAAGTCGGAGTTAATCACATCAATAAAAAATCCCGAGGTTAAATTATTTTTGGTGTCGAATTTTGTTCGGGTAATGAAGCTGGCCAATATTTTTTTTGTATTGAACGTGGCTTCTATTTGTAAGTCCTTACTAATTACTTCATCGTTGGCATCGCGGGTTAAAGAATCTGCAGTAAATATTTCATTCGCATAGCTATAACCTGTTGTTAGTTTAAACGAAGTATCGGGAGAGAAATTACCTTCATAGCTAACTCCTACCACACCTGTTTTATAACGTGGGTAAGTATCCTGGTTCTCGCTTCCGTAAAGGTCAGTGTCACTGCTCAGATCGGCTTCGCTCCCCAGCAGATCAATTTTGCTTGAACCGCCAAATCCAAAAAGAATCCATTTGCCATTCTTCTTGTTCGGTAAATTTATTTTGAAGTTCATATCCTGGAAGTAGGGTATGTTTGTTCCTGTTCCAAAATCAATACCCAGTTTATTAAAAATTGCCAAAGTGGAATAACGATAATTGAATATGTAAGATCCCTTCTTGCCTTTGGAAAATGGACCTTCCGTGCCAACTTCAAAACCATTAAAACCCATCTGCGCCATCGACTCCCGCTTTTGATTGTTACCGTCCCTTAACTTTATGTCAAATACTCCGGCTACAGCATTTCCGTATTGGGCAGGAAAAGCACTCGTGATAAAATCTGATTTATCAATATTGTTGTTGTTCAGCATGCTCACGGGCCCGCCTGTGCTCACCAACGCACCAAAGTGGTTCGGATTTGGAATGTTTAATCCCTCCATTTGCCAAAGCATACCAAGAGGAGAGTTGCCACGTACCACAATGTCATTTCGTGAATCATTTCCGCCAACCACACCGGCAAAATTTGCTGCCATTCTCGAAGGGTCTCCCAGGGCACCGGCATATCGCTTGGTGTCGTCAACATTAAATGATCGTGAACTTACTATTGCTAAATCGTTATTGGTTGCCGTTTTATCTTCTTTGGTATCAGCTGTAACTACAATATCATTTAGCGTGCTCACGTTTTCGGTAAGCCCAAAGTTTAGCACAATTTCCTTTCCTGCAGTAACGACAATATTTGACCGGGTTTGGTCTTCATACCCAACGTAAGTAATTTTTAAGGATTGTCTCCCTACCGGAACATTGTCAATTCGGTAATATCCGTCAGCATCGGTGGAACCGCCCAATATTTTATCCGTAACGCTAGTAACAATAACATTTACGCCCGGAATAGGAACCTTGGTTATTTCATCAACCACCTGGCCGCGAATGGTTTGCGTGGATTGCGCGCGACTGATAATGGGCGCAGTTAAAATTAAAAAGAGGACAAAATGAAGGGTGCGTTTAATTTTCATTGGGTTATTCGGGTTATTTCATGCACAATTTTACATTCAAGCAAACCATCCGTTCATTGACGTTGGTTAAGAAAGTAAAATTTTGATGCAGGAATTTTAGGGTTACTCCGTCCCTATTTCCTCAAAGGACTTGCCAATGAAAAAAGCAAACGATTTCTAAGCCTCTTGCCTTACCAAGAGTTTTCTTCGGATTCTGCTTAACGATTCGGGTTCGATGCCTAAGTAGGAGGCAACATAATATTGCGGGATCCGATCAAGAATTTCGGGTTGTTCTTCCAATAATTTTAAGTATCGCTCAAAAGGTGTATGGGTTAACAGGGAGTTGAAACGATCGCACAACAGAATTATGGTGTTTTCGGCAATTAATCTTCCAATGCGTTCACATTTTGGATATTTAGCATACAGCATGTCCAAATCTTTAAAAGTAACGGTTAGCATCTCTGTATCCTCTAAAGCATCTACAGAAAAAATTATTGGTTGTTTGGTGAGCCAGCTTTGGAAATCGGTAAACCACCTGTTTTCGAAGAATATCTCTGTCGTTTTTTCAACGCCATCTTTTGTTTGATAGTAGCGTAAGCAGCCTTTTATAATAAAAACCACTTCTTTGCAAATCTCCCCTTCTACTAACCAGTGGTCTCTTTTTTTTAACGTTTTGTAATGAAAGACCTGGGAGGCATCATTAAACTCCTCATCTGTAAGGTTTACAAATTGACTTAAATGATCCCTGAAAAAGGAAAGGTTTGGGTTGGCTCTCGTGGTCATAACTCAAAGATAATTTGAAAATAGTATAGACGAAATTCCAAGAATTTAGTTTATCACATAGCTCAATTTCTTTCCCGAAATCCGAGCCGCGGATCGCTCCAATAACGGATTCTCATTCCTATTTTCTACTTTAGAATGATTAATCAGGCTATTACTTGCTTTCTCCCGAACAAATCCTAAAACAATATTGGGGCTACAATGCTTTCAGGCATTCGCAGAAAGAAATAGTGGAATCTATTCTAAAAGGAAAAGATTGCCTGGTACTATTGCCAACGGGGGGCGGTAAATCCATTTGCTTCCAGGTGCCCGCCCTAATGCTAAACGGAATTTGCATCATAATCTCTCCGCTAATCGCACTCATGGAAGACCAGGTGGCTCACCTCAAGCAACGAGGCATACGGGCAGAAACTATTCATTCAGGGCTTAAGCGTAGCGAAATTGATATCCTCCTTGATAATTGCATTTATGGCGATATCAAATTGCTTTACGTTTCACCCGAGCGACTTCAAACTGAAATTTTTATAGAGCGGTTTAAGCGAATGAAAGTTTCCTTCGTGGCCATTGATGAAGCTCATTGTATTTCGCAATGGGGATACGATTTCAGACCGTCTTATTTGCTAATCGCCAATATTAGGGAAGGGAGAGCAATTCCATTCCTGGCGCTCACTGCATCGGCAACAGCGGCAGTAAAAAAAGATATCGTTGAAAAACTGCAATTAAAATCTCCCGCTTTTTTCCAACGGAGTTTTGAAAGACCTAATATTTCATTTGCCGTGCGGCACACCGAAAACAAGGAACGGAAATTACTTGACGTGCTTCAAAAAATTCAAGGCCCCTCTATTGTATATGTCCGCTCCAGGAAATCAACCAGGGATTTAGCGCAATGGATCACCCGCCAAGGCATCGCAGCAACATTTTACCACGCAGGATTGGATTATGATGAAAGGAAAAAGCGACAAGCGGATTGGCAAAAAAGTAAGGCTAGAGTAATTGTGGCCACCAATGCTTTTGGTATGGGCATAGATAAAGAAGATGTTCGCTCCGTTATGCATTTTGACCTGCCCGAAAGTTTGGAATATTATTACCAGGAAGCTGGTCGTGCCGGGCGCGATGGAAAAAAGGCATACGCGGTTATTATTTATCATACTTCCGATGTATCCACGCTTGAAGCGAAAGTGAACCAATCGCAACCTAATTTCGATTACTTAAAAAAAAATTATCAGGCAATTGCAAATTATTACCAGTTGGCTGAAGGAGCAGGTCTTAACGAAAGTCTTGATTTCGACATTGAAGATTTCTGTCATCGCTTTAACATTCGTCCGGCTAACGTATATCCGGCAATAAGAAAGTTAGAAGAGTCAGGATTAATTCAATTGAACGAAAGTTTTTACAGCCCATCTAAACTTCACATTGCGGTTGATAAAGTAAGGCTTTATGAATTCCAGGTGGCTAATGCCAAGTTCGATCCGGTTATTCAGGCAATTCTTCGTTTGTATGGAGCTGAAATACTTTCCTCTTTCACCGTTATATCTGAAAGCCATATTGCCAAAGCTTTAAAAATTTCGGAGCCCGATGTTATAGCTTTACTAAAACAACTGAACCAACTTAAAATCCTGAATTATCTCCCGGTTTCAAATAAACCTCAACTCACATTCTTAACTCCCCGTCACGACTCCGATAGGTTGCCTATTGACAACCAATGGCTGGAAGAAAGGAGAAAATTAGTCTTTTCAAAAATGAGGGCTATGATTAATTATGCCACGCATGACCACCAATGCCGGCAATGGACCATGCTGGATTATTTTGATGAAAAAAATTATGGCACCTGCGGAGTGTGCGATGTGTGCCTGGCCAAAAAGAAAAAAGAAAATCTGGCCGAGCTTAAAGATTACCGGGAACAGATTCTCTACTTATTGAAGCAAAAACCATTGACAGTGGATGAACTTGAAAACGAAGTAAAGCCGACCGATCATGAATTAATGATGGAAGTGGTGAGGGAAATGGTTGATGAAGGCGTTATTGGTTACGATGAATTTTGGGTGCTTAGAGTAATGCCTGCTTAAGGTTGAGTGGTATTCATTTTTTTCTTTCTTTTCCATCGAAAGAAAAACCATACTCCACCTGTAATTAAAATCAGGAAGGGCCAGATATTAACAAGCCCAATAATAAAGGAAAGTAGATTAGTCCATCCATTTTTAATTCCATTACCCAATTGACCGGCAAAGCCAAAATCAGAATCAATGGATTGATAAAACGTTAGGCTCAGCGTAGAGAAAGCCACCTGGCTTGACAGATATTTTAACCGACCTTCCATGGACTCAATTTCCCCTCGCACTGAATTTAATTGACTTTCAACAGACAAAATATCGGTAACAGAATTGGCTTGCTTTAATATCTCCCGGTAGCGTATCTCTAATTCTTTTTTTGTTTTAAGGCGAGCCTCAGTATCAATAAATTCTTCGGTAACATCTTGCGTATTAACACTTTTATTTTCTGTTTTCTCTCCAACCTGCTCCACTAAGCTAACCAGGGAATCATAAGAGATGGAAGGGACCCGGACGGTCATAGAAATATTCAACCGGCTGCCATAGTTTTCCAGTCGCTCCTCCGATATGTAGGCATTTAGTCTTTCAGAAATTTCCCCGATTTTCTTTCTCGACTCACCCACATCGGCAACTTCCATGGAAAGCTGCCCGGTTCGGATGAGCATGCGCTCGCGCACAACTGGTGAACTTGAAAGTGGCTGCGCTGAGGCAAGGTCACCTGCACGAGCTTCGTCTGCCACTGCAAAATTTTCTTGTGTTTTGGCAAGGCTCATATCCGAGCGCTGACCGCAGCCAACCACCAAAATAGACAGAACTAAAATCAGGTATTTGCACATAAATGCCTAAAGTTTAACTAAGTGAATTAATACTTTAGGGCTTAATGCACTAAACTAAAATAGGTCACCCAAGAGCGGCCACACCGGGCAATACTTTTCCTTCAAAGTATTCTAAAAGGGCGCCACCACCGGTGGAAACGTAGCTTACCTTTTCCTGGAAGCCGAACTGGGCAACAGCCGCAGCGGAGTCGCCACCCCCAATTAAAGAGAATGCCCCCGTGGAAGTTGCTTTCACAACTGCTTCGGCAACGCGTTTTGTGCCTCCTGAAAATTTTTCCATTTCAAAAACACCCATCGGGCCATTCCATAAAATAGTTTTGGATTGTTCGATCACTTTAGCAAACACTTCTGACGCCTGCGGGCCAATATCCAATCCCATCCAACCATCTTCAATGGAATGATTATTAGAAATTTTTATTGAAGCATTCGCATCAAACTTATCGGCTGTAACAGAATCAATTGGTAGATGTAAATCAACGCCCTTTGCTTTTGCTGTTTGAATCAATCCTTTGGCTAAATCTAATTTATCAAGTTCTACCAGCGAGTTGCCAATGTTGCCACCCATCGCTTTAAAGAAAGTATAAGCCATGCCACCACCAATAATCAGGTTGTTAACTCTGTTAAGGAGTTGCTCAATAATCAAAAGTTTGTCGGAAATTTTTGCTCCCCCCATTATAGCCGTGAAAGGTTTTGCTGCATTTTCTAAAACCTTTTTCGCGTTCTCCAACTCGGCAGCCATTACAAAACCCGCACACTTCCCGATAAAGAATTGCGCAACAATGGTGGTTGAAGCATGGGCGCGATGGGCTGTTCCAAACGCATCATTCACATAAATATCTCCGTGAACGGAAAGTTTTTTAGAAAAATCCAGGTCTCCCTTTTCTTCTTGTTTGTAGAACCGGAGGTTTTCCAAAAGCAAAACTTCACCTGGTTCTAAGGCAGAAGAAAGTTGTGAAGCCTCATCGCCTATGCAATCGCTGGCAAATTTTACTTTCGTTCCAAGGAGTTGTTCCGTGGTTTTTATGGTATGCTTCAATGAATATTTTTCTTCCGGGCCTTCTTTAGGCCTTCCCAGGTGCGACATCAACACACAACTGCCTCCATCATTCAAAATCTTTTTGATGGTGGGGATGGTTGCCCGTATCCGGTTATCATCGGTTACATTGAAGGCCTTATCGAGAGGAACATTGAAATCTACACGGATGAGGGCACGTTTATTTTTAAAGTTTATGTCGGAAATGGTTTGCATAAATGATTGAGTTGGAGTGCAAATCTAATGAAAGGGGCGATTGGTTTAGATGAACTGCCCATCTAATTTGAAAGTAAAAAATATTTCGGTTTTTGAAATACGTAATTATTTCGGAGTCAGCTCGCCCCGCAGCAACATATTGTATTCCTCGCAAGTGAGGTATCCTAATCTATTACAGTATGCACAAGTTTTATAGGTTTCACCAAGGTATGTTCGCTTAACTACAACCGTAGAGCCACTGCAAACCGGGCACACTACTTTGCCGGTAGGGCCACAATCAATATCATAATCGCGCGACAGTATTTCGGAAGCCTCCTTGGTTTCTTCTGATTTAGCAACAACCAGGGCAGCCTCTGCTTTTTTCAAATACAGAATGGCATCGTTTGAAAATCTTCCGGTTGTGCCTTTAAGTTGAATATACTTATTGAGCCAGTCCACACTTTGCTTGGCCAACCCGAGGTGATACGAATTTTCTCCAAAATAATAGGCCAGGTCGCTGGGAACGCTTTTAATATTTTTCAGTACATACTTAAATTTTTTATCGGCCGCTTCATATTCTTCTGCGCCAAGCAGCATTATTGCTGAGTCCAGGGTTATCTGCACGAGGCGTTGTTTTTCACTTTCCCTCGTTTGAGCAATTTCAGCAAGCCGTTCCTTCTCGCCTTGCCCAAAAACGGCCGACACAGTTAAAATAAAAATAAGCGTCACTATTGATTTCAAAGCGCTGGGTTTTATACGTTTATTCTATTGATGTAAGTATGATTATATTCTAAAAAATAGTGAGTTGCATTATCCATAACTTTCGATCAATCACCAAATGAAAATGCCATGCCAAATTTTAATCAGTTTGAATGGATAGACACCTTCTTTGCAACAAAAGTAATACACAGGAGCCTATTTAAAGCATGTGGTGGCAGCCACGTTATATAAAATCAATAACTTCGCCTTTATGCTTTCCCCTACTGAACTCAACCGCTATAGCCGTCAGATTTTACTTCCGGGATTTAACAAGCAAGGCCAGGAAAAGTTAAAACAAGGAAGTGTCTTAGTCATTGGAGCGGGCGGACTTGGCTCTCCTGCGTTACTTTATTTAGCAGCAGCCGGAGTTGGGCGGATTGGGATCGTGGATTTTGACATGGTTGATGAAAGTAATTTGCAACGGCAGGTGCTTTTCAAAACAAGTGACGTAGGCAACAGCAAAGTTTACCTTGCTGCCGAGCGCTTAAAAGAATTAAACCCGCTCATCAAAATTGAAACACACGAAGTTCAGCTTAGCGCATCAAATGCTATGGAAATTATTTCTAACTACGATGTAGTGGTGGATGGCTCCGACAATTTGCCAACCCGTTATTTAGTGAGCGATGCCTGTGTGTTTTTAAAAAAGACTTTGGTGTATGGGGCTATCTTTCAATTTGAGGGACAAGCCAGTGTATTCAACCAACTGCATGCCGATGGAACTCGCGGACCAAATTACCGCGATCTTTTTCCTGAGCCTCCCCCACCGGAATTGGTGCCCTCCTGTAGCGAAGGAGGTGTTTTAGGGGTTTTACCGGGCATTATTGGGAGCATTCAGGCCAATGAAACAATCAAAATACTAACTGGAATTGGAACGACCTTGAGCGGTCGCCTGCTCCTTTTCGATAGCCTTGATTTTTCCACCCGCATTTTAAATGTGAGGAAAAATCCGGCCAACCCCGTATCGGGCGAAAGCCCAATAATTTTTAGCCTGATTGATTACGAAGCATTTTGCAATCCCGCTTTACATAAAACTCAAGGATCAGTAAAAGAAATTGCACCTATCGACCTTAAGCAACTGATTGATTCAGAGAAAGAAATTCAAATCATAGATGTGCGGGAGCCGCGGGAATTTGAATTGGTGAACATAAACGGAATCAACATCCCATTAAACTTACTGAACGAAAAATATTCACTCATCCGAAGAGATGTTCCCGTTATACTCCACTGCAAAACCGGTGTTCGAAGTTTTGCAGCCGCGCAAAAACTTCAATCGCAATTTGGTTATACCAACGTATTAAATCTAAAAGGCGGAATACTGAAGTGGATTGATGAAGTGGATCCTGAATTGCCGAGATATTAGGCTCTTAAATTTCATCAGAAAGTCAATCCAATAAATATCTTTGCAGGCCTCAATTTTGATACTAATGAAATCAGTCACGTTTTTAATTTTAATAAGTATAACCTCTGCTTTTGGCCAGGAGTATGAAAAAATCTTTTACAATAATTTGGACAATCCAACATCAGAGGACAGCAGCGCTTCGTGGTATTCAACCTGGCCTAAGGGCACTCAGACGTATGAGCGTAAATCCTTCTACTTACCCAGTAACACAATTAAGTCAACAGAAAATATTGTGAATGGAAGATTAGAGGGTGAGAGTGTTCACTATCATCCAAATGGTCAGCTCTATTATAAAACCAACTACTTTAAAGGGCTTGAAATTGGCATTGTAGAACTGTATTATCCCAATGGAAAAATTCACTGGATTCAACGCTACGATTCCACGAATCAAAAATCAAAACAGGATGGAGAGCGAATGGAGTATTCTACCCTTCAATATTTTGATTCACTCGGTAGCCAAACTGTTACGGATGGGAATGGCTGGTATCCTGAATTCGATAAAACTCTTGTCGGATACAAAGTGGGGAGCGGGAGAGTAAAAAACGGATTGAAAGATTCTACCTGGGTGGGTTTGCACGAAGATGGAAAAGTACATTACATTGAAAAATGGGAAAATGGCCGACTCATAAAGGGTGAAAGTTTTTGGGCTGTAGGAGAAACTTACACCTATGATAGGTTAGTTGTTCAGGCTTCTCCCGCAAACGGGATGGGGTCCTTTTACAAACATGTTAGCTCTACTATGAAATATCCCAAAGAAGCCAGGCGACATGGTGTACAGGGCAAAGTATTTGTTGAATTTGTTGTGGATAACAATGGGGCTATTTCCAATATAAAAGTTATCCGAGGGATTGGCTCCGGGTGCGATGAAGAAGCCATTGCGGCAATAGCCTCTTCACCAAATTGGAAACCAGGGCTTCAAAGGGGCCGCCCGGTTCGTAGCAGGTTTAATCTTGCACTAATATTTAAATTGAATTGAGCTGGGTTATTGTTCGCCTTTAACCGGCCTTCTAAAATCCAGCTTATGATAAACCGTTACCCGGATGGTGTGCCTAATATAATATGAGTCATCCGTGCGAGATTGAAAAATATTCAGATAGCCGGTTTCCACCGACCAGTGTTTACTAAAGCGATACTCCAGGCCGGCATATACCCTGTTTTGGTCGAATGTGAAAGGGGCATCCCCGGTGTTCACCATAAATTCATTTGATAGCCGCATCGATAAACTCTTGGTCTCGCTTATCTTTTTCAGCTCTCTGGAAAACTGTACACGGAAACGGTGACGCAAATAGAAACCATAACCATCCGTCAAAACAACTTTATTATTGTTGTGGATAATGCGTTCATCTAGCCGATAGCGGAATTGAAATTGCCATTCCCTCGGCATTGGCAAGATAATATTAGCCTCCTGCCACGGGCGCCATTCTGGCACCTTAAGGTCCTTCACGTTAGTCCAATTGAAATTTAGACCTGCTCCAACTTCAAGCCAGGACTTCATCCTACAATTAATATTCAAATGGGTAAAAAACTGAAATTGCCGGGACGGATTGAGCAGCCTTCGCTCATCCACCTGAAAGTGAATGACGGTGCGATCAGAAATTTGCGATTGATTGTAATATCGAATCCAGTATGAGCCCTGTTGAGTGTACTTATCCTGGGCATGAACCGCCAAGGTTATTAAAACGAGAACCGGGCAAATAAAAAATTTCGTAGTGCGATTAATCAAACAGAAAAACTTTCTCCGCAACCACAAGTGCGGGTCGCGTTAGGATTAATAAACTGAAAGCCTTTTCCGTTAAGGCCATCGGAGAAATCGAGCGTGGTGCCAAGCAAATACAGCAGGCTTTTCTTATCCACTAAAATTTTTATGCCCTTATCCTCAAAAACCTGGTCGGCCGGTTTGGTTTCGGCATCAAAGCCAAGGTCATACATCAGGCCAGAACATCCTCCGCCCTTCACGGAAACCCGCACATTATGATTGCCGTCTTTCCCTTCAGTAGCCCTAAGTTCAATCAGCTTGCTCTTTGCTTTATCGGTTACGGTTATCATTGTTTGAACTGGAAGTTGGATATTTGGTTGAATAACTATTAAAAAGGGTGAAAAGTTTCCCGATTTTTGAACAAAGATAGTTGATTTCAAATGAATCAATAGCCATGAGAAAAATAGAACATATAGGCATTGCCGTGAAGAATCTGGAGCAGTCCAACAAACTTTTCGCCAGCCTGTTGGGCACGGAGCACTACAAAATTGAAGAAGTGGAAAGCGAAGGTGTGCGCACCTCCTTTTTTAAAATTGGGGATTTAAAAATTGAATTGCTGGAGGCCACTCGTCCCGATTCTCCGATTGCTAAATTTATTGAAAAAAAAGGTGAAGGTGTCCATCATCTTGCTTTCGATGTGGAAGATGTTGCGGACTCCATATCCGACCTGGCCGAAAAAGGATTCCAGCCGATTGGTGCAACTCCAAAACCAGGGGCCGATAACAAAATGATTGCTTTCCTTCATCCGAAAACAACCAATGGGGTGCTGATTGAAGTTTGCAGCGATGGCGCCATATGACCATTAACTTTTAATGATTAGCCATTGACAATCTGCGATTGATTAAATTAGCACCTTAATAACTATCCTTTGGAAATAAATTCACTAACTGCCATTGGCCCTATTGATGGCCGATATGCTGAACAGACCCGCACCCTCTCTCCCTACTTCTCTGAGGCGGCATTAATTCGATATCGTATTCAAATAGAAATTGAATATTTTATTGCCTTAGCCGATTTGTTGCCCGAACTAAGAACCGTGCCCAGAGAATCGTTTGATAAGCTAAGGAATTTATATAAGGAATTTAGTAACGATGATGCCCACGAGGTTAAGGAGATAGAGAAGACCACGAACCACGATGTTAAGGCTGTTGAATATTTTCTCAAATCAAAAATGGAGGCGATAAAATTGGGAGAATGGAAAGAGTTTGTCCATTTTGGTCTTACCTCACAAGACATTAACAATACTGCCATTCCGCTTTCCTTGATGGAGTACTTAAACGATCATTACATACTTCAGCTTCAAAATCTTTTATCTGAATTTAGTGAGCGATGCGAAAAATGGAAAGATATTCCCATGCTTGCCCATACTCATGGACAGCCAGCATCTCCGACCCGACTGGGCAAGGAACTTGAGGTATTTTTAGTACGAATAAAAAAACAACTGGAACTGCTTGAAACAATTCCTCACTCATCCAAGTTTGGAGGAGCCACCGGAAATTTCAACGCTCATGTCATTGCCTATCCGGAAATTGATTGGAAATCATTTGCCGATGACTTCGTAAGCAGTCTGGGTCTGACCCGAAGCCAGCCCACCACGCAAATTGAACACTACGATAACATGGCCGCGTTGTTTGACAACATAAAACGTATCAACACTATTTTAATTGACTTCTGCCGAGATGTGTGGCACTATATTTCAATGGGATACTTTAAACAAAAGATAAAAGCTGGTGAAGTGGGTTCTTCGGCCATGCCACACAAAGTTAATCCCATAGATTTTGAAAATGCGGAAGGAAATCTTGGAATAGCCAATTCTTTATTTGAGCACCTCTCCGCAAAACTTCCGGTCTCCCGCCTTCAGCGAGATTTAACGGACAGCACCGTATTGAGAAACATTGGTGTACCACTGGGCCACACCTGGCTGGCGATCAACTCCATTAGCAAAGGACTGAGTAAACTCGAACTTAATCAGCCGGCCATTGAAGCCGACCTGGAAAATAATTGGGCTGTGGTTGCTGAAGCCATTCAAACAATTTTGAGAAAGGAAGGCTACCCCGATCCTTACGAGGCCCTTAAGTCCCTTACCCGCAAGAATGAAAAAATCACCCGCCAAACCATCCATAACTTCATTGATTCGTTGGATATTAAAGATGGAGTGAAGAAAAAAATGAAGGAAATAACGCCTTCTAATTATCTGGGAGTTTGAAAACTCTTTCTGAATTAACCTAACTCCCGTTGTCAAAAAAAATGGGATGCAAATCCCCTTCTATTCTTTTGACTCTTTCGTGAAATACCATCATATTCGCCCCCTTAAAAATAGAGCTAACACAATCTCCAAACGTCTAAATTCATATGAACAGAGCCATTAATTTCTCAGCCGGTCCGGCAGTGCTGCCACTCGAAGTATTAAAAAAAGCCCAGGAAGAAATGATTGACTATCGGGGCACCGGTATGTCGGTTATGGAAATGAGCCACCGCTCCAAAGAGTATGAAGCTATTATTGGCGGAGCCGAGCAAAGTCTTAGAAAATTGATGAGTATACCAGCCAACTATAAAGTATTGTTTGTTCAAGGCGGAGCATCTCAGCAGTTCGCAATGGTTCCTCTCAATTTATTTTCTGCGGCAAAAAAAGCAGATTACGTGCTTACCGGTGCCTGGGCCAAGAAAGCAATTTCAGAAGGCAAGAAGTTTGGTACGGTAAAAGTGGTGGCCTCATCGGAAGACAAAAACTTCAGTTATATCCCCAAGCTTACTCCGGAAATGTTCTCTGCTGATGCGGACTACGTTCACATCACAACCAACAATACCATTTATGGAACTCTCTTCTATGAGTTACCTAACACCGGAAAAATTCCATTAGTAGCTGACATGTCCTCCAATATCCTCTCCCAGGAATATGACATCTCTAAGTTTGGTCTCATCTACGCGGGAGCGCAAAAAAATGCAGGACCCGCTGGTGTTACGATTGTTATTGTGCGTGAAGATTTAATTGGACATGCACTACCCATCACACCAACCATGATGGATTATAAAGTGTATGCGGACGAGGGGTCCATGTATAACACTCCTCCCTGTTACTCCATTTACATCGCAGGACTTGTTTTTGAATGGCTATTGGCTAAAGGTGGAATTGCTGCAATGGAAAAAGAGAACAAACAAAAAGCAGCGCTCCTGTATGATTTTCTCGATCAATCCAAAATGTTTAAAGGTACAGTCGAAAAAATATCGAGATCATTAATGAACATTCCTTTCGTGACCGGGAATGAAGAACTCGATAATAAATTTATTTCTGAGGCCAGCAAAAAAGGATTGAAGCAATTAAAAGGACATCGCTCTGTGGGTGGCATGCGCGCCAGTATCTACAATGCTATGCCTCGCGAAGGGGTTGAAACCTTGGTGGCGTTCATGAAGGAATTTGAAAAAGCAAACGGATAAACAATGGCTGCTAAATTTAAGATTCAAACATTTGACAAGATCGCGTCTGAAGGATTGAAACGATTTCCGATGGACAGCTACGAAGTAGCCTCTGAGTTCTCGACACCAGATGCCATTTTATTAAGGAGCTTCTCACTCCACAATCACGCTATTCCAAAAAGCGTGAAGGCCATAGCTCGGGCCGGAGCCGGGGTAAACAACATTCCCATTGCTCAATGTACCGAACAAGGCATTGTCGTTTTCAATACACCCGGTGCCAATGCCAATGCCGTTAAAGAATTGGTATTGGCAAGCTTATTTCTGTCATCAAGAAAAATTTACCAGGGAATTGCCTGGTCACAATCTTTGAAAGGAAAAGGTGAGGAAGTACCCAAGCTGGTGGAAAAAGGAAAGTCAAGTTTTGTAGGCCCGGAAGTTTTAGGCAAAACGCTGGGAGTTATCGGGTTGGGTGCTATAGGAATGTTGGTGGCAAACGCTGCTGAAAGCATAGGCATGCGCGTGATTGGTTATGATCCCTACATCTCAATAGATGCCGCCTGGCAACTTTCCAAAAATGTTGAGAAAGCCAGAAGCCTGGAAGCTTTGCTGGCTGAATCCGATTACATCACACTGCATGTTCCGCTGATGGATGGAACAAAAGGGTTTATTGACAAATCAAAATTGGCCCTGATGAAAGATGGCGTAAAAATTTTGAATTTTGCTCGTGAGGGTCTGTACAACAAAGCCGATGTATTGAATGCTTTGAATAGTGGAAAAGTTAGTTGTCTTGTTACTGACTTTCCTGAAGACGACCTGCTGAGTAACGACAGGATCATTACGGTACCCCACCTGGGTGCCTCAACACCTGAAAGTGAAACGAACTGCGCCATGATGGCGGTTGACCAGTTAAGGAATTTCCTGGAAGATGGGAATATCAAAAATTCAGTGAACTTCCCCGCAGCCGATATGCCGAGAAACGGTGGTTCAAGAATTATCATCGCCAACAAAAATGTACCTGCTATGGTTGGCAAAATAACCAACGTACTGGCAGAGCAAAACATCAACATTTCTGACATGCTGAACAAGCACCGCGATGAATTAGCCTATAATATTATAGACATTGATGGTAGCATTAGCGATGAACAGGTGGCCAGGATCAGGCAAATAGAAGGAATTATCCTGGCGTGGGTGCTGCATAAGAAGTAGTTGAAGGTAATTAAAGAATTATGAAAATAAGAGCGTTCAAAGGTTTTCGACCGGTAGCTGAAAAAGCAAAAGCCGTTGCCTCACGTCCATATGATGTTTTAAATTCGGAAGAAGCTGTAGAAGAGGCTAAAGGAAATCCCTGGTCTTTTTTGAATGTTGTAAAGCCGGAAATTACCCTGCCACCGGAAACAGACCACTACAGTCCTAAAGTTTATGAAGCCGGAAAAAATAATTTTCAAAAATTGGTAGATGATGGCGTGTTTACACAGGATAAAGAAGATTGCCTTTACATCTATGAGTTGGTGATGGATGGGCGTTCACAAAATGGGATTGTCGCTTGCGCTGCCGTAGAAGATTACATGGACGGGCACATTAAGAAACATGAACTGACTCGCCCCGATAAAGAAACAGATAGAAAAAATCACGTTCGCGTTTCTATGATGAATGCGGAGCCCGTTTTCTTCGCTTATCTGGCCAATCAACAGCTTGATGAAG
>Ga0315912_10002614_pt1 | contig 18869 bp, 16 predicted proteins | sample VfabasoilMG_FD_204469 | JGI IMG/M metagenome (GOLD analysis project Ga0315912, IMG submission 204469) | Garden soil microbial communities collected in Santa Monica, California, United States - V. faba soil | ecosystem: Environmental > Terrestrial > Soil > Garden | place: USA: California...
TCGGGGGCGCGCGACATCCACATCGCGATGGCGCTGAGGAACAGCAGCGCACCCAGCAGCTTCAGCGCCAGGACCTTCATGAGGCGGGGTTCGGCGGGGGCAACAAGCAGGCCATTCTAGGAGCCGCGGGCCCGGCCGCGCTGCCTACAATGACCGCATGGCCTTCGTTCACCTGCGCACGCACAGCGAGTTTTCGGTCGTCGATGGCATGTTGCGCATCGACGACGCCGCACGCGCTGCGCGCGACGACGGCCAGGTGGCGCTGGCCATCACCGACCTTAACAACCTGTTCGGCGCGGTGCAGTTCTACCAGGCCTGCCGCGGCCAGGGCATCAAGCCGATCCTCGGCGTGGACCTGTGGATGGAGCCCGAGGGCGGCGACAAGCAGCCCAGCCGGCTGCTGCTGCTGGTGCAGAACATGCGGGGCTACCTGAACCTGTGCGAACTGCTGGCGCGCAGCTGGACACTCAACGCGCAGCGCACCCAGGCCTGGATCAAGTGGTCCTGGCTGGACGAGCTGAACGGCGGGCTGATCGCGCTGTCGGGCGCCGACGGCGGCGTCATCGGCGCGGCGCTGCTGGCAGGCGACAGCGCACGCGCGCAGGCGCTGGCGCAGCGCCTGGCGCAGGGTTTCGACGGCCGTTTCTACCTGGAGCTGCAGCGCGCCGGCCTGGCAACGAACGAAGTTCATGTGCGCCGCGCGGTGCAGCTGGCCGCCCGGCTGCAGCTGCCGGTGGTGGCCACGCACCCGGTGCAGTTTCTGCAGGCCGAGGACTACGAAGCGCACGAGGCACGCGTGTGCATCGCCGACGGCGAGACGCTGGCCAATCCGCGGCGCATCAAGCGCTTCAGCGCCGAGCAGTACTTCAAGAGCCAGGCGCAGATCGAGGCGCTGTTTGCCGACCTGCCGTCGGCGCTGGCCAACAGCCTGCACATCGCACAGCGCTGCAACGTGCAGCTGACGCTGGGCAAGCCGCAGCTGCCGAACTTTCCCATCCCTGAGGGCATGGCGCTGGAGGCGTATTTCCGCAAGCTGTCCTTCGAAGGGCTGGAGCAGCGCCTGCAGATGCTCTACCCCGACGCAGCCGAGCGCGAGCGCCAGCGTCCGCGCTACGCCGAGCGGCTGGAATTCGAGATCGTCACGATCCTGAAGATGGGCTTCCCGGGCTATTTCCTGATCGTCAGCGACTTCATCAAGTGGGCGCTGGCCAACGGCTGTCCGGTGGGTCCGGGGCGCGGCTCGGGGGCCGGCTCGCTGGTGGCCTATGCGCTGTTCATCACCGGGCTGGACCCGCTGCAATACAACCTGCTGTTCGAACGTTTCCTGAACCCCGAGCGCGTGTCGATGCCCGACTTCGACATCGACTTCTGCCAGGCCAACCGCGAGCGTGTCATCGACTACGTCAAGGCCAAGTACGGCCGCGACGCGGTGAGCCAGATCGCCACCTTCGGCACGATGGCGGCCAAGGCCGCACTGCGCGACGTGGGCCGCGTGCTCGGCATGGGCTACGGCCAGGTGGACGGCATCGCCAAGCTGGTGCCGGCGCCGCCGGGCAAGCAGGTGACGCTGGCGCGCGTGCCCGACAAGCCCGATCCGGGCGTGATCTACGCGCGCAAGGAAGCGCCGGAACTCGAACAGCGCGAGGCCGCCGAAGAGGAAGTGGCCGAGCTGCTGTCGCTGGCGATGCGCGTCGAGGGGCTGGTGCGCAACGTCGGCATGCATGCCGGCGGCGTGCTCATCGCGCCCGGCAAGATCACCGACTTCTGCCCGCTGTACCAGCAGCCCGGTAGCGCCAGCGCGGTGAGCCAGTATGCGAAGGACGATGTCGAGGCCATCGGCCTGGTGAAGTTCGACTTCCTGGGCCTGGCCACGCTGACCATCCTGGAGCAGGCCAAGGACTTCATCCGCGCGCGCCGGCCCGATCTGCGCGACTTCGACTACGACAAGCTGCCGCTGGACGACCCGAAGGTCTACAAGCTGTTTGCCGAGGGCAAGACCGAAGCCGTGTTCCAGTTCGAAAGCCGCGGCATGCAGGGCATGTTGCGCGAGGCGCGGCCGACGCGCATCGAGGACCTGTTCGCACTGAACGCGATGTTCCGCCCCGGGCCGATGGAGAACATCCCCTCGTTCTGCGCGCGCAAGAACGGCAAGGAGGCCATCGAGTATCCGCACCCGCTGCTGGAGGCGGTGCTGGCCGAGACCTACGGCATCTTCGTCTACCAGGAACAGGTGATGCAGGCCGCGCAGATCCTGGGTGGCTACTCGCTGGGCGGCGCCGACCTGCTGCGCCGCGCGATGGGCAAGAAGAAGGCCGAGGAGATGGCCCAGCAGCGCGAGGTCTTCCGCACCGGCGCGGCCGGCAAGGGCATCGGCGCTGCCAAGGCCGACGAGGTCTTCGACCTGATGGAGAAGTTCGCAGGTTATGGCTTCAACAAGAGCCATGCTGCCGCGTACTCGCTCCTGGCGTACCACACCGCCTGGCTGAAGGTGCATTGCCCGGCCGAGTTCTACGCCGCCAACATGACGGTGGAAATGGACGACACCGACAAGCTGAAGATCCTGCTCAACGATGCCAGGCAGTTCGGCGTGAGCTTCGAGCCGCCGGACGTGAACCGCGGCGTCTACCGCTTCGAGCCGGTGGACGACCGCACGGTGCGCTACGGGTTGGGCGCAATCAAGGGCACCGGGCAGTCGGCCATCGAGGCCATCGTCGCGGCGCGCGAGGGCCACGCCGGTTCAGGCGGCGGGCCCTTCCGCAGCCTGTTCGACTTCTGCGCGCGCGTCGACCGCCAGCGCATCAACAAGCGCGTCGTCGAGGCGCTGATCAAGGCCGGTGCCTTCGACAGGCTGCATGCCGACCGCGCGTCTTTGTTGGCCAGCGTGAGCCTGGCGCTGGACTGGGCCGACACCCAGGCGGCGCATGCCGACCAGGTGGGGCTGTTCGACTTCGGCGATTCGCATGCCGCGTCCACGCACGAGCCCGCGCTGGTGGCGGCCACGCCCTGGGACGTGAAGGAGCGGCTGACGCTGGAGAAGACGGCGATCGGCTTCTTCCTGTCGGGCCATTTGTTCGAGCAGAGCGAAGCCGAGGTGCGGCAGTTCTGCCGCACGCGCATCGCCGAGCTGGTGGACTCGCGCGAGCCGCAGCTGCTGGCCGGCATCGCCGGCGAGCTGCGCGTCGTCAATGGCCAGCGCGGCCGCGTCATGATCTTCAAGCTCGACGACCGCAGCGAGGTCATCGAGGCCGTGGCCAACGAAGAGCTGATCGACGCCCACCGCGACTTGCTGAAGGAAGACGAACTGCTGATCGTGCAGGGGCGGATCAAGCTCGACCGCTTCTCCGGCGGCCTGCGCCTGGACGTGGCGCAGGTCTGGGACTTGGCCGGCGCACGCGCGCGTTTCGGCCGCTACCTGGCGGTGGCCGTCAACGGCATTCCCGTGCCGGTGCGCGAGTTGCTGCGCCAGTGGCCGGCGCGCAAGCTGCGCACCGAGCAAGGCGAGTTGGACCAGGGCCTGGGCGTGCGCCTGCAACTGCAGCGCGCCGAAGCCAGTGCCGACCTCGACCTCGGCGACGAAGCCCGCTTCTGGCCCTGCGACGAGGCGCTGGCACGCTGGCGCAGCGTGGCCCACGGCGGGCAGGCGAGCATCGTCTACAACGGCTGAGCCCCCTCGGGGCATGTACGAAACCCCGATCACCGGTCTGGTCCTCAGCGGCGGCGGTGCGCGCGCCGCCTACCAGGTGGGCGTGCTGCGCGCCATCGCCAGACTGCGCCGCGGCACGGCGGCGCCGCTACGGCGCTGCCCCTTCGGCGTGATCTGCGGCACCTCGGCCGGCGCCATCAATGCCGCGGCGCTGGCCTGCAGCGCCGATCAGTTCGATGCCGGCGTCGAAGGCATCGCGCGCGTGTGGCAGGACTTCCGCGCCGAGCAGGTGTATCGCGCGGATTCGCTGGGCGTGATCCGCAGCGGTGCGCAATGGCTGACGATGCTGTCCATTGGCTGGCTGCTCGCGCGCTGGCGCAAGGCGCGGCCGCGCTCGATGCTGGACAACACGCCGCTGGCCGAGCTGCTGGCGCAGATGGTACCGCTGCAGCGGCTGCCGCGCATGCTGCGCGGGCGGCACGTGCAGGCGCTGGCCGTGACCGCCTCCAACTACAGCTCGGGCGAGCACGTCACCTTCTACCAAGCGGCCGCGCCGGTGGCGCCCTGGCTGCGATCGCAGCGCGTGGCCGCCCCGGCCGAGCTGGGCAGCGCGCACCTGCTGGCCTCGTCGGCCATCCCCTTCGTCTTCCCGGCCGCCGAGTTGCCGATGGGCGGGCAGCTCGAATGGTTCGGCGACGGCTCGATGCGCCAGACCGCGCCGCTGTCGCCGGCCATCCACCTGGGCGCGCAGCGGCTGCTGGTCATCGGTGCCGGGCGCATGCAGGAGCCCCCCGGCCGCCGCGTCGAAAACCGCGGCTACCCGAGCCTGGCGCAGATCGCCGGGCACACGCTGTCGGGCATCTTCCTCGACGCGCTGACGGCCGACGTGGAGCGGCTGCAGCGCATCAACCGCACGCTGGCGCTGCTCAGCGACGAGGCGCGCGTGGCGACGCCGCTGCGCCCCATCGAGGCGCTGGTGATCGCGCCCTCGCAGCGCCTGGACGACATCGCCGCGCGCCATGTGGATGAGTTGCCGACGCCCGTGCGCGCCTTGCTGCGGGGCTTGGGTGTCAGCGGCAGCGGCCGCAACGCGCAGGGCGCGGCGCTGGCCAGCTACCTGCTGTTCGAACGCGGCTACACGCGCGAGCTGATGGCGTTGGGCGAACAGGACGTGGCGGCGCGGCGCGACGAGGTGCTTTCCTTCTTCGGTTGGCCGGCCGCCTGAGGCTTCGTTCAGGGACGCTTCGCGGGCGCGGCGTCCGCTTCCTTGGCGGCCTTACGCGGTGCCTTGTCGGCCGCGGCGGCGGGAGGAGCGCTGTAGGCCATGTCGTTGACGGTCAGCCCGGCCTGCGAGAAGCGCGCGGCATTGCCGGGGCCGACGCCGCCGACGCGTTCGACCAGGTCGTTCCAGTCCTTGAAGGCGCCGGTCTTGCGCGCGTCGAGGATCTTGCCGGACAGCCCCGGCCCGATGCCCTTGACGGTTTCGAGCTCGGCCTGATTGGCCTTGTTGGCGTCGACGGCGGCCTGCGCGGCAAAGGCAAAGGTGGCGAGGATGAGGGCGGCGAGGATGCGGAACATGGTGGATCTCCTTGCGGTGGGGCTCGACGACATGTCGGGCTGGAACGCATTCTGGGAATCGCGCGCCTCGCAGGGAATCCGCCAAAGGGCGGTCTCGATGGGGGCCCTCCTTTGGGGGAGGGCTTCAGCGGATCCAGTCCAGCGGGTCCTCGCTGCGCCCGGGCTTGCGCCCCGGCTGCTCAACGAAGAGGCGGTGCCAGATCGCAAACTGCAGCAACCCCCACACCTGCTCGCTGTGGCTGCCGGTGTGCTGTTGCGCCTCGATCAGGCCCTTGACACCCTCTACCTTGAACCACGTGCGGATCGCTTCGTTGGCCGCGAGCGCCTGGCCCAGCTGCGTCAGGAACTCGCCGCGCAGGATCTGCTGCATCGGTACATGGAAGCCCTTTTTCGACTGCATCAGGTACGGCCCTGGGATGTGGCGCTGGCCCCATTCGCGCAGAAGGCGCTTGCCCATGCGGCCCTGCACCTTCAGCGCGTCGGGCAGGCCCAGGCCGAACTCGACGATGCGGTGGTCCAGGTAGGGCACACGCGCTTCCACGCCCCAGGCCATCAGGCTGCGGTCCACCTTCACCAGCAGCTTGTCGGCCAGCGGCGCGACCAGGTCGTAGTACTGCAGCCGCTGCAGGCTGCTCCACTCGCGCGGCGCACCCTGCCAGGCCTCGGCCTGGGCGCGCCTGAAGCCGTTGCTCACCGCCTGCAGACGCGTCGAATAGACACGCCGGCGCAGCTCGGCCGGCCAGCGGTTGCGCGTGCGCAGCCCGCCCACACCGGGGCGCATCATGTTCGACAGCCAGCGCTGCAACGGGTGCTTGCGAAAGCGTGCATAGCCGGCGAAGGCTTCGTCGCCGCCTTCCCCGGTGAAGATCACCTTCAGCGACTGCCCCGCCTTCTCGGCCAGCAGCGAGGTCGGCAGCACCGCGAAATCGCGCATCAGCTCGTCGGTGGACCAGACGGCATGCGCAATGCGCGAGCGCACTTCATCGGGCGTGATTTCCAGCGCGTGGTGGCGCGTGCCGAAGCGCTGCGCGATCCTTTGTGCGTCGTCCAGCTCGTTGCGCTCGCGATGAACCGAGTAGCCGACCGAGAAGCTCTCGATCGGCCGGTCGTGCATCTGCGTCAGCATCGCGCACAGCAGGCTGGAGTCGACGCCGCCCGACAGGAACAGGCCGAAAGGCACGTCGGCGCGCATGTGCTCGCGCATCACCTGCTCGAACAGCGCCGAGAAGGCCTCCTGCGCCTGGCCCATGTCCAGGTCCAGCGCTCGCAGCTGCTGCACCGACCAGTAGCGCTCGGGCTGCACGTTCAGCGCCGCGTCGATGATCAGCGCGTGGCCCGGCGGCACGCGCCGGATGCCGGCGAAGACGGTGCGCTCGCCGCTGAGGAATTCGTTCTCCAGGAACTGCGCGATCGCGTCGGCATCCAGCGCCGGCGGCGCGGGCAACAGCGGCAACAGTGCCTTCAGCTCCGAGCCGAAGGCCACGCGCGTGGCGCCGCGGTACACGTACAGTGGTTTGATGCCCAGGCGGTCGCGTGCCAGCACCACGCGCCGGCGTGCGCGGTCGTGGATGGCCAGCGCGAACATGCCGTTCAGGCGACGCAGACCGTCAACGCCTTCGGCGCCGTAGACCTGCAGCACGCATTCGGAGTCCGAATGCGTGAGTGGCTCCACACCGGTACGCGCGATGAACTCGCGGCGCAGTTCGATGTAGTTGTAGATCTCGCCGTTGACCACTGCCGAAAGATCGCGCCCCGGCGTGACGATGGGCTGGTGGCCGCCGGCCAGGTCGATGATCGACAAGCGCGTGTGCACCAGGCCCACGGGACCGTCCAGCGTGATGCCGAAGTCGTCGGGCCCGCGATGGCGCAGTGCGGCTGCGGCCGCCTCGAGCTGTGGCTTCAGATCGGCCGCCGAAGGGGATGACGTGATGACGCCCGCGATGCCGCACATGCGGCGATTGTCGGTGCACGGCGTCGCCTGGCCCTGCTGTCAGAATCCTGCGCATGCTCAGTTCGATCCACGTGCTCGGCAGCCACCAGCTGGGTGGAGCGGACTGGTTCTTCATCCGTCTGGTGCAAGCGCTGCACCGCGCCGGACATCCGAGCCTGGCGGTGATCCGCGCCGACAGTCCGGTGCGGCAGCTGCTGCCGCCCGACATCGAGCAGGTGCACCTGCCGATGGCGTCGAAGTGGGACCTGTATTCGCGCTGGCGCCTGACGCGGCTGATCGGCCAGCGCCAGCCCGACGTGGTGCAAAGCTACATGGGGCGCGCGACGCGGTTGACGCGCCTGCCGGCCGGCAGCCACGCGCTGCACGTGGCGCGGCTGGGCGGCTACTACAAGATCGACGGCTACTACCGCCATGCCCATGCCTGGGTGGGTAATACGCAGGACATCTGCGACTTCATGGTCAAGGAAGGGCTGCCGCGCGAGCGCGTGTTCTACATCGGCAACTTCGTGCCGGAACCGCGTGCGGTCAGCGCCGAGGAGCTGCGCACGCTGCGTGCCCATCTGGGGCTGGCCGACCACGCCTTCGTCATCTTCGCGCTGGGCCGCATGGTGGTGAAGAAGGGCTTCCAGGACCTGCTCGAAGCCTTTGCCCGGCTCGAACCCAGGGTCGGCGGCCGGCCATTGGTGCTGCTGATCGCCGGCGACGGCGCGCAGCGCGAGTCGCTGAGCGAAACCGCGCGCCAGCTGGGCGTGGCCTCGCGCGTGCACTGGGCCGGCTGGCAGAACGACACCACGCCGTACTTCGCGCTGGGCGATGTCTTCGTCTGCCCGTCGCGGCACGAACCGCTGGGCAACGTCATCCTCGAAGCCTGGCAGCACCGCCTGCCGGTGCTGAGCACACGCAACGAGGGCGCGCAGTCGCTGCTGCGCGACGGCGACAACGGGCTGCTGGCGCCGCTGGCCGACCCGGCGGGCCTGGCCGAAGCCATGCAACGCATGCTCGCGCTGAGCGACGCCGAGCGCCATCGCCTGGCCGAAGCCGGCCACGCCACCGTGCAGCGCGAGCACCACGAGGATGCGGTGGTGGCGGCCTATCTGGCGCTGTACGAGAAGCTTCGTCCCGGCCGTTGACCGTCCCTAGAATCGTGCGACGATGCAAACGCCCGTGAACGTCATCTGCATGAAGTGGGGCAAGCTCTACGGGCCCGAGTACGTGAACTTCCTGCGCGCCGGCGTGGGCCGCCACCTGAAGCGGCCCTTTCGTTTCGTCTGCTTCACCGACGATGCCCACGGGCTGCGCGACGACGTGCAGGTGCTGCCGCTGCCCGAGCTGGGCCTGCCCAAGGGGCAGGGCGACCTGCGCTGGCGCAAGCTGGCGGTCTTTCGCAAGCAGCTCCATGACCTGCAGGGCAGCACCTTGTTCCTCGATCTCGATCTGGTGGTCGTCGGTGCGTTGGACCCGTTCTTCGAACATCCGGGCAAGTTCCTGATCATTCGCGACGACGATCTGTTTCGCCGCAAGCCGCTGCGCAAGCTCAACCCGGCACGCGACCGCTTCCTGCACAGCGTGGGCAATTCCTCGGTGTTCCGCTACGAGATCGGCGAGCATGCGTACATCCTCGACGCCTACCTCGCCGACCCGAAGGGTGCGGCCGAGCGCTACGAGATCTCGCAGCAGTTCCAGAGCGCGCAGCTGGCGGCGCACGGCGAACTGGCCTACTGGCCCAGCGACTGGTGCGTCAGCTTCAAGAACGCCTGCGTGCCGCGCGGCCTGAAGAGCTATCTGGCCGATCCCGTCGTGCCTGCGGGCGCGCGCATCGTGGTCTTTGCCGGCACGCCGAAGATGAGCGACGTGCTGGCCGGCGGCGGCCACAGCTGGTACCGGCGCATCGGCGACGTGCGCTGGCTGCACCAGGCCTGGAGCGCGTGATGACGGTGAAGCAGCTGGTGTGTGTCAAGTGGGGCACGATGTACGGCCCCGAATACGTCAACCGCCTGTACGGCATGGTGTCGCGCCACATCACGCCGCCCTTTAGACTGGTGTGCCTGACCGATGACCGTGCCGGCATCCGGCCGGAGGTCGAATGTTTCGATCTGCCCGAGCTGGGCGTGCCGCATCCGCAGCGCACGATGGGCAAATGGCGCAAGCAGATCCTGTGGGGGCGCAGCGTGCCCGGGCTCGAAGGCGTGGCGCTGTTCGTCGACCTGGACTCGGTGATCGTCGGACCGCTGGACGACTACTTCGGCATCGGCGACCCGGGCGACGTGTACGTGGCGCGCAACTGGGCGCGGCCGCTGGAAAAGCTGGGCCAGACCTCGGTGTTCCGCTTTCCGGTGGGCGCCAATGCCCATGTGCTGGACGACTTCCGCGCCGACCCGCAGCGCATCGCCGACAAGTACCAGTTCGAGCAGCACTACGTGACGCATGCGGTCACCGGCGGCGTCAAGTTCTGGCCCGAGGCCTGGACCAAACACTTCCGCCTGCACTGCATGCCGCCGTTCCCGCTGTGCTACTTCATGGCGGCGCGGCTGCCGGCCGGTGCGCGCATCGTGACCTTCCCCGGCGGGCCCAACCCGGACGACGTGATGGTCGGGCGCTGGAACAAGCGCGTGCCGCCGTTCCCCACGCGCTGGCAGCACCTGAGGGCCACCTTCGGCGGCCCGCGCGTGGACAACAGTCGCTGGCGCCATCTGCGGCGCTACGTGCTGCCGGTGCCGTGGATCGAGGCGGCGTGGCGTGACTGAGCCGGGCGCCTGGGATACAGTGACCCACGAACTGCGCCGGCGCGGCCTGCGCGGCGTCAAGCGCCTGATCCGGCCGCTGTGGATGCGCCGCCTGATGCAACGCAATCTCCACAGCCGCGAGCCACTGCTGTCGAAAGACGGTCCGGTGGTGTCGCTGACGACGTACGAAAAGCGCTGGCACAGCGTGCACTACACGATCGAAAGCATCGGCTGCGGCCGCCTGCGACCGTCGCGCCTGGTGCTGTGGATCGCCCCGTCTGTGCTGCAGGCAGGCACCCCCGAGACGCTGCAGCGCCTGGTGGCGCGCGGGCTGGAGATCCGCACCTGCGAGGACCTGGGCCCCCACAAGAAGTATTACCCGCTGGTCCGCGAAGGGTCCGCGGCGCATGACCTGGTGACGGCCGACGACGACGTGCTGTATTGGGGCGACTGGCTGCAGACGCTGGTCGAGTCGGCCGCGCGGCGCTCCGGACTCATCCATGCGCATCGCGCGCATGTCATGAGCTTCGCCGCCGACGGCAGCTTCCTGCCCTATGCACGCTGGCCGGCCTGTCGATCGACGGCACCCAGCCCCTTGCATTTCACCACCGGCGTCGGCGGCGTGCTGTACCCGAGCGCGATGCAGGACGCGTTGCGCAGCGCCGGCGACGGCTTCCGCGACTGCTGCCCGCGCGCCGACGACATCTGGCTCAACGTGGTGGCCTGGCGCCATGGCATCCAGGTCTGCCAGACACGTGCCTTCAGCCCGCTGCTGTTCGAGGTGCCGGGCACGCGCACCCACGGCCTGGCGCGCGAGAACGTGCAAAGCGGCGGTAACGACCGCCAGCTGCAGATGACCTACACGCCCGATGAACGGGCGCGCCTGCATGCGCTCGCGCTGCAGGCGCGTCGCTGAATCGGCCTGCCGGTGCTGCCGGCCGCATGGGCCGGCGGTGCGGCGCATCAAGCGTCGAAGTAGGCGCCGATGGCGGCGCTGTCCACCAGCGGCGTGATGCGCAGTTCGTGCAGCAGCTGTGAATCCCACGTGTCGCCGGCAGAGCTGGCATGGGCGAGTGCCGCACTTCGCACCTGCGGCATCAGCAATCCAGCGGTCAGCAGCGACGTGCTCATGCCGCCCACCACGGTGAGCGGGCGGTCGCGCAGCATCAGGTACAGGCACTCGACCGGCAAGGAACGCGCGATCGCCTGCGCGATACCCTGCGTGTGCAGTCCGAGGTAGTCCTCCTGCGTCTCGCGCGGGTGGTACTTGACGAAGAAGCGTCCCGGCCGGCCGCCGAGCTTGTTTGCGCAAGCCGCGACCAACTGCAGGTAGTCCGGGTTGCGCGCCGCATAGCTGGAATGGCTGGCCGTCAGCACCGTGGAACCGGCAGGCACGGACTGAGGGAGAAAGCCGGTGGCCTCGCACATCGCTGCAGCCAGACTGCGCAATGCGGACGACTCCAGGGCGCGCGCAGGAAAGGGTTGGGCCCGGTGGTGGCGCAGCTCCTCACGCAACAACGCCGGGTGAATCGCCATGAACTGCTGCACCAGAGGATGCGTGCCGAGCACGCGCACGTCGTGCCAGGCGCGACCCATGCGCAGCTTCTGCCGCAGCCGCGTGGCCACGCCATGCGCCCGGTAGCTGAAGTTCGTGTAGGCCAGCGACCCGTCCTCGGCGCAACGACGCTGCGCCTGCGGGAAATGGCGGGCCGTGGCGATCAACGCCGCCTGGCCCGCCTCTTCCCGGTCGTTGAACACGGTCAAGGACATGGGCTGGGCATCGATGATGGCCGCCTCCAGATCGCGACGGACGGCAGCGGAGGCACGGCGGGTCGTGCTGGCCCCCGGCAGCCGTCGCGGCGCGACAACCACCACGCGGTCGAAAGGCGACTCGGCCCATCCTTGTGCGGCACGCATGAACAGGTCTGGGTCCAGCACGTCGGGCAGGAAGAGCATGCGGCATTGCCGTGACGTGCGCTCGCGCAGGTCGGCGGCCAGCGCCGTGGCCAGCAGGTATTGAAGGCTGCTGCGAACGAGGAAGACATGCCTCTCGCAGGGGACGGCGCTGCTCACGAGCTGGCCAGCTTCCAGTCCCCCGGCCTTGCAAGACAACTGAAGACGTCGGGCCGCACGTCACCGGTGGCTACCGCTTTGCGCACGAAATCCTCGCCGACCAAGCCCGAATCCAGGCATTCTTTCAACAGCGAAAAGAAGAAGGCCTCCTGCCGCGGATCCGGATGGGGCCGGAAGCGCTTGGCAGGCAGCCAGCCGCGATCGCGCAGCCAGCGACGCAGCCGGCCGAGTGGGCCCTGAAAGTTCATGTTGAAGTCGATCGGCAGCCCCGTCTTCCACGGCTGCGTAAGCCGCTCGGTCATGTGCAGCAGACGGGTGTCGGCCTCGAGCTTGTCGAACGAATTCCAGACCTCGGGCAGTTCACCGATCGTGCCCGCAGCCTGGTCGGCCAGCTGGATCCAGCGCTTGTAGTCCAACTGGCCGGCGAACATCGCGTCGATCTGCTCGTCCCAGCGCCAGGTCGTGAGCTTGGCGCAGTCGAGCAGCATGACGCTTGTGGCCCACTTGTCCGAGCCGCCGCCCTTCGTTTCGGGCAGGTTGCGGCAGATCACCGCGTTGCCGCCCATGTCGCTTTCGAGCAGTTCGAGCACGTCTCCGCCGACCGAAAAGACGTCCGGATCGGTCACCAGGGCGCGGCCCTGGTAGCCCATCAATTGCGGCACCATGAGGCGAAGCGGACTGAAGGACTGCAGGTCGTCGTTGTGCCAGATCGCCATTTTCCCCATGCGCAGGTAGCGCTGGCCCTCGCGGCGGTGCAGGAGTGGCGTCTCTTCGAGGCGCAGGATGCGAATGTCGAAGCGCTCCGGGTGACGGCTCTGACGGCGAAACGAGTGCGCGGAGACGATGGCCCCGAGCATCTGCTGTTCGTTGGTGTGGATGAAAACGACGGGCTTGCTCATTGCGGTGCGACCTCCGCCAATCTCGCTCGCGCCAGTGTACGGCGCCCATCATGATGGACTACGATGCGCCGCCGGATGTGAGTGCCGCAAAATCCTGGCGACAGGCTGGTCAAGGGCCGTACGCATGCTGAAGAAAGCTTTGAGTCGCTATTCCTCCGATCCTGAAGTGCGGCGCGGTGCTCGCTGGAGGAGACTGCACAAGAGCGCCCGGCGCGACGATTTCCAGGTTTACCGCCCGCACCTCATCTGGCCGTCGAATGAGCGGTTCAGGCAGGCAGCCGCAGCATGGAAGGCCGTGCCGGGACTGCCCGATGACCGCCGCTTCTTCCTGCTCGACGCGGCAGCCAGCGTGCGCCATGTCGAGGGCGACACGGCCGATATCGGCGTGCGTTTCGGCACCAGCAGCTTCTTCATCCTTTGTGGCACCGACAACGCGGCCAAGCAGCACCATATGTTCGATTCCTTCGAAGGGCTGTCGGAGCCGACGCCTGAAGACAGCGGTGCCGGCCAGCAGACGGTCTGGAAACAAGGCCATCTGTTGGCCGAGGAGGAAGTGACGAAGAAGAACCTGCACATGTACGAAGACCGCTGCCACTATTACAAGGGCTGGGTTCCGGCACGCTTCCCGGAAGTGAGGGACAGGAAGTTCGCCTTCGTGCATATCGATGTCGACCTCTACCAGCCGACACGCGACACGCTCGAGTTCTTCTACCAGCGCGTGAGTCCCGGAGGTGTCATCGTTTGCGATGACTACGGTTCCGTACTATGCCCGGGAGCGCGCAAGGCCATGGATGAGTTCCTGGCCGACAAGCCCGAATCGCTGTTCCATATTCCCACCGGACAGTCGTTGGTCGTCAAGAGGTGATTCGGGGCCGGTGCGGCACGGCTCATTCCCGCCAGAACTCGGCAATCCACGGGGCCGGCTTGGCGGCGCGCCAGTTGCCGTTGGTGCGGCCGGCCAGCGCGTCGGGCGGGTTGACCACGCCATGGAAGATCAGGATGCGTGCTCCTGCAGGTATCGAGGGCGGTTTCAGATAGTTGAACGGCACACGCGGCACGCAGTGGTACTTCCAACTCGCGCACCACGTGGGCGGCCAGTAGGCGAGCTTGTGCTGTCGGTGCAGGTAGTCCGACAGATAGGCCTGCTCGTTGCGAAACTTCTGGCGCACGCTGGCGTGGGTGGCGCGGAAGGTGGCCAGCACATCCGCATGAGCACCCAGCTCGAAGCGGTAGACGGAGGAATTGCCGGTCACGCGCCACGGCCGCTTCCAGTCGTGAATGATGAGGAACTGGCCGAGCTGCTCGAAGAACGGGTCGATGGCGTCGACGATGACGACATCCAGGTCGAGGAACAGCGCCGTGCCCTTCAGCCCGTGCAGGTCGGCGGCAAAGGTGGTCAGTTTGGTCCAGCCGCGCTCGGGGATGCCGGGCGGCAGGTCCAGCGGTGGGATCGGCAGGCATTGCACCTCCTGGCGCACGCCTTGGGCGTTGTCGGTCAGGCAGACGAAGCGGAAGTCACCCCGCAGATGCCGGCGCACCATGGCGTAGAGCCGGTTCACGTACTCGGGGCCGTACTTCGTGCCCCACTTCATGCACAGCACGACGCGCGGGTCGGCGGCGGTGTTCACAGCGCCTCCATGCGCCGCGGCGGATAGGTGTCCCAGCCCTGGCAGCCCGGGCATTGCCAGAAGTAATGGTGCGCCTCGAAGCCGCAGGCGGCGCAGCGGTAGCGCTGCAGCGGCCGCGCGGCCCTGGCCACCGCCTGCTGCAGTTGCCGCGGCGTGGACGTGTCCCACTGCGCCGCCGGCAGCTCCAGGACCTTGGCCGCCGCGCCCAGCGTGGGCTGGCGCTGCAGGTGTTCGAGCAGCAGCTGCCGCTGCACATCTTGGTTCTCGAGTTCGAGTCGCGCCTGCAGCAGGTCGAGGTCGGGCTCGGCTTCGTAGGCCGCGTGCAAGCGCTGGCGCGCGGCATGGCAGTCGGTGCAGGCGGCGGCGCTGTGCGCATAGTCCAGCGCCAGCAGCGGCCAGGCCGCCGGGTGCTGTGCCAGCAGCTCGTCCCATTGCTGTAGCGCCGCGGCATGCTGGCCGGCGCGCGCCAGGCGTTGTCCGGCCAGCAGCAGCGGCCGCACCGCGCGCGGTGCGATCTCGCGGGCGCGCTGCAGTTCCTGTTCGGCCTGGGCCGGCTGGCCGGCGGCATCAGCCTGCAACGCCAGCTCGCAGGCGTAGTGCGCGACGCGCGTGGCGAAGGAGCCGCTGCCACGGCGTTCCAGTTCGCTGGCCACGTCTGTTGCGGCACGCCAGTCGCGCGCGCGCTCATGCAGCGACAGCAGCGCTAGGCGCGCCTCGGTGTCGAAGGCCGTGCCTTCTAGCGCCTTGTAGGCGGCCTCGGCGCGGTCGAACAGGCCGGCCTTCATGAAGTCGTCGGCCAGTGCGTGCTGTGCGCGGTGGCGGTCCATGGCCTTCAGGTCGGCGCGCTCCAGCAGGTGCTGGTGCACGCGCACCGCGCGTTCGAAATCACCACGGCGGCGGAACAGGTTGCCCAGGCCGAAGTGCAGCTCGGTGGTGTCGGGGTCGTGCTGCACCGCCTCGATGAAGGCGTCAATGGCCTTGTCCTGCTGCTCGTTGAGCAGCAGGTTCAACCCCTTGAAGTAGGCCTTCGGCGCCTCGCGGCCATCGCGCCGCACCTGGCGCAGATCGAAGCGCGAGGCCACCCAGCCCAGCGCAAAGGCCAGCGGCAGCGCGATCAGCAACCACTGCAGATCGAAGTCCATGGCTCAGAGGCCTTCGCGCGGCGGATGTTCGGGAACGAACTCGGAGTTGCTGCTGTCGTTGCGCGAGGAAGCGGGCTGGGTCACGGCGGCCGGCGTCGGCGACAGGCGCAAGGCCTCGCGGCGATGGCGCCACCAGCTGGGCACCATGGCGAGCACGCCGAGCGCGCAGCCGGCGGCAAAGACCACCAGCACAACGATGACCATCGGCGCATGCCATTCGACGCCGAAGAACCAGCGCACGTTGGCGATCTGCTGATTGTTCAGCGCAAAGGCGAACAGCGTGAAGAAGATCAGCGCCCTGAAGATCCAGACGAGGACTCGCATGCTCGCCCGATTCTAGGATCGCGGCGCGTCAGCGCTCGGGCGTGCTGCCGTTGTCCGCGCCCAGCGGCATGTGCGCGTCCACCGACTCGCGCAGCGCCTTGCCGGGCTTGAAGTGCGGCACCAGCTTCTCGGGGATGATCACCTGCTCGCCGCTGCGTGGGTTGCGCCCGACGCGCGGCGGCCGGCGGTTGATGGAGAAGCTGCCGAAGCCGCGGATCTCGATGCGGTGCCCGCGCGCCAGCGCGTCGGACATCGCGTCGAGGATGGTCTTCACCGCGAACTCGGTGTCGCGCTGCGTCAGCTGCGCGAAGCGTTCGGCCAGGCGGGCCACAAGATCGGAGCGGGTCATTGCGGCAGCTCGCGCGCTATTCCTTCTGCGTGTCCAGCTTGGCGCGCAGCAGCGCACCCAGGCTGGTGGTGCCGGCGGTCTCGCGCTCGTTGCTCTGGCTCAGGCGCTGCATCGCTTCTTGCTGGTCGGCGTTGTCCTTGGCCTTGATCGACAACTGGATCGAGCGCGTCTTGCGGTCGACGTTGATGATCATGGCGGAGACTTCGTCGCCTTCCTTCAGCACGTTGCGTGCGTCCTCGACGCGGTCGCGGCTGATCTCGCTGGCGCGCAGGTAGCCGGTGACGTCGTCGTTGAGCTGGATCTCGGCACCGCGCGGGTCGACACTCTTGACCTTGCCGCTGACCAGCGCGCCGCGGTCGTTGACCGTGGTGAAGCTGGTGAACGGGTCGGTGTCGAGCTGCTTGATGCCCAGCGAGATGCGCTCGCGCTCCACGTCCACGGCGAGCACGATGGCTTCGACTTCCTGGCCCTTCTTGTAGTTGCGCACCGCCGTCTCGCCCGGCTCGTGCCAGGACAGGTCGGACAGGTGCACCAGGCCGTCGATGCCGGCCGCCAGGCCGACGAAGACGCCGAAGTCGGTGATCGACTTGACCGGGCCCTTGACGCGGTCGCCGCGGTTCACGGTGCCGGCGAACTCTTCCCAGGGGTTGGCCTTGCACTGCTTCATGCCCAGGCTGATGCGGCGCTTGTCCTCGTCGATCTCCAGCACCATGACCTCGACCTCTTCGCCCAGCGAGACGATCTTGCTCGGAGCGACGTTCTTGTTGGTCCAGTCCATCTCGGACACGTGCACCAGGCCTTCGATGCCCGGTTCGATCTCGACGAAGGCGCCGTAGTCGGCGATGTTGGTGATCTTGCCGAACAGCCGCGTGCCGTTCGGGTAGCGGCGCGACACGCCGTGCCACGGGTCGTCGCCCAGTTGCTTCAGGCCCAGGCTGACGCGGTTCTTCTCGGCATCGAACTTCAGCACCTTGGCGGTCAGCTCCTGGCCCACCTGCACCACCTCGGTCGGGTGGCGCACGCGGCGCCAGGCCATGTCGGTGATGTGCAGCAGGCCGTCGATGCCGCCCAGGTCGACGAAGGCACCGTATTCGGTGATGTTCTTGACCACGCCGTGCACGATGGCGCCTTCGGACAGCGTCTCCAGCAGCTTGGCGCGTTCTTCGCCCATCGAGGCCTCGACCACGGCGCGGCGCGACAACACGACGTTGTTGCGCTTGCGGTCGAGCTTGATGACCTTGAACTCCATGGTCTTGCCCTCGAAGGGGCTCATGTCCTTGACCGGGCGCGTATCGAGCAGGCTGCCGGGCAGGAAGGCGCGGATGCCGTTGACCAGCACCGTCAGGCCGCCCTTGACCTTGCCGTTGACCGTGCCGGAGACGAATTCGCCCGACTCGAGCGAGTTCTCCAGCGCCATCCACGAGGCCAGGCGCTTGGCCTTGTCACGCGACAGGATGGTGTCGCCGTAGCCGTTCTCGACGGCGTCGATGGCCACCGAGACGAAATCGCCGACCTGGACTTCGACTTCGCCCTGGTCATTCTTGAATTCTTCGATGGGAACGTAGGACTCGCTCTTCAGCCCGGCGTTGACGACCACATGGCTGTGTTCGATGCGCACGACTTCGGCGGAGATGACCTCGCCGACGCGCATGTCGCTGCTCTTCAGCGACTCCTCGAACAGGGCGGCGAAGGATTCCATGCCGGCGGGAGCGGCGGTCTGGGTTTGCATGTTGATGTTTCCTGAGGGTCGGCCCGAACGCCGACGGGGTTAGTGGTTGGACCTTGCATCACCCCTGTGGGACCTGACGGTCACGGCGGGGAAGGGTGATGCGCTCTTGGGCCGCGCGACTAAAAGCCTTGAGCTTCAGCCGAAGGGCCTGCGCTGTTGCCACCAGCCCAGCACGACATCGACCGATTGTTCGATGGACAGCGCCGAGTTGTCGAGCGACAACGCATCCTCGGCCGGCTTCAAGGGCGCGATGCTGCGGGACTTGTCCCGGGCATCACGCGCTTCGAGGTCTGCGCGAAGGTCTGCGATGTTAGCCTGAATTCCCTTTGAAATCAACTGCTTATGCCGGCGTTCCGCGCGCCGCGCGGCGCTGGCGGTGAGAAACACCTTCAGCGCCGCGCCAGGGAAGAGCACGGTGCCCATGTCGCGCCCGTCGGCAACCAGGCCGGGCGGGCGCCGGAAGGCCAGTTGCAGCCCGTGCAGCGCCTCGCGCACCTCGGGCAGCGCGGCGACACGCGAGGCCAGGCTGCCGACGTCCTCGCGCCGCAGTTCGTCGCTGACCACTCGGCCGCGCAGCATCACCGCGGCGCCATCAAAGCGCAGATCCAACCGCGCCGCCAGCCGGGCCAGCGCCACCGCGTCGTCGGGCGCGATGCCGTCCTGCAGCGCCGCCAGCGCGGTGCTGCGATACAGCGAACCGGAATCCAGCGTGTGGTAGCCCAGCCGCGCGGCCAGCGCCGCGGCCAGCGTGCCCTTGCCCGAGGCCGTGGGCCCGTCGACGGTGATCACCGGCACCTCGTCGGCATCGGCATTGACCACGCCGAACAGCG
>Ga0315912_10002615_pt1 | contig 18865 bp, 19 predicted proteins | sample VfabasoilMG_FD_204469 | JGI IMG/M metagenome (GOLD analysis project Ga0315912, IMG submission 204469) | Garden soil microbial communities collected in Santa Monica, California, United States - V. faba soil | ecosystem: Environmental > Terrestrial > Soil > Garden | place: USA: California...
GATGCCCTTCAGCAGGCTCTGGAACAGGTGGTGATGCGTGTTGACCCAGCCCGGATAGATGACGCAGCCGCCGGCGTCGATGAGGCGTTCGCCGGGCTCCGGCGCCAGCGTGCCGATGGCGTGGATGACACCGCCGCGCACGCGGATGTCGGTGCCGCCGGCATGACGCATCGCGCTGCCGCGCAAGCCGGTCCACAGGTGCTCCGCGCCGCGGATCAGCAGATCAGCCATGGTTCGCTTCGCTGTCGTGCCAGTCGCCCAGCGCCCATTGCGACAGCCAGGCCATCGCGGCGAACAGCAGCACGCCGGTGACGGTGATCAGCAGCAGCGCCGCGAACATGCGCGGGATGTTCAGCTGGTAGCCGCTTTGCAGGATCTGATAGGCCAGCCCGGTGCCGGTGCCGCCGGTGCCGGCGACGAACTCGGCCACCACCGCGCCGATCAGCGCCAGGCCGGAACTGATGCGCAGCCCGCCGAAGAAGTACGGCAGCGCGCTGGGGATGCGAAGCCGCCACAGCGTTTGCAGCCGGCTCGCGCGATTGAGCTTGAAGTAGCTCATCAAGCCGGGGTTGACGCTGCGCAGGCCCAGCGTGGTGTTGGCGATGATCGGGAACAGCGCCACCAGCGTGGCGCAGATCACCAGCGACGCCGTCGGGCTCTTCACCCAGATGATGATCAGCGGCGCGATCGCGACGATCGGCGTCACCTGCAGCAGCACCGCATAGGGAAAGAGCGCCGTCTCGATGACGCGGCTTTGCACGAAGGCAAAGGCGACCAGCACGCCCAGCACGGTGGCGCAGACGAAGGCGAAGACGGTGATCTTCAGCGTGGTGTAGAGCGCGCCGAACAGCAGGCCCGCGTCGACAACCAGCGTCTGCGCCACCAGCAGCGGCGAGGGCACCAGGAACTTCGGGATCTCGAAGGCCGTGACCCACCACTGCCACAGGCCGATGAGCAGCACCGCCACCAGAGCCGGATAGAAGATGCGCTGGTACTCGGGACGCGCCAGCAGCGGTGTCATGCCGGCGCTCCTTCGGGTTGTGCGCCGCTGGCGCGTGCCAGGCTGTCCTGCAGGTGCTTCGCGTACCGGCTGAAGGCGGTGGAAACGCGGAAGTCCGCGCCACGCGGGTAAGGCTCCTCGATGCTCAGTTCCTCGATCAGCCGGCCCGGGCGTGCCGCCATCACCACCACGCGCGTGGACAGATACACCGCCTCGTAGATGCTGTGGGTGACGAAGATGACCGTCAGCTTCTTCTGCCGCCACAGCTCGAGCAGATCGCTGTCGAGCTTGTGGCGCGTGATCTCGTCGAGCGCGCCGAAGGGCTCGTCCATCAGCAGCAGCGTGGGCTGCGTCACCAGACCGCGCGCGATGGACACGCGCATCTGCATGCCGCCCGACAGCTCGCGCGGCAGGTGGCCGGCACACTTGTCCAGGCCGACCATGGCCAGTGCCTCGTGCACGCGCGGCGCCGATTCGGCGGCCGGCACGCCGGCCAGGTCCAGCGGCAGGCGCACGTTGGCCTGCACGCGCGCCCAGGGCATCAGCGTCGGCTCCTGGAAGACGAAGGACAGGCGGTGGCCGCTGCCTTCGATCTGGTCAACCGGCTTGCGCCACAGCAGCAGTCGGCCATTGCTCGGCTCCAGCAGCCCGGCCACCATCTTCAGCAGCGTGCTCTTACCACAGCCTGAAGGCCCGAGCAGGGTGACGAACTCACCTTCCTGCACCCTGAGGTTCACGGGTTGCAGTGCATGCGTACCGTTCGGATAGGTCTTCTCGACCGACAGCACCTCGACGGCAGGAAGCTCAGTCATGCGGCAACCGTCGTGCGCCTGTACATCTCGATCAGGTGTTCGCCCGCGGTCACCGGCTCGTAGCGCGCCGGGTTGCCGGGCCCGATGCAGCAGGGCAGCGGCGCGATGCGCGCGTCCGGGTCGAGGTCGAAGAAGTAGGCGATCGACCAGCGGTCGCGCCCGCTGAACTTGTTGATCACGCGGTGCATCGTGGAGCGCCAGCGGTCGTTGGTCCAGCGCGGCATCATGTCGCCGGTGTTGACGACCAGCGCGCCGGCCGTCGGCGCCACGTCGAGCCAGGAGCCATCCGCGCGCTGCACCTGCAGCCCGCCGGCATCGTCCTGCGCCAGCAAGGTCAGCGCGCCCCAGTCGGTGTGCGCGCCGCAACCGATCTGCCCCGGCGCAGCAGTGGCCGGCTGCGGCGGGTAGTGCAGCAGCCGCGTGGTGCAGGTCGGGTCGCGCATGTAGCCGTCGAAGGCATGGCTGGCCATGCCCAGCGCCTGCGCGAACAGCGCCATCAGCCGCCGTGCCACGCGGTGCATCGCCTGCGAATACGCCTCGCAGGCCGCGCGGAAGCCGGGCACCAGCGCCTCGTCGGGCCACTGGTTCGGCCCCAGGCTGGTATTGCCCAGGTAAAAGCTTTCCTTCACGTCCGGCGGCATGCCCACGTCCAGCGACTGCCAGCCGATGGGGTCGAAGCCGCGCTTGATCGGCCAGCCGTCGATGTGCCAGCGCGTTTTGTCGCCCTCCGCCAGCGCGAAGAAGTGCTGCGAGGCCTCGAAGGCCGCATCGAACAGCAACTGCGGCACGCCATGGCCGACCAGAGTGAAGAAGCCCGACTCGCGCAACGCGGCGTCGATGGCACGCGCCAGCGCTCGGTCGTCGCTCGCCGACAGGTCGATCAAGGGCACGCTCATCGCCGCTCTCCGCCCTTCAGGGCATGATCTTCAGGTTCTTGACGAACTCGGTGGTGTAGGTCTTCTTCAGGTCGACCTTGCTCGGGTCGAGCAGCTTCATCGCCACCATCATGTCGTAGGTCTTTTTCATGCGCTCGTCGGTGACGATGCCGATGCCCATCTTCGCGGCGTCACCGCCGGCCACCATGCCGGTTTCGTTCATCAGCTGGATGCCGACGGCGATCTTGTCGTCGGTCATGTTCGGGTTGTCCTTCTTGATCATCGCGTTGGCCGCGCTCGGATCCCCCTTCAGGTAGTCCCTCCAGCCCTGCATGCTGGCCTTGACGAAGGCCGCCACCGCCTTCGGCTTGTTCTTCACCGTGTCTTCCATGCACACGATGGTGGTCGAATATGGCGGCCAGCCGTAGTCGGACAGCAGGAACACATTGGGCTTGAACTTGGCCTCCTTCTCGATGGCGTAGGGCTCGCTCGACAGGTAGCCCTGCTGCACCAGGTTCTTGTCGGCGATGAAGGGCTGGATGTTGAAGGTGTAGGGCCTGGCCTGCGAGGCTTCGAGCTTGTAGGTGGACATCAGCCAGGGCCAGTAGGTGGTGTTGGCGGCGCTGGAGATGAGGATGGTCTTGCCCTTCAGGTCCTCCATCTTGTTGACCACGCCGGGGTGGCCGATCAGCACCTGCGGATCCTTCTGGAAGGCCGCCGCCACGGTGACGGCGTTGATGCCCTGTTCCCAACCCTTGATGGTCTGCGAGTCGTAGCCCATGAAGCAGTCGGTCTGGCCGGCCGCCAGCAGCTGCATGCCGTTGACCTGCGGGCCGCCCATCTTGATGGTGACGTCCAGGCCTTCCTTCTTGTACAGCCCCGTGGCCAGCGCCTGGTAGAAGCCGCCGTGTTCGGCCTGTGCGTACCAGTTGGTCAGGAAGCTGAACTTCTCCTGCGCGTGCACTGCGCTGGTGCCGAAGGCGGCTGCAGCCAGGGCGAGAACGTGAGTGGCTCTGAGTTTCATGGATCATTCCTTCGGGACACGGTGGATGCAGGCCATCGTGCAAGCGTTGTGCCATCCGCTTTCGGGCAGAGATGCACCGGTGCGGTGCAACACTGTAGCCGCCGTGATGCCGCCTCAGCGGGGCAGCGGGAGGTAGGCGGTGGCCTCGACCTCGATCAGGATGTCCGGCGTGGGCAGCATCGCACTGACCTCGACCACGGTGGAGACCGGCGGCTCACCGGCAAAGAACAGCTTGCGCACCCGGCTGTAGTACGGAAAGTGGTCCAGATTGCGGAAGTACTGCACCAGCTTGAAGACATCGTCCATGCGCCCGCCGGCCGCTTCCACCGTGGTGCGGATGCGGTCGAGCACGAACCAGCTCTGCGCCAGGATCGGCGCTTCCTTGATGTCGGTGCTGAACTCGCCGGTTTCGCCGAGCAGCTTGCGTGCCTCGGCCGGGATGTCGGCATAACCCTTGACGATGGTGGCGGTGCTTGGCTCCACCGCGATCACGCCGGACAGGAACACGAAGTCGCCGGCGCGGCGCCAGGCGGAATACTTCGCCAGCGGCTGGGCAATGGAACTCATAGCGCCTCCAGTTCGCGCCGCACGCGTGCGATGAAAGTCTCGCGCTCGGCCTGCGTCACGTGGTTCATGTTGTACAGCTGCAGCCAGCGCATGCGGCAACGCCTGGCGTACAGCGGCCGCAGCCCCTTCATGAACAGGCTGCGCCCCGGGTCGCCGATGAACTTGAGCCACCACCAGGGCGAGCCCGAGGTGGTGATGCCGACGAACAGGCGGATGTTGCGCAGCTCGCCATCGATGGTGCGCTGCTTGGCGGTGGCCACGCGGAAGCTCACGCCGGGCAGCCAGACGCGTTCGAGCCAGCCCTTGAGCATCGCCGGCGCGCCATAGAACCAAGTCGGGTACACGACCACCCAGCCCTCGGCCCAGCGCAGCGCCTGCACGTGTTCGGCCACGCCGTCGATGTTGCGTTGCGTGTCGCTCAGGTAGGTGGCCTTTTCGGCGGCGCTGAACACCGGGTCGAAGCCTTGCGCATACAGGTCGATCTCGCGCAGCTCGTGGCCGGCGGCGCGCAAGGCCTGCACCGCGCTGAGGCGCAGCGCCGCACCGAAGCTGTCCGGGTCGGGGTGGCAGAAGACCAGCAGCAGCCTCAAGCCGCCCTCCCCAGCACCCGCTCGTCCCAGGCGCGCACCTTGCCCGGGTTCATCAGCCCGTGCGGATCGGCGCGCTGCTTGAAGGCCAGCTGGGCCTCGTCCACCTGCTTCATGCCGCCGTCTTCGAGCACAAAGGTGTGCGGGTCGAAGATGCGGCAGCCGTCGGCCTCGAAGCTGGCGATCAGCTCGCGCAGCTGCGCGGCGTCGAAGTAATGCACCAGCGGCAAGGCGAAGGCCACCAGCTCGCCACCGGCGCGGCTGAACTCGTGGTGGAAATACAGCTCGTCGCCGAAGCGCCGCATCTGCGCGGCCACCAGGTCGGCATCCAGCGGGCCCGGATAGGCCACCTGCAGGTAGGTGACGCCGCGGTCGGACTTCAGCGCCTCCAGCGTGGTGTGGTTGTAGGCGCATTCGCTGACCGGGGGCAGGCCCTGGGCCAGCAGTTCGGCTTCGCTGCCGCGTACCACCAAACGCCCGCCCCTCTGAAGTGCCAGCGCCTCGTAGGCCGGCAGGGCATCGGGCGCGACCTGCGCGAACATCGCGTCGGCGTCTTCGAGCCGGTTGCGCAGGCCGGCGTAGTACGGCGTGATGCGCCGCTCCACCGCGGACAGCTGGAACACGTCGATGCCGCGCCGGCCGACTTCCAGGCCGAAACGCAGCACCGCGTCGTAGCGGTCGAAGAGCGTGATCGTGTGCTGCCATTCGACGAGGCCGGTGAGCGCGATCTCGACCTCGGTGATGATGCCGTTGCTGCCGTAGGCATGGTGCGCCTTCTGGATATGCTCATCGAGCAGGTCGATCTGCTGCGGCGGATCCTGCAGCGTGACGATGCGCAGCCGCCGCACATTGCCCGGGTCGGCCAGGATGCCGTGGCGTATCGAGCCGATGCCCGAGTGCCCGCCGGCGATGAAGCCGCCGACGGTGGCGATGCGCTCGGTGCTCGGCCACATGCGCAGCTGCTGGCCGCTGCGACGTGCCGCCTGGTTCAGCGCGTGCAGCAAGACGCCAGTCTCGACCGTGGCCCAGCCCGGCTCGATGCGTTGCACCCGGTTCAAGGCGGTGGCGTCCATGACGATGCCGCCGTGCAGCGGCACACATTGCCCGTAGTTGCCGGTGCCGCCGCCGCGCACCGTGAGCGGCACGCGGTGATGTGCGCACACGGCCGCCAGCTGCAGCACCTCGGCCTCGTCGCGCGGCCGCACCACCAGGTCCGGCCGCCTGCCTTGCAGCTGTTCGGCCAGGATCGGGCTGTACCAGTGGTAGTCGGCCGCGGCACGCTCGCATGCCGCGTCGCTGTCATCGAGCTGCAGTCCGGCCAGGGCCTGGCGCACGCGGGGCCAGTCGACCGGGTCGCCGGGGTGATAGAGAAAACGCTGCGTCATCGACGCGTCGTTCAGCAACGTCCATGCCAGCGCCAGCCGGCGGATCAGGCCGTTTCGCCCTGCTTCTGCAGCGCCGCCTTGTAGATGGAATGGCGCGGCTGCGCGAACACGCGCCGCAGCATCGGCTCGAACTCGCTGACCGGTAATGTCTCGCCCTTCGGGTCGAACGCCGGGTTGTCGTACAGCGCGATGAACTCCTCGGTGCGCGTGTAGTGCTCGTGGCCGGAGAACATGTCGCGCATGTCGCGGTTCATGCCGATGTGGTGGAAGAAGTTGTAGCCCTGGAAGATGCCATGGTTCTGCACCATCCACAGGTTGGCTTCGCTGACGAAGGGCTTGAGGATCGCCGCCGCCACGTCCGGGTGGTTGTAGGTGCCCAGCGTATCGCCGATGTCGTGCAGCAGCGCGCACACCACGTATTCCTCGTCGCGCCCGTCGCGGTGCGCCAGCGTCGCGGTCTGCAGGCAGTGGCTGTAGCGGTCGATCGGGAAACCGCCGTAGTCGCCGTCCAGCAGTTTCAGGTGCGCCAGGATGCGTTCCGGCAGGCGCTGGCTGAACTGCATGAAATCGGCGGCGATCAGCTGCCAGTCCTCGGCCGTGCTGCGGTCCATGCGGGTGAAAGTAGCGCGGTCGTTCATGGCAAGTCCTCGCGGTCGGTGAGCCTCAGGCCGCCGCGCGCGCACTGCGCAGCGGCGGTCGCAGGAAGTCGAGCATGTAGCGCGCCGTCTCGTCGGCGCGCGTCAGCATGAAGAGGTGGCCGTCCTGCAGCACCTGCAGGCGTGCGTTGCACAGCAGCAGCGCATGCAGCCGTGCGTTGATCAGCGGCACCAGCGGGTCGTCGTCGCCGGCCAGCAGCAGCGTCGGCTGGCGCATGCGCCACAGCCAAGGCAGACTGCTCCAGCCCAGCATCGCCAGCAGCTGGTAGCGGTAACCGGTGGGGTGACCGCCGCGCGCGTGGTCGGTGAACAGCTTGATGGCCGACGGATTGCCGCGCAGCTCGCCGCCGTAGAGTTCGGGAGCCACGCGCTGCATGTAGCCCTTCTCCACGTAGCGTCGCGGGTTGACCATCTTCAGCAGCACCCGCGGGCGTCCCGGCACCATCGTCGCCCCGCCCATGGTCGTGGCGGCCAGCACCAGGCGGCGCACGCGCCGCGGGTACTGGATGGCGAATTGCTGCGCCAGGCCGCCACCCCAGGACACGCCGGCCACGTCCACCGTGTCGTAGCCCAGTAGGTCGAGCAGCTTGCGCGCCAGCCGCGCCAGCATGAACAGCCGGTAGGGCCACTTCGGCGGCGGCGACTGGCCGGCGCCGGGCACGTCGAAGATCACGGTCTCGACGCCTTCGAGCCGTGCAATCAGCGGGCCGGCCAGCTCCATGTTGGCGCCGATGCCGTTGAACAGCAGCAGCGCCGGGCCGGCATCGGCGGCACGCGCCGCGGCGGCCGGGCGGATGCCGACGCGCAAGCGCTGCCCGCCGATCTGCACCATGCCGATGTGCAGACCGCTGTGCGGATCGATGGTCACCTGCTGCAGCCTGTCGACCGGCCGCTGGCACGCGCGCGCATCGGCCGAAGCCGCTGCATACGAATCCATTGCGACGCTCGTCATGGCACCAGCACGTATTCGCCCGGCGCCGCCAAGCCCGCCGGATGCTTGCGGCTGCCCAGGCGGCGCGGCGCGGGCTTCAGCGCGCCGGAGCGCTGCTGCATCCAGGCCATCCAGTGCGGCCACCAGCTGCCGTCGTGCCGTGTCGCCGAGGCGGCCCACGCGTCGGGGTCGCTGGCGCCGGCCTGGGCCGTGAAGAAGAAGGACTTGGCACTGCCCGGCGGGTTGAGCAGGCTCTGCAGATGCCCGGCATTGGCCAGCACGAACTCGCTTTGCGGCCCGTAGATGCGTGCCGTCTCGTAGCAGGCCTTCCAGGGCGTGATGTGGTCGGTGATGCCGGCGACGATGTAGGCGTCGACCTTCACCTTGCGCATGTCGATCGGTTCGCCCAGCACCGTCATCTCGCCGGCATTGACATAGGGGTTCTTCAGGAACACGTCGATCAGATCGGCATGGAACGCGGCCGGCAGCCGCGTGGTGTCAGCGTTCCAGAACAGGATGTCGAAGGCCGGCGGCTTGTTGCCGAGCAGGTAGTTGTTGACCCAGTAGTTCCAGATCAGGTCGTTCGGCCGCAACCAGGCGAAGACCCGCGCCAGCTCGGCGCCGTCGACCACGCCCTTGCGTTTGACCGAGGCCTTCAGCGCCTTCAGCCCCTTGTCGCTGACCAGCAGCCCCATCGTCGTGTCCATGGTCTTCGACGGCTCGAGCACGCACACCGGCGAGACCACGCTGGCCACCTTGTGCTGGCCGGTGGCGGCGAGCCAGCCCAGATAGGCCGCCGCCGTCATGCCGCCCGAGCAGGCGCCCCACAGGTTGACGTCGGGGCTGCCGCTGATCTGCCGCGCCACGTCCACCGCCGCGTCCACCGCCTTCACGTAGGTCGACATGTTCCAGTCGCGCTGCTCCTTCGTCGGGTTGCGCCAGCTGATGGCAAAGGACTGCAGGCCCTGGCTGGCAATGAACTTCACCAGGCTCTTGTCGGGCGACAGGTCCAGCGCATAGAACTTGTTCACCTGCGGCGGCGTGATCACCAGCGGCCGCGAATAGACCTGCGGCACGGAGGCCTTGTACTGGATCAGCTCCAGCACCTCGTTGCCGAAGACCACGCTGCCCGGCGAGGTGGCGACGTTGCGGCCGAGTTCGAAGCCGGACTTGTCCACCGACGAGGGCAGGCCCTTGTTGTGGCGCAGGTCGTGCACCAGGTTCTTCGCGCCAGCGAGCAGGCTCGCACCCCCGGTGTCGACGGCGCGCTTCAGCGCCGTCGGGTTGAGCAGCGTGTTGCTCGGCGCGATGGTGTCGACGAAGATCGATGCCACCAGGTGCGCGCGCGCTTTGTCGCGCGCATTCAGCGACGTGGCGTCGATGTAGCGCGCCAGTTCCTGGCTGGTGGCGGCGTGGGCCTGCATCAGCCGCTTGTGCAGCGCGCTGCTCTGCCAGGCCGGGTCAGCAAAGCGCTTGTCCTTCGGGTCGGGCGCCAGTTCGGAGCGGCCGCGTGCCGCCTTGCCGAGTTCGCGTGCATAGGCGCCTAAGTGCCGCGCCGCCTTGGCCGGCTGCTTCACCGCAGCGCCGAACAGCGCCTGCGCGGCCTCGCCGAAATCGCTGGCGCGGATGCCGATCAGCGGGTTCACGGCCAGGGTGTTGCGCGCCGCTCCCGCGACCAGCGGTTCGGCGACAGGCGGCGCGGTCTCGGTGCGGGCCGCACGCTTGCGCGCGACCGTCTTGGCCGGGGCCTTGGCTGTTTTGCTGGCCATGCTCGTCTCCTCCTCTTCGTGGCGCTGATGATTCTCCGCGCGTTGCCGCTTTGGCATCGGGCGTTACCCGCGCGGCAGCGGCAGGAACAACCGCATCGCATTCTCGGTCAGCCCGTCCAGCGAAGCGCCTCGCCGCGGCTTGTACCACTGCACCGACCAGTTCAGCGCGCCCAGCATCATCAGCCGGGCCACGCCGGCATCGGCGCGGATGCGCCCCGCCGCGGCAAGTGCCTGCAGGACTTCGGCCCAGACCGCTTCGTAATCGCGCTGCAGCCTGGAAATCCCGGCACGCTGCGCCGGCGTGAGCGAACGCCATTCATAGAGCATGACCGGGATGAAATCGCTGCCTGGGCCGAGCAGCACGTCGAAATGCGCGCGCACCAGCATGCGCAGCACGGTCTCGGGCTCGGCCAGCGCCGGTACGGCCTGCAACGCCGCCGCCTGAGACTGCAGCGCAGCGCGCATGCCCTGCTCCATCACCGCGAACAGCAGCGCTGCCTTGTTCTCGAAGTGATAGAAGGGCGAGCCGGCACGCATGCCGGCGGCAGCGGCGATGTCGCGCGTGGTGGTGGCTGCGTAACCCTGGCGCCTGAACAGCCGCGCCGCATGGTGCAGCAACTCCTGGCGGCGGTTGCCCTCGTCGCGCTCGTCCGGCGTCTTGCGCGGCCGGCCACGCGGCCGGCGCCCCATGTCGGCTGTCAACGCCCGCCGAGCCCCATCGAGCGGCTGATGACTTCCTTCATGATCTCGTTGGTGCCTCCGTAGATGCGCTGCACGCGCGCGTCGGCGTAAGCGCGAGCGATCGGGTATTCCCACATGTAGCCGTAGCCGCCGTGCAGCTGCACACATTCGTCGATGACCTTGCACTGCAGGTCGCTGCACCAGTACTTGGCCATCGACGCGGTGGCGGTGTCGAGCTTGGCGTCGAGCAACAACTTCAGGCACTGGTCGACGAAGACCCGCGCGATCTGCACCTCGGTCTGCATCTCGGCAAGCTTGTAGCGCGTGTTCTGGTAGCTGGCGACCGCCTGGCCGAAGACCTTGCGCTCCTTGACGTAGGCCGTGGTCGCGTCGATGGAGGCCTGCGCGCTGGCCACCGCGCCGATGGCGATCTGCATGCGTTCCCAGGGCAGCTGCTCCATCAGGCAGATGAAGCCGCGGTTTTCCTGCGGCGCGCCGCCGAGCAGGTTGTCGGCCGGCACCTTGACGTCGCTGAAGAACAGTTCGGCCGTGTCCTGCGCCTTCAGGCCCACCTTCTTCAGCCGCTTGCCGGTCTCGAAGCCGGGCATGCCGCGTTCCACCAGCAACAGGCTGGTGCCCTTGGCGCCGGCGGCCGGGTTGGTCTTCGCGACGACGATCACCAGGTCGGCATGCCAGCCGTTGGTGATGAAGGTCTTCGAGCCGTTGAGCAGGTAGTGGTCACCCTGGCGCAGGGCCGTGCTCTTCACGCCCTGCAGGTCGGAACCGGCGGCCGGTTCGCTCATCGCGATCGCGCCGACCATCTCGCCGCTGGCCAGCTTCGGCAGGTACTTCTGCTTCTGCGCCGCAGTGCCGTAGTGCAGGATGTAGGGCGCGACGATCTCGGTGTGCAGTCCATAGCCGATGCCGCTGAAGCCGGCGGCCGACAGCTCTTCCATCTGCACCACCGAATACAGCTTGTCCACGCCGGCGCCGCCGTATTGCTCGGGCATGGTCATGCACAGGAAGCCGTTGGCGCCGGCCTTGCGCCAGACCTCGCGGTCGACATAGCCTTGCTCTTCCCACGCGGCGTGGAAGGGCGCGATCTCTTTGTCCATAAAGCGGCGGAAGCTGTCGCGGAAGGCGTCGTGGTCGGCGTTGAATAGGCTGCGTTCGATCATGAGGGTGGCCTCGGGTTGATTTCGGAAAGCGCGCGCTTGGTGATAAGTCTATATGCCCACGCACGGCATGGCGGCGGCGGCAGAATGTCCGCCGCAGACCCAGGACTTCGGCGCCAAGCAACTGGACATCTTCGAACACAGCCGCGACCTGATGTTGCGCAACGACGTACTGTTCGCGCTGGAACAGCGTGACGCGCTTCTGGCCCGTGCGGCCTGTCTGAAGCTCGAAGCCGAGTATCCGGGTGATCACGCGCTGCCGCCGCTGGAGCTGCTGGTGACGACGCTGGAGCGCCCCGATGGCACGCCCTTTGCGGATCCGGCCGAAGCCGCGCAGGCATTGCACCCGCTCGCCGAAGCGCAGGACGACGCCTGGCTGCACGCGCACATCCTGGGTCTGCAGCCTGACCTGGTCTTCATGCCGCACGGCAACGACAGCAACGCCACACATCGCCACACCTACAAGAGCTTCCGTGCCATCGCGGTCGGTGGTCGGCTCACGCTGCAGGCCTTCCTGAACCAGGATGCGAAGACACTGGGCATGCGCAGCGACCTGTACACCGGCTTCGATGCCGCCTTGGCGGATTGGAAGGTGCAGTTGCTGCGCCACCAGTGCTCGCAGCAGCAACGCAACCTGCGCACTCTCGGCATCGGCTTCGATGCAAGCGTGCTGCAACTGAACCGTGCCGCCGCCGCAAGCATGGGCCTGGACGAGCCCTACGCGGAAGTCTTCGAGCTGATGCGCTTCGTCGACGGCGTACCGCAGGCGCACGGCGGCTGAAGACTTCAGCCTCGCTGCCGCCAGGCGACGTAGCGCGCGGCCAGGCGCTCGAGCAGCGGTTTCGACGCCCCGCCCTCGGCATCGGGTGCATCCAGGCTCAGCGGCGGCCCGCCCGCGCGGTAGCTGTTGGCACACAGCGCCAGCACCTTGTGCCGCACCATGCCGCGCAGCGGCAGGTGGGCCATCATGCCGTAGGTGGCGGCATGGCCCTTGCCCGCCAGGCTGGGGTCGCACCTGACCGTGGCCACCGCCTCGCGCAGGTCGCGCAGGTAGTCGTCGATCACCGGCAGGTGTTGCGCGGTGATCATCGCGTGCAGCCCGTCGGGAAACTGCAGCCGGTTGACCTGCCAGCCCTTGGCATCCATCTGGTCGCCGACGGCAAAGATATTGACCTCGGGCGTGGCCGATCCATAGGCCAGCAGCGGCCCTTGCGGCTCGCCCAGTACCTTCAGCTCGGGCATGGTCACGATGCCCTGGCGCATGCGCACGAAGGCTTCTTGCGTGCGCGCGGCCAGTTCTCGGTAGCCATCGACGCCGAAGTGCTGCAGCGCCGCCCAGGCAGCGGCATAGGCACCGCCTGGGCGGGTGCCCAACAGCGCGGGCGAGGCGAACACGCCGCCCGGCCAGTCCTCGCAGACGAACATCTGGTGCTTCAGCAGTTTCAGGTAGCGATAGGTGATGGTCGATGCGCCCTTGGCGGCGAAGCCGTACTTGTGCAGGTCGGCCGAGATCGAGGTGACACCCGGCACACGGTAGTCCCAGGGCGGCAGCGCCACGCCGTTCATCGCCATGAAGGGCAGGATGAAGCCGCCGACGCAGGCATCGACGTGCAGCGGGATGCCGTGCTTGTACGCGATGGCGCCCATCGCCTCGATCGGGTCGATGCTGCCGTGCGGGTATTCGGGCGCCGAGCCGAGGATCATCACCGTGCGGCGGTTGATCATCGATTCAAGCTTGGAGACGTCGGCATGCAGCTGCGCGTCCAGCGGCAGCCGCCGCAGCTTGACTCCGAAGTACTCGCTGGCCTTGAACCAGGCCACGTGCGCGGTGGCCGGCACGATCATCTCGGGCTGGCGCACACCGCGTGTCGCGCGCGCCAGGTCGCGGTAGGTCTTCACCGCCAGCATGCAGCTTTCGGTGCCGCCGGAGGTGACGACGCCGCAGACCTCCGGCGTGCCGTGCAGCAGCTCGGCGGTGGCGGCGATGATCTGGTTCTCGAACTGCTTCAGGCTCTTGAAGGCGCCAGGGTTCAGCCCGTTGGTGGAGGCATAGGCCTGCCAGGCCTGGCCCAGGAAGTCGGCATAACGCTCGTCCAGCCAGTACACCAGGCTCCACAGCCGCGCATGCTTGTAGTCCGGATCCTTCACGCCGAAACCGCGCAGCTGCTGCAGGATGTCTTCGCTCGGGCGGCCGTGTTCGGGCAGGGCGTGGGTCAAGGCAGGCTCTCCTGCGGCGAGGCTAGCAGAAGCCCGACAATCGATGCATGACTCACCGTGCCTGGATCTGCGCCGAGCTGCGCGACGATTTCTCCGGCCTGCGCCTCGAAGCGCAGCCTTCCCTGCCCTGCGACCCCGGCGAGGCTCGCGTGCGCGTGCGTGCGGCCGCGTTGAACTTCCCCGACCTGCTGATGACCCAGGGCAAGTATCAGCACCGTCCACTGCTGCCCTTCGTCGCCGGCATGGAATGTGGCGGCGAGGTGGTCGAGGTTGGTGCGGGCGTGGACTGGCCCGCGGTGGGCAACGCCGTGTGCTTCGGTGCGCATGCCGGCGCCTTCACCGAGGAACTGGTGGCACCGGCCTCGGCACTGCGGCCGCTGCCCCAAGGCTTCAGCATGGCCGAGGGCGCGGCCTACGGCGTGGCGGCCTTGACGGCCTGGGTGTCGCTGGTGCGCCGCGGCGCGCTGCAGAGCGGCGAGACGCTGCTGGTGCATGGCGCCGGCGGCGGCACCGGCTTGGCGGCGGTGCAGTTGGGCCGTCACCTGGGCGCCACCGTCATCGCCAGCGGCAGCTCGACGCACAAGCTCGAAGCTGCACGCGCCGAGGGCGCAGCGCACACGCTGGTGGTCCAGCCCGGCGCCAAGGGCCTGAGCGACGCCGTCAAGGCGTTGACGGGCGGCCGCGGTGCCGACGTGGTCTTCGACCCGGTAGGCGGCGACCTGTTCGACGCCTCGGTGCACTGCACCGCCTGGGGCGGCCGACTGCTGGTGGTGGGCTTCGCCAGCGGGCGCATCGCCAGCGTGCCCAGCAACCTGCCGCTGATCAAGGGCTTCGCCGTCATCGGCGTGCGCGCCGGCGAATACGGCCGCCGCGACCCGGTGCGCGGCCTGCAGAACCGGCAGGCGGTGGAGGCGCTGGCGGCGCAGGGCCTGTTCCGCCCGCGCATCGGCGCGCGCTTCGCCTTCGAACAGCTGCCCGAGGCCTATCGCGCGCTGGCCGAGCGCCGCGTCGCGGGCAAGATCGCGATCGACATCCATGCATGAAGGCGTGTCTCGGTAGCGGGCACGCCCGGCCTGCGCCTGGCCATCGATGCCGTGCACAACAGCAGCTTCGAAGGCGTCTCTTGGGACAGCGCGCACCATCGCCTGTTCGTGGTGAAGGAAAAGCTGCCGCTGCGCGTGCTCGTCATCAGCGGACTGCAGGGGCTCGGCGAAACCAGCGGTTTCAACATCGACATCAGCGAGTGGAAATCGTCGAGCGCGGCGTCGCTGTTCATGAGCGACCTGTCGTCGTTGACGCTGCACGAACCCACCGGCCATCTGCTGCTGCTCAGCGACGAATCGGCGCTGCTGGTGGAGTACGCAGCCGACGGCCGGCCGATCGGCCTGATGCCGTTGTGGCGGGGCTTTCATGGCCTGCAACGCAAGGTGCCGCAGCCCGAGGGCGTGGCCGTCGGCCGCGATGATGCGATCTACGTGCTGTCCGAACCCAACCTGTTCTACCGCTTCGAGCGGGCCCCGAAGCGACGTCTCAGAAATACGTGACGATGGCGTCGACAACGTCGTAGCGCTCGTCGACCACCGCCATCCAGCGCCACTTGTCGAAGGTGGTGCAGGGATGCGAGATGCCCAGCCCCACCAGGTCGCCCACCTGCGGCGCGGCATCGGGCCCGAAGCGCAGATAGGCATGCTGGTCGTTCATCGCGCTGACCTTCCACGACGCCGGCGCCGGCACCGGTTTCGACTGGCCGCGCCGACACCATTCGGCCGAGATCGGCATCTCGATGTCATAGGACACGTCGCGCTTGCCGGCCGTCAGGATGGCCAGCCCGGGTTCGGGCACCGACTGCACCATCGCCCACACCTGCAGCGCCGAGCGCAGGCCGTGGCCGCAGCCCAGCCGCGTGTCCATCGCCGCCATGTAGCGCTTGTAGTTGCCGTGGTCGTGCGTGACGTAGCAGCCCGAGCGCAGCACGCCGCGCACCGGCTTCGACAGCGCCGGCTTCAGCCGGGGTGCCACCAGGTCGAAGATGGCCGAGCCGCCGGCACTGACGAGCACTTCATCGCCTTCGAACAGCTGCTCCTGGTCGCATTCGAGGGCCACCTCGGCCACGCGCTGCAGCAGGCCTTGCGCCAGCACCGTGTCCTCGGCATTGCGGCCCGTCGCCCACAGGCCTTCGTAGCATTCGATGCCCACCAGGCGCGTCGCCAGGCTGCTACGCAGGCGCCGTGCCAGCGCCAGCGCCAGGCCATGGCTGCGGCAGCCGGTGCGCCCGCCGTCCAGGCCGATCTCGAGCAGCACCTGCAGCGCCGCGGGCGCATCGCCGCGCGCGTGGAACCAGGCCTCGATCAGCTCCAGCTGCGCCAGCGAGTCGACCAGGAACAGCAGCCGTGCCCTCGGATATTCGAGCAAGGCCTCGACGATGCCGTCGAGGTCGGCCGCCGCGACCACCTGGTTGGCGATGAGTACGCGGCGCACGCCCGATGCCAGGCCAAGCCGCGCCTGCGTGACGTTGGCGAAGGTGATGCCCCAGGCCCCGGCGTGCAACTGGGCGTCGAAGAGCTGCGGCGACATCGTCGTCTTGCCGTGCGGCGCCAGCTCCACGCCCTGATCGCGCGCGAACTGCTGCATCCAGCGCAGGTTGCCGTCCAGCGCGTCGCGCCGGATCACGGCCAACGGCAGCGGCAGGTCGCCGCGCAGCAAATTCCAGCCGCGCGCGGCGATGGCCGAGCGGCGCAGCGGCGGCAGCGCATGCGGGAAGCCCTTGGTGCCGGGGCCGCCGATCCACGGGTCCAGCAGTTCGTCGCGCTTCATGCCCGCAACGGTAGCAGGCTGCAACGCCGCACAGGAGACCGAGGCACCTAGGGCCAATCTGGATGGTGACCCCGATGCCGCCCCCGCATCATCGGCCGCGCGGTGTGGTGCATGCGCACTGCCCTCTTCTCTTTCTCCGGAGGCCATGGCATGAAGCCCAATACCGTCCTGTCCGCGCTGTCTCTCGGCGCTTGGCTGATGCTGGCGGCGTCGGCCGCGTTGGCGCAGCCCCAGCCGGTCGAGCTGCGCTACTCCAGCGGTGCGCCGCCGAAAGGCAACCCCTGGGTGACGCAGATCGAGCGCTTCGTCAAGGCGGTGGACGAGGAGAGCAAGGGCGAGATCAAGATCCAACCCTTCCTGGCCTCGCAGCTGGGCAGCGAGCAGGACACGGTGCAGCAGGTGGCGCGTGGGCGCATCGACATGGGCGGTTATTCCGGCGGCTCGGCAGCGCTGGTGGTGCCCGAGGTGGCGCTGCTGCTCATGCCCTTCTACTTCCGCAATGCGGCCGAGGCCGATTGTGTGATCGACAACCACATGACGAAGATCGTCACCGATGCCTTCGCCAAGAAGGGCGTGCAGTTCGTCGGCTGGACCTCGGTAGGCAGCATCGACATGTTCGGCAAGAAGCCCTTCATGGCACCGCCCGAACTGAAGGGTGCGAAGGCCGCGATCTACGCCAACAAGACGCAGGCGCTGTTCTTCACCTCGATGGGTGCGAGCGTCAACCCGCTGGGCCTTCCCGAGTGGATCCCGGCCTTCCAGACTGGCATGGCCGACGTGGTGCTGACCACCATCACCTATGGCCTGCCCTCGGGCCTGACCAAGGTGGCGCCGGTGGTGTCGCGGCTCAATGCCTACGACTCGCCCGGTCTGACACTGATGAACAAGGGCGTGTGGGACAAGCTGTCCAAACCGCACCAGGAGGCCTTGCAGCGCGCCTCGGCGCGCTATCCGTCGAGCCAGTACCGCGAGGAGATCCGCGGCTTCGAGAACACGCTGTTCGGCATGCTCAAACAAGGCGGCGGCCAGGTGATCGATGCCACGCAGGAGCAGCGCGACGCCTGGCGCAAGGCCATGGAGCCGGTCTATCCGCAGATCGTCAAGGAAACCGGTGGGGACCCGGCCGCCTTCTACGCGGCCATGGAGGCCGGACGCAAGGCCTGCGCCAAATGAGCGTTGCGCCAGCGCCGGCACCGGCCGGCGCGCAGGCGGTCGTCGCCGCCTGGCACAGCGTCGAATGCCTGATCGCGGTGGCCGCGTTCGGCTTCATCGCGGTGGTGTTGATCGTCGATGTGGCCGGCCGTGAGCTGCTGACGCCGATCTACAGGGCTTTCGACATTCAGGGTTCCGCTGGCGTGTTCGCGGCACAGAAGATGTGTGTCTATGCCCTGGTGATCGGCAGCTTCTGCGGTGTGGGCGTGGCCACCGCCACCGGCAGCCACTTGCTGCCGCGCATCGGCTTCGGCTGGGTCTCCAAAGAGTTCGCGCCGACGATGGACCGCATCGCCGACTTGGTCAGCGGGCTGTTCTTCGTCGGCGTGGCTTGGTTCGGTTGGGTGTACGTGGAATCGTCGATGCAGGCGGGGCTTCGCGCCCAGGCCTTCGACATGCCTATCTGGCCGATCCAGCTGGCCATCCCGCTGGGCTTCCTGTCGGCGGCGGTGCGCTACTTCTTCTTTGCCGCCTGGCCGGCGCTGCGACCCTTGCCGCCCGAGTTCCAGGAATGAGGGCCGAGCGCCGGGCCGCTCCCAAGCCGGACCACGCGGGGGATCGGACGACGTATCCGTCGGACGAGGGGCAAGCCACATGACCGCGCTGCTGCTGATCGCGCTGGTGCTGCTGCTGCTGTGGCTGCGCCAGCCGCTGGTCGTCATCCTGCTGTCGGTGGCGGCCTATGCGCAGATCGCCTGGGGCAAGGGCCAGCTCGACTACATCCTCGAGGACATGTGGGTCGCACTCGACAAGGAGCTGATCCTGTCGATCCCGCTGTTCATCCTGTGCGGCAACGTCATGACCCTGGGTTCGACGGCCAAGCGGCTGATCCGCATCATGGCCGCACTGACGCAGCCGCTGCCCGGCGGCCTGGGCATTGCGGCCATCCTCAGCTGCGGCGTCTTCGCCGCCATCTCGGGATCGAGCATCGTCACCATGCTGGCCATCGGCACGGTGATGTACCCGGCGATGCGCGCCGCCCACTACGACAACAAGTTCGCGCTGGGCACCATCATGTCCGCCGGCACGCTGGGCATCATCATCCCGCCGTCGATCCCGATGATCATCTACGGGCTGGTGACCGAGGCGTCGGTGGTGGACCTGTTCACCGCCGGCATCGGCCCCGGCATCCTGATGCTCATCGTGTTCTCGATCTACGC
>Ga0315912_10002616_pt1 | contig 18862 bp, 14 predicted proteins | sample VfabasoilMG_FD_204469 | JGI IMG/M metagenome (GOLD analysis project Ga0315912, IMG submission 204469) | Garden soil microbial communities collected in Santa Monica, California, United States - V. faba soil | ecosystem: Environmental > Terrestrial > Soil > Garden | place: USA: California...
GGTATGTGACATTGGGGATTATGAATTTGGCGTTGGGCCAGAGGTTATTTCGGTGTATCTGCCCGTTATTGTTCGATAGGCGTCACGTTTAGTATTTGTGACGATATTAACCGAGTGCTTTAAGTTCAGCACCTAGCGAGTCAGAATAATTTGTCACACTTCGACTCTAAAGAACTGCCTATGCACATCACCCACCTCCCCTTCGGCACAACCAACTGGAGCGAGATCGCTCCGACTGAACACACCGGCGAAACAGGCGTCGCCTATTGGCGCACCCAGCAGTTTGGGCCGATCCGCGTGCGGATGGTGGAATACACGCCCGGCTATCGCGCCGACCATTGGTGTTCCAAGGGGCATATTTTGCTCTGCCTCGAAGGCGAACTCTCAACGGAACTGGAAGACGGGCGCGTGTTTGTCCTCCAGCCCGGCATGAGTTATCAGGTGGCCGATGACACCGCGCCGCATCGCTCCTTTACTACGCTGGGAGCGAAATTGTTTATTGTGGATTAAACTGGTCTATCATTTATTCGCCCCTACCCCTCTATGACCACGCCTCCTTCCCACCAAGCCGAAACCTTCAAATGCCCTCAATGTAGCGCGCCGCGCATGGACTACGACCCTAGCACGGGTGGGTTGAAATGCCCTCAGTGCGGGTTCGCCCAAAACATCACCGCCGCGCAAACCGCCATCGTCGAACACGACCTTAAGCTAGCGCTGAACGATCAAGACAAAGCCAAAGGCTACGGGCGTGAGATGAAGGCCGTCGTGTGCAAGTCGTGCGGCGCGACTACCCAATATGACCCGACGGTCGCCTCCGGCGAATGTCCGTTTTGTGGTTCACAGCAGGTGCTAGAGCAAAAGCCCGACCCCAACCTGATCCAACCCGAAGCGGTCATCCCGTTCCGCCTGACCAAAGATCAGGCTTACGACAATTACAAGAAGTGGCTGGCGGGTGGCTGGTTTCGCCCCAAAAACGTGTTGCAGGAATCCGGCGCGACCCAATTGCAAGGGGTCTATATTCCCTTCTGGACGTTCGACGCGCACGCTGAGTCGGACTGGACGGCAGAGTCGGGGCAGTATTACTACGAGACCGAACGCTACACCACCACCGAAAACGGTAAGAACGTGACCAAGACGCGCCAAGTGCAACGGACGCGCTGGTATCCGTCATCCGGGCATCATGCCGATAATTATGATGATGTGCTGATCTCTGGCTCCACCTCGGGCGACCAGAACATGTTGCAACAAATCTACCCGTTCGACACGAAACAACTCCTGCCTTACAAATCCGATTATCTCTCCGGGTGGGCCGCCGAGGCCTATCGCATCCCCCTGGCTGAGGCGTGGCCCAAAGGCCAGCTCGCGATCCAGGCCGAAGAGCGCACCAAATGCGGACGGCTCGTCCCCGGCGACACGTATCGCAACTTACAAGTGAGCATGGCGCTTTCCAAAACCACCTTCAAGCATGTGCTCTTGCCGGTCTTCTTCGCCAACTATCGCTACAACACCAAGCTCTATCACTTCATGGTCAACGGGCAAACCGGCGAAGTGCAAGGTCAAGCGCCGATTGATTGGGTGAAGGTGGCGATTGTCGTCGCGATTGCGGTCGTGTTGCTCATCGCGGCGCTGTATGTGGTCAACGTCTTGGATCAGAGCAGTTCAGGCGGCTTGCACCCGGTGATGCAGTGGGTCTGGATTTGGGTCGAACAGGGGGTGGCCGGACTCAGCGGCGGCGGGGTGTTTGTGTAAATCGCAGAACTTGACCCATCTCCGACTCTCCCCCCTAATAAACAAAAGTGCCTTGAGAACAAGGCACTTTTGTTTTTAGCGCACCGCTAACGAAAACGTATCTGGGCTGTACCTTCCCCCATAAAGGAGAAGGTCGGGATGGGGTTATTCCGCGTTCGCGACCACCGGCAGGGTGAAGATGAACCGCACGCCTTGCCCATTGAGGCCATCGGCAATCCAAATGCGCCCACGATGAGCCTCAATTGCCAACCGACAAAAGACTAGCGTCAGGCCAGCGCTCCGTTGGGGAGGCGCGCCGCTATGGCGTTGCGCGAAACGCTCAAATAAATGTTCGCGCTCATCGGGGGGGATGGTGGGGCCGCTATCCGCCACTTCCACTTGGATCATGCCCTCTTTAAGCTCCGCCGAAATGGTGATGCTCCCACCACGTGGCGTGTGTCGGAAAGAGTTATCCAGCAGGTTCTTGATCACGCGCCCTAAGAGTTCGCTATCGGCTTGCGCGGCGGGTAAGTTGGGCGGGAACACCAAATTCAAGCGCGTATGCGATTGTTTCCCCATGCCGATCCGGCTCAAGGTCTGATCGATCATAAACGGCACCAGCGTTGGGTGCAGGTTGAGCGGCAGTTCGCCCGCCTCCAAACGGGTGATCTCCAACAATGAGTTCACTTGTTCGAGGAGATGATCGCAACTGGCGCGCGCCATGTCCAAAATCTCTTGGTTCTCTTGCAACACGGCCTCGGGCAAGACGATCTTGAGCAAATCTACAAAGCCCGTCAACGAAGTGACCGGACTACGGAGGTCATGCAAAATAAAGTCCCTGGTCTCGTGGCGTAGGCGTTGAATTTCGAGCAATTGCTGTTGGCGCGTCTTGAGGGTGTTCACCTGCAACGCCAATTGCCGTTCGATCATCAGGTCGGCCCGGCGCGCATTATCCGATTCGCGCAAGCGCAGGCTGAGGGTCTTCATCAGGCTCTGCCCAGCGGAGAGGTTGTTCGCTAAGAAAATTTGGAAGTTGTCGCGCGAGATTTGCAAAACTTGCGCGCCTTCCAAGGCAATGACCGAAGCCGAGCTAGGGTGTTCATCAATGAGCGACATCTCGCCCACGATCTCACCTGCCCCGCGATACCCCAAGATCGTGGGCGCGTCGAGATCACCCTTCACAATCGCCAGCATCCCTGAGCGCACCAAATACATGGCCTCGCCGGGCAAGCCTTCCTGAATCAGGATCGTGCCGGGCTCAAAGCGCTGTTCGACAAAAATATGATTGAGCACGCGCTTGTCGCTCTCAGCCAACGCCCGCAGAAACGGTGAATCCATCGCGCTGAGATGTTCGGGTTGTTGGCGATAGCTGAGTTGCAAACGCGTGAGGAGGTTGGGGTTAAGGGTCTTCACATCCATAGGGGATAGTTTACCATTTTTACTCGCGCGCGACGCCTTCCCGCACTAACCAGACTTCGATCAACTCGCCCTCAAAGCCGCGCACTTGGGTCGGGGTGGAGGTCGCTTCTAGCGCGGGGTGCGCGGCAAAATAGGCCCGCACTTCTGGGTCGCGCCACACCGCGTCCGAGAGCGCCAAGCGCGCATCAGTCTTGCCACACACACTCTCTAAGCGCGCCGCTAAGTTCACGGTTGAGCCAAAATAATCTAAGCGTTCGTTAAGGGTCACGGCGATGCACGGGCCATAATGAATACCCGCCTTGAGTTGCAAGGGCGGTGTGCCGAGGGGCGGCGTGGGCAAGGCCGCTTGCGCGTGGAGCAACGCGCGCACCGCGCTGACCGGTTGCACAAAGGTCGCCATCACCGCATCCCCGATGGTCTTCACAATCGCGCCACCCTCTGCGGCAATGGCTTGTTTCAACACATCGAAATGTTGCATCACCCGCCCAAAGGCCACCGCGTCTCCGGCGCGCCGATAGAGGCGCGTAGAATCGCGCAAGTCGGTGAACAGCACGGTGAGGCTCCCCACCGTGATATGCTCGCCGGGGCGCAACGCTTCGCTGGCAAAGAGATCGCGAAAGACTTGGAGCGATGTCACTTCCTTCGCCATCACCGCGAAGTCGGCCCACGCGGTGCGTTCTAGGATCACCAGTTGTTCGGCGGGCGTCGCGTTCACCAAGCGCAGTGTCGTCTGCGGTGCAAGTGTGAGGTCGGCTTCTGACCAGCCCCCAGTTTGCACCGTGAGCGTCGCCTCCGCTGACCCGCTGGCGCTCACTTGCGCGGTGCGTTGGCCGGACAATTCCAACGCGCGCCAGCGATATTGCCCCTCTTCCAACTGCAAGGCGAGGGCGCGTTGCTCGCTCGGTTGGAGCAATTGTTGCGCGACGATGTGCGGTGTGAGTTGCGGCCCGCCCACGCAAAACTCGCCCAACTGCGCCGGGCGGAGCGCGGCAGTGATCCGAAACACCACTTCGACCGAACTCTCAAAGTTAGCATCAAAATTGATATTGCACGTCGGGCAATGCACGTTGGCGGCGAGCGTGCCCAACGTCGCGGCGCTCTCTTTGGCACCGCGACACAATGGGCACAGCACATCCCAGCGCAGTTCCAACAGCCCCACCCGCGTCGCCCACAAGCATAATTCCAACAACGTTTGCCGCCTAACTTGCCAATGGTCGGCGAGGGCATAGGGGCGTAAACGCGACACGGTTAGGTCATCGGCGGTGCTGAGAAATTCAACCAAGCGCTCGGCAAGATCAGGCGGCACCGGACAAGCGCGCAGTTCAGCTTGGAGGGCAGCGAGGCGCGCGCGACCGCCCGGCGCGAAGTTCACTGAACGCGGTTGGATGGCAAAGGGCGAGGGGCGCGGTTGGCGGGCGATCTTGTCATACCGTTGGATGGGCGCGTCAAAACTATTGATCGTGAAGTACAAGATGAACGGGACGATCAGATACCCGATGACGCTCCCCGGCGAGACCCACATCTCATAGATCACTTGCGTCCCGCCAGCCGCGCGCGGCCAGAGCTCAGTGTTGACACGGATCTCGTCCAAGAGCAAGTTGGGGCGGAAACGTTTGTAGGAGGTGTAAACATTCGGGCGCGACCATTGAAACGGCGCTTCTTCCATCTCCAAAAGGCTCGCGCGCAAATGATGATAGGCATTGGGCAGGCGCACGCCGCGTGGCAGGGCCGAGCTCAAGGCGAAATTGCCACGATCGTAGTTCAAGCGAAACGTGTCGGAGATGAACGGCCAAAACGCTTCGGGCGAAGATTGGATCACCCACTCGCGGCGATAGTGAAGAAATTTCATGGGGCGTGATACCGATACCCGCGCCCCGGCACGGTGAGCAAGCGGTGCGGTTGGGCTGGGTCGGGTTCGATCTTTTCGCGCACGCGCCGCACGAGTTGCGCCAAACTATCATCGCGCCCACCGCGTCCGGCCGCGTGGTCTTCCGGCCACACGGCTTGAATGAGATCGTCCTTCTCACAGACGGTGTTGGGATGCGCGGTGAGATACGCGATCAGCCGCTGTTCTTTAGCAGTGAACGAAGTTTGCGTGAACGGTGCGTCGGCTGGTCGCGTGAGCCAAGGGTGATCAGCCAGCCCGGCTTGGCGCAACGCTTCGGCGGAAGGGCCGTCGTGCCAAAATTCTTCTAAGCGTTTTTGCACAGCCGGGTGAGTCGCGAGTTCGGCAAGAGGGGCTCCGGCGGCGTGGGCTTCACACGCGGCGCGCAAGAAGGAGGGATAGCCGCGCGAAAACTCAATGAGGCGTGCAATGAGCGCGTCATCCCAACTGAGCGCCTGTCGCGTCGCAAATTGGCGCGCGCTCCAGTGTGCGTCGCTGGCGCTCAGCGCGCCGAGCCAGAGGGTATGGGCGAGGATCAATTCTGCAAACTCGTTGTGCAATGGTAAGGGTCGGCGCGCCGCGATGACGAAGGTGAGTTGATATTTGTAAGCGTCGCGCAAAGCGCGCAAGTTATTGAGTAGTTCCTGATCGGCGTCCCCCAACGTGAGGCCGGAGAGATCGAGCAAGACACTCAGGATGTCCGTCTGCTTGGCGAAATAAGCCGCGAGGGCTTGGTCGAGCGCGGCCAGTTCGTCAGCCGCTGGGGTGACCTCGCCCAACGCTTGCCGGATGAGGCGCAAGATGGCGCTGGGCGTTTTCTGCGTGAGGCGGTTGCAATCGGCGAGGTGGAAACGCACGGGCGGCGAGGTCACGCGGTGCGCTAAGAAGCCCAGCAGATTGCTCTTCCCTGCGCCGCTCAGCCCCACCACCGCCACACAGTCTCCGGCGCGCGTCGCGGCGCAAATGATACTCACCTCGGTGGCGCGATAGTCGTTTGGATACGCATCCCAAATGGGCATAGGGTTTATGGCGAAAATAGATTTTTCACGAATGCCACGCCTGAACGAAGCATCAGTAGTTCACGAAAAAGCGGGGTGATGGTTCGGCACGCTCACCATGTCGAAACCCGCGCCCTTCGACAAGCTCAGGGCGAACGTTGTTGAGGCAACTGGAAGCCGCTATAAATTTACAACATTCGTGAAACCTTAAGGTCTTAAAGACCCTTAAGGTTTAGTGCCAGCAATCTACTATATAATTCGCGCTACGCCAATTGCTTGTTATGCACAATCTCGTCAACCACTTCATTCTGCAACATCTCAGCCAAAATCGGCGGCAAGGTCATTTTACCGCCGCTAGCTTGTTCGTGGATATCTCCGGGTTCACCGCGCTGACCGAAGCCCTGATGCAACATGGACAAGTGGGCGCGGAGGCTCTGGCCAGCACCATCCGCTCGCTCATCACGCCAATGGTCCAAGCCGTTTACGATCAGGGCGGCTTTGTGACCCACACGGCGGGCGATGCCTTCACCGCCCTGTTTCCGGTTGACGAAAAAACCGCCGGGACGGAGGCGGACGGCGCGCTAACCATCGCTCTGACACGCGCGGTGGGGGTGGCCTTCACGATCCAACAGCACATGCGCGTCAGCCGTACCCAGACCACGCCCTATGGCACGTTTAACTTCGCCGCCAAAGTTGGCGCGGCGGTGGGCGAGACTCAGTGGGGGCTGTTTGAAGCCCCCGACCGCTCGCGGCGCGCGTGTTACTATCGCGGTTCGGCGGTGGACGCTTGCGCCCATGCCGAACATCACGCCAAAGGGGGAGACATTATTTTGACGGGCGAGACCTATGCCCGCTTGCCCGTGTTAGCCGCCGAGCCCGTTGAAGATAGTTTTCGACTAACCGGCACCGCCTTGCCGGAGGGGGCGCTGGTCGGCGAACCGCAGGTAGACTTAAAACTTCGCGCCTTCTCGTCCTACTTGTTGCCCGTCTCCGTGCTGGCGTCGTTCTTCCCTAACGAACTATTCCGCTACGACATCGCGGGCGAGTTTCGGCAAACGTTGGCGATGTTCATCAGCCTCCAAGGCTCGCCCACCTATGAACAATTGGCGCAGGTGACGCAAGCGGTGTTCACCCTGCAAGCGCAATATGGCGGCTATCTCAACAAGATAGATTTTGGCGACAAGGGGTGCAACATGCTCATGTTTTGGGGTGCACCCACCAGCCAAGAAAACGACCTCGCGCGCGCGCTTAATTTTATTTTGGATCTGCGCGCCCAATCGCCCGTGCCGCTCCGGGCTGGGCTCACGTATCGCATGGCGTTTGCGGGGTTCATGGGGTCGCCCACGTGGGAAGAATATACCTGCTACGGCCGAGGAGTGAACTTGGCGGCGCGCCACATGATGACCGCGCCCTGGGGCAGTGTGTGGCTCGACCATGAGATCGTCGAGCGCGTTGAAAAGAAATTCCTGATCGAAGCGGCGGGCAAACGTGAATTTAAAGGCTTCGCTGAACCACAACCCGTCTATGCCCTCATAGGGCGGCGCGGCGCGACGGCCAGCGCCTTGTTCTACCGGCATCACCTCGTCGGGCGCGACGGCGAATTGGCGCAATTGCACAGCTTTGTCGAGCCGATCTTTGAAGGGGGCTTTGCGGGGATCGCGGTGATTGTGGGTGAACCCGGCATGGGGAAGAGCCGGTTAGCGCACGACTTTGTGCAGACCCTCGTGGAAACCTATCAGCCCGTTCCGTTGATCCTTGTCGCGCAAACCGATGAGATCGTGCGGAACTCACTCAACCCCTTCCGCTATTTCCTCTTAGATTACTTTGAGCAAGTGACCAACGACAGCGATGAAACGAACCGCGCCAACTTCACCGCACGCCTGAACACGCTCATCACTCAAACGATGGAGGAAACTTTAGCGTATGAACTCGACCGCACGCGCTCGTTTTTGGGCGCGCTGATCGGGTTGCGCTGGCCCGACACGCCGTATGAACGGCTCGACCCGCAACTGCGGTTTGAAAACACCCTCACCGCCCTCACCACCTTGTTGCGCGCGGAGAGCCGCTTGCACCCGGTGGTCATGGTGCTGGAAGACCTGCAATGGTTAGACGCCGATTCGCGGCAGTATTTGCTGCGGCTCAGCCGCATTGGGGCCGATTATCCGTTGGCACTGCTCACCACCTCGCGCGTGCCGATGGCGGCAGATCTCACTGACCCGACCCTCACGCGCCTCGATCTGACCCTGAAAGAGTTGCTACCTGATGCGCTCGAACAATTTGCAAACGACTTTTTGGATGGCCCGCCCTCCCCGGAATTGATGGAGCTCCTCATCGGCTATACCGCTGGCAATCCATTCTTTGCGGAGCAACTCCTGCGCTATCTACAGGCCGAGCATCTCTTAGCCGAGACACCAAGTGGGTGGCGGCATGAAACCACCGACGCGGTGCTCATGCCCACCGATGCGCGCGCTGTGCTGGTGGCCCGCCTCGACCGCCTCACGCAACATCTGAAAAATGTGTTGCAAACAGCCACCGTGTTGGGGCGCGAATTTGAAGTGCGGCTCCTCTCACAAGTGTTGCGGATCGAAGACCTTGGGCCACAACTCAGTGCTATCGAGCGCGAGGCCATGTGGTCGCCCTTGGCTGAAACGCGCTACAGCTTCCGGCACATGCTCTTGCGCGATGTCGCGTATGACATGCAGTTGGTGGCGCGGCGGCGTGAGTTGCATCGTTTGGCCGCCGAGGCGATTGAAACGCTCTACGCCAATCAACTCGACGCGCGCGCCGGTGATTTAGCGCACCACTACGGCGAAGCCCAAGTGACCGACCTCGAGCGTCACTACACGCTCCGCGCCGGACAAGTGGCCGCGGCGGTCTATGCCAACGCCGAAGCCCTTAAGTATTTTGACCGGGCCCTCGCGCTCACCCCCGAAACTGATCAGGCGACGCAGTATGCGTTATTGTTAGCCCGCGAAAAAATTTACGACTTACTCGGCACGCGCGGCACGCAACACCAGACATTGCAGGCGCTGACCACGTTGGCGGATGAAATGGGCGAGCCGGACCGCCGAGCCGAAGTGCGCCTGCGTTATGCCAGTTATGCCGAAGCCACTGGCGATTATCCCCAGACGATCAACGCCGCGTGCGACGCCGTAGCCCTCGGCCAAACCGCGGGTGATAAGGCGCTGGAGGCCGCCGCCTATTTGCAGTGGGGCATCGGCGCGTGGCGGTTGGGTGATTACGCCACCGCGCGGGTAGAACTTGACCGGGCGTTGGAACTGGCGCGCGCCACGCCCCTGCCCCAAGTGGAACTTGATAGCCTACGCAACCTCGGCATTGTAGCGCGGCATCAAGATCAACACGCCGAAGCGCAAATGTTTAATGAGCAAGCCCTCGCGCTGAGTCGCGCCCAAGCCGACCGACGCGGTGAGAGCCGCGTGTTGGGCAACATGGGCAATGTCGCGTTTCGCTTGGGCAATATGACCGAAGCACGCGGTCATTTTGAAAGCGCCCTGCGCTCCAGCCGGAGCATCGGCGATCGGCGCACGGAGATGGCCTTGCTGGGCAATTTGGGCGTGCTCACCAGCGAGCAAGGCGATTACCCGCCCGCACAACATTACTATGAGCAATCGGTGCGGTTGAGCCGCGAAGTCGGCGACCAAATGGCGCTCGGCGCGCAACTCGGCAACTTGTGCTTGCTCATGTGCCAACAAGGTCAGTATGTCTTGGCGTGCGATTATGGCTTGGAGGCCATCCGCGTGGCGCGGGAGGTAGAAAGCAAGAACATGGAAGCCTCGGCCACCACGTATGTGGGTCATGCGTTCGCTGGTTTGGGGCGGTGGGAAGAAGCGATTGAGTATTACCAACAAGCGTTGCAGTTGCGGCAACACCTTAAGCATGGTGCGCGGGTCAACGAACCTTTGGCTGGGTTAGCGCGGGTGAGTTTGGCACAAGGCACGCTCCCCACAGCCCAGGCCTATGTGAATGAAATTTTGTCGTATTTAGAGACGGGGCAGTTAGAAGGGAGCGGCGAACGCTTCTCGATTTATTTAACTTGCTATCAGGTCTTGCAAGCGGCGGGGGATGAACGCGCCGCGCCTTTGCTCAACACTGCGCACACCTTGTTGCAAGAACAAGCCGCCCGGCTGGATGCCACCACCCGCCGCTTGTTTATGGAAAACATTGAAGCCCATCGCCTGTTGGCGCAGTTGGCAAAACAGGAAAAATCGTAAGCCTTACGTAAAGGCTAGACTTTATAAACTCACCTTATGGGCTGTCACTGCGAACGAGCGTCCCTTCGGCTTCGCTCAGGGCAGGCTTTGGCGAGTGAAGCAGTTTCCCAATACAAGAGGGAGACCGCCACGCGGCAAAAGGCACCGCTCGCGGTGACAGATAATCAAGGAGTCCCGCATGTGTGGTCGTTTCACCCTCACAGTTGATCCAGCGCAATTGCAAACCAGTTTCGAGCTCAGCGCTCCCCCGCCCGCCGAACTCTTGCCGCGTTACAACATCGCCCCAACGCAGGCGGTGGCTGTCATCGCCAACGCACCCCAACGCAAAATCGAGTTATTTAAATGGGGATTGATCCCCTCCTGGGCGACCGATCCCAAGATCGGCAACCATATGATCAACGCCCGCGCCGAAACGTTGGCTGAGAAGCCCGCCTTCCGCGCCGCGCTCAAACGCCGCCGGTGCCTCATCCTCGCCGATGGCTTCTATGAGTGGCAACAAGTGGCCGGACAACGGGGCAAGACGCCGATGTACATTCAATTGAAGAAGGGACAGCCCTTTGCGTTTGCGGGGTTATGGGAAACTTGGAAGGCCCCCGATGGCGAGCCGGTCAAGTCTTGCACGATCATCACCACTGCACCCAACACGCTGATGGCGAAGATCCACGACCGCATGCCGGTGATCTTGCCACCCAAGGCCTATGCCACTTGGCTCTCGGCAGAGGAACTCCCCGCTGAAAAGACTTTGCCGCTCCTAAAATCTTTCCCGGCCACCCAGATGAAAGCGAATGCCGTCTCGACCTTGGTGAACAACCCGGCGTTTGATTCGCGGGAGTGTGTGGTGACGGTGTAAGCCGCTGGCAAGGCGCAAACAGAACGCAGATAAACGCAGATGTCTCGCTGATGGACGCGGATAACCCCCAAAAAAAACAGATCCGTTCAGCGTTCGCTTTTTATAAAGAGGGCTTCATGAAGTACAAGCACAGCGAACTCACCGACGCCATTCTTAACGCCTTCTATTTAGTCTACAACACACTTGGCTATGGATTTCTGGAAAAGGTCTATAAAAACGCTCTAGCACATGAGCTTCGCAAACGCGGATATCAAGTCGCTCAAGAAGCCGCAATCAGCATCCATTACGATGACATTCTCGTCGGTGAATATTATGCTGATCTGCTTGTCAACCAATTGGTCATTCTCGAACTCAAAGCGGTAGAAACTATCGCCCCTGAACATGAAGCGCAAGTGCTCAACTACTTGAAGGCGACTGAGATTGAAATTGGTCTCATCCTCAACTTCGGCCCTCAACCGCAAGTACGCCGCAAAATTTATGAGGGAGCGCGTAAAAAATTGAACACCTCCCAAGCGAAATAAATCAGCGCTGATCAGCGGTTGTTCAGCGGCATCCGCGTTCGCTTGTGCTGTGCGAGTCGCCAAACAGGACGCAGATAAACGCAGATGTCTCGCTGATGGACGCGGTTACCCGAAAAATCAGCGCTGATCAGCGGTTGTTCAGCGGCATCCACGTTCGCTTGTGCTGTGCGAGTCGCCAAGCAGGACTCAGGTAAACCAGCGTCGTTCAGCGTCATCCACATTCGTTCTCACATTAGCATTACTTGCATTCCCGCTTTATTCGATTACTATACAGGGCAACTTGTCGAGGAATTGCCTCATGCCTAACCCTGCTATGCGTCGTTTGTTGACGGCTGTAATCAGCCTAGCCCTCGCGGCTTTGGCGTGTGCGCGCGCCGATGTGCCGTTTACACCCGCTGTGCCTGTAACCGTGCCACCGCGTTTGCCACCTCCCACGTCGGTTTTTACGAACACGCCCGAATCTTCGCCGACTACTCCCGCCACTGACAGCCCGCCGACCGAAACACCCCTCAGCGGTTATCCAGGCCCGGAAACGCCGATTGCCGAAGCAACTACGGGTGGGTATCCCGGTGGGGAGGCCTCCCCAACCGTCATTGTGGTCGCGGAGGTGTCCCCCACCCCGACCGACACACCAATCAGCGAGCCAGCCGCGACCGATACCGCCGTGCCGGTGGTGCCGACAGACACCCCCGCGTCTGCGCCTACGGATACACCGGTGCCGGCCGCGACCGACACGCCCGCGCCGCAACCAACTGATACAGCTGTACCGGTTCCACCCACTGCCACTCAACCGATCCCCACCCCCGCTGGCCCACCGCCTGGCAACTTCCCGCCGGGCACAGTCTTCGTGCAAGATTTTAAAGTGACGTTTGAAGGCACGATTTATCCCGCACCGCGCTGGGTCACTTGGTTGACGGATGGCAAGACGACCTCGTGGGTCAGTTTAGATGGCGGCAATGGCGCGTGGATTTTAGATTTGGGGAACGCCCGGAATTTCGTTGGGTTGCGGTTGTATCCACATCACACTGATCAAGACCCCTCCCTGTTGGGGATCGAGGCCAGCACGAACGGCACGGATTGGACGGCGCTCTATGTGGGGGAGGGCAATTGTGATGGCACGCCCAGCTGTGACACCTTAGCATCGGAGCAATTTCTTGAATTCCCGCTCGGCTCGCTGAGCGCACAATTTATCCGCTTGCGTGGTGGCCCGACCCGCTTCGCTTTTGCGGAGATGCAAGTAGCCGTGATACCGTAATGCCACTGGCTCGGCCTAGTGAAATGCCCCTCGGTGTAATACTGAGGGGCATTTTTTATTAAACCACTCACCTGCTGGCATCTCCAACCTCGTTATAATGTCGCGACTATGACTCACCCCTCCCTCACCGCCTTCCAGTATCGCAATTTTCGCTTGCTGTGGTTTGGACAATTGTTTTCGCTCGCGGGCTCGCTCATGCAAAACGCGACGATCTTGTGGCATGTGTCGTTGCTGGTGCCACCTGAACAAAAGGGCTTGGCCTTGGGGCTGGTGGGCTTGGTGCGCGTCTTGCCCATCATCTTCTTCTCGCTGGTCAGTGGCGTCGCCGCCGATGCGTTGGATCGGCGCAAGTTGATGCTCCTCACCCAAACGGGGATGACGCTCACCGCGATCAGCCTCGCGGTGGTGACGTTTGGCGGTGTCACGAACGTGTGGCCCATCTATTTGCTGACGGCGATCAACGCGGCTTTCACGTCGTTTGACGGCCCGGCGCGGCAGGCTCTCCTCCCCAACCTCGTGCCGCGCGAACATTTACCCAACGCCATCAGCCTGTATTCGATTGTGATGCACGCCGCCTCAGTCCTCGGGCCGACACTGGGCGGGTTGATCATCGCCGGGTGGGGCGTGGCCTGGGTGTATGCCTTCAATGCCATTTCTTTTGTGGCGGTCATCGGCGGGCTGTTGGCGATGCGCGAGGTGGCCGCCAAGCCGAATGGCGACAAGGCCGACTTTAGCCTGAGCGCGATGGGCGATGGATTGCGCTATGTCTTTTCGGCTCCGCTCATCCGCTCGAGCATGTTTCTCGATTTCTTCGCCACGTTCTTTTCCTCGGCCACCGCGCTCTTGCCGATCTTCGTGCAAGATATTTTGAAAGTGGATGAGACGGGGTATGGCCTGCTCTATTCGGCTACCGCGCTCGGCGCGCTCGGTGCGAGTTTAGTCATGGCACGGGTGTCGGATCAGATTCAACGGCGCGGCCAAGTGCTGTTGTGGTCGGTGATGGTGTATGGCTTAGCAACGGTGGTCTTTGGCTTCTCGAAAGATTTTTGGCTGACGTTCGCCTGCCTCGCCGTGTCGGGCGCGAGCGACACCGTGAGCACGGTCATTCGCAACGTCATCCGGCAACTCAGCACGCCCGATCATTTGCGTGGGCGGATGACGAGCGTGAACATGATCTTTTTTATGGGCGGGCCACAACTGGGCGAATTGGAGGCGGGCGCGGTGGCCAGTTGGTTGGGCGCGCCGTTCTCGGTGATCAGTGGCGGCCTCGGATGTTTGCTCGCGACGGCGATCATTGCCTGGCGTACTCCGGCGTTGCGGAATTATCGGCAACATGATTAGACGGTCGCTGGGCTGGTTAGGGGTGGCGCTGGTGGTCAGCCTCGGCGCGCGCGTTTGGCCGAACCACGCGCCGCCTGAGATCGTAGTCAAATGGAAAACCTCACCGGCCCCCGCCACGTTACGCTCTTTGCAAGATCAAGGGGTGCTGAAGCCAGTTGATCCTTCCCTCAGTAAACTGGGTATTTCGATTTTAAATTTTCCACCGGGGTCAGAGTGGCCCATTGAATGGGCGCACCCTGCGCAATTTGTGCAGACGCAGGAGGTGACGCCGAATGATCCGCAATGGGCGTTGCAATATGGCCCGCGCGCTATCCAAGCGCCGCTGGCGTGGGAGGTAACGACCGGCACGCTCTCGGTGACGATTGCGATCATAGACACCGGCGTAGATTTGGCGCATCCTGATTTAGCCACTCAGATCTGGATGAACCTGGGCGAGGTAGGTTTGGATGGGGGCGGCCAGGCCAAGCAAACAAACGGAGTGGATGACGACGGCAACGGTTATGTGGATGATTGGCGCGGCTGGGATTTTGCGGCGCAGGATAACGACCCACAAGATGAGCGCGGGCATGGCACACATGTCGCAGGCATCGCGGCGGCGGCAGGGGACAACAGCGTAGGCATCGCCGGGGTGGCGTGGGGCGTGACGATCATGCCCTTGAAAATTTTCACGAGCACTGGGCTGGCGAGCAACACCGATGCGGCAAGCGCGATGGTGTATGCGGTGGACAACGGCGCGCGCATCATCAATTTGAGTGTGGGCGATGTGCAACCTGATCCGGCATTGGAGGCTGGGGTGAACTATGCCGTGGAACACGGCGCGCTGGTGGTCGCGGCGGCGGGAAACTTTAGTTCGCAGGGCGTGGTGTATCCGGGGGCGTATCCCAACGCGCTGGCCGTGGCGGCGGTGGATATATTCAGTGAGACGCTTTCGACTTCAAGTTATGGTCCCCAAGTGGATTTGGCCGCGCCGGGGGGCGAGATTTATTCGACATATTGGAGCAATACCTACAACTATCTCTCTGGCACTTCGATGGCGACGCCGCATGTGTCGGGCGTGGCCGCGCTGTTGGCGAGCCGCCCCGGTTTTGAGACGCCCGAAAAAATTCGCCTCGCGCTGGAAGCAACGGCGTTTGATTTGGGTGCCCCCTGTTGGGATACGCATTATGGTTTTGGTTTGGTACAAGCGTTGGCCGCGTTGAACTTTGACCCTTTGGCGGATCGGAGGGCGTATTGTGGGTTCTTGCCAATGATTGAAAACAATACACAAAATGCAATACACAATACTCAATAACGCGCTCCCTCTTGAGTCTTTAATCTTGTGTCTTGTGTCTTTGTCTCAGTTGTGCCCACCCAAAATATCCCAACCCCAAAATGCCTAACGTCGTGGCCGCCAAGTAGAGCGCATCGAAGCCGAGGCGGTCATTGAGCCACACGCCCAAGATGCCGCCGCTGAGGAAGCCCAGCACGATCAGGGCGTAGAGTCGAAACCGCAATTGATCTATGGGCGAGCCGCGCAAGAGATGCCCCACCGCGATGCCAAAATCGTTGATGAAGCCGGTGAGGTGTGTCGTGCGGACAATCGCACCGCTATAAGAGGAGGCCATTGAGTTTTGCAGGCCACACGCCAATGCCGCCAAATAGAACCCCGCCGCGCGGTTGGCGTTGAGCAACGGCACCGCCCCGAACAGACAGAGCGCTTCGACCATTAACACGGCGCCATAGCGTCGTCCCCACTTGAGTGCGCTCTGGGGGATGACAAAACCGCTGATGACACAGCCTACAAAAAACGACAACACCATGAGGCTCGAATGCACCGCGCGCGCCCAATCGGTGTGTGCTACATTAATAGCGGTTTGCGAGATGATGCCGGTCATGTGCGAAACGGCTTGTCCATGCACAAAGCCGATGGCATTGATGTAGCCCGCGATAAAACTGAGCAAGACGCCGCCGAGGGTGATCCACGAAGGGAGTTTGGAGAGCATAGGAATATGAAGGTCGTAACTTATTGGCAGGCCGGCTAGATGAGCCTGGTTGTTTCGCGCATTTGCAGGCGATACTCTATTTTCGCTTAAAACATGATGGCGCGCTTTCATTCCCTTCCCCGCTGGATTTGGCTACTCGCCCTTGGCGGCGCTAGCCTCGGCGTGTATCTGGTGGGCCTCCTCGCGCCTTATAGTCTCTTCACCTTGGGCCTCCCGCCTCTGCTCGACATTGATAAATTGACGCGCCAGCGTCCCATCGCGCAAGCCGCCTTCGTCGGCACTTTTGCGCTACTCTTTGGCTTGTACTACTGGGCCTGGCGCGTCTGCCGCTCGCCACACCCGACCCCCCGTTCGATGTGGATCGCACTTGGCTTGAGCCTGCTGGCGTTTAATAGCGCGTTGGTATGGCTCTATCCGATTGACGCCGCCGATATTTTTGACAACATCTTTCACGGGCGGCTCATCGCTTACTATTCCGACAGCCCGTTTAGCGCCGCGCCCAAAGATTATTATCGCGATCCATTTTTCGCGTATGTGGCTTGGCCGGGGGACCCATCGGCCTATGGGCCCGTGTGGGAAAGTTTAGCGGCGCTGGTGAGCCGCTTGGCTGGCGATGACCCCCTTAGCAACGTCTTGGCCTTTAAGGGGTTGAACTTTATTTTTTATGTGGGCTGTGTGATTTTGATCGGTTTAATCTTGCGCCGACTTGCGCCTGAACGGGCTGTGTCTGGGGTTTGCCTGTTCGCTTGGAATCCGCTGGTGTTGTATACAACGGTTGGCACTGGGCATAATGATATTGCCCTAGTGTTCTGCGTTTTGTTGGGCGCTTATGCGGTCCTCCGCCGGGCGTTTCTGTGGGCCATCGTCGCATTGATCGTTGGTGCGCTGATTAAGTTTATTTCGCTCTTGCTGATCCCGTTGGTGTTGGCGGCGGGTTTAGCGCAACTCTCGACAGCGCATGACCGTTGGCGCTTTGTGAGTCGGGCGGGTGGAGTGGCGGCGGTTGTAAGCCTGTTGGCTTATTTCCCGTTTTGGGAAGGCCTGCAAGTGTTCGGCTATGAGCGGCGCGCGGCTTTGTTGACGACCTCGCTAGCGGCTCTGGCGCAAGTTAATCTTGAAACTTTCATTGGGCAAAAAACCAGCCAGACCCTCATGGCACAAATTGCGCTGTGGCTGACAGGCGCGATGACCCTGCTGTTAGCCGGACGGCTAGGGTGGCGGTGGGCCGACCGACCTTCGGCTACGGCGCAATTTGAAGCTTTTCTCTATGCCGCCACGCGCCTCTTCTTGTTCTATTTGCTCATCACGTGTTTGTGGTTTCAACCCTGGTATGCGCTGTGGCCGTTGGCGCTCGCGGCGCTTCTGCCCGACGGGGACACAGCCCGCCTAGCTGTTTTGCTCACAGGCGCTGTTTTTGGCAAAGCGATCTTTTTCTTCTTCCTCTCAACGTATCAGCGTTTGCCCTCGCGTTTGTGGATCGAAACCCGCTTAGGGCCAGCGGTGTTGGCTTTGCCCTGGTGCTATTTGCTGTATTGTGTCCTGACCCGTCGCGCGCGGCGGGCGTCACCTGTTCGGCCTACTTCTCCTCCCCCGTCACCGGGTCAATCCCCGTCTCTAACGAGCCATCCGCCAAGCGTGCGAGAGCAGTAGCTATGTCTTGGCGGTCGGGTGCGGAAAGCGTGTCGGTGGGGTCGCGATAGGGCGCCAGCGTAATACTGCCCGTCGCGGCGGAGAATGGCAGCGTGCCGGTCAACGATTGCTCTTGTTGCACCGCCATCAACGCCGTGAACACCGCCGCCCCCGGATCGAGATACACGCTCGTCAGCGCGTTGTCCGCGCCCGCGGCCGCGCCGTTCTCAAAATAAGTCGCATAAATATCGCCGTTCGACCCTACTACCCACGCACCCCGGTCGGCGGCGGGCAAGAGCGCCTGATTCTCCGTCTCACCGCCCGCACCAAAGATCACATCAAACCCAAGCGACGCATAGAGCCGCGCCGTTTGTGCCGCGTCAAGGCCGGTCTTGAGCGCCGTCAGGTCAATAAAATCCACGCGGCACAGCGGGCAGGCATAACGCACGCCATGCAAGAAGCCATTACGATAGCTGCGCGCGATGACCTCCACCGGGTTGCTCAACACCGCCACCTTCTCTGACTCGGTAGCGAAGCCCGCCACCATGCCCGCGATGAAACCTACTTGGTCGTAACGCGCTGACCCAGCACCAAGCAGGAGCAGATTGGGCAAGGCGTCGCCGCTGGCGGTTTGGTTGACGCCGACAAAATAGGAAGCGGGGAAAGACTTGGCCGCCGTGTAAGTCGCGTCACCCAGCGCAGGGTCATCTACCACGATCACCTTCACGCCCGTTTGTGCCAGGGTCGTGATCGCTTGAGCAGAATGATCGGACGCGGCGACGGCCCATCCAAATTGTTCGCGGGCGCGGCTCACCGCCTGGCCGCTGGGCGAGTCGGGCGAGGCCGACACCAGACCGATCTGAAATACCGGTGGCGGCGTGGCGCTCGGCGGGACGGTTGGCGCGGGCTGGGAGGGGGCGACCTGAGTTGGCGCGGGTGCGAGTGATGTGCTGGTAGCACTTGGCGGGATAGCCGTGGGCGCAGTGCAGGCAGTGAGGAGAAGGATGATAATGAGAAGGCGC
>Ga0315912_10002617_pt1 | contig 18849 bp, 17 predicted proteins | sample VfabasoilMG_FD_204469 | JGI IMG/M metagenome (GOLD analysis project Ga0315912, IMG submission 204469) | Garden soil microbial communities collected in Santa Monica, California, United States - V. faba soil | ecosystem: Environmental > Terrestrial > Soil > Garden | place: USA: California...
TACGCATGGATTAAAGGCCGCGTGGTTGCTGGTCCGCACGACGATATTCATAAGCTATTAAAACCATTTATATTTCGCAAATATTTAGACTTTAATGCATTCGCCAGTATGCGTGATTTGAAAGTACAGATTCAGCGCGATGTCGTTAAAAAAGGTTTGGAAGACAACATTAAGCTCGGTCGTGGCGGGATTCGGGAGATTGAGTTTATCGCGCAAGTTTTTCAGCTGATTCGCGGTGGGCAAGACACTAGCTTGCAAATTCGCCCGACGCTGCAAGTCTTGAAGCTGTTGAAGGAAAAAAACTTGCTACAAGAGAAAACCGTAGATCAGCTAAGTTCTGCTTATGTGTTTTTGCGCAATCTTGAGCATCGTTTGATGTATTTGGAAGATGCACAAACGCAGGATTTGCCCAAACAGGAAGACGCGCAACAACGCATTGCGATGGCGATGGATTTTTCGAGCTGGCAAGCGTTTTTGGTTGAACTTAATCAACATCGTGAGATTGTTCAGGCGCATTTTGATGAGACTTTCAATGAAGGTGCCCAAGAGCAAATACAAAGTGGTACATATGCGACTGCGAATGCTCTTTGGAATGGCGAGCTAGGCGACATCTCTAAGTTAATCGAGTTAGGTTACTCCGAGGCAGAAAACACCTCTGGACGTCTGCAGCAACTCCATCAAAGTCATCGCTATAAGCAATTGCCTGAATCAAGTCGTCAGCGCTTTGATGCATTGATGCCGCTGGTGATCGAGGCTTCAGCAAAACTTGCGCAACCAGATATTGCACTTACGCGCAGTATGGATTTTCTTGAAGCGATTTGTCGCCGTGCGAGTTATTTGGCGCTTCTGGCAGAGTATCCGCAAGCCTTGCGGTTGGTTGTAAAGCTTTGTGGCGCTAGTAGCTGGTGTGCACAGTATTTGACACAACATCCCATTGTGTTGGATGAGTTATTAGATGAACGTACGCTTTATGCTGCGCCTGATTTTTCTGAAATGCGCAATGCTCTACAAACAAGCATGGAAGAGCTTACTGGCGATACTGAACGACAAATGGACATGATGCGCCAATTTAAACATGCAGCTGTATTCCGTTTTGCAGCGCAGGATATTGCAGGTCAATTGCAGCTAGAGACTTTGTCAGATTATTTGAGCTCCTTAGCTGATTTGATTTTAGATGTGAGTTTGCAAACGATTTGGCAGTCACTCAACTTTAAGCATCTGGATAAGCCAAAATTTACTGTGATTGGCTATGGCAAGCTAGGTGGTAAAGAGTTAGGTTATGCCTCAGATCTCGATATTATCTTTTTGTATGATGACAACTCTGAAGGTGCCGGTGAGGTGTATGCACGCTTTGCGCAACGTATCAATAACTGGTTTAACAGTCTGACGGCAGCAGGATTGCTGTATGAAACTGACTTACAACTAAGGCCGGATGGTAATAGCGGGCTGTTAGTGAGCTCGGTCGAAGCCTTTAAGGACTATCAGTTAGGCCGTGCCTGGACATGGGAGCACCAAGCCATTACACGTGCCAGGTTTGCTGCCGGCGATGCCGCTATTGGCAAAGCGTTTGAAGATATCCGCATTGAGGTGATACGGCAGAATCGTGATAAGCAGAAACTTCAGCAAGATGTGGTGGAAATGCGCGAGAAAATGCGTACAGCGAATCCTAACAAAACAGAGTTATTTGATTTAAAACATAGTGCCGGTGGCATTATTGATGTGGAATTTATCGTGCAGTATCTGGTGTTGGCGCATGCGGCGCAACACGCTGAATTAACAAACAATTTCGGTAATATCGCTTTGTTAAAAACATTGGGGTCGTTGGGTATTATCGATGCAGTTCTGGCACAACAGGCTGCTGACGCCTATAGACAATATCGCCGCTTACAACACGCAGCAAGGCTGCAAGGGAACATGCAAGCAAAAGCTGAATACGCCACAGTACAAAGTTACGCTGATGCAGTGATAAGTTTGTGGCGCGCTGTGTTTGTTTAGATGCTCCACCTGAGTGCAGGTGTATGTGCAGGGCTGTCCCAATGTTCTTTGATTTCGTCGTCTAGCAAGCAAACAGTGATAGATGCGCCAGCCATATCAATTGCGGTGGTGTAATTGCCGACTAGCGAACGTGTGATTTGAATGTGGTGTTGATTGAGCAGCTTAGCGGCAGTGTTAAAGATTAAATAAAGCTCCATCAGCGGCGTTGCACCTAAGCCGTTAACCAGCAATAAAATCTCTTGGTTTTTTTGTGGTTTAAGATCGGTGAGAATGGCATCGACCATATCCTTCACAATCGCATCAGTCTCGCGCATGGCTTCACGCCTACGTCCTGGCTCACCATGTATGCCCACGCCCATTTCCAGTTCGGTTTCATTAATATCAAAAGTAGGGCGACCAGCAGCAGGTACGGTGCAACTGGTAAGCGCTACTCCAATACTGGCCGTGCGGCTATTGATTTTATCGCCCAAAGCTTTGCAAGTTTGTAAATCCGCACCTGCTTCTGCCAAGCTGCCTACACATTTTTCAATAATGACAGTGCCTGCAACACCACGACGGCCGGTTGTGTAAGTGCTATTTACCACCGCGCAGTCGTCGCTGGTGAGAATGGTGTCGTGCTCAAATGGCAACATTTCTGCCGCCATTTCAAAATTCATCACATCGCCTGCGTAGTTTTTTACAATAAACAAAACGCCTTTGTCTGCGTGCACAGCCTCAGCTGCTGCCAGCATTTGGTCTGGTGTGGGTGAGGTGAATACTTGGCCCGGGCAGGCGGCGTCTAGCATGCCATAGCCGATGTAGCCAGCATGTAGCGGTTCATGCCCAGAACCGCCACCGGAAATAATCGCGACCTTATTTTTTGCCTTGTTTTTGCGAGTTAAAAAATTAGGCTCAAGATGCAACTCTACTAAATCGGCGTGTGCGGTTGCAAAACCAGATAGGCTTTCTATGAGCATGTTATCTATATTGTTTAAAAATTTTTTCATGGTTAGCTAACTTTATGATTTTAATAATAAATTGCAACTTGCATGAATCATCACCTGACAACTCTTGGCGCCTGCATCCAGATGTCCGATTGCGCGTTCTCCCAAACCCGCTGCACGACCTTTGGTAGCAACTAAATTGCGCGTGTTTTCTAAACCTTCATCCGCTGCGGCTTTCACTGCTTGGCAAATTTCTGTAATACTCTTACCCGCTGCAGCGCTAATAGTAAAGGTTGTGGAAGCTGGGATAAGCACATCCAGCATGGTTTTTTCACCTAGTTCCGCTTTGCCGCGCTGCATAATACCTTGCACGCCTGCAGCAAATGCCGCTGCGATTTCCAGTGGATTATTAGCGCCATTATGCTTTACGACCTTTGCCATGCTCATAAAAAAACTGGCAAATAGTGGCCCAGAAGCGCCGCCAATTGTGCTGAGTAGCTTCATGCCGATTTTATTCAAAGCTTCATCCGGCGGTAGAGGTTTGAGCTCATTAACCATACTGGCGATTACCTCGGAACTGCGCTTCATATTGATGTAATGATCACCATCGCCAATTGCACGGTCTAGCGATTCAATTTCAGCTTCATGTGAGTCGATAGCGGCGCAGATGGCGATTGCAGATTCACATATAAAACTGGTTTTTAGACTCATGATTAATACTATGTTACGTTTTAAGGAAAGTTGTTAAACTCTACACACATGAAACTTTTATTTCAATGCAAATGAGCTTACGTTTTCGTCTTAATTTACTTATCACCATGCTGTTGCTGTTATTCATGTTGGCAGTGGGTTATGTGATGATTAAAGGCGCTAAAGACTCGATACAAGAAGGCGTTGAGGCTGCAACACGCGTGACAGTTCAGTTATTGGATACTGTGATTGTAAGTTCTACACAGAATCCCGAATGGGGTTATACACACGATGTGATGCAACGTTTTTTAGTGCATTTGGGACGTGTGCGTAGCAACGAAATTTATTTATACAATTTGAACGGTGCATTGATACACCAATCTCCACCCTCAAAATATCGTGCCAGCGAGAAACCGCCACAGTGGTTTTATGACCTACTGAATCCGCATGAAAAACCAGTGACTCGTTTGATTCGTTACGGCAGGTTAGTGGTTGAGCCCAACCCGGGTGGTGCGATTCGCGAGAGTTGGCAAATTATGAGCCATTTATTTTGGATAGGCTTAACATTCTTTGTGCTCCTGAATGCCCTTGTCTACTGGCTTCTAGGGCACTGGCTACAACCATTGCAACCAATGATTAAAGCGATCAACCAAATGGAACAAGGAGATTTGAGTGCACGTTTGCCCAAATTTGATTTGCCCGAATTCGAAATAATAGGGCATAGCTTGGGTCGCATGGCAGAGTCTCTGGCTGCCGAGCGACAGCTCGAGGAAAACCGCCAGGTGACGCACCTTATTCAAAAACATATCGAAGATGAGCGCCGTAGTCTTGCCCGCGAGCTGCATGATGAGCTTGGCCAATATGTGACAGCGATTAAAACTTTCGCAGTTGCGATTGCAAACAAGACTAAAGAAAAGGCACCGGAAGTTGAAGCGAGTGCGCAAACTATCGTGGCGGCTGCCAACCACATTTACGATGGCATGCACAATATTATCAAGCAGTTACGTCCTGGCTCGTTGGATAATTTAGGGTTATCTGAAACCTTAAAGGATTTGGTGAATAATGTACAAAAACAGCAACCTAACTTGACGATTAAACTGAAATTATCAGGTGAACTAGGTGCCTTAGGTGAAACCTTAAACATTAATATTTATCGAGTCGTTCAGGAGTCAATCAACAATGCGATTAAGCATGCAGAAGCGACGCAGATGACGATAGACCTTGCTACCACTAAAACTGGCGCTTTACAGCTCACTATTAGTGATAATGGGAAAGGTATGGATATAAACGCGGTGGACCAAAGCAATCACTTTGGACTGCTAGGAATGCGTGAGCGCATTCAAGGTTTACATGGTAGCTTTAATATCGATTCGGAATTCACTGGAAGCAAACGGAAAAACCAAGGTACGACAATTTATATTAATATTCCACAAGCGATTAAGATAGGACAAGACGCATGAGCACAATTAATGTGATGCTGGTAGACGACCACGCGGTAGTGCGTATGGGATTTAAGATGCTATTGGAATCTGCCAGCGATATTAAAGTAATTGCAGAGGCAGAAAATGGCGAGAATGCGATTAAATCTTACATGGAACACAAGCCGGATGTAGTCGTGATGGACATTACTATGCCGGGGATTGGCGGCATGGAAGCGATAGAGCGCATTTTAGCGAAAGAATCCAACGCAAAGATATTAGTACTTTCTGCGCATGAAGACTCGGTACATCCCAAGCGTGTATTAAATGCCGGAGCGATGGGCTATCTAACAAAACGCAGCGCTGCGGAAGAATTGATTAAAGCGATTCGTACAGTAGCTGGCGGTAAAAAATATATCGAGGCGAGTGTGGCGCAACAAATGGCGATTCAGCAACTCTCTGGCGAGCAGAACCCGGTAGATGTGTTGAGTGAGCGTGAGTTTGAAGTGTTTATGTCGCTTGCCAAAGGAAAAACTACCAATGAAATTGCGGAAACGTTATTTTTAAGCCCGCGTACAGTAGGCACGCATTTATATAATATCAAGCAAAAATTGAATGCAAACAATTCAGCCGAAATCGCATTGATTGCTATGCGTAGTGGTTTGATTGATCCATAAATTTGGCGAGCTACCTATTTTTAAATACCATTAATATCAATTAGTTATGAGATATTATTAATGTATTTGATTTATATCTGGCAATATTTAAATCACCCGGGCTTGCGAGTTCAACCACCGTCTGTGCGCCGCTAGGTAATTTGCCGAATTCTGGCGGTATTAAAAATGTGATTAGCTTTTTATCATTTTCTGTCATTCCTGTCGCCACGTTCCAGTATGGCCATTCTCTGCGATCAGGTAGGTTTAACGCGCCAATGGCACGCGCTTTCTCGAGTACAGCAGTCTTTTCATCCCCAATAAGCAAATTAAACACCTCCACGCGTACTAGCGAATTAGCCTGTTGAATTTGCACAGAAATTTCTTCAGGAGTAGCATCTTCTAGTGCCTTGGCGTTTGGATCAACTGGCCTAAAGCCGGAAGTTGCCATCGCCATCCAAACATCATCCGGGTCCGTGTCTTTACGTTCGACTTTTCTGTTGCTTGGACCATCTTGCACATCCAGAGCATTGGCTACCGCATGGTCTGCTATTCTGGTGGCGATAGAGCTGGCGATTTGCATGGCAATAGGACCGCCCATACAGCCGCTGAGCTGACAGGCAAATAGCACTACAAAAATAAATTTAATGACCTTAAGCATCAATCACTTACTCTACGTTTTTAACGCGGAATATTCAGATTACTGCTAAAGAAAATAAATGTCTAGAGGTTTGTGATTTTGTATAGGTAATACCACATCATTTTGTGGAATTTGTTGCTTTGATGCTAATAATGCCACTTAATATAACCAAACTGATAGCGAGCCATTCTGAGATTGAAAGATGTTCTTGCCAAAAGAAGACACCAAAGAAACTGGCGATTACTACAGTGACATAAGCCAAGCTTGCAACCGTTAAGGTATTTCCAGTACGGTAAGCGCGCGTTAGTGCAAGTTGTGCAATAGTCGCTGAGACACCCAAGCTAACCAATAGCAGCAAATCATGCAAAGCTATTGGTGTCACCGAATGCATTAGCATCCATATACCCGCGCCAATAGTTGAGATAAGCGTAAAATAGAACACCGTACGCCAATCCGGTTCGTTTGAATTAGCAAGCTGTTTTACGTGAATATATGCTATTCCGGCACCTGCCCCGGAAGCCAATCCCAATGCGCCTGCCAGAGCATCTTCATTTGAAAAACTCGGTTTTAACAGCAATACTACGCCGACAAAACCTATAACCACAGCGAAATACAAAGATTTTCTAGGCTTTTCATGCAACATAAATGGTAGAAAGAGCGCTAAAAATATGGGTGAAGTGTAGTTGAGCGTAATTGCAGTCGCGAGTGGTAAGTGCGCAATAGCGTAAAAAAATAATACTAAAGATGTAAAACCAACAAGCGCGCGCCACATTTGTTTCGCTAAAACCGGTGTTTTGAGCGGCAGTTTTTTAGAAAAAATAAATGCATAAATAACGATTAAACCGAATGCCGAACGGTAAAAAACCAGTTCGGCGCTGGAAAATTTTGTTGCACCCACCTTTACGAGCACACCCATGATGGCAAAACCCAAAGCAGCAACCAACATCCACAAACTACCTAAATGAGGCAGTTTCATTAATAGTGATCACTAGGTAAATGTTGGGAGAGTTGATTTCTGTACCATTGGTGAAAATGTGCCAGACCGGATTCTAGCGGATATTGGTATGGACCGCGCTCGTCTAGGCCTTGTGCATACAAACCTTTACGACCATGGTGCATACGCTCGCAGATTTCTTTATCTTCAATTGCTGTTTCGAGGTACGCTGCTTGTTGTGCTGCAATGTATTCGCGCTCAAACAAGGTGATCTCCTCGGGGTAGTAGAATTCGACAACATTGCTGCAGGAATCTAACCCTGTTGGTATTAAGTGCGAAACTATCAGTACGTTGGGGTACCATTCAATCATCAAAAATGGATAATAAACAAACCAAATGGCGCCATATTTTGGTTTTTTCTTACTCCCCCCATATTGGGTAACGGCTTGTTGCCAATTCTGATAAACGGATGAAGAGTGTTCGTTCTGAAATGGCTTATAGCCTACAGTTTGTACGCAATAGTTTTCGCCGAACTCCCAATTCAAATCATTGCAATCGACGAATTGATTTAAACCTGGATGAAATGGTCCGACGTGATAGTCCTCCAGGTACGTTTCAATAAACGTTTTCCAGTTGAAGTCGTAGTGATCAATATGCGCACTATCAAATTGATAGCCGGAAAAATCAAAATCTTGTTTACAACCTAAATGATTCAATTCCTCTGCAATAGAGTGTGGTGACTGAAACAGTAAACCTTGCCAGTTGGTAAGTGCGGTTTTATTGAGATGCAAGCAAGGGTTTTGCTCGAATTTTGGAGCTCCCAGAAGCTTACCGTCAAGATTGTATGTCCAGCGGTGCAGGGGGCAAACGATGCGACTGGCATTACCTTGCCCGTTCAACATGATTGCTTGTCGATGGCGACAGATATTGCTGATTAGAGCTATTTCGTTTCCATTGTTCACAAGCGCTTTGGCATTATTCATCCAGTCAAGCGCATAGAAATCGCCAGCATTGGGTACCATGCATGTATGACCCACATAATTGGGTGACTTGGTAAAAAGGTGTTTGCTTTCTATCTGATATACATCGGGACTGGCGTACCACTCAATGGGGAGCTGTGTAATTTTCAGACTATTAAAGTCTTTGTTAAGAGATGAAATTGTTCCCATGGTAAAACTAAAAAACTGCAGATAGAAAAAAGTGGGATTTTGCCCTAGTTAATTAGAATTGAAAATAATTTCACGTGTTTTTTTATTATCACGTATCAAAACGTGCTTATTTGGAAAAACCAATTTCCCGTATGTAAAATCTTGCAAAAATGCGGCTTTTGCGCTAATCTCGAGCCTAGAACGTAAAATAAATTTATTAAGGAGAGGTTGTAATGAAAAATCCATTAGAATCAATAGTAGGGACCATAATTTCGGGGCTGATTCTCACTGTGGTTCTGGTCTGCTTTTTGAAAAACTTTTTGTTGGCAGGAGCATAACATGGATTTTTTACCTGGCATTGCACGTTGGTTACACATTATTTTTGGTATTACTTGGATTGGCTTGCTCTACTATTTTAACTTAGTGCAAATGGCTGCGATGAAAGATGCAAACGCAGATGGTACGGCGGCCGGTATTAATAAACACGTAGCGCCGCGCGCGCTGCTTTACTTCCGCTGGGCGGCAGTTGCCACATGGTTGGTAGGCGCATGGCTATTAGGCCCTGGTTTTACGGATGCATTCATGTTGCGTAACGGTTACGAAGGCATCGGCATTGGTGCGTGGCTGGGAACAATTATGTTGTTTAACGTTTGGGTGTTGATCTGGCCAAACCAACAGAAAATCTTAGGTATGGTGCCAGCTACAGATGAAGTGAAAGCAAAAGCACGTCGCGTGGCGATGCTGGCTTCTCGCACGAATGTGATGCTATCAATTCCTATGCTATTTTTTATGGCGAACGGTTTAAGTCACCGAGCAGCATTCGGGCTGTAAATCCTGTAAGGCTTTTCACGGCGGCCTTAGCCGCCGTTTTTATTTTATAGCACTAGATTTTTTTGATTTTGGAATTTTATGTCACAACACTTGATGGAAACCTATAACAGACAACCAGTGACCTTTGTTAAGGGGGAAGGGGTCTGGCTGTGGAATGAAAAAGGTGAGAAATATCTCGATGCACTTGCGGGTGTGGCGGTGAATGGGCTTGGTCATGCGCATCCAAAATTAGTGAAAGCAATTAGCGAGCAGGTAGCTAAACTTATTCATGTTTCCAATATTTATCACATTGCCGAGCAAGATGCACTGGCGAATCAGTTGGCTAAAATCTCAGGCATGGATAAAGTGTTTTTTTGTAACTCTGGCTGCGAAGCAAACGAAGCTGCGATTAAATTAGCGCGGCTTTATGCGCATACAAAAGGCATTACAAACCCTGAAATTATCGTGATGGAGCGTTCGTTTCACGGGCGTACTATGGCTACGCTTTCGGCTACGGGCAATCGTAAAACACAAGCGGGTTTTGAGCCATTGGTGAGTGGCTTTGTGCGTGTACCCTATGATGATTTGGAGGCAATAAAACAAATCGCATCGCGCAAAAACAATGTGGTGGCGATTTTAGTTGAACCTGTGCAAGGCGAGGGGGGCGTTTATATCCCTGCCGACATGAAAGCTTACTTTGAAGGGCTACGTAGACTGTGTGACGATAATGGTTGGTTGTTTATGCTTGACGAAGTACAAAGTGGTATTGGTCGCACGGGCACATGGTTTGCATTTCAGCATACAGATGTGATGCCAGATGTAATGACGCTAGCCAAAGGCTTAGGTTCTGGCGTACCGATTGGTGCTTGTTTGGCTAAGGGCGCAGCTGCTGAATTGTTTACACCCGGTAAACATGGTTCAACTTTTGGGGGTAACCCGCTGGCGACAACCGCTGGGCTGACAACTTTAAATGCGATTCACGATGAAAAATTGCGTGAAAATGCGCAAAAAATGGGCGACCTAATTGTTGCGATTCTGAAAACTGAATTGGCTGGTGAAAAAGGGGTTGTCAATTTACGCAATGCGGGTTTAATGATAGGTATTGAACTGGATAGGCCTTGTGCTGAGCTTGTAAAAGTAGCGCTGGATGAAAAGTTGTTGATTAATGTGACAGCAGAAAAAGTCGTACGTTTATTACCGCCACTTGTTATAAATGAAGCTGAAGTAAAGGAACTTGCAATTAGGCTATCTAAATTGATTAAGGTATTTTTGAACCAGTAATTTCATATTGGTTAAGAAGCTGGGAAGACGCTAAAAATATGGCGATTAAACATTTCTTACAATTTAATGATTTAACTACCGATGAGTTAAATCATGTCTTTGCGCGCGCCGCATGGATTAAAAGCCAATTTAAAGCTTATAAACAATACTGGCCCTTGCAGGACAGAACGCTCGTCATGATATTCGAAAAAGCTAGTACACGGACGCGACTTTCGTTTGAAGCTGGCATGCATCAACTTGGCGGCTCAGCTATTTATCTGAATACGCGTGACTCGCAGCTAGGGCGCGGTGAGCCGGTAGAAGATGCAGCGCAAGTGATTTCGCGTATGAGTGATCTTGTGATGATACGTACTTTTGAACAAGGTATTATCGAGCGGTTTGCAGCCAACTCTCGCGTTCCAGTAATTAACGGATTAACGAATGAATATCATCCATGTCAGATCTTGGCGGATATTTTTACGTTTATCGAGCATAGGGGCTCGATAAAAGGTAAAACAGTTGCGTGGATAGGTGATAGTAATAACGTGTGCAACACTTGGCTACAAGCGGCAGAGTTGCTGGATTTTAACGTGCATGTTTCCACACCAAAGGGCTACGAAGTTGAGGCAGAGCGTGCCAATTTGTATGGCACAGGCCATTTTGAGGAGTTCGCCGACCCAATGGAAGCCGCACGTGGCGCGGATTTGGTAACAACTGATGTGTGGACAAGCATGGGTTTCGAGGCTGAGAATGAGGAACGTTTGCGTGATTTTGCCGATTGGCAGGTGGATGCAGATATGATGAAGGTGGCGATGAAAGACGCGTTATTCATGCATTGCCTACCAGCACATCGTGGCGAGGAAGTCACTGCAAATGTTATCGATGGCCAACAAAGTGTAGTGTGGGAAGAGGCTGAGAATCGCTTGCACGTGCAAAAGGCATTGATGGAGTATTTATTGCTGGGGGCTGTTGGCACGTGATGGAACGGAAAATTAGTAACTTATCTAATTTTATTCTACCTGTTTCATCTACTATGGTTGGTGTATGCATGACGGTAATTTCGTTGCTACAGCTTGCACCTAAAAATACGATATCTGTTTGGGCTGATGGATTAGTTGCGGTCGATAGTCTGATTTTTCTAGCGAGTGCAATGCTTTCTTATTGGGCGTTAAGGCACAATGATTTAATCAAAACAGAGCGTTATGCCGATAGGTTATTCCTGATGGGTATGGTCATTATGGTTTTCGTTAGTTTTTCAGTAGCGTTTGAATTATTTAAACATTAAAGGTTTGCAGTATGAGTAATATAAAAAAAGTTGTCTTGGCATATTCTGGCGGATTGGATACCTCTGTAATTTTGAAGTGGCTGCAAGACGAGTATAAGTGCGAAGTAGTAACTTTTACCGCCGATTTAGGTCAGGGCGAAGAGCTGGAACCTGCACGCAGCAAAGCCAAAGCGGCTGGGGTAAAAGAAATTTACATTGACGATTTGCGTGAAGAGTTTGTACGTGATTTTGTGTTTCCCATGTTCCGCGCCAACACGGTATATGAAGGCGAGTACTTGCTCGGCACATCGATTGCGCGGCCATTAATTGCCAAGCGTTTGATTGAAATCGCAGGTGAAACTAAAGCAGATGCTATTTCGCATGGCGCAACTGGTAAGGGTAACGATCAGGTACGTTTTGAATTGGGTGCTTATGCACTTAACCCAAATATTCAAATCATCGCGCCATGGCGCGAGTGGGATTTGCTCAGCCGTGAAAAACTCATGGCATATGCAGAGGCACATGGCATTGCTGTAGATATGAAGCACAAGCAGGGCGGCAGTCCCTATAGCATGGATGCCAATTTACTACATATTTCATATGAAGGCCGCCATTTGGAAAACCCTGCCGCAGAAGCAGAAGAAGGTATGTGGCGGTGGACAGTCTCGCCCGAAAAAGCGCCTGATGCAGCAGAATATTTAGATATTGAATATGTGAATGGAGACCCTGTTTCTTTAAATGGCGAGAAAATGAAACCGCACGAGCTACTGGCACAGCTAAATCAACTAGGCGGCAAGCATGGTGTCGGCCGTTTGGATTTAGTAGAAAACCGTTACGTGGGAATGAAATCACGTGGCTGTTACGAAACGCCAGGGGGCACCATTATGCTCAAGGCGCATAGAGCAATTGAATCACTGACTTTGGATAGAGAAGTCGCACATTTGAAAGACGACCTCATGCCGCGTTACGCGAGTATGATCTACAACGGCTATTGGTGGAGTCCTGAGCGGATTGCGCTACAAACTTTAATTGACCATACGCAAAAATCGGTCAATGGATGGGTGCGCGTCAAGCTTTACAAAGGTAACGTGATTGTGACAGGGCGTGATAGCAAAACCGATTCATTATTTGATTCTAGCATTGCGACGTTTGAAGATGATAAGGGCGCGTATGACCAAAAAGATGCCGGTGGTTTTATTAAGCTGAACGCACTTAGAATGCGGATTGCGGCTAATTTACGGAAAAAAAGATCTTCCTGAATCTAGCTTCGGTAGACGCATATTCTATCATCTTGTTTATTAAATATTTTTCAACACACAAGGTGTTGTAGTAGTTGACTAAATTAGTGTAGTATCCTTAGGAAGAGAAGCTGATATCCTAAGGATTGAATAAGAATGATAAAAACAGTAAATCTGGTGCTCCTTATCAAAGAATCCTACTTGATAGCACCTAAGCGTTTTTCTAATGCGTATAAAAGCTATTTTTCCTATGCTAGGGAACGTATCTTTATGCTTCCTTATACAATCACCAAGTGCTTAATAAGAAACCTTAAACAGCATATCTCCGGTGATACGGCACACCCCAGACATCCCGTGGCTACCCTGCAATAGCATACTCAACTGATAATGAGTCCCGACTATGGCCATTCAATCTGATTTCATACTGATTAAACGGTTCATCTCATTTTCACGATACGCCGGTATCTCGGTAGCTATATTAGGACTTTCTGTCTTATTCGGTTGGATGTTTGACATAGCGTTATTAAAGAGCGTGTTTCCTCACGCCATTACCATGAAGGCGAACACCGCCAGTTCCCTTATGTTTGCAGGAACCGCATTATGGTTATTACAAGCGGGACAGCCTGTTAAGAAGCGTCAATTAGGCCAAGGCTGCGCATGGATCGTCTTTACCATCGGACTGCTTACATTCTGCGAGATTATGCTTGGCTTGGATTTTGGTATTGATACTTTGCTCTTCCAAGACCCAGTGGGGGCGATTGCTACAGGTACCCCTGGCCGTATGTCTTTGCGTACATCCTTGTGCGCCATGGCTTGTTCTGTCGCTTTACTTACTATAGATAAAGAGCTGCGCAATGGCCTGCGACCTGCTCAGATATTGGCTATAACCGCTGCTCTGATTTGTATCCCAACATTGATTGGTTATGGCTATCAGGTGGGTTCTATTTTTGGTGAGCGCACGGCAATGGCGCTTAATACTGGAGTAGGGTATCTATTGCTTTCTACGGGAATTCTGCTGGCCAGACCTGAGCGTGGTTACTTAGCTGTTCTTACGAGTACAAGTAAAGGCGGGTGGGTCGCGCGATGGATATTAGCCATGTGCATTGGCGTACCCGTATGCGTCGGATGGTTGTGGACGATAGGCGAGAATGCCAATTATTTCAACGCAGCATTCGGTAAAACCTTTTATATCACTGCATGTGCTTTTGTGTTCATGGTTTTAATCTGGTGGATGGCGCGTAATCTTCATCAAAGTGAAGAACGAACTCAGACGATTCTGGAAAATGTACTGGATGGCATTATCACTATTAATGAGGGCGGTGTCATAGAATCATTTAACAAATCTGCAGAAAACATCTTTGGATATAAAGCGAGCGAAGTAGTCGGTGAGAGAATCAATGTGCTTATGCCAGAGCCTTATCGAAGTGAGCATGAAGACTATCTGAATAATTTCAAGAAATCAGGCGTTAAGAAAGTCATTGGAATAGGGCGAGAAGTTGAAGGAAAACGTAAAGACGGTTCGATTTTTCCCATGGATCTTGCTGTGTCAGAAATGTGGCTGGGAACGCATCGTATATTTATTGGTAGTGTGCACGATATTACAGAGCGCAAGCAAGCACAAGAGAATCAAACAAAGCTAGCTGCTATTATCGAATCGTCTGACGACGCTATTATGAGTAAGACACTGCAGGGCATTATCACCAGCTGGAACCCCAGCGCTGAAAGGCTTTTTGGCTATACAGCTGATGAAATAATCGGCTCACCTATGATGCGCCTTATTCCGCCGGATCGTGCGGATGAAGAATTGCATATTCTGGCGCAGTTGCAAAGTGGTAAGCGTGTGGATCATATTGAAACGGTACGAGTTACCAAAGATGGGCAACATGTTCATGTCTCGGCAACAATTTCCCCTATCAAAGATGAAGCCGGGAAAATTGTCGGCGCTTCAATTATTGTCCGCGATATCTCCGAACGCTTAAAAAACCAGTCATTAGAGGCCGCCAATCTGGAATTAACTATTAGCCAAGGGGAGCTTAGAAATCTTTTTGAATCACTGCCTGGACTTTTTCTTGTGCTCAATCCCGACCTTACAATTGTCACTGCTAGCGAGGCCTACTTGGGGGCTACAATGACTCAGCGTGAAGAAATTGCTGGTCGTGGGATTTTTGAGGTGTTTCCTGATAACCCTGATGATCTTAACGCTTCGGGGGTGTCGAATCTGCACTTATCGCTTAGTCGAGTACTTCAGAACAAGGTTGCCGATACTATGACTATTCAAAGGTACGATGTGCGTCGACCCGATGGTGTTTTTGAGGAAAGATATTGGAGCCCCATCAACTCGCCAATGTTCGGTGCAGATCAAAAGATTAAATATATCATTCACCGTGTGGAAGATGTGACTGATTTTGTGCGGCAAAGACAGAATCCCGTTGGGAATGAGGTTGAGCTGCGCGCGCGCTTAGAGCAGATGGAGGCCGAGATATTTCAGAGTGCAGAAAGGGTGCGTGCTGCTAACCTACAACTTAGTGCGGCCAATAAAGAACTTGAGGCTTTTTCTTATTCCGTCTCTCATGATTTGAGGTCACCTTTGCGTGGCGTGGTTAGTTTTAGTCGCATAGTTCTGGAAGATTACGGACCTAAGCTGGATGAAGAGGGACGAAGACTGCTCAATGTGGTGTGCAGTGAGGCCAAACGTATGGGGCAACTCATTGATGACTTGCTGGCATTTTCTCGGATGGGTCGTCGCGAGATGAATACTATAGATTTTAATATGGCTGCGCTGGCCAAAAATGTATTTGCGAATCTGGATGAAGCTACAAGAGAACGAGTAAAACACTTTAAAGTGAAGAAGTTACCGCCAACACATGGCGACCATGCAATGATTCAACAAGTGTTATTCAATCTAATAGCCAATGCAGCCAAGTTCTCGAGCCAAGAGCCGGAACCATCAATTGAAGTCGGTGCCAAATCCAAAGATGGCTTCAATACCTACTACGTGAAGGACAACGGCGTAGGATTTGACCCCCGTTACTCGAGCAAACTCTTCGGTGTATTTCAAAGGTTGCATAGTGAAGAGGAGTTCGAGGGTACTGGCGTAGGTTTGGCATTGGTGCAGCGTATTATTCATCGGCACGGCGGTAAGGTATGGGCAGAAGGAAAGCCGAATGCTGGAGCAACATTTTATTTTAGTCTACCAACCCAATAGGAGAGTTTTAAAATATGCAAACGGAAAATGGAGTTGAGATCCTTCTTGTCGAGGATAATCCGCGCGATGCTGAGCTTGCCATACGTGCATTACAAAAACGCAATCTAACTAATCGCCTTGTTCATGTGAAAGACGGACAGGAAGCATTAGATTGGCTTTTTGGTACAGGGTCTTATGCAGATCGTAATGCTAGCCACCAGCCGAAAATCGTTCTATTGGATTTGAAACTTCCAAAAATTGATGGTTTAGACGTGCTGCGCGCAATTCGGGCAGACGAAAGAACCCGACTTATTCCGGTAGTAGTGTTGACTTCGTCGCGAGAAGATCAGGACGTGGTGCGAAGCTATTCGCTAGGTGTTAATAGCTATATCGTTAAGCCTGTGGACTTCGAAAACTTTTCGGCGGCTGTGGCAGAGGCTGGTCATTACTGGTTAATCATCAATCAGCAAGCCAAATAAAAAAGAGCATTGAATAAGTATAACGAAACTATGCTAAACGACACCATAAATAAGCAACAAAAAATCCGGGTGCTTTTGCTGGAAGACGAGAAACTGGACGCTGAGATGATAATTCGCCAATTGCGTCAGGCAAAAATCGAACCGGAATGGAAACGCGTAGAAACTGAGTCTACTTTTCTTGCAGCACTAGACGAATTTGCGCCTGACTTGATTCTAGCTGATTATAACTTACCTCAATTTGATGGACTAACTGCGCTATCGCTTTTGCGGGAACGCGGGCTGGACACCCCATTTATTTTAATTTCAGGCACAGTAGGTGAGGAAATAGCGGTAAGTGCAATCAAGCATGGGGCAGATGACTATTTGCTTAAAGATCGGTTGGTGCGTTTGGGATTCGCAGTAGCGCATGCCCTTGAAAGTAAGCAGATTCGAGATGAACGTAAACAAGCAGAAATCGAATTGCTGAATAGTGAAGAACGCTGGCGTTTTGCCTTGGAAGGCGCCGGTGCCGGGGTGTGGGATTGGAACGTTCAAACCGGTGAAGTTGTTTTTTCAAAACGCTGGATGGATTTATATGGATACGCTGAAAAAGAGTTTCCAAATCGTATTGAAGAGTGGGAAAAACGGGTTCACCCGGAAGATCTGAAACGCGTACTGTCGGATGTGGAGGTATATTTCGATGGCAAAACATCTGTCTTCGCAAATGAGCATAGGATGTTGTGTAAGAGCGGCGAGTGGAAGTGGATTTTTTCGCGAGGCATGCTAATTAGTCGCACAGAAGAAGGTGAACCGTTGCGAATGATTGGCACACACACTGATATCACTGAGCGTAAGCTTGCCGAGCAGACCATATGGACTCAGGCAAATTTCGATCCTCTTACAGGCCTGCCCAATCGCTACATGTTTCACAATCGCTTAGAACAAGAGATTAAGAAGGCGCATCGAGCAAAGCAACCTTTGGCGTTAATGTTTCTTGATCTGGATCGCTTCAAGGAAATTAACGACACTTTAGGGCATGCTGTAGGTGATGCTCTGCTAAAGGAAGCCGCAGAGCGTATTTGTGGAAGTGTGCGCGAGACAGATACCATAGCACGCTTGGGTGGGGATGAGTTTACTATTATCCTGAGTGACTTGGATAACTTTAGCAGAGTTGAAACTATCGCCGGAGATATATTGCAAAAGCTCTCTACCCCGTTTCAGCTGGGAGATGAGGTGGTCTACGTTTCTGCCAGTGTTGGCATCACGCTTTATCCGGAAGATGCAACAAAGATTGAAGCGTTGCTCAAAAATGCTGATCAGGCCATGTATGCCGCGAAGAGCTTGGGTCGTAATCGTCACCACTATTTCACTCCTTCTATGCAGCAGGCAGCGCAAGGTAGAATGCGTCTGACATTGGATTTACGCAATGCACTGGCTCAAAAGCAATTCTGGGTTGCCTATCAGCCAATAGTAGAATTGGCAACGGGCTCCATTCATAAAGCAGAGGCACTCATTCGTTGGCAGCATCCGTCACGAGGGCTAATCGCACCTAATGAGTTCATTCCTATTAGTGAAGACACTGGACTAATCGTCGAAATTGGCGAATGGGTATTCCGAGAAGCGGCAGAGCAGGTGAAACAGTGGCGTACATCGATACATCCTGAGTTCCAGGTCAGTGTTAATAAGTCTCCGGTACAGTTTAGCGTTGCAAATGATACACACGCTGCTTGGGTTAAATATCTGAAACAGCTTGGGCTGCCCGGGCAAAGTATTACGATAGAAATTACCGAGAGATTACTGCTGGATGCAGATGCCGGCATTATTGAAAAACTGCTTGGGTTCCGTGATGCCGGTATTCAGGTAGCGCTTGATGATTTTGGTACGGGTTATTCATCCTTGTCTTACCTGAAGAAATTCAATATCGACTATCTCAAGATAGATCAGTCCTTTGTACGCAACTTGTCTTCTAGTTCTGACGACATGGTGCTGTGTGAAGCCATTATTGTGATGGCACACAAGCTTGGTATGCGGGCGATTGCGGAGGGTGTAGAGACCGAAGAGCAGAAAAACTTGCTCATTAAGGCTGGCTGTGATTACGCACAAGGATGGTTGTTCGCTGAAGCGTTACCTGCAAAGGAATTCGAGAAGCTATTAAAAAAATAAATCTGTGTGGTAAAGACTTCTAAAACTTGGCTATCCCCAGTAATTTCTGGGATAATCAACGTTTTTTATAT
>Ga0315912_10002619_pt1 | contig 18841 bp, 18 predicted proteins | sample VfabasoilMG_FD_204469 | JGI IMG/M metagenome (GOLD analysis project Ga0315912, IMG submission 204469) | Garden soil microbial communities collected in Santa Monica, California, United States - V. faba soil | ecosystem: Environmental > Terrestrial > Soil > Garden | place: USA: California...
CCTCTATTACGCGCAAACCCGAGTTTGGTTATCCGGCGGCGGACGAGCCAACCAACGGCCGGAAGCCCCGTCTAACTTCCCAGAATGCACGAGAGCGACGACGCGGCCGTCGCCGAGGCCAGACACGGCGACCGAGAGGCCTTTCGTACGCTCGTCGAGCGTCATAGCCGCTATTTGTTCCGCATCGCCTTCCGGCTGACGCGAAATACCGAGGATGCACAGGACGTGGTTCAGGACACCTGGCTCAAGGCGCACGCACAACTCGACCGGTTCGAGTCTCGATCCAACGTGCGGACCTGGCTGACTCGCATCGCCATCAATTGCGCCATCGATCACCTGCGCTCGTCCCGTCGTCGCGAGCCGGCGTACGACCCGGCCATGCTCGAGCAGGAGGCGGCGAACGGGTGGATCGAGGCGTCAGACGCGGAACCGGATCGTCTGGTACTGGCGGGCGAGATCGGTACGTGCGTCGATCAGACATTGATGCGACTCACCGCCCTCGAGCGCGCGGCGTTCATGCTGCGCCATATCGAAGGGATGTCGATCAGCGAGATCGGTGGCGCGCTGGGGCTCAACACCAGCGCCACCAAGCACAGCATCTTTCGCGCGGTTCGCAAGATGCGAACGGCGCTCGCGCCGTTCAAGGAAGGAGTCGGATTTTGCCGGAGCCGATGACCCGCCATCTGACGGATGAAGAGCTGCTCCTCGATTTCTACGACGAGGGCACCACCGTCGACCGCACGCGGGTGCGGACACACCTCCTTGAATGCGGGGAGTGTCGCGCGCTCGATGAGGAGTTGCGTGCTGTGTTGATGGCTGTCGATACGACACCTATCACCGAGCCGCCGAGCGGCTTCGAACGTGAGATGTGGGCGCGGATCGAACCGCTCCTGCCAGTGAAGCAGACGTGGCGCATGCGGTGGCACGGGATGATGCCGCAACTGGCAGCTGCCGCGTGCATCGGGTTACTGGTGGCTGCCGCATTCGCTGCCGGCCGCGTGTGGGATCGACCCGCGTCATCGTCACCGGATGTTGCGGTTGCCGATGCCGGTGTGCCGGAACGGCTGCTGCGCGCGGAAGTCGAAGATCACCTGGAGCGCTCGCAGCGCATGCTCGCGGAGATCGTGAACGCCGACGACACGAGCGGATCACCGCTCGACGGGGATCGCGCGCGGGCCGCAGACCTCGTGGCGGCGGGACGTCTGTATCGCCGATCGGCCGAACACGTGGGCGACGCCGAGATCGGGAGACTGCTGGAGGACCTGGAACGGGTTCTCGTGGAAGTGGCGAATGGGCCGGCGGAGAACGCGCCGGATGAAATGGTCCGCTTGCGTCAGCGCATCGACGATCAGGACCTTGTGTTCCGCGTGCGCGTCGTGGCGAGAGAGATCAACGAACGAGGATGGTAGTCATGAAGAATCGGATGGTTGGAGGTTGGGTCGCCGTAGCGACACTGACCGCGGTGCTCGTCGTTCCGTATGCGGCGGCCGGACAGGACTTCGCGCTCGACGAACAGGTACGGCAGCGCGAGCAGACCACGCGCGAGCGCGAACGAGAGCGAGAACGGGAGCGGAGCGAACAGGAACGCGAGCGTGCGGAGCGCGTCGACAACCTGTACCAGCAGGGTCAGAACGCGATCGAGCGTGCGCAATGGGCTCGCGCCATTGAGCAGTTCACGGCGATCGTGGACGCGAAGGCGCCGCGAGCCGACGCCGCGTTGTACTGGCGCGCATACTCGTTCGACAAAGTGAACCGCCAGGCCGACGCGTTGACATCAGTCGCCGAACTGCTCAAGGGCTATCCCTCGAGCCGGTGGGTAGCCGACGCGCGGGCGCTCGAGATTCAGGTGCGCCAGCGCGCGGGCCAGCCCATCTCTCCCGAGGTGCAGGCCGACGAGGAGCTGAAGCTGTTCGCGATTCAGGGCCTCCAGCATCAGAACCCGGAACAGGCCATCCCGATGCTCGAGAAGCTGCTGCAGGGCACGAGCTCACCGCGAATCAAGGAGCGCGCGCTCTTCGTGCTCGCGCAGAGCAACGCGGCCCGCGCGCGCCAGGTCATGACCGCGGTCGCACGAGGCGGATCCAATCCGGACCTGCAGATGAAGGCGATTCAGTACATCGGCATGAACGCATCACAGCCGAATCGTCAACTGCTGACCGAGATCTACACCTCGTCGGCCGACATCGATGTGAAGCGGCAGATCCTCCGCGCGTACATGATGTCGAACGATCGCGAGCGGGTGCTCGCCGCGGCAACCAGCGAGACGTCACCGCAGCTCCGCGCGGAAGCCGTGCGCCAACTCGGGATGATGGGCGCCCGCGATGAGGTGTGGCAGCTCTATCAGAAGGAACCGGACGCGCAGGTTCGAGGCCAGATCATCCAGGGTCTGTTCATGGCTGGCGACTCGACGCACCTCCTCGAGATCGCCAACAACGATCAGAACCCGGATCTCAGGCGGCGGGCGATTCAGCATCTCGGGATGATGGGACGAGAGCGAACGGGCGATGCCATCCTGAACATCTACAACCGGCAGACGGACGCCGGCGTCAAGGAAGCGGTCATCGATGCGCTGTTCATTCAGCAGAACGCAGAGACGCTGGTAGCACTCGCGCGCAAGGAGACCGATCGCGATCTGAAACGGCGCATCGTGTCGAAGCTGGCGCTGATGCAGTCACCAGCCGCGCGCGACTACATGCTGGAGTTGCTCAAATGATGATTCGTGCCGGCTTCCTCGTCGCCTGCGCGCTGGCAGCCGCACCCGCGTTTGCGCAGACACCGACGGTCACACAAGGCACGCTCGAGTCGCGCGTCGTCACGCAACCCGTTGGACGGGAGATCGCAGCGATCGCGTCGAGCACCACCGAGCCAATGTGGGTCGGCTACTCGGTGCCCGTCAACCGTCGCGATCAAGACGGAGGCTGCTGGGCAGATAGTGACGTTACGAGACGCAGGGTCGGGCCACTGAAACTCGAGGGCTCCGACACACTCTTCGTGCTCTATCGCATCGCCGACCGCACCGTGCAACGGATTCGAATCGCTTCACCGGAGTGCCCGCTCAATCTCGGTGGCCTGACGCTTCGATGGCTCACCGGCGTTCGTCCCGGGGACAGCATCGAGTACCTGTCCACGCTCGCGACCGGCGATTCGTCGCGACGACTGGCAAACAACGCGACGATGGCGATCGCGTTGCACAGCGACCAACAGGCCAGCGACCGTCTGATCGCGTTGGCGCGCAACGCCAAAACCAGCGACGCTCGCGGGGCGGCGTTGTTCTGGGTGGCACAGCGCGCGGGAGACAAGGCTGCGGGCGCAATCACGCAGGCGCTCGAAGACCCGGAGACTGAGGTGCGGAAGAAGGCGGTGTTCGCGCTGAGTCAGTTACCGAAAGACGAAAGCGTGCCGACGCTGATCGAGGTTGCGCGCACCCATCGCGACCCGGCGGTTCGCAAGCAGGCGATGTTCTGGCTGGGTCAGTCGCACGATCCGCGTGCGCTGGCGTTCTTCGAACAAATCCTGACGCAATAAACTCAACCTCCAAGATCCAACTCCCAACTCCCAACACAACGAGCTTTTGGGGGAGTTGGCTTTTTGGAAATTGGGAGTTGACGCTTTATTGAGACGACGACTCCGCCGGCGCGGCTTGTTTCTCGATGCGGCCGGACATCAGCCCGCCGACCTTCTCGTGCTGCCAGGTCCCGGCGTAGCGATCCTCGTAGAAGATCAGGCGAACCGTGAACGTGCCGAGCGCGGGCAAGCTCGTCTCGGTCATCATGATCATCGGCGTGTCGCCGACGAAGCGCATCGGGACGACCACAGGAATGACCCCGTTGACGCCACAGCACTTCATCCCGGCGTTGAACTTCCAGAGGTCGTCACCAACCTTCTCGACGCTCTCGATGTCGTAGCGGTCCTCGCGCGGCGTGCGGTTGCTGCCCCTGCCCTCAACCGTGAAGTTGCCGATCAGTGAGGCGCCACGCATACGCTCGACGAACTGGCGTTCCGCGTTAGTCAGCGTCGCCGGGTCAACCCCCGCATCGCCGATTCCGAACCGGCCAGTCACCCATCCCCCGCCAAACACGAGTATCAGCACGATAAGAGCCGCCACGAAACCAATGACACGTCGAACCACTGCCATGAGTGCACCTCTGCGTGCCTCCTATTTATCAGATCTCGCCCGCATTCACATGAGAGAATCGCGCCTCACATTTCCCATTCCCTGCGTGAGGGCTTCATCATGTCGAAGGCATTTTCTGTTCTTGTCGCCGTGATGCTCGCTGGTGCCGTCGTCGCGACCCAGCGCCAGTTCCCCCCTGGATACCTCGATCCCGCGCCGATTCTCACGGCGGCTCGCCAGGCCATCGGAACGGACAACCTCCGTTGCGTGACGATCGCCGGAACGGGGTACGCCGGCGCGCTCGGCCAGGCACGAGAGTCCGCGCGCAACACCGATTGGCCGCGCATCGACTCACTCGCCAATTACTCCCGGACGATGAACTGGGACAACTGGTCGATGAAGGAGGAGTTCGATCGAAAGCCCGGCCTCAGCCCGGCGGGATGGAAGTACGGCATCGGTTGGGATGATGGTCCGCTGCAAAAGAACCTGCATCAGACCTTCATGTTGAACGGCACGCACGCGTGGTACATGGACGGCGCCGGTTCGCCCGCTGTGCCGCTGTCGTCAGACGTCGCCGAGATCTTCCCCGTCGAGCTCGTGCTGAATCCGCACGGCTTCCTCAAAGCGGCCGCGCTTCCTGGCGCAAACCCGAAGGCGGTGTGGCGATGGGAACTCGGGGAGATGGGGCGCGACGGCCCGGAAGTGTCGCCTGAGCGCATGCGCGTCGTCTCGATTACGTGGGGCAAGTTCCGTGTGGACGCCACGATCAACAAGGAGAACCTGCTTCAGCGCATTCACACCTGGGTCCCGAGCGAGACGCTTGGCGACATGAACTACGAGCACGAGTTCACGAACGATAGCTACGTGAATCTCGGGAACGGGATCCGCTTCCCCACCGGATGGCATTCACACCAGGGATGGGACGACAACTTCGGCGCGCAGGCCGTGACCGCGGGTCATAACGCCTTCGGCGGAACGCTCAAGGACGTCAGAGCCAACGTCTGCCCGGATCCAGTGACGGTTCCCGATGCCGTGCGATCGGCGAGTTTTCCAATGCGCGTTGAAACCGAGACGCTCGCCGACGGCATCTATCTGATCGCCGGTGGCACCCACAACAGCATCGCCGTCGAGTTCGCCAACTTCATTGCTGTCTTCGATGCACCACTGAGCGAAGCGAGAAGCCTGGCTGTGATCGATGAGATCGTTCGACGAGTCCCCAACAAGCCGATCCGCTTCGTCATCAATTCACACCAGCACTTCGACCACACCGGAGGGCTCCGCGCCTACAACCACATCGGCGCGACAGTCATCACGCACTGGAAGAACTTCGACTTCCTCAATCGCGACGTCATCAACTACACGCCGCGCACGCTTCGCCCCGACATGGTGTCGCTCTGGCCGCCGACCGAACTCGCCGAGGGCTACTACTTCGAGACGGTCAGAGAGAACTACGTGCTCACTGACGGCAACCGCACGATGCACATTCACTACGTCAATCCGCTGCAGCACGCCGAAGGAATGCTGATGGCGTATCTGCCGAAGGAGAAGCTGTTGCTCGAAGCCGATCTCGTTGACACCTTCGAGCCGCTGCCGGCGCGCATCTCTGGAGATCAGCGCAGCTTCTTCAACGCGGTGCAGAAACTGAAGCTCGACGTCGCTCGACTCGTGCCTGTCCACGGACGCCCGATTCCCTGGGCGACCTTCGAAACAGCCGCGCGACAGCAATAACGGCAGGCGGGATTCGTCCGCCATTTGACAACTAGTCGGCAAGTACTATACGACTAGTAGTCACATGGCCCGACAACAACTGCCCGCCCTCGGCGCCCAGGAGCTCGCCATCATGAAAGTCGTGTGGCGGGACAAGGACGTCTCCGTCCGCGAGGTCTACGAGACGCTCCGCGAACGGCGACCCGTTGCCTACACCACCGTGATGACGATGATGAACACGCTGGAAGGGAAGGGGTACCTGAAGAAAGAGCTCGACGGCCGTGCATTCCGGTATCGGCCCGCGGTGCCGGAGCGGCGCGTCGTCACGAAGATGGTGAAGGAGTTCGTGGAGCGCGTCTTCGATGGATCGACGGCGCCGCTGCTCGCGCATCTCGTCACATCAACCGAATTGTCCGATGAGGAGCGCGAAGAGCTTCGCCGCCTCGTCGACGGGGTGAAATGATGGATGCCCTTTCAACCGCTCTTGTGATCTACAGCAGCCAAATCCTGCTCATCGTGTCGGCCGCTGCGATCGGGGAACGCCTCCTGCGCATGGCGAGGCCGACGGCGCGCCTGGCGTACTGGCGAGCCGTTGGCGTGCTCTGTCTCGCGCTTCCGTGGATCGCGTCCAGCAGCGCGGACGTCCCCACTGTGTCGGTGACGTTCGATGTTCTTCCCGCACAGGTCGCTGCGGTTCAAACAGTGGTTACAGCGCTTCCGACAGCCGGACCGATCGCCATGTGGATCTGGGCGCTCGGGGCAATCGCCGGGCTCGCCTGGTTGTTCGTCGGCGCGTTTCGCGTGCGGCAGATGCGGCGACGAAGCCTCGCCGCCGCCATTGCGCCCGACCTGGATGAACTGCGCATGACTCTGGCGCCGCACGCCGAGTTCCGCTGGTCGGACGATGTGCAGCAGCCCGTGACGCTGGGAGTCCATCGCCCGGTCGTGCTCCTGCCTCGCCGCTTCGAGGAATTCACCCACGAGGCGAAATGTGCGGTCGCCTGCCATGAACTGTTTCACATCAAACGGCGAGATTGGCTTTGGACCGTGCTCGAGGCCCACGTTCGCGCACTTTTCTGGTTTCATCCCGCTGTCTGGTGGTTGCTCGATCGGATGCAGCTTCTGCGCGAGCAGGTCATCGACCAGCTCGTCGTCGAGCACACGTCAACACGCCGTGACTACATGCTTGCCCTGATGATGTTCGCCGACACAGAACGACCAATCGCGCTGTCCAGCGCGTTCTTGCGGCGGCGGCATCTGAAATCGCGGCTGGGTCAACTCGTGAAGGAGAGCGATATGTCTGTCCGACGCCTGCTGTGCACGATGGCCTCGCTGACGTTGATCCTCGGTGGCGTGACACTCACAACGGTCAGGGCCCTGCCGCTCGAGGTCGGCGCGCTCGCTCAGGCAGGTGCGCCCAGTCGCATGGTGATACGGCTCGCGGAGACGACCCCTGCCGACGGCCTGCGAGAAGTTCTCGCGCCCGGTTCGAACCAGCGAATCTATCTGCATGCGCAGCCTATAGCCACCTGGGAGGATGTCTCGCTCGTGAAGATCGTCAACGACGGGGCCTCACAGTTTGGCGTGACGATGACCTTCGAACGTGCCGCAGCCTCGCGGATGGCCACCGCAACCGCGGCTCATCTTGGCAAGCCGCTCGCCATCCTCCTCGACGGCCGCGTGGCGTCCGTTTCGACGGTCAAGGCGCCGTTCGGCGATAGCGCCACGATCACCGGGATCTCCGCGACCGTGGCCCAACAACTCGTCGACGCAAATCTGGCGTGCCACACCAACCCCGCCCAATGCGCCGCTGCAGTGCTGCCCGTGCCCATTCACCAGGAGAGACCGCAGTACACGCAGGCTGCGATGGCGGCGCAGATCGAAGGCCCTGTCCTCCTCGAAGCAACCGTGCTGGCTGACGGATCCACCGGGGACGTGAAAGTGGTTCAGTCGCTCGACGCGAAGCTTGGACTGGACGAAGAGGCGGTCAAGGCGCTGAAGCAGTGGACGTGGAAGCCCGGCACGCGCGGCGGACAGCCTTCGGCAGTCTCGGTTCAGATCGAGATGAAGTTCACGTTGAAATGATCATTCCACTGTCCACAGCGTCAGCGTGTTCACATCTTTCACGAAGATGCGTTTCCCAGAGAGCGTCGGCTGCGCCCAGGTCGCGCTCTCGGCAACGGTGTAATTGTTCAGCGGCTCGAATGTCGACTGATTCGCGCGCGCGACGATCAGTTCGGCATTGTCGTTGAGCAGGAACAACAACTCGCCAGCTTTCACCACGGCGGTGTTCGTCGCCTGACGCGGCGGGCCGAGCCACAGCACCTTTCCCGTCTTCGCATCCACTGCGAAGTACTGCCCACGGGAGCGTTGCGAGAGACCGAAGATCGTGCCGCCGATGACAACAGGGTTACTCAAATAGAACGTGACGTCGTTGGTCTGCCAGAGCGTCTCGGCAACCCACGCACCATCTCGCAGACTTGGCCTGAACGCCATCAGACCGTTTCCTGCACCGACCAGAATCGAATCGCCATACACGATCGGCATCGTGCCGCCCATGCCACCGCCGGCCCACGTGTGCTTCCAGAGGATGGTGCCGTCATCCGGCGACACGCCGATGACATCCTGCTGCGTCACCGATATGACTTGTGCGACTCCGCCGAGCGTCACGACCAGCGGCGACATGAAGAACCCGCCGGCGCCGGCTCTCCACTTGATCGCGCCGGTGTTGACGTCGAACGCGGTGAGGGGCTCGTAGTTACCAGGGTGAACGATCACGATGCCCTTCCCACCGACCGGAGATGACGCCGCACTGTAGAACGGCACCTCGGCGGGTGCGGCGGTCTGCCAGAGTCGCCTGCCTGTCTTCGCATCGAATGCGGAGAGGACGCCGCTGATGCCCAGCGTGAAGAGCTTGCCTTCGTGAAAGAGCGGCGTTGCCTTCGGCCCTGAGCCATGCGCAACTGTGGGACCACTCGGCGTGTATGGCAACGGGTACGCCGAGCGCCATCGCTCCGCCCCGGTGGACGAATCGATGGCGAGTAGAACTTCGTTGCCATCCTGGCGCGCGAAGACATAGACCGTGTCGCCGATCACGAGCGGCGTGGCGTAGCCCTCACCAACCCCAACGCTCCATCGCTTGATCAGTGAATCAGGCCACGTCGAGGGCGCGACGAAGGCACTCGCGGAGCCATCGCCGCTCTTGCCGCGCCACTGCGGGTAGTCCTGCGCGGCGCTCTGTGCAGAGGCAGTCGCAGCGAGAACGATGAGCGCGGCGCAACCGAACGACGCTCGGATCGCGGCTTGATCGCGATGCCGACTCCGATTACGGTTGTGCATGGTCACTGCCCTCGCCTCTGTTGTCGAACATGCACTTCCGCACCTCAACGCGATCTCAGACGACGCCGCATCGAAGAAACCGGCGCCCAACAAGTGGTCGAAGAAAGAGATCCTCGGTCACCTGATTGACTCCGCCGCGAACAACCATCAGCGCTTTGTGCGGCTGCAATTGCAACCGGAGATCAGCGTGCCCGGCTACGACCAGGACAACTGGGTTCGCCTGAACGGTTATCAGCAGAGGCCGTGGACCGAGATCGTCACGCTCTGGTCCGTATACAACCGGCACCTGGCGTCGGTGATCGAATCGCTCGACGACTCAGCGCTCGGTCATGTGTGGCACGGAGCGGACGGTGACGTCACGCTCGAATTCATCGCGAGCGACTATGTGCGCCACCTGCAGCACCACTTGAAGCAGATCGGGATCCAATAGCCTCTGTCAGGGCGTAGGCCGCCGGCCACATCATCACGAGCGACAGGAACCACAACGGACGCGGGTCATCGGCCGTCACCACGATGCCGTCTGGACCCTTGTCGGCCGGAAGCACTCCGCGACCAAAGGTCAGCGATCGCTCGAGCCCTTGCGAGACGAGAAGGGTTGCGCTGGCAAGCACGATCACGCCAAGAAATGTTCGACCGAGCGACAGCGACGTCACGTTGCTGCCGCGATACGCGCCGCATGCCAGGGGCAACACCACGAGAAAGGTTCGAAAGAAGCGAGGCAGCACCACGAAACCCACGTGGTACACGAGTGAAGAATTCTCCGGCGGCTGCCCGACGGTGCTCGTCCCCAGCGTCCCGAGGAAGACGACGAGCGTGAGCATTGACACCGTCAGCCACACAGTCTGGCGCGAGAAGCGGCCCAGAACGAAGCCGCAGGTCCACGACCAACCAATGAGCGCGAGACACCCGCTCGCCATTCGCACGGCCGCTCCTATGACGTCACGTCGCCAACCGGGGACTGCGAGATATGAGAAGTCCCAGAAGCGCGAGTAGATCCAGACGTCACTCGCGGCGTTGATCGCCCACGACCGTGCCGCATGACTGAGCAGAAACCCAATCGGAATCACGAGGGCGACCAGCATGAACCACGGACGCCAGCTGCACCACGGCTCGAGTTGACGCCGCGCGATGAGACCGATGACCTCACGAAGCGCACGTCCAGTGGGCGTGTGACATTCCGCGAGATCCCCTCGCACGACCTCGCGCTCGTCATCATTCAGCAGTCGCGTGAGATGCGCGACGACCCAGCAACCGATTCGCGTCATCGCAGGGGCCTCACTTCGTGCTCGACCAGGCGACGCCGCGGCTCACGCGCATCACGGCGTTGTAAAACTCCGACGCGGCCTGCGTCCCCTTCGTCGTGATGCGCACCATGCGCTTCGGACGTCCCCCGCGCTGCGGCGTCGGATCGCCCATCGATGTTTTGATGAGACCCTTCAATTCGAGGCGATCGATGGTTGTATAGAGCGCGCCGAGAGAACACGGCCGGCCGGTCGCGTCCTCGATCTCCTGGCGGATGGCGACGCCATAAGCGTCGTCGCCGAGGCGCGCGACGGCGGTGAGCATGAGGTATTCGAACTCTCCGAGCTGCATTACTATCACATTGTAGTTGTAATCACCGCGACGTCAAGCACCCAAAGCAGTCCGCTTCGCGCCTTCCAGCGTCAAATGTGCCGAGGAGCGAATCCATGCGTACTGTTCTCATTGCCTTGGCGGCCTTGTTTCTCCTGATCGAACCGCGCGCCGCCTCGGCCCAGAACCGGCAGTGTCTCCACGATCAGCTCGAAACCCAGGCGAATCGCGGCCGCCGCGAGAAGGCGCTCGACCTGGCAGAGGACATCAACCGCGCACAGGGACTGGCGCGCCGCTTCACACGGCCCGGCCAGGGCGCTTACAAGCCGCTCGATCAGCTCACGAATATCCCCGAGGCTCCCGAAGGATTTCGAGTCCAGCTCCACACGGACGGGTTCACCTATTCGTTCTCGATCAAAGACACGCGCGATCCGTGCGGCTATGCCGTATTCTCTGACCAGAGCCTCGACATCTACGAGGCGGTTCCTTCTTCCCGCACTGGTGCGAGATCGAAACTCTTGACGCAAGAGTAAGGAGCGACGCCATGCAGCGGCTTCCGGCGCGACGCGTGACACGGTGGGCGTACCTGGCCGTTATCATCGCGAGCGCGACGGCTGCGTCGCGGGCGCAGGAACAGACACCTGCGCCCACCCCTGACGCCGATGTGAAATTCGAGGTCACGTCGGTCAAGAAGAGTGCGCCGACGCCAAACCTGCAAGGCATCCGTTTCGGATTGCAGCCAAGCGGCCGCTTCGCGATACCTGGAATGCCCGTGAACGCGCTGATCACGATGGCGTATGGGATTCAACGCTTTCAGTTGATCGGCGGTCCCGGCTGGATCAACACCGACCGTTTCGATATCAACGCCATCGAGGAAGACCTCCCGATTCCGGCGACAGTACTGGGAACACCCACGCGCATGCAGCTCCTGATGCAATCGCTGCTCAAGGAACGTTTCGCGCTCGTCATGCACAAGGAAACGCGCGAGTTGCCGGTGTCCTATCTCGTGGTGGCGCGCGAGGACCGGAGACTCGGCGAACGTCTCCGGCCATCGACGGTTGATTGCCAGGCGCTCTTTGCCGAACGTGCGAAGGCGGCTCGCGGAGGCGCGCCACCAGCGCCACCGACGCCTCTCAAGCCCGGTGAGATCCCTCCGTGCGGTGCGGTGGGTGGCTTCGGTCGCATCGCGGCCGGGTCGATGCAGATGTCCAACTTCGCGTCGATGCTGGGCAGCATGCTCGGTCGTCCCATCTACGACCGCACGAACCTGACTGGCAACTTCGAAATCCTGCTCGAATACACGCCGGACCAGATGCCGCAGCTGCCACCCGGCGCGACGCTGCCGCCGGGACTCACACTTCCCTCACCGGACGGCCCCTCGCTTGCCACGGCACTGCAAGAGCAACTCGGGCTCAAACTCGATAACACCCGCGGTCCGGTTGACGTCTTCGTCGTGGACTCCGTGGAACAACCGTCGCCAGACTGAGGCGGTTGAACGGCCGCCACACCCCGGCCATAATTCTGCGCACTCGTTACGGCTACGTCCTTCGACAGGAGACGTCCATGAAGACCGCTGTTGCCGTCTGCGCATTTCTATTGACCGTCCTGAATCTGCCCGCATTCACGGCCTCGCCGACCGGCAAGCCGGAGGAGGTCGGCCTGTCCACTGAACGCCTGGCGCGCATCAACCAGATGATCGAGCGCCGTATCGCTGCCGGCGACCTAGCAGGTGCGGTGACGATCGTGGCGCGCAAGGGCAAGGTCGTACATCATTCCGCTCAGGGCGTGATGGATCTCGACTCGAAGAAGCCGATGGCATCGAGCTCGATGTTCCGCATCGCCTCGATGACGAAGCCGGTGATCGGCGTCGCGGTCATGATGCTCGTCGAGGAGGGCAAGCTTCACCTCAACGATCCGGTGAGCCGCTACATTCCGCAGTTCAAGGACATGAAGGTCGCAGTGCCGATCACCACGCCGGCGCCTGGTGCGGGCCGCGCGGGCGGACCTGCGAACGCTGCTCCGCGCTTCTACACCGTCCCCGCCCAGCGCGACGTCACGATCAAGGATCTGCTCACGCACGTCTCGGGTCTTGGCAGCGGCCCGATGGGCAACAGCGAGATCGACAAAGTTGCGCGTAAGGACGGCGAGACGCTCGCCGAGTACATCCCGCGCCTCGGGCCCACCGCGCTCGAGTTCCAGCCAGGGTCGCGCTGGACGTACAGTCCCGGCGCCGGCTTCGAGACGCTGGGCCGCGTCATCGAGGTCGCCTCCGGCATGAAGCTCGATCAGTTCTTCCGCACGCGCATCTTCGATCCGCTTGGCATGAAGGACATCACCTTCTGGCCGACCGATGCGCAGATGCCACGAGTCGCCACCGTATACGCACGCAGCGCGAATGGGCTCACGAAGACGCCCACGCCGAACGACACGATGTCGCGGAATGTGTACTTCCGCGGATCGGGTGGTCTCTACAGCACCGCTGAAGACTACATCCCGCTCGGGATGATGCTCGCCAACGGTGGAGAGCTGAATGGCAAGCGCCTCCTCGGTCGCAAGACGGTCGAGATGATGGGCGCCGCGCACGTCAAAGACACACTCCCCGGCCGGCCCGCCGGCGAAGGTTACGGTCTCAGCGTTCGCGTCGTGACTGACCACGCCGCGCGCGGAACGATGCTGTCCGACGGCACGTTCGGTTGGACGGGCGCGCAGGGCACGCACTTCTTCGTCGACCCGCACGAGGAGTTGGTTGGCGTGCTCATGGTGCAGACGTCAAATGGTGAGATCCAGCGCGAGTTCGAAGACCTCGTCGCGCAGTCAGTGGTTGACTAACATGCTGAACAGACCAGGGAAGATTGGGCTCGCCTTCGCGTCGGCCGGCGTCGTTGCGCTGACGCTTGGCGTCGCCGCGCAACAGGGGCAGCCGCAAATTGGCATCGCTCCCATCACACTGACGGCCGGCCCGTACACCTTCGACACTGCGGAGGTACACAAGATTCGCGTCGTCGTCGTTGCGCGCGGATTGGTGCATCCGTTCAGCCTGGCGTTCCTGCCGAATGGCGACGCGCTCGTGACCGAGCGCGGGACGAAGCTTCGCATCGTGCGTGGTGCGACCAGCGCGAAGGCCACAGTCGAGACCGAGCCGGTTGCCGGCCTGCCGGCGTTTCCTGCATTCAGAACGGGCGGTCTGCAGGAAGTCGCACTGCACCCGCAGTTCGCCACGAATCGTCTCGTCTACTTCACCTACAACAAGGCGGGTGAGGCTGGACCGAATCCCAATCAGCGCCAGAGCGCTGTGACCCTTGCGCGCGGCAAATTCGATGGCAAAGCGCTCACCAACGTTGAAGAGTTGTTCACAGGCGACTGGAACGGTGGCGCCAGCGGATCACGTCTCGCCTTCGGCCGCGGGTTCGTCTACATCACCACCGGCGCACCATTCGACGAAAAGGCACAGAACCCGAATACGGTGTACGGCAAAGTGCTGCGCCTCACCGAAGACGGAAAAGTCCCAGCTGACAATCCGTTCGTCGGGAAGGCCGGTGCACGCCCTGAAGTGTTCTCGATGGGGCATCGCGATCAACTTGGGTTGACCGTTCACGAGGCAACCGGAACTGTGCTCGCCGCGGAACATGGGCCGAACGGTGGCGATGAGGTCAACGTCATTCTGCCAGGACACAACTACGGCTGGCCGAAGTTCAGTTTCGGCCGCACGTACGAAGGCCCGCGAATCTCCGAAACGCCGCTTGGTCCCGGCATCGATCAGCCGCTTGTGCTGTGGGTCCCATCGATCGCACCGACCGGGCTCACCTTCTACACGGGCGACAAGATTCCCGCGTGGAAGGGCAACCTGTTCGTCGGCAGCGCGCGACGCGGTGAGGTCCCGCGCACCGGAGGGCTCGAGCGCGTGGTCGTGAACGACAAGCTGGAGGAGCTACGCCGCGAGAGTCTGCTGACCGAGCTGCACCAGCGCATCCGCGACGTGCGTCAGGGCCCCGATGGATTGCTCTACGTCATCACCGACGAAGACGACGGCGCGTTGTTGAGGATTGAGTTAGCTCAATGAGCTCCGGCGGCCGCGCCGCTACTCCCCTTGGGCCGGCGCATGATCAGCACGAGCGGAATCAGCACGAGGAATAAGAAGCCGAGCAGGCGGAAGATGTTCACGAAGGAAACCATCGCCGCCTGCCGCTGAATCATCCCGTAGAGCGCAACGTACGCCTGGTTCGTCGCGGTGACGACATCGGCGCCGCCAGCCATGAAGCCCGCCTTCAACTGCTCCATCAGTGTTGACGTCGTCGGATCGTAAACGGTGACGTGTTCGCCAAGCAGCGCGCTGTTCGCCTGCCGCGTCCGCGCCAGCATCGTGCCGGTGATCGCGATGCCGACGCCGCCACCAATGTTTCGCATCAGATTGAACAGACTCGTGGCGTAACCCATTCGCCGCGGAGCGATCGTCGCCATCGACACCGTCGTGAGCGGCACGAAGAGCAGCGCCATGCCTGCGCCCTGCAATAACTGCGGCCAGAAGATGTCCCAGTAGCCCGCGTTCAAATTCAACTGACCGAGCCAGATCATCGTGATGCCGCCGATGAACAGGCCAAGCGCGAGCAGCTTGCGCGCGTCCACCTTGCTCGTCAGCATGCCGACGAGCGGCATCATGAACAACGACCCGATACCACGCGGCGCCATTGCCTCGCCCGCTTCGAGCGAGGGATAGCCGAACAGCGTCTGCAGCATGATCGGCAGCAGCACCAGGCTGCCGTACAGCACAAAGCCGAGGACCGTCATGAGGAAGACACCGACTGAGTAAGTGCGGTCGGTAAACAAATGCAGGTCGATGATCGGCTCCTTCGCCATCAGTTGCTGCACGATGAGCACGATCAACCCGACCGCCGAGATGATGGCCAGCGTCGTGATCATCGTGGACGCAAACCAATCCTCCTGCTGACCCTTGTCGAGCACGAACTGCAGCGCACCGATGCCGACGACCAGCAGCCCCATGCCCCAGTAGTCGATCCCACTCGACTCGCGTTTGAGGTACGGCGGATCGAAGACGTACAACTGCGTCATGATCAACGAGACGATGCCAACCGGCAGGTTGATGTAGAAGACCCAACGCCAGCTGTAGTTCTCGGTGACCCATCCGCCAAACACTGGGCCAAAGATCGGCGCGACGACAATGCCGAGCCCCCAGAAGCCCATCGCGCGACCGCGCTCTTCGGGCTTGAACGACTCGAGGAGCACGGCCTGTGAGAGCGGCTGGAGCGCTCCGCCCGTGGCTCCCTGAATGATGCGGAAGATCACGAGCGACGCGAGGTTTGGTGCGATACCGCACAGAAAAGACGCGAGCGTGAACCCCGACGTCGACCACATGAGCAGTCGCTTGCGGCCGAACTTGCTGGCCAGCCAGCCGGTCATCGGCAGGATGATCGCGTTGGCGACGAGATAGGACGTCAGCGCCCACGTCGCTTCGTCGGTGGTCGCCGACAGGCTGCTCGCGATGTGCGGCAACGACACGTTGACGACAGTGGTGTCGAGCACCTCCATGAAGGTGGCGAACATCACCGCGAACGCGATGAGCCAGGGATTGACTTGCTTCTGTGTCACTGGTGTGTCGCTTGAAAGTCAAAATGCAAAAGGCAAAATGCAACACATTCCCTTTGCATTTTGCATTTCGACTTTTGAATTACTCCCGTGTGTAAACAGTGGGAACCACTGACATTCCCGGGCGCAGCAGATGCTCTGGGTCCTGCCCTTCATCGAGCAGAATCCGAACCGGCACGCGCTGCACGACCTTGACGTAATTGCCGGTCGCGTTGTCGGGTGGCAACAGGCTGAAGCGCGAACCGGTCGCGGCAGCGAGACTCTCCACCTTTCCGTTGAACTCGCGTCCACCGTACGCGTCGACGTCGATCGTCACGCGCTGACCGGGCCGCATCTTCTCGAGCTGCGTCTCCTTGAAGTTGGCCGTGATCCACACGCGGTCGAGCGGGATCACGGTCATCAGCGGCTGCCCCGCCTGAATCACCTGCCCCATCTCGACGCCTTTGCGGCTCACGACCCCTTTCACGGGCGCCTTCACCGTCGCGTACTCGAGATTCAACTCGGCCTGCTTGACGATCGCCTCGTTCTGACGCACCTTGGCTTCCGCCGCCGCCAGGCGCGCGCGCGACGCGGTCACCTGCTCAGGCGCCGTCTGCGCCTCCTTCAGTTCGGCCGACGCGCGCTGACGACCAACGCCTGCCTGCGTGAGACGGCTCTCCGCGACACGAATGCCCAACTCGGCCTCTTTCACCTGAGCCTGCGCCGAGTCGGTCGCCGCAGTGTTGGTCGCCGCAGCCGCCACGGCCGCGTCGTACTGCTGCTGCGCGATCTCATCCTTCGCCAACAATGGCTTCAGCCGCTCGACGTCTTTTGTCGCCTTCGCTGCATTCGCTGCGGCCTCACGCTCCCGCGCCTGCGCCGTCACCAGGCGCGTGCGAGCCACTTCGACACCCTGCTGCGACTCGAGATATGCGGACTCCGCCTGCTCGACGCCGCCGCGTGCCGTCACCTCGTTGCTCGACGCCGTCGTAGAGGTGATAGGCACGCCGACGCGAGCTGCCGTCGCGGCTGCCTCCGCATCGGCGAGCTCGGCACGTGCGCGCTCGAGCGCAACCATGTAGTCGCGCGTGTCGATCTCAACGAGCACTGCACCGGTATCGACCTCCTGGTTGGCCTCAACGGCCACCCGCAGTACGGTCCCGCCAACACGCGCGGCAATCGGCGTGATATGCGCATCCACCTGCGCATCGTCGGTTGACTCACGCCCTGCGGCGATCCACCACCAGACTCCCGAGCCAATCGCTATGAGAACGGCTACTCCGACAATGATTCGAACACGCATGCTCATTTGGTCACCGAGCCTCCGAGGTACTTGGCGACAGCCTCTTCGGCCGTTCCGAGGGATCGTGCGAGCACCGCCTTTGCCACGTTGAAGCCGTAGAGCGCGGCGATGTATTGCTCGCTCGCCTGCGCAACAGACTCCTGCGACTGCACCACCTCGATGTTCGACGTCACACCGGCCGCGAAGCGATCGCGCGACTGCGTCAGTTGCAAGTCGGCCAGCTCTCGCGCTCGAGTCGCCGTCTGCAGTTCTTCCTCTGTCGCTTTCAGATCGAGGAACGCCGTGCGCACGTCGTAGTAGATCTCGACCTTCGCATCCTCCGCCTCAGCGCGCCTGGTCCGAATCTCGGAATCAGCCTGTGCCAGTCGTCCCTGCACGCGGCCACCTTCGAAGATCGGAACGCTCAGGGCGCCGACGACGCTGAAAGTGGGAAGCGAGCTCCCTACCTGCAGGCCGATCGCGCCATAGTCCGCGGTCACGCGAAGAGAAGGCAGCGCCTCGCCCACAATCGCTTTCCGCGACAACTCCGCCGCTTGCACGCGCTCGAGCGCAGCCAGGTAATCAGGCCGCTCGCGATAGGCCCGTGCGAGAGCCTCTTCGAGCGTCATCTCGGGTACGGGAACGAAGGGGATCTCCTGGCTCAACGTGAACACCTGCCCCACAGGCAAGCCGATGACCCGAGCGAGCTGCAGCTTCGACTTCTCGAACTCATTGGTTGCGACGGTCACGCGCTGACGCTCCGTGCTCATCCTGACCTCGGCGCGCACGACGTCGATGCCTGCGACCAGGCCACCCTGTCTCAAACTGAGCGCCTGCTGGTGCAGCGTCGTCGCCGTCTCGAGTTGGGCGCGAGCCGTCTCTGCGCGCGCACCGGTGGCGAGCGTCTGCAGATACAGATTCGCGGCGACGAGGACGACTAGATCGCGCGCGCTGCGATATGAATGCTTTGCAGCGGTGAGCGAGTGCTCGGCCGCGCGAAAGTCGTTCAGCGCGCTCATGTCGAGCACCGTCTGCGACAGGAAGACGCGGGCGTCGAACACATTGAACGGCCCGACCACCTTGGGGAAGGTCTCCTGCAGCGGAAACCCGAACGCCTCGAGGTTGGTCTTGCGACGCTCCTGGGAAACCCTGCCGCTCAGATGCGGCATGAGGTCGGCCAACGCCACCTTGCGACTGCCCGCCGCACCGGTGGCGTCTTCTTCCGCGAGCAGCACCCCGAGGTTGTG
>Ga0315912_10002620_pt1 | contig 18835 bp, 17 predicted proteins | sample VfabasoilMG_FD_204469 | JGI IMG/M metagenome (GOLD analysis project Ga0315912, IMG submission 204469) | Garden soil microbial communities collected in Santa Monica, California, United States - V. faba soil | ecosystem: Environmental > Terrestrial > Soil > Garden | place: USA: California...
TAAAAACAAAGGGTTATGGGTCGCGACGCTGAACCAGGATGCGGTGCCGAGATTGCGTATTAACCGCATTTACGCGGATATACTCGGGCGTAATCGCGGCACCGCGCAGCAAATGTCGAGCCAGTTGCAGGAAGCAAAGTGGCTTATCAAAAACGTGCAGCAGCGCTTCGAGACCATCCTGCGCGTGTCGCAGGCAATCGTCGACCGGCAGCGAAATTTTTTCGAGCACGGCGCGGTGGCGATGCGCCCGCTGGTGTTGCGCGAAATCGCCGAAACGCTTGAATTACACGAGTCAACCGTGTCGCGAGTGACCACGCACAAGTACATGCACACGCCGCGCGGCATTTTCGAACTCAAGTATTTTTTCGGCAGCCATGTCGCAACCGATGCAGGCGGCGCTGCGTCAAGCACCGCGATACGCGCGCTTATCAAGCAACTGGTAGCTGCCGAAAACCGGCGCAAGCCGCTGTCCGACTCGCAGATTTCTCAAGTACTTGGACAGCAGGGTATTGTGGTGGCACGCCGAACCGTGGCCAAGTACCGTGAATCACTGCAAATTTTGCCGGGCAATCTCAGAAAATCAATATAGAGGAGCAAAACCATGAACCTGCATCTTACCGGGCATCACGTCCAGATCACGCCGGCGATTCGAGAATACGTGCAATTGAAGATGGAACGCGTTACGCATCACTTTGATCACGTCATCGACATTAACGTCATCATGTCAGTCGAGAAACTGAGGCAAAAAGCGGAAGCGACGGTACACGTGCGCGGCCGTGATATTTTTTGCGAATGCACAGCCGAGGACATGTACGCGTCGATCGATACGCTGATCGACAAGCTTGACCGTGCGATCATCAAGCACAAGGAAAAAGGCCTGGAGCGGCGTCACGGTGAAGCGCCTATCAAACAGCAGGCCGAGGAAGAGTAGCCACTTAATTTTCAACGGGGCATCATGAGTCTGATTTCGCAGTTGCTGCCGCCATCCAATGTGGTGGTGGAGCTTGACGTGACAAGCAAGAAGCGCGTGTTCGAGCACGCCGGACTTTTGTTCGAGAACAATCACAGCATCGCGCGTGCACAGGTGTTCGACAGCCTGTTCGCGCGCGAAAAACTGGGTTCAACCGGCTTGGGGCAGGGTGTGGCGATCCCGCATGGCCGTATCAAAGGGTTGAAGAACGCGCAAGGCGCGCTGGTGCGCCTGAAACAGCCGATCCCGTTCGACGCGCCCGACGGCCAGAACGTCAATCTCATTTTCATTTTGCTCGTGCCCGACCGCGCCACCGATGCGCATCTGCAGATTCTTTCGGAACTCGCGCAGATGTTCAGCGATAAATCATTTCGCGAGCGCATGAATGCGGCGGCGGGTGCCGCCGAATTGCATCAACTCGTCACGCAATGGCAACCGAATGCCGCAGGTCAGCATAACCCGTCTGTTTGACGACAACCGCGAACGGCTCGGCCTTGCGTGGGTTGCGGGCCGCGAGGGCGCGGCGCGCCAACTCGACGGCAGCTTGACCAAAGATTCGTCCAAGGGGCTGATCGGGCATCTTAATTTCATACATCCGAATCTGATACAGGTGCTGGGTGCGTCGGAGATCGAACATCTCGACCGCATGGCGGTGGCCGACTGCCGCGAGGCGCTCCGCCGTGCTGCGTCGCGCGAACTCGCCTGCTTTATCGTCAGCGGCGGTGCTGCCGTTCCCGTTCCCGCACCGCTCGCGGACATAGCGGAGGAAAACGCAATTCCGCTGCTCACCTCGCCGATGACGAGCGTCGAACTGATGTGGATGCTGCGGCCATACCTTGCGCGCGAACTTGCGGAGTCGGCCACCATGCACGGGGTGTTTCTTGACGTGCTCGGCGTGGGCGTGCTGATTACCGGCGATTCGGGCGTGGGCAAGAGCGAACTTGCGCTGGAACTGATTTCGCGCGGCAGCGGACTCATCGCCGACGATGTGGTTGAACTCTCGCGCGTGGGCCCCGAATCGATCAGCGGCCGTTGTCCGGAATTGCTCAAGGATTTTCTCGAAGTGCGCGGACTCGGCGTATTGAACATTCGCTCGATTTTCGGAGAAGCGGCGTTGAGGCCGCGCAAAAGAGTCAATCTGATTGTGCATCTCGAACGCAGCGTACGCGGCGAAGACAATAAACATCTCGAACGCCTGCCGCTGAAGCCGGGCACGGAAAGCGTGATGGGCGTGGCGGTCCAGCGCGTCACCATACCGGTCGCTGCAGGGCGCAACCTCGCCGTGCTGACCGAGGCTGCAGTTCGCAATTACGTGTTGCAACTGCGCGGCATCGACAGCACGCGCGAGTTCATCGAGCGCCAGGCGCAGCAGATGAAAAGCGAAGAGGATAACTCCGGATAGAAAATGCGTTCGCGTATGGACATGTGACATGGAACTCGTACTCATCACCGGATTATCCGGATCAGGCAAGAGCGTGGCGCTCGCTGTGCTCGAAGATGCGGGATACTACTGTGTCGACAACCTGCCGGTGAAATTGCTGGATGATCTGGCGCGTCATCTGGCGGCTACAAAACATGAGCGCGTCGCGCTCACCATGGACGCACGCGGTGGCGCGGAACTCGAAGAATTGCCCGCGCGCCTCGATGCCCTGCGTGCGAGCGGCATCGATTTGCGCATGCTCTATATCGAGGCCAAGAACGATACATTGATCAAACGTTACTCCGAAACGCGGCGCCGGCATCCGCTGTCGGACGGCAAACTCACGCTGCCCGAGTGCATCTCGCGCGAGCGCGAATTGCTGGCGGAAATCGCCGTGCTCGCCAATCATGTCGATACCAGCGATCTTTCCCCTAACGCGCTGCGCAATTGGGTCAAGGATTTTATCGGCGCGCCGCAGACCCGGCTCACATTGCTGTTCCAGTCGTTCGGCTTCAAGCATGGCATTCCGCTTGACGCCGATATGGTGTTCGACGTGCGTTTTCTGCCCAATCCGCATTACGATCCCAAGCTGCGTCCGCTCACCGGCATGGATCAGCCGGTCGTCGAATTCATGCGCGCCGAACCCGATGCGCACAAGCTGCTCGACGATATCCGCGGTTTTGTATCGAAGTGGCTGGACTCGTTCCGGCGCGACAACCGCAGCTACCTCACCGTGGCCATCGGCTGTACCGGCGGGCGTCACCGCTCGGTGTATTTCGTGGAAAATCTGGCGAAGGATTTTCGCGCCGGCACGCAGGCGCAAGTACTGGTGCGTCACCGCGAGCTGGCGTGATGGATGCAGCAGCCAGCGGTACGCGGCGCGAGATTTTTCTGTTCCCTTTGGGGACAGTGCTTTACCCGGGCGGCACACTGCCGCTCAAAATCTTCGAGCAGCGTTACCTTGAAATGACCAAGACGTGCATACGCGACAACCTGCCGTTTGGCGTGTGTTTGATCCGCGAGGGCCGAGAGGTTGGCGTGCCGGCGTTGCCGTACGACATGGGTTGCCTTGCCACGATTGAACAATGGGATATGCCGGCAGCAAGCATGTTTCATTTGCTCGCGCGTGGCGGCGCACGCTTTCGAGTGCATGCGACGAGTGTCGCGCCAAACGGCCTGTTATCAGGCGAAGTGGATGTGCTGCCAGAAATCGCGCCTGCCACAGCCGATACCACGTGCGCTGAATTATTGAAACGCATGATCGAAAAAATCGGCGCGGAACAGTTCCCGCAGCCGTTGCGTTATGAGGATGCCGCATGGGTGGTGTACCGGCTCGCGGAGATATTGCCGTTGGAGGCTGTACATAAGCAGCATTTTCTGGAATTTTCCGATGCCGCCGAACTGATGGCGGAGTTTAAAAATAGTGTTTTAAAACAAATACTTAACTGATATCAACCGCTACGGCAGCTTGCCGGCCGCGATCATGCGATTGAGCAGCAGGTATAGCGGCACCCACGTCACCACGTCATCGAATTCGCCGCCGGTGCCGCTGGCGCCTTCGGCCTGAGGCGAGCGGCTGACAAACGAGGTGGTGCTGGTGGCATTCGAGTTTTCGTCGGTGTTGGCGGCGGGCCAGCCCGAGGGCAGCGCGAGTGCCGCGCCCAAATTGTCTACTGCGCCATAGCCATTTTTACCGTGCGCAACGACGATGGCCGGTACGTTGCTCGCCAGCACGGTCAGCGCGCCGCCGCCATCGCGCGTGCGCACAGTGATGTCCGTGCTGGTGGTGACTTTGAACAGTGATGCGCTGTTGCTGTTGGCGAATGCCGGCGTCACGCTGTAGCGATAGATGCGCCCCCACGCATCGAGCCGCGAAATGCCCAGTGTGTCCCAGGGCAGGTAGCCGTCGCGCTTGCCACCTGTGCACGTGCCGGCGGTGCGGTCTTCCTGTCCATTCGTCGCGGATATGGCGGGACACGGCAGGTAGCCATTCGCAAGCGCAAAACCGATCAATGCTTCTTTTGCTTCATCCTGTTTTTTTTGCGTGTCGGCGATTTGGCGCTGTTCGACTTGTGCCGTCAGCGGCACCAGAATGCTCCCCAACAGCAGCGCAATAATAAACAGCGCTACCGCCATTTCGACCAGCGTAAAGCCGCAATTATTTCCGGCCACGCGCTTTGCTCGGTGGCAAGCGCATTGATTCACTTGTAGACCACCGTATCGTTGAACGCTGCACTGCTCGACTGCCTGGTGAAAGCAGGATGCAGATGGTTGCCGCCTTCGAGGTAATTGGTGGCGGTTTGCTGCTCCGTCGTATTGGAACGTGGTTGTCCGCCCGCAACGCCGGCTAGCCGTTTGCCGGCGACGATGACCACGACCTGCTTGTCGACGGTTGCGCTTGGCGGATTGACGCTCATACAGGTTGGGCAGCCTGCCGGCGCGGAGGCGCCCGGCTTGTAGGCATCTGCCACGCCATAAAACACATGGTCTTTCCAGTTCATCCACCAGGTTCCCTGTGTGCGCGAGCAGCCGGATGGAAAAGTCGATGGCCACGCGACCGGCATGATGCCCGGTGCGCTGGCCACGGTTTGCGTGAGTGAATCGGGCATTCGTCCGAAAAGGGTATTGGCCGCATCGCTGAACGTCGTGACATCCACGCTGGCCCATGGGTAACGGCCCACATTCGTACCGCTGCTTGCGTATGCAATCAGGCAGTTTAATGTTTCCGCAGCGACCCGGCGTTCGAGCAACGGCATCAGGTCATTGTAGGTGATGGTGATCAGGCGGTCGTTGACAATGACCTCTCCGCCAGCGTCGCGAATCGTGCCGTGCATGAAGCCGTTGGCATTGCTGCTGTCCAAAAAATCGGCATTGTCTTCCACGCCGGTGACGGCATCGAGATAATTGGCCGGATTGCACTTCGCCGTATTTGACGCGGGACTGCTCAGGCATACGCCCGCTGCCGAGCAGCTTCCTCCGGCGCAGCTTCGATCCTGCGCGGCTGCTGCGCCCTGTCTTTTCAATGCAGCACCCGGTGCAAAAATAACCGCAATCACACCACTCGGTGTAAAAGGATCTGGATTTGTGCCGTCGTGGATCACGTTTCCGGATGTATCGCGGATGGTAATTGTGCCGCGCGAGTCGCTGTTCAGGCAGCCGGCAGCGCCGGCGGTTGCACAACTTGAACGGCTGTTGAACTTGAAGTTGCGGGATACTGCGTACCATAATCGTTCGCCGTTGCCGTCGCGCAGGTCTCCCAGTCCCAGACTTTTCCAGGGAAGCCGACCGATGCGGCTCGTCTGCCCGGTTGTGCCTGCGGCATTGCCACACGACGCACCCGTGCTGCCGCTGTCATTCAGGTCCGGACACGGCAAATCTCCAGGCCGCGGCGTGCCGCTAAAAAAATTCACGCCCACCGCATAGCCGATAAGTGCGGCTTTTGCCTGCGCCAGCGCTGCCGCAGTTTTTTTGTCCTTCTCGATATCCAGATTTGATGATGTCGAAAAGCCATAAAAGATGGCGGCGGCTCCAATCACCATCACAACCACCAAAAGAAGAAGTGCCTGACCTTGCTGGGAGTTATGGTGGGAGAAGCAGGCATGTTCTTGCATAAAGCGCTAATTCTCGTCGCCTCGCGTGCGAGCGCTCTCCGACGGTACTCTCGCGGGCGCCGGTGCGGCCGACGATGCGGCGGGTTTGGCGTTGGGCGCGGATCGGGTGAATCGGCGCGCGTACGGTTCTTCTATCACGCCGGACATGACGTCAAGGCTTTGTCCAACTTTAAGTGCGACACTGCGTTCAGACTGCGCCGGCTTAAGCGTGATTGCGCCGTCTGCGCGAACGCCGGCGATCCCCGCTTTGGCGGCGGCCCTGCGGTCGCTGATCGGTCTGTCGTTGAGCCACACCGTCGATTTCCCATCGTTCCTGCGAACGATTCCGCCGTAGGTGACGATTTCCGGCGCAGGTGGCGTGGCAATCTCGCCTTCGATGGGTGGTTGTGGCCGGTCTTTTTGCGCGCGCGCGACTTCGAGTTGCGCACGTTGGGCGGGTGTAAAGAAAAGCCGCCCTTGCAACTCGGCAGCTCCGGTCGCCTCCGCGACAACGCACAACACAAACAAAAGAACCCGCATCATGGCCGACCCTCTGCACCGCTGGTCGGCTTAACCGTGATCCATGAAATCTCGCAGTCTGCCATGAGATTGGGTTGAAAGCGCATGGCGGGGTTGCCCGGCGTACGCTGCATCGTGCACAGTTCTGGTACATAAACGCCGGCGTTTTGCTGCGACAGCAGTTCAAAAAATCGCGGCAGATCGCCTTCATGCAGCAGGGCGAACCGCAGCTTCATTACCGACTGCCGCACCGACATCGGGTCGGGTGTGAGTTCGGACGCGAACACATACGGCTGTTGCGGTGTGATCTGGTAGCTGATACCAAACAACTCGGCTTCCTGGTTGACTACGCGCAGCGCATCCAGCCAGTTGATGCGCCGTTCGTCGCCGACGAAGCCTGCCTGCAGCAGTTTGCGGTAGGCGTCCTGATAACGCACGATGATGTCCTGCTCGTCACCGGATTTCTGCACGCGCATGCGTGCTTCGCGTGCCTGCGTCTGTTGCGCGGTGAGCTGCTGCTGGGCCTTGTCGATTTCGGCGCGCGAGTAACGAATCGTCGCGATGCACACCAGCAAGCCCGCAGCGAGCGCGAGCAGCGGCAGGGTGAGGGTTGAGGACGAACGCGTGTTCATATGCCTATGTACTTATATGCCGGGTTTAAGTGTCAGCGCCAACCTGAATTCCGCTTTGCCGATTTGCTCGGCGACCTCGCTGGTGGTGCCAGCCAGCGGCAGGCTGGGACTGACGTCAAGCGGTTGCTTGATGACCTGTACTTGTGCCACCGCCGGGTCCGCGGCAAGGCGGGTGGAGAGACGACTGATCGACTCAATCGCCGTGCGATAGTTGCCGTTGAATGGCCGGATTTCACCGGCGATATAGGCACTCTGTCGGCGCATGGTGTTTTCCGCTGCCGTTGGCGTGGTCGCTGACGTTGCAGTGCCTTCAATACGTCCGGCGCCGTGTTTCCAGCCGATTTCCTGCACACTGATTTCCGGACTCGGTTCGAGCGCGCGCGTGACGATATTCAGCAGTGCGTCAGGCGTGCGTGCGGTGTTAACGATTTTTTCGTGAATTTCGACGGTCTTACGCAGATGCTCCGACGAAGCGGGCGAGGCGGGAAAGCGCCGTGTGATCTCACGATACTGCGTTTGCGACAACTCGGTCTGGCGCGCGGCTTCGGCGGTCTCAAGGCGCAAATCGTGCGCGTGCCACAGGTTGTAGCCGCCGGTGATTATCCCGCCCAGCAGCACGGCCGCGCTTGCGGCATAAATCACGCGGCCCGTTCGATGACGCCGGTACGCGGCGGTGACCGCGGCAGGCGCAAGGTTTGCCGCGGGCGCTTCGCGCGCCAGCAGTTGCAGATAAATGGTTTCGAGCGCGATGTCGAGATGTTCGGGCGCGATGCGTAGCTGGCTCGTTAGCCCCGCGCGTCCGGCGCGCAGGCACGCGAGCCCCGGATTTTCGTTCGCGACGTGCTGGACGACTTCCACAAGGCTGTCATACGGGTCGAGAAACACCGCCGTGAGTGATTCGTCCACAACCTCAGGATGCAGCGACGACAAGTACAGTCGCGTGTTGGCGATTTCCTCGGCGTAAAAGCGCGCGGTGTCGCCGTTTGCCGCAGGGTCGCCGCGAGTGAGACGGCTCAGACAAAATTCGCCTTGCCGATAGACCGTCAGGCGCAGTCCTGCATGATGCCGGCCCGTTACAAGCACATTGGGTGCTCCGACTTGCAGCGCGCGCAGCAGCGCCGGCGTCAAGTCCGGAATCAGACATATGCCCGCAATCGGCAGTCCCTGCGCGCTGGCGGTGCGCAGCCACGGATCGATCAAAGTGGGATTGGTAAGCGCAGAAAACAAGAAGCGGTCATCGCGCCGCTTCGATGCATCACGGCCGCGCGCGGCCGCTGATACGTATGGGGTGTTGCGATAGTATTGCTTCAGCTTGCGCGCGAGCATTTCCGAGCGGTCCGACCCGCTGGTGTGTGGCAATGACTCGAAGCGGTAATCTTCCTCTATCGTATCCGCAGCGATCCAAGTGTGTGCAGCACCCAGGGTGGAAGCATATTCGCCGAATTCGGCGATACCGGCTTCGTCATTGGCAAAGGTGGCGCAATGCACGATGCGCCCGCCATTGCCATGGACGGCCACCGTCTGATTCGCCGAAACGCAGAGGAGCAGTTTTCCGGGCATTATCGCAAGTAAGTCGCGCTAGAGCTTTAGCTTGCCCAGAATATCATACACGGGCGAGAGCACCGACCACATGATCAGCGCCATTACGATGCCCAGTCCCAGGGTGAGTGTGGGTTCCAGCATTTTCATTGCCTTGTCCACGGATTCGCGCACTTCGCGTGTGTAGAAATAATTGACATTACGCAGCGCAGTATCAAGCGCACCAGTATTTTCTCCGACGCGCAGCATGCGGATCACCAGCGGCGGAAACATGCCGAGATTCTGGAACGCCTCGGTCAGGCTGCCACCGGCGGAAACCTGCTGACCGGCGCGCATCAGGCCGTCGGCGATCACGCGGTTGCCGGCGATTTCCTCGCTGGTTTTCAGCGCGTCTAGTATCGTGATGCCCGATTCGTACATGAGCGCAAAGAAGCTCGAAAATCGCGCAAGGATGATTTTCTGCAATAGGGGCCCCAGCGTCGGTAAACGCAGTTTCGCGTAGTCCCAGAGATACCCGATGCGCGCATTGGTCCTGATGGCGAACACGATTGCAGCACCCATCACCAGCGGTACGCCGAACACGACAGGCCAGTAACCTGTGACGAAACCCGAAGTGGCGATCAGCACTTTGGTTTGAATCGGCAGCGCAACGCCCATCGTTTTCAGCAGCCCCGTTACTTGAGGCACCAGATACATCAGCAGGAACAGCAACACGGCAGTTACAACCACCAGTACGAATGCCGGATAAATCAGCAGCCGGCGCGATTGCGACACAAGCTCATCCTGCCATTTCAGTGAATCGGCGAGATTCCTGAAAATTTCTGCGATGCGCCCTGTCTGTTCACCTGCGCGCACCAGGCTCACGAAAACCTTGTCGAACGCCTCGGGATGCGAGGTCATGCATTCCGACAATACCTTGCCATTCTCCATATCTTCGGTCATCGCCGTCAGTACTTCGCGAAAACGCGGATGTTCGAGCGTGTCGCGCAGATCACGCAACCCATCGATGATGGGAATGCCGGCGCGGTTCATCTGCTCCATGTCGAAGCAAAAGTTGATGAGATCAGGCCGCGTGATCCGGCTCGGCGCCGCAAGTACGGAAGCGCGGCGATCCACCTGGGTGCACGCGATAAGATCGAGCCCCATGCGCCTCAGACGCAATTCAAGATCGACATCGTTTACCGCGTCCAGGCCGCCGCGCGCCGGCCGTCCAGTCTTGTCGATGGCCTTATAGCGGTAGGAAGGCATTGGCAGGGATTATTATTGCGTGCTGAGTAATGCGTTGGCGCGGCATTTCAGTATTGCCGTTTACCCGAAACTAAACACTCAAACAATCCTTCCCGTGAGGTCCACCGTGCGTGATACTTCAGCTATGGTGGTAGCGCCGTCGATGATTTTTTGCAGGCCCGCTTCGGCGAGCGGGCGAAAACCTTTGTTGAGCGCCGCCGCGCGCACCTCGCGCGCGGTGGCGCGGCGCGCGACGAGTTCGTCGAGATCGCCGTCCATCACGAGCATTTCCATGATCGGCGCGCGGCCCTTGTAGCCTTTGTTGTCGCATTGTTTGCAGCCTACAGGGCGATAGAGGTACTCCGCGGTGTCGGCCATCGTGCCGAGCAACATGCGTTCTTCCGCGCTTGGCGTGTAGGCTTCCTTGCAGTGCGCGCATAGCAGGCGCACAAGACGCTGCGCGATGATGCCAATGATATTGCCGGCGAGGATATCGGGCTGCACGCCGATGTCGGTCAGGCGCGGAAACGCACCCAGTGCCGAGTTCGTGTGCAGCGTGGTGAACACCTGATGTCCGGTCATCGCGGCACGGAACGCCATCTCTGCGGTTTCACGGTCACGTATCTCGCCAACCAAAATAATGTCCGGATCCTGACGCATGATTGATCGTATGCCGTTGGCGAAATCCATGCGCACGACTTCATTCACCGAGGTTTGGCGCATCAAGGTCAACGGATATTCGACCGGGTCTTCGAGCGTCATGATGTTGACGGTCTCGTCGTTTACCTGCGACAGCAACGCGTAGAGCGTGGTGGTCTTGCCGCTGCCAGTGGGGCCGGTAACGATGAGGATGCCCTCGGGCCGGGCGAGCACGCGGTGCAGTTTGGTCATGACATCGCCAGGCAGATTCATGCGTTCCAGGCTGATGATGGATTTCTCGCGATCGAGCACACGCAACACGATGTTCTCGCCGTATATCGTCGGCTGCGTGGACACGCGAAAATCCACCGGCCTGCCGTTTAACGTCAGCGACAGCCGCCCGTCTTGCGGCGCGCGCGTTTCCGCGATGTTCATGTCGCTCACCACCTTCAGCCGCACGGTGATGCCGGGCAAATAAGTTTTGTGTATGCTGCGCACCGTTTCAAGCACGCCGTCGATACGGTAACGAATGCGCACGAACGCGAATTCCGGTTCGAAGTGAATATCGGACGCGCCGCGTTTCACCGCATCCACGAGCAGCGCGTTGACCAGCCGCACCATCGGCTGCGTGTACTCGTCACCGGCGGCGGCCTGGAGACTTTCGTAATCGATCTCGCCGGTTTCGATTTCGCGCAGAATGCCGTCAACGGACAGTTCGTAACCGTAGAAGCGGTCGATATATTCCTCGAGCTGCGCTTCTGCCGCGAGCAGCGTCCTGATTTCAATGCGTGGACCGACCATCGCGCGCAACTGATCCATCGCCACGACGTTAAATACTTCGGTGGTAGCAACGGTGAGCAGGCGTTCGGCAGGACTGTAGGCGATTGGCAACAAACGGTTGCGGCGAGCAAATTCCTGCTGCACGAGTTGCAATGCTTCGGGATCGGCGACGACTTGCGACAGGTCTATTGAATCCTGGCCGATGGTGCGCGCCATCAACTCGCGCACCGCACCCTCGGTGGCGAAGCCGAGCCGTACTACGAGCCGACCGAGCGGCATGCCGCTGCTGCGCTGCTCGGCAAGCGCTATCGTTAACTGATCGGGAGTGAGCAGACCCTGCTGTACCAGCAAATCTCCGAGGCGGAGTTTCCTGCGCTGTTCAGGCATGCCGCGTAGTCACTCCAGCCGTGAAGCCAACTGGCTGACGCGATCCTGAGCCTGGGCAAGATTGAAGTTTGCACCGTTACGCGCGGACGCGAGTTGCAGCGCGCGCCGATAAAAGCCAAGCGCGAATTTGTGCTGGCCGAGGTGCTCAAGCCCGACGGCAAGGTTGTAGGCATAGTCGGGATTCGCCGGATCGAGATGATGTGCCTGAAAATATGCCTGCTGCGCCTGCGCCCACTGCGACTGGTCGGCATATAAATTGCCGAGCGTAAAATAGATGGATGCCGATGGTTCGCGGGCTGCCAATTGCTTCAAGCGCGATTCCGCCGCCAACGGATCGGCGCGGCCGGCGATGGCGATCAAACCCGACTGCGCAAGCGCGTGTCGCGGATCGAGTTCGAGCACTTTGAGATACAAGCGCGATGCATCATCGGTTTTGTTCTCGCGTTGTGCGAGTGCAGCGAGTCCGAGCAGTGCATCAATATTGTTCGGCTCCGCGCGTGCAAGCTGCGTGTAGGCGCGTTGCGCGTCGTCGAAGCGCCCCGCCTCCAGAGCTGCATAGCCCTCCGCGGCAAGCGGGTTGATTCTAGGCGAATTGGTATCACCGCGGCTTACCACTATTTTTTCGCGCGGGCCGGCGGGTGCGGCAGGTGCAGTCGCTGCTACAGGTGGTCTCACCTGCGTTGCGGGCGCTACGGCGGGTGGCGCCGGTACCGACGGGGCGGTTGCCACAGGCTCGCGCGCCGGTGGCGCGTCGCCCACTTTTCCGAGGATGGCGCTCGACGGTATCAACGTACTTGTGGCGGGGGCGGTCGCAACGACCGGCGCAGGATCAGTCGCAGGGGGAGGTGATGGTGTTTTTGCGACAAGCGCGGGTTTGGCCGTGGGTGCTGGTCGCGCGAACAAGCCGGGATGCGCGACCTGCAGGTAAACATAGATGCCGTATCCACCAAGAAACATTCCGGCAAGCGTGCCGAACACCACCAGCGGATGATCGCGCATCCACGGGCCTATTTTGCTTTGCGTCTGGCGCTGCGCCAGCATTACGGTCGCGGCCTGCGCCTGCTCGTGCGTGCGCGACGCACGTGTCGGACGCGGCGTCACGGCGGCGGAACCTATAGTGTTCGTTGGTGCGGCTGTGGGCGTTTGGGGTGCTACACGTTGCGCGGGCAGTACCGGCTCCAATGCGAGCTCGCTGCTGCCAGGCATCGAGGAAGTGGCGCTGGCGGATGCTGTTGGTGTTTCATTTCTGTCCCTGGCGGCCTTCTCCAGAGCTTTCATCAACAAACTCATTTCGCGCCACCCGGTGGCGATTGCTCGTGCTGCGGGAGGAGGCGCTTGAAGAGCTTCAGTTCTTCACCCTCCAGCGTCGCGTTGGCTATGACTGTGGGACGCAGGAAAACGATCAGTTCGGTTTTGACCGCGCGCTCGGTGCGGAAGCGGAAAATGTCCCCGAGGCCGCCTACCCCGCCTCTCTGCGACACCGCGTCGACTCCCGGCAACTGTTCCCGTCTGAACTGGGCGTCGTCCTGCATCAACCCGCCGAGGATCGCGGTCTGCCCGCTGCCCACCTGCAGCACGGATTCCATCTCGCGCGTCTGGACCTGCGGCACCGGATTGATTTGTCCCGCTTTGGAGAGTTCGGGATTGGGATCGTTCACGAACGGATTGGTCGGATTCAGGCGGGTAACGGTTGGGCGCACGATCAGGGAGACCCGGCCATCCTCGTTCACCTGGGGTGTCACAGCCATGACGACACCGATTGCGACCGTTTTGGCCGTGGTGGTGGTCGACGGGCTGGTGATTACCCCGCCTGCGCCCGCTATGCCGGCCGTCGTCTGGACTTCGAAATAGACCAGGTTGTCCACGACCTTCAGCATTGCGGTCTGATTGTTGAGTGCCATCATCTTGGGACTCGACAGTACTCGCGCGTTACCGAATTCCTGGAGCAGTTTTACCGTGGCATTAATGTTTCCCAAGGCGGAGTTCGGGTTGGTATAGCCGATGCGGAAAAAGTTGGCCCCGGCTTGAGTCAGGCCGGCTCCGAAGCCGCCGAGCAGGCTTTGCGCAAAAGTAATGCCGCCGGATATCGCCAGCCGAGTCCAGTCCACGCCGCCCTGGTATTGTTCCGAAAGCTGCACTTCCACTATGGTTGCTTCGATCAGTACCTGCCGTTGAGCGGCGCTGACGATGCTATCGATATGATGCTGTATCAACTGGTGCTGCTGTTCTGTCGCGAGAACGGTAATAGTGCCGGTAATCGGGTTGACCACCACATCCTTGCCGACATCGGTGCTGGCGAGTGCTGAGGGCAGTCTGGACGCCGGCATGATGCTTCTTAACAGGTCACCGGCGCCGGCGCCGGCGCGGGACGCGGCCTCCGCTGCTTTGAGGGCATCTTGTTTCGAGGCCCGCTCGCGCTGCGCATGCTCGGCCCTTTCTTCGGCCGAAGTCGCGATGCGCCGGGTCGAGATCAGGATCGCGTGTATGTTGTCACGTAGTTGCTCCCAGAAGTCGTTCTTTGTGATCGTGCGTACCACCGTGTTGGACCCGCTGCTGCCCGATCCGCCCTGCGTGCCGCTACCCAATCCGCTTTGCGTGCTGCCGCTGCCAGGGGCTCCTGACGATGTTGAAATTTCACCTGTTACGCCAACCGACGATGTGGTATCGCGCGACATGTTCACGTAGTTGACGCGGTAGGTTTTCACGTGCGGGGCATCGAGCGACACGATCATGGTGTTGCCCTCGGTGCGGTAACGCAGGTTGACCTGCTTCGAGATGCGGTCGAGTATCGCCGGCAGTGTTTCGTTGATGGCGTTAAGGCTCACCAGGCCGCTGATGCCCGGATGAATGTCAATGTTTTGCTTGGTGTCGCGTGCGAGCGCAAGCAGCAGTTCTTTCACCGGTACTTCATTTACCACCACGCTGTAGGTTTGAGGCTTTACCGCTGGCTTGGGTGGCGGTACGTAAGTACTCACTCGCGCCGGTGGCGGTATCGCGGCCTCGATCTCCGGCTTCGCGGCGGGCGCCGAGATGTGGCCTTGCGACGGCGGAATATAGGGTTTGAATTCCGCGCAGCCTGCGGTGAGAATGCTGACCGCGGCGAGTGCGGTCAAGCACGTCGGGGGGAGAAGGCGGTTCAACATCGCTGGGGTGATCCGGCGGAAGAACTCGTGCGCGGCGAACTTAAACCTCATTCTCATTCTCCTCTCAATCCGCAAGGCGGAAGGCTGAGGCCGGGTAATCCGACATGACAACGTGCGCGATCAGGGACCCCGGTTCTGCCTGATCTCGGCGCGTATGTTTTGCACGGTGCGCACCAGCGGGCGATTGGCCTTGAGTGGCGCCGGCAGCTTTGCCAGCGCTTCGTCGGCGGCGCCCATGCTGCCAAAACTCCCGTACAAAACCGTCAGCGTCGGCTGTCGATTGGCTACACTACGATACACAAAAATGTCATTGATTTCAATGGATTTTGACAGATTATTCAGGCGATTCTTTAGCTCTTCTTCGTCGCCAGCGCTGAGCAACTGGATACTGAGTTCCGAATCGGCGACGCGCGCAAGCCAGGATTCGGTCGCGGCCAGGCGGGCTTCGAGTGGAGTTTTTGGCCCCTCCACGGCAGATGGCGCAACCACGGCAGCAGGCTCCGTCGGCGCCGTAACAGGTGCAACAGGCGCTTTTGCCGAAATCGGCTCGGGTGTGTTTGCCGCCGGGGTGGGCGCTGCGACAGCGGAGGCTGGCGTAGCGGGCGGCACGCGATGTTGCTCAAACAACGCAAAGCCGCCTGCGCCCAACGCTGCGCCAACGAGTACGGCAGCGGTAATCCACACATAACGCGCTGTAGGCTCGGCCTGCGTATAGCGGCTGAACTCGCTGTCGCGCACGGCCGCTTCGACATGTTTGCGCTTGATAGAGTAAGTGTTTTCCGAAAACGCGACGAGCAGCGCTTTGTCGGCAATCAGATTAATGCGGCGAGTCAACCCGCCGGAGCCGCGTGCGATCATCTTCACTACATCATCGGAAAACAAATCCGGCCCGCGATAACCAGCCGCGCGCATGCGAAACATCAGATACTCGCGTACCTCGCCGGCCGCAAGCGGCTGAAGGTCGAAGGTGTGCGCGATGCGTTCACGCAACTGGCGGATATTGGTTTCGGCGAGATTGTCGTTAAGTTCAGGCTGACCGAACATCACAATCTGCAACAGCTTGTCGTTCTTGGTTTCGAGATTTGACAGCAGACGGATTTCCTCGAGCGTGGCGAGCGGCGCGCTCTGCGATTCCTCAATGAACACCACCACGCGCTTGCCTTCGGCGTGGCGCTTCACCAGATACGCCTGCAACGCCTGCATCACTTCAAGCCGGCCCGCTGTGCGATCCACACCCAACTGAAGTTCAAACGCAATCGCGTGCAGAATTTCCTCCGGCGACACGCTGGGGTTGGCGATGTATACCGTCTCCACATGTTCCGGCAGGCGCGCCTGCAGCATATTGCACAGCATGGTTTTGCCGCTGCCGACTTCGCCGGTAACCTTGACGATGCCTTCGCCGTGCGTGACCGCGTAAATCAGCGCTTCGAGGATCGGGCCACGATTGCCGCCGCTGAAAAAAAACTCCGTGTTCGGCGTGATTTTGAACGGTGCTTGATCGAGACCGAAGTGGGCGTGATACATGTTTTTCTAGTGTCCTGAGTCTGAAATTCGCAGCACAATTGCCGGGTAGCAAAATGGCGCCTCCAAATTCTCTCGCTTGCTTGCCGATACTTTGTCGCGCTCATCGCCGGGTGCCCAACCCTGTCTCTTCGCGCTTCGCGTCTCGTCAAGCAGGCAAGAGAATTTGGCAAGCAATTTCAGACTCAGGACACTAGGTATCGGCCGGTAAATTAAATATCGTTTAAAAACAAATACTTACGTATTTTTATCAATTTCCACGCCAGAAAAATTCTGCATGCGGCTGTAAAGCGTGGTGCGATTCACACCGAGCATCTTTGCCGCGCGCGTGAGATTGCCCTGCGTGAGTGCTAACGCGGCTTCGACGTAACCGCGTTCCCATTCGGCGAGCGTGCCGTCGAGGCTGAAGTTGCGCTGCGACTGCAATTGGCGCTTCGCGGTTTCGATAATTCCAGCCGCGTCCAGTGTCGCGGTCACGCCCGGCAGATCGGTGTCGAGGCTGTCCATGTCGAGTTCGGCCTGCAACTGCGCGGCATCCACCGCCTGCCCGGCGTGCTTGGTGGTGAGCCGAATCACGATGTTGCGCAATTCGCGCACATTGCCCGGGAAACTGTAGTTGAGCCACAACTCGCTAGCATGCGCATCGAGCGTGAACGGCGCGGCGTTGGTTTGGCGTGCATAAAAATCGCGAAAGTGCTCAAGCAGCAGCACGCGGTCTTCGCCCAGATCGCGCAGCGGCGGCACGTCGATGGTGAAAACCGACAACCGGTGATACAGATCGGCACGAAATCGCCCGGCGCGGATTTCCTGCCGCATGTCGCGGTTGGTCGCCGCTACGACGCGCGCGTTCGACGTGCGGCTCTGCGTCTCGCCGACGCGCTGAAATTCGCCGTTCTCCAGCACGCGCAGCAGCTTCGCCTGCAGTTCCAGTGGCAGCTCGCCGATCTCATCGAGAAACAGTGTTGAATCCTGCGCATCCTCGAAGTAGCCCGCACGCGCGGAAACGGCTCCGGTGAACGCGCCCCTGGCGTAGCCGAACAGCGTGGGTTCGACCAGCGTTGGCGAAATCGCCGCACAATTAAGCGCGAAAAAAGATTTGCCGGCGCGCTGACTCAAACGATGCAGCGCGCGCGCGATGATCTCCTTGCCGCTGCCGGATTCGCCCTCAATCAATACCGGAAACGGCGAATTCGCAAAGCGCGTGATTTGCTGTCGCAGTTTGTCCATCGGCATGCTTTTGCCAATGAGACTTACATCGCCGGCGGCGCCGACTTCGGCACGGCCGACCTCCAGCGCTTCCTTCAGCAAAAGCTTCAGTGCCTGCGGGTCGGCGGGTTTCGCCACGAACTCGATCGCGCCCAGCGTCCTTGCGTGACGCGCATTCGTCTCGTCGCTCTGGCCCGAAAGCACGACAATTTTCATTTCCGGCGAATACGCGATGAGTTCGGTGATGAGTTGGAAACCCTCATCGGGACGGTGCGGCGTCGGCGGCAACCCGAGGTCGATCAGCGCCAGCGGCGGCGGCGCATCAAGCTGGCGCAGCACGCTGCGCGCCTGCTGGCGTGAGGCCGCGGCATGCACATGGAAATCGCGACTCAATATGAAGTCGAGCGTGTCCGAAATCAGCGGATCGTCATCGACGATCAGGAGGTCGGGCTTGGCTGGCGTCGCCACGATTATTCTGTTGCGCGAGACATGAGGCTATTGTGCCAGATCACGCGGTAAGTTCCATGAAGGCCTGCTCGATGTTCGGGGCATGCCGGCTCGCGGTGAGCTCGGCGGGCGTGCCGGTGAATTTGAGCCTGCCGTCATGAATGACCGCGACCTGATCACACATTTCCTCGACATCGGCGAGCGCGTGCGACGTGAAAAAAATCGTGCGCCCGGCTGCGCGCAGCGCCGCGAGCTTGCGTTTGAGCAGCACGCGCGCGCGCGGGTCAAGCCCGCTCGATGGCTCGTCGAGCACGAGAATTTCACGTCCCGACAGAAAGCACGCGGCAAGCCCCAGTTTCTGCGTCATGCCCTTGGAGTAGTCGCGCGCGGTTTTGTCGAGCGCCGCAGCATCCAGTCCGAGGTCCGCGAGCATGGCAAGCGCTGCCGCTTCGTCGTGGCGGGCGCGGTACAGATCGGCCATGTGTTTTAGAAAATCGCGCCCGGTCAGGAAATAAGGCGGGTTAAAGCGCTCCGGCAGGAACGCCAGTCGTGCGCGCGCGGAGGTCTCGCGATGCAACACGTCATTGATGAAAATCTCGCCGGCGTCGATATCGCAGAAATCGAGCATGCACTTGATCAGCGTTGTCTTGCCCGCGCCGTTTGCCCCGACCACTCCGAAACACGCCCCACGCGCGACGTCGAGCGTGAAATCGGTTAAAGCCTCGGTGCCGGTGTAGGACTTGCGGACGTGACCAAAGCGTAGTACGGGATTTGGCATGGGACTAACTTAGCGTAAACCCGGTAGCGGGTTAATC
>Ga0315912_10002621_pt1 | contig 18832 bp, 18 predicted proteins | sample VfabasoilMG_FD_204469 | JGI IMG/M metagenome (GOLD analysis project Ga0315912, IMG submission 204469) | Garden soil microbial communities collected in Santa Monica, California, United States - V. faba soil | ecosystem: Environmental > Terrestrial > Soil > Garden | place: USA: California...
ACATCCAAAGGATCAGAGGATCGGAAAGTCCTCGAGTCTGAAGGTCGACAGGTCGAACGTCATCAAGTCTGAATCCAAAGACTTTCGACTTTTTGACTTTCCGACTTGATGACTCTCTAATATCCCAAGTCCGCAAGCGCCCGCTCATCTTCCCGCCAGGCTTCTTTCACCTTCACCCACACTTCGAGAAAGACTTTCATGCCGAATAACTTTTCCATGTCTTGCCGAGCTTGGGTGCTGATTATCTTCAGCCGCTCTCCCTGTTTCCCGATGATGATCCCCTTTTGAGTTTCCCGCTCCACAAGAATCGTCGCATAAATACGGGCAAGCCCGTTTTCTTCCTTAAACTGATCGATGTCCACCGCCACAGAATAGGGCACCTCCTGTTCTGTAGCCTGCAAGATTTTTTCGCGAATCATTTCACCCGCCAGCGTCCGCATCGTTTGATCGGTCACCATATCGTCGCCGTACGCACCTTCGCCTTCTGAGAGAAACGGCATCGTGACGGCAAGCAGCCGATCAATATTATCCCCGGTCTCCGACGACACCGGCACCACCTCAGTCCAGGCACACAGCTTGCCGTAGCTCTCCAGTACCGGCAGCAGCTTGAACTTGTTGACCAGGTCGATCTTGGTGACGACCAGGACGGCAGGGCGCGGCCGCTTGGCAATGGCTTCTTTGACATAGGCTACCGCTGCAAGATCGCCGGGCCCCGGCAGACTCGTCGCATCCATCAACACATACAACAGATCAGCCTCTTCCAACGCCTCGACCGCCGTCCGAACCATTCGCCGGTTTAAGAGATGCTGCGGCTTGTGCAAGCCCGGAGTATCGAGGAACGCAATTTGGCCATCGGGCACATGCACCACTCCCAAAATACGCGTCCTGGTCGTCTGAGGTTTGTCCGACACAATCGCAATTTTTTCACCCAGCAGGCGATTGAGGAGCGTAGACTTACCCACATTGGATCGCCCGATAATCGCCACGGTTGCAAACTTCATGGTTTCTCCGGATGTGTCTGTTCATCAGCCGAGCCAGGAGTCAGTTGATAGACGGTCTCCCCTTTGCGCACAAAGCCGAGCCGCTCCCTGGCCAGCTGTTCAATCTTCGACGGATCATGCTGCAGGCGACCAATGTCTTTCCGCAACAATGCTGTTTCTTCACGTAATGCCGATAGCTCATCGTCAAGCTGGACCGCATGATCACGCATGGCAAGGTATCTCGGAAGTCCCATCTCGCCGAAGAATAGCGCGACCAACAGCCAGACACAGGCGCCTATGCCCGCCGCTTGGGCGACCTTCACCATGCGGCGCTCCCAGCCCAGCCAATGCCGCCCGCGATTTTGCTTGATGATCATCTCTTCATCCACCGATCATGTGTCGCAAGTTCGTATCTCGTATCTCGCGACGCGCGAAACGCGCGACGGGCGCGACTCGAGAAGATACAGTACCCAACCAGTCTCGCTTCTCGCGCAAGTCGCGCGAGTCCCGCGTGAAATCATCTTGCTACGACCGGCTCGGCACAGCGTCCCGGCCTCGATAGATTCCCGCCGAACCTAATTCCTCTTCGATCCGGAGCAGCTGATTATACTTCGCGACTCGATCTGTTCTGGACAACGATCCGGTCTTGATCAGCCCGCTGTTGGTGGCGACCGCAACATCGGCGATCGTTGTGTCCTCTGTTTCACCCGACCGATGCGAGATAATCGCCGTATACCCGGCCCGTTTGGCCATCTCGATCGCATCCAACGTTTCCGTCAAAGTTCCGATCTGGTTGAGCTTGATAAGAATTGAATTGCCGATCCCTTCCTTGATCCCTCTTGAGAAGATGTCGACGTTCGTCACAAAGATGTCATCCCCGACAAGCTGCACCCGCTTGCCCAACTTCTCCGTGAGCATCTTCCAGCCCTTCCAATCCAACTCGCTGAGACCGTCCTCGATCGAGAGAATCGGATAGCGGTCCAGCAACTTGCCGTAATAGCCGACCATCTCTTCAGAAGACCGTTCCGGATTTTTCTCCGCCTCGAGCACGTAGCGGCCCTTCTCGTAGAGTTCACTCGCTGCGCAGTCCAACGCCATCGCAATATCTTTTCCCGTCTTGTATCCCGCCTGTTGAATAGCCTGCGCAATGAGACTGAGCGCTTCCTCGTTGGATTGCAGATCCGGCGCAAACCCGCCCTCATCACCCACCGCCGTATTGAGTCCCTTCTTCTTCAAGATGGCCTTCAGTGCATGGAACACCTCCGTCGCCATCCGCAGCGCCTCGCTGAATGTCGGCGCCCCGACCGGCATGATCATGAACTCTTGAAGATCAAGGCGATTGTCGGCATGGGCGCCGCCGTTGATGATGTTCATCAGCGGCACCGGCAGTACACGGGCATTCGTTCCACCAAGATAGCGGTACAGCGGCTGCCCCGTTTCACTCGCCGCCGCCCGGGCCACCGCCAACGATACGCCAAGAATGGCATTGGCTCCGAGCTTGCCTTTTGTCTTGGTGCCGTCCAATGCGATCATTGCCTGGTCGATACCGGCTTGATCAAACGCTTCTTTGCCGAGCAACTCAGGCGCAATCACTTTTCTGATATTGGCCACGGCCTTGGAGACTCCCTTGCCCATCCAGCGTTTCTTGTCGCCGTCACGCAGCTCAATGGCTTCCTTTTCGCCGGTCGAAGCCCCGGACGGCACCGCCGCTCTCCCCATCGCCCCGCTTTCCAGCGTCACTTCCGCCTCAACCGTCGGGTTCCCCCGCGAATCCACAATCTGCCTGCCTTTGATCTCGCGAATCGCGCTCATAGTCGCTTTGCTCCAGTTAAAAAGTCATCAATTCTGAAAGTCGCAAGTCGTCAAGTTCACCGGATAGCTTGAACAACCCCTCAAGATCTCCAGTGAGCGCTTCCATATGTGCCTCTCCAAGATTTTCTGCCAGCCAACGCACTCGATCAACAATTCGCCTGGCAACAGGCTTGTCCAGCTTCGCAAGGTCTTTCGAGGCCGCATCCAGAAGACGAACGCGATACATACGGTCAATTGAGCTCCAGCCGCTTGACGATTGCGGTCAATGACTCTCCCCGTTCGCCTGCGACCACAGCCTTTCGTTGCCGCGCCAAGCGGTCCTTGATTGCCCGCCTCAACACCAACCCTTGGTCAGGGTCACCCAAGAGTTGCAGCAACTTTTTCTCGACCGTCGATTCAATCATTTCTTTCAACTCGCTCTTTGTCATCTTAGCCACAGTCACCGCCATGTCAGTTCTCCTTGCGCAAGCACGGGAGTCTACCTGGTCGTTCCCTCTTGCTCATCCTGCTAATTTCCTCTTGAGCAACTCGTTGACCTTCCCAGGGTTTGCCTTTCCTCCGCTGGCTTTCATCACCTGCCCGACCAGAAAGCCCAGGACTTGCGGCTTGCCTTCCTTGAACTGTGCGACCTGCGCCGGACTCTTGGTTAAGACCTCGGTGATGATCGCTTCCAGCGCCCCTTCATCCGAGACCTGCGTGAGACCCTTTTCTTGGACGATCTGTACCGGTGTCTTCCCGCTGCTATAAACTTGGGGGAAGATCTCGCGCGCAACTTTGAGGCTGATCGCGCCTTGGTCAACCATCTTCAACAACTCAACCAGCCGCTCCGGGGGCACAGGCGATGCACTGACAACCGTCCCTGAGTTATTCAGCTCCCTCGTCAGCTCCCCCATCACCCAATTGCTGACCGTCTTGGGCTGATTGAACAGCTTCACGCAGGACTCAAAGTACTCTGCGAGACTCTTGGACGATGTCAGAACACCGGCATCGTACTCCGGCAGACCATAGTCGCCGATAAACCGCCGGGCCCGCGCAGCCGGCAATTCCGGTAACGACGACGTGAATCCCTCAACCCATTCCTTGTCGAGTTTCAATGGCACCAGATCCGGATCGGGAAAATACCGGTAGTCATGCGCTTCTTCCTTAGAGCGCATGACCGCCGTTTCGCCGCGATCGATGTTCCACGAGCGCGTTTCCTGCCTGATCTTCCCGCCTTCGCTCAGCACCTTTGTCTGCCGCTTGATTTCATACTCCATCGCGTCCTTCACAACCTTGAAGGAATTGATGTTCTTTAACTCGACCTTGGTGCCGAATTCCTTTTGGCCCACAGGGCGGAGCGACAGGTTCGGCTCACATCGGAAACTGCCCTCTTCCATGTTCCCGTCGCACACTTCGAGATACATCAGGATATCGCGCAGACCTTTCAGATAGGCGATGACTTCATCCGTCGAACTCATATCCGGTTCGGTCACGATTTCCAGGAGCGGGGTGCCGGCGCGATTCAGATCCACCAGACTTCCGCTCGTGCCGGTTTCATGGATATTCTTCCCTGCATCCTCTTCAAGGTGTGCACGCCGGATACGAACTCGCTTCTTACCGTCACCGACGGCAATTTCAAACCAGCCATTCTCACAGATCGGCGATTCGTACTGCGAGATCTGGTAGCCCTTCGGCAAATCCGGGTAAAAATAGTTCTTGCGGGCAAATCGATTGTTCACGCCGATCGTACAATTCAACGCCAGCCCTGCACGCACCGCCATCTCCACAGCAGCCCGATTCATGACGGGAAGACTTCCCGGCAATCCAAGGCAGACCGGACAGGTTTGGCTGTTCGGGGACGATCCAAACGTCGTCGTGCAGCCGCAAAACATCTTGGACTGAGTCCGCAATTGCGCATGCACTTCGACGCCGACGACGACTTCGTAGGTCATGCTCCGTTCGATCCCCCGTTGCGCAGACGATCCCGCTCTTGTCTCATCGCTTCGCGCCCTGCCTCGAAGGCTTCCTGAAATGCCGACTTCTTTGCGTCAACGAACTCCTTGCCCTGACCGACGACTTCCTCGAAGACTTCGCCCGCACGCCCGGCAAGATTCTGTAGTTCGCCTTCCGCCCGACGCGCATACTTCCGCACCCGCTCACGCGACTCGGCCCCTGATTCGGGCGCCAACAACACAGCAGCTACAGCCCCCAGCGCTGCGCCGCCCACAAACGCCAACAACACCGCTGCAGTAGACCCACGATTATCCGCCATTGTGAGGTTCTCCTTCCTTGCGATAGCGCTCGCGCATGACATGTGCGGCCGCTTTGAATCCCGCCATCACACTCGCCACATTCGTCAACAAGGTACCACTCGACCCCCGTACAACATTGTGGACTTGCTGTACCGACTCTCCGACTTCACCCACCGCGTGCAGCAACACAGCCGCATGCTCCACTCCATCGCGTGCTTGGTCCGTCAGGTTATTCAAGTTTTGACTGATCGCGCGAAGTTCTCCTACCAGCGGCGGCAGGTCGGCATTCATCTTCGCCAGCAACTGTTCGGACTCGGCGACGGTTCTGCGGACTTGCATCAACACCGGCACCAGAAATCCGACCAGCACCACGAACGCCAAAGCAATCACAAGAGCGGCAATTTCAATCATCGTCATAATTCCTCCGTTAGGCGTGAGGCGTCAGGGGTAACTAGACTATCCCGCTTCTTGCTCCTGATTCGTCTTACCCCTCACCACTTACTACTCACACCTTACCGTACCACCGGCTTCTTGACATGCCACTCAGTCGCTTGCTCATACGCGTGTGCGGCGCGAAGAATCGTCTCTTCTTCAAAGGCACGGCCGATCAGCTGCATTCCAATCGGCAGGCCACCCCGGCTCAATCCACAGGGCAGCGCAATGGCCGGCAGCCCGGCAAGATTGACCGAGATCGTGAAAATATCGGACAAATACATCTGCAGCGGATCTTCGCTCTTTTCCCCAAGCTTGAAGGCAGGAGTCGGCGTCGCCGGCGTCACAATGACATCGACCTCCTTGAACGCCTCGTCGAAATCCTGGCAGACCAGCGTGCGCACGGCCTGCGCCTTCCCATAGTAGGCATCGTAGTAGCCGGCGCTGAGTACATAGGTCCCCAACATAATCCGGCGCTTTACTTCCGGCCCAAACCCCTCTTGTCTCGTCTTCATGTACAAATCCAACAGATCCTTCGTTTCTTTCGCGCGCAGCCCAAACTTCACCCCGTCGAAACGGGCAAGATTCGAGCTGGCTTCGGCTGTTGCGAGCACGTAATACACCGCCACCGCGGCGTCTGTCCTCGGCAACTGGATCTCCTTGATCTCGGCTCCAAGCTGTTTCAACTCCTCGATCGCGGCGGTGACCGCGTGGGCGACATCCGGATCGAGCCCTTCGGCGAAAAACTCTCTCGGCACGCCCACTCGCACCTTCTTGAGATCCTTCTTTGCCAGTGCTTTCATATAATCGGGAACAGGACGATCCGCCGACGTGGAATCCATCGGATCGTGGCCGGCAATGACGTTGAGCAAGAATGCCGCATCACGGACATCCTTCGTGATCGGGCCGACTTGATCGAGCGAGGACGCAAACGCAACGAGACCATACCGCGACACCCGCCCATACGTCGGCTTCAACCCGACCACGCCGCAGAACGCCGCCGGTTGACGGATCGAGCCGCCCGTATCGGACCCGAGCGCCGCGACACACTCGTCCGCCGCCACTGCCGCTGCAGACCCTCCGCTCGACCCGCCCGGTACTCGATGAAGGTCCCATGGATTGCGACTGGGTCCAAAGGCGGAATTCTCAGTGGAAGACCCCATGGCAAACTCATCCAGATTCGTCTTGCCCAACAAAATGTAGTCCTGCTCACGCAGTTTGGCGACGACTGTCGCATCGTACGGCGGCACGAAGTGTTGCAGCATGCGCGAGCTGCACGTCGTCGCCACGCCTTCCGTACAGAGGTTGTCCTTGATCGCAAGCGGCATTCCCGTCAACGGCTTCGTTTTGCGCCATCCTTTGAGATGCCGATCCAAGGCCTCTGCCTGAGCCGATGCGGCGTCCGTTACCTGCGTCACAAACGCTTTAACTTTCGGCTCCACTTGGCCGATACGCAGAGCATACGCGCGCACGATCTCCGCCGCGCTCACCTCGCCGGCGGAAAACTTCTTCTGGAGCTCGCACAATGACAGTTTATGGATCGACATAGCCGTTCAGCGAACAGGCTGATATGCGCGCAAGACGACAAGCTGACAAGATGGACTTCGCTTAGACACCCTGTCAGCCTGGGAGCGTACGCACATATCAGCCTACCTTGACGATGCGATTCTTCTCATTCACCCGCACGATCTTTGGCGCGTGCTTTTTGATTTCTTCATCGCTGTAGTACTCGTAGCAAAAGATGATAATTTGATCGCCGACGGCGGCTTTTCTAGCCGTGGGTCCGTTCAAAATGATATCTCCGTTGCCTCGCTTGCCGTTGATCGCATAGGTCATGAACCGCTCGCCGTTGTTCAAGTTGGAGCAGACGATGGCTTCATAGGGAAGAATGCCGGCCGCCTCCATCAAATCCTGATCGATGGTCAGACTGCCCTCATATTCCAGATGCGCACCGGTCACCGTAGCACGATGGATTTTCGAACGTAGCATTTGTCGAAACATTTCCCACCTTTGTGAAAAGTAAAAGGTCAAACGTGAACGGCTTCAGACCCTGCAGGAGCAAATAAACCTTTCACGTTTCACGTCTAACGTTCTTCCAATATTTTCGGCACACAGAACCCGTCCCCTTCGCGTTCCGGGGCATTGGACAAAGCTTTCTCCGTCGGTAACGACGGCCGGACAACGTCGTCTCGAAATACATTGACCTGTCCCATGACTGTCGCGGTCGGCTCGACTCCTGACGTGTCGTACCGGCTCAGCTGCTCAACATGGGCTAGAATTTCGCTCAGCTGTTTGGCGAATGCAGCCTTTTCACTCTCGGTCACATGCAGCCGAGCCAGCGTCGCGACCTTCTCGACATCCTGCTTGCTAATCTGCATACGTCTGTTCCTTTGGTTTGTCTGGTTTATCTGGTTCAACTAAACAAACCAGACAAACAGTCTTTTGCTATTCTACCGTTACGCTTTTGGCAAGGTTCCTCGGCTGATCCACATCCGCCCCGCGCAAGACTGCGATATGATATGCCAACAGCTGCAACGGGATGGTAAACAGAATCGGCGACATCATCGGATGGGTATCGGGAACAGTAAATACGGCGTCGGCAACCTTCCCCAAATCCCGCTCTCCCTCCGCCACAAAGGCGATCACCGGCGCACGCCGCGCCTTCACTTCCATGAGATTGCTTACCGTCTTTTCATACAACCGGTCGCGCGGCGCCAACATGACGATCGGCATATCCTTGTCGACCAACGCAATCGGCCCGTGCTTCATCTCACCGGCCGGATAGCCCTCGGCATGAATGTAGGACGTTTCCTTCAGCTTGAGCGAGCCTTCCAGCGCAATCGGATAATTGATCCCGCGGCCGAGAAATAGAAAGTTCCGCTTTTTGTAATAACGCTTGGCGATAGCCATGATTTCCGCTTCACGACCAAGCACCCGCTCAACAAGTGCCGGAAGCTGGACAAGCCGATCCAGCCACGCCTTCCCATCGTCGACGGTCATGGCGTTACGGGTACGCGCACAATGCAAAGCCAATAAGTAGAGTGCGGTGAGCTGCGCAGTAAACGCCTTGGTCGACGCCACTCCTATTTCCGGCCCACAGTGGGTGTACAGGACCCCGTCCGACTCGCGAGCGAGGGTGCTGCCGACCACATTGACGATCGACACGATGCGGGCACCCTTCTGTTTTGCTTCCCGAACAGCCGCCAACGTATCGGCTGTTTCCCCGGATTGGGAAATGGCTATGAATAAATCATTCTTCTCGACCAGCGGATTGCGGTAGCGAAACTCACTCGCGATATCGACCTGGACGGGAATCCGCGCTAATTCTTCCAAAAGATATTTCCCGACTAAACCGGCATGCCAGGACGTTCCACAGGCGGCAATCCAGATTCTTTCGACCGTAGCGAACTCGCTGGAGGTCAAGCCGATGTCGGGCAAGTCGGCTTCCCCGGTCTCATACGAATACCGGCCGCGCATGGTGTCCAGAATGGTTTGCGGCTGTTCGTGAATCTCCTTCAGCATGAAATGCGGAAACCCGCTTTTTTCGATTGCCGACGCATCCCATGTAATCTTCGTGGACTTCCGTTTGACCGGCCTGCCCTCGATGTCGGTCAGGTGAATCTCGGAAGCCGACACGACTGCCAGATCGCCTTCTTCGAGGTAGATCACGTCGCGGGTATGGGCCAGCATAGCCATGACATCGGAAGCGACAAATCCTCCCTGCTGGTTTCTTCCCACCACGAGCGGGCAACCGGATCGTGCCGCCACCAGGGTCCCCGGTTCGTGTTCCGAGATCACTGCAATGGCGTAACTGCCGCGAATATCCTTCGTTGCAGCACGGACCGCATCGGCAAGTTTTCCATGGGTTTTGAGATACCGTCCGATCAAGTGGGCGACCACCTCCGTATCGGTTTCTGACTCGAACTTGTACCCCGCCTTTTCCAGCTCTAATTTGAGCGGCTGATAGTTCTCGATGATGCCGTTATGCACGAGCACACAGCCATCGGAACGGTGCGGGTGCGCATTTTGTTCCGACGGTTTTCCATGGGTGGCCCACCTGGTGTGACCGATTCCCACAGTCCCCTTCATCTCATTGTCCGCGAGGAACTTTTGTAGATTGACCAGCTTGCCCACGCTCCGTCGAACGGTGATCTTCTCCCCTTGCAGCACCGCAACCCCGGAGGAGTCATAGCCGCGATATTCGAGCTTCGCCAATCCACCGATCAGGATAGGAACCGCCTCCTGGTTACCGACGTAACCGACAATGCCACACATAGACGTTCCTACCTCCCCTTTCTCTTGGACGGCGCAGCGGATTTGGCTGACTTTTGCTCCCCGGCCGGCGGTGATCCACCGGCGGAGCTCCGCGCCAGGATGATACGCCGTTTGGCCGCCCAATCCCCAATGTTCTTCTGTGGTTCACGCGCGATCGCCAGCGAGTCAGCCGGCACATCAACCGTCACAGTTGTACCGGCGGCAACCACTGCCCCGTCACCCACCGTCACCGGCGCGACCAATTGCGTATCACTGCCGAGAAAAACGTTATCCCCGATCGTCGTTTGATGCTTGTGGACTCCGTCATAATTGCACGTGATCGTCCCGGCGCCGATGTTGACCCCTTTGCCGATCTTCGCATCGCCGAGATAACTGAGGTGGTTGGCCTTCGATCCTTCCCCCAGATCCGTCTTCTTCATTTCAACAAAATTCCCCACTTTGGCTGTGCGCCTCACAAGAACACCGGGCCGCAAATGGACGAAGGGACCTACCATCGCATCGTCTTCGATTCGTGACTCGCGAAGCACGCAGTGATCCAAGATCTCCACACGATCGCCCACTTGGCAATCCGTCAGCCGTGAATGGGAACGAAGGATACAGTCTTCGCCGATTTCGGTCCTGCCCTCAAGCGTCACATTCGGATGGAGCACCGTATCTTTCCCGAGCGTCACGGCAGCATCAATCCAGACGGAGCCGGGATCCAGCATCGTCACACCCGCGTCAAGCCAGCGTTCACGGACCTGTTGCCGGACAACCTGTTCCGCCTCGGCCAGCTGTTGCCTGGTGTTCACACCCAACCCCTCTTCCGGATCCCGAAGCGTCACGGCGACGACCCGCTGCCCTTGCGCTACCGCCATCCGTACGATGTCGGTGAGATAAAACTCCCCCTGCGCATTATGCGGTTCCAGCTTGTCGAGCGCGCCGAACAGAAATTCGCCCGACACTACGTACGTCCCCACGTTGATTTCCTTCACAGCCCGTTCGGCGGGAGTGGTATCCCGGTCCTCCACGATCTTGAGAACTTCGGACGACGCCACCCCACCCTGATGACTTCCGCTGGGCTGCCGCCGAATCACGCGTCCATACCCGCCCGGGCTCTCCAACATTGCTGTGAGGATGGTCACGGTCGCCCCCTCCGAGTGATGGACGCGCAGAAGTTCACGCACCGTGCGTTCCTTCAGCAGCGGGGTATCGCCGTTTAGGATCAGATAGTTTGTCGGACGCGGCTCTTTTCCTCCGAAGAACACCGGGCGACTTTGCAGCACGGCATGGCCGGTCCCACGTTGCTCCGCCTGCTCAACAATGGTCACCGAGTCAGCTCCCGTCTTGTCCGCGATCCCCGCCTGAATCGCCCTCCGAACATCATCGGCCTGGTGCCCGACGACCACCGCAATCCGATGCCCGGCCATCTGCAGTGCCAGATCGACGGCATAGAGAACCATGGGATGGCCGGCGACTCGATGCAACACCTTGGCGCGCTTGGACCGCATCCGTGTACCCTGCCCTGCGGCCATCACAACCACACTAAGCCCGCGAAGCTGTGGTTCGCCCCTGCGGCGATCCGGCAACGATTTCATCGAACACCCTTGATCATCAAATCCTGCATCATCCGATAGGCACTCCTGCATCCGGCTGCTTGACTTGCTTCCACTTGGCATCGGCATTAAGCCCCGCCGTCAACGGAGTTGACGGCGAATACAGTCCGCCCGACACAATCAGCTTCATCGCCTCTTCCACGCTGATATCCACCGACGTCACTTCCCGCTCAGGGACTAAAAGAAAATATCCGGACGTCGGATTAGGCGACGTCGGCACATACACATGGACCAGTGGGTCCTGACTCAGTGTCGTCGTCTCTCCCTTCGTCACTCCCGTCACGAACGCAAAACAGTAGTGACCATTCTTGGGAAACTGGATCAACACCACACGGCGGTATGAGCCATGATCGGAAAATGAAAGGATATCCATCATGGACTTCAAGGTCGAGTAGATCCCTCGAACCAACGGGAGCCGCGCCAGCCAGCCCTCCCAAATCGTCACCACCGCCCTGCCCATAAAGTTAGCCGTGAGTAATCCGGCTAAAAAGATCAACAGAATGAGCATCACGATACCCAGTCCAGGCACATAATGACTGGGGGCCAGCCGAGCGACAATATCGCCCAAGATGCCATCCACCGTGACAAACAGGGTCTTCAGAATCAGGATCGTTCCCCAGATCGGGGTGACCACAAGGAGACCGGTCAAAAAATAGCGTTTTAAAGCGGGTTTCAGCATCGTGTCCAGGTTCGCAACAAGCCCAATAGAAGGTAATACTTATAGAGGCTCATCATACAGAGTTATTTACAGATGCCGCAAGCTTTTTATTGCTATTTTCAATAGGTTAGCCCACTTCTGAAAGTGCACGACATGCGTGAAGTGCGCGACTCGCGTGACGAGCAGGTCCACTCCCTGCCAGTCGCGCTTGTCCCGCCCATCTCACCCGTCTCGCGTGAGGCGAATGTCGGAAAGATCCCGTCTTGCTATTCACCCGACGCCGGCATAGGATCGCCTCCGAAATTCTTGACCATTCAGGAGTCGCCGTTGTCGTTATCATCACGAAACCTTACAGGCATCTTCCTGACGCTGGAAGGGGGCGAGGGCAGCGGAAAAACCTCACAGGCCCTCCGCCTGTCCCAATTCCTGACTGCACAGGGGTATGATGTCCTGCATACAAGAGAACCGGGAGGGACGTTAGTCGCAGAACGGCTTCGCAATATTATACTCGACCGTTCCGATGAAGCCATCGCTCCGGAAACAGAAGCGCTGCTCATACTCGCCGCCCGCCGCCAACATGTCGATCATGTAATCAGGCCGGCGCTCTCACGTGGAAAGCTGGTCGTCTGTGACCGGTTTTCCGATTCCACGATAGCCTATCAAGGATACGCCCGTGGACTCGATCTGAAGCAATTGCGCGCGATGAACGGGTGGGCGACAGGCGGGCTCACCCCGCATCTTACATTGTTGTTCGATGTCCCCATCGGAGTCGGACTCCGACGGCGGCGCGGACAGGCCGGTGGCCAGAACCGGCTTGATTTGGAAACCCGCCGGTTTCATTCCAACGTCCGCGCCGGATTTCACGCGTTGGCGAAACGCGAACCGCGGCGAATCAAAATCATCGATGCGCAACCCTCTCTGGACTCCGTCGCAACCACCGTGGAAATGCTCGTACTGAGTTGGCTGCGCACCCTACAGTCCCCTAAGCGACGGCGGCGATAACCGATGCCCTTTCACGACATCACCGGCCATGAGCGCCCGATCGCCTCGATCAAAGCCGCGCTGAGCCACGGGCGATTGGCCCATGCCTACCTCTTTCATGGCGAGGCCCATATCGGAAAAGCGCTTACCGCCATGCGGCTGGCGCAAGCGTTGAATTGCGAGCGCCCCTACCCGGCGGATGATCAGGACAGTTGCGGCCTCTGCCGATCCTGCGTACAGATCGTCGCGCGGACCCATCCCGACTTCGTCGTGATCGAACCGGACCAGGAATTGGCTGTCCCGCAGATCAAGATTGAACAGGTGCGTGATCTTGAACAACAGTTTATCTACCGGCCGTTGATGGGAGAGCGAAAAATTTGCCTGATCGATGATGCTAATCGATTGACGATCGGCGCGGCTAACGCGCTGCTCAAGACACTGGAGGAACCGCCTGGACATGGGCTGTTCATCTTGATTTCCAGCCGCCCGCAGGCGTTGCCCATCACCATTCGTTCGCGCTGCCAGTCGCTTCGATTCTCACCGCCTGCTCACACACAAATTGAAGCCGCATTGATCTTAAAACGGGAACTCCCGCCGAGTGACACGCACTTCCTGACTCTTTTCACCGAAGGCCGTATTGGAGAGGCCCTCACCTTGGATCTTGAAGCCCTGCGCGCGCGACAGCGCGAATGCCTCGACCTGGTAGCACCGGCTACCCTGACATCCATTACCAACATCCTGACATCAGCTGAAAGTTTGGCAAAAGCCGACCGCGGCGTCGAGGTGCTCACCTGGCTCCGCCGGTGGATTCGCGATCTCGTCATCGTGCTCGTCGGCGGCGATCGAGAATATCTGCTGCATCTTGACCAGATGGAACAACTCCACCGGTACGCCCAACAGGCCGATGTCGGCTCGTTGCTGGATCTGCTCAATGAGATCGAGCGCACAGAGCAACAGGCAACGCGCCACCTGAATGTGCACATGGCGCTGGAAACCATTCTCCTCCGTTTACGCGACGCCCTCGGTCTCGCCCCAACCGGGGCGCCGGCCTAGGAGCCTGTCCGACACGGCCTTCGTGACGAGGCGAAGGAGGCGCGCCCAGCTGCAAGGCCACAGGCTCGGAAAAACCGGAAGCGTATTCGCTGCAATACGGTGAGGATTTTTTCGGGCCGAGAACGACGCAGATGGGCGTGGATCGTTCGCCGCAGTAGAACGGTCCCTGTCGGACAGGCTCCTGGATTCGCCGTCACCAACCTGGTATCTTTCCATCCGGCCATGAGCGAGCAGAATACTTTCTACATTACGACACCGATCTACTACGTCAACGACGTGCCGCACATCGGCCACGCTTACACCACGATTGCCGCCGATGTCCTCGCGCGCTATTGGCGGTTGCGCGGCCGCGACGTGTTCTTTCTCACCGGGCTCGATGAACATGGACAGAAAGTCCAACAGGCCGCAGCCAAGGCAGGCATTGATCCCCAAGCCCACTGCGACAAGCTGGCCCCACAGTTCCAGGACCTCTGGAAACGGCTGAATATTTCGAACAATGCCTTTATCAGAACGACCGACTTTCAGCACAAATCAATTGTTCAACGATACCTTCAAGAGCTATTCGATAAGCAGCTAATTTACAAGGCTGACTACACCGGGTGGTACTGTACGTTTGATGAGCGGTTCTGGACTGAAAAAGATGTGGTAGATGGCCTCTGTCCCGACTGTAAACGTCCCGTCGAACAGCTCAGCGAGCACAATTATTTTTTCAAGATGGGACAGTACCAGGACCGCCTGATCGACCACATTAAACAGCACCCCCAATTCATCCGGCCAGAATCCCGCCGCAATGAAGTCCTGGGATTCTTAACCACCCAGAAACTCAGCGACCTGTCGATCTCCAGACCGAAATCTCGACTGTCGTGGGGCATCGAACTCCCTTTCGACAAAAACTATGTCACCTACGTCTGGTTTGACGCACTCGTGAACTACGTCTCCGCCCTGAAGTACCTGCCGCAAGAAGCACCGGCCGGCAATCGATTCTGGCCCGCGAACGTCCACCTGGTCGGAAAAGACATTCTCACCACCCACGCTGTGTACTGGTCCACGATGCTGATGGCTTTGAACATGCCGTTGCCAGAAACCATCTTTGCACACGGCTGGTGGACGGTGGATGGCGAGAAAATGTCGAAGAGCCGTGGCAATGTTGTCGATCCGAATAAGATGGCCGAAACCTACGGTGTCGACGCCTTCCGCTACTTCGTTTTGCGTGAAGTGCCGTTCGGGCAAGACGGAGATTTTTCAGAACCGGGAATGGCACGGCGGATAAACAGCGACCTGGCTAATGGCATCGGCAATCTCTTGAGCCGAACCTTGACCATGATAGATCGCAACTGTAACGGCCTTATTCCTCATGTGCCCCAGGGCTATCTTGAGCTAGAGAGCCGAAAGTACCCCCGACTTCTTTTTGCAAAGAATCAGCTTCGCTTACTGGGCAATTCCCTCGAAAAATTCTTCGGGAATCTCGAATTCAACGATTTACTCCTCCAGATCACAAGCCGAGTCACTGACATTGATGTCTTCATTGACGAGCACGAGCCATGGAAACTCGTAAAAGATCCAGACAAGCGTAGTGAGCTGAACGCCGTCCTCTATACAGCAGCAGAATGTCTTCGCATTTTGAGTCTCTATATTTCCCCCTTCATGCCGAGCACTGCAAGGAGTATCGCTGAGCAGCTTGGGCTTGATACCAATTTCGATGCACCGCTTCTGGAGCAAGAATTTGAGTGGGGCAAATTGCAAGGCGGGGCGAAGATCCGAAAGGGCAATGCCCTCTTCCCTCGTATCGAAGTACCGAAACCACAAGGAGCAAAAATCGTGAGTGAATCACCAGCGCCTTCTCCGCCGATACCGGCTGCGTCAACAACTACCGCCATCCCTTCAACGGCACTGGCAGCCCCTACACCGGCAGCACCGGCCCAAATCACCATCGACGACTTCATGAAGATTCAGCTCAAGACGGCGAAAGTCATCAGCGCCGAGCGCGTGCCGAAATCGGAAAAGCTGCTCAAATTGCAGGTCTCCCTCGGCACGGAACAACGGCAAATCGTGGCCGGCATCGGAAAGAAATATGAACCGGAATCACTCGTGGGCAAAACCATCGTCATCGTGGCCAATTTGAAACCAGCGAAGCTCATGGGCATCGAATCGCAAGGCATGGTCCTCGCGGCAGGAGATAGCGAGGTGCGAGGCCTCGCCACAATCCTGGAAGAAGTCGATCCCGGCACTAAAGTAAAATGACACCGGCCGCCCTCTTTCCGTTCGGCATGGCTCTCTCTGTCTTCTTATCCTCCTGCTGGGCAACTCCGGCCCAAAGCCAGACCTTTCCCGAATTCCCGCTCAATGGACCACAGTTGACGACGGTGCTCGTGAGGGTCGTTGCACATGGGGCGATGGTACTGGGCCGTGATGTCGGCGGAGCCCGTGTCACCATCACCGATATCGGAACCGGCCGGGTTCTGGCAACCGGCCTGCAACAAGGCGATTCCGGCGATCAGAATCAAATCATGCGAACACCCCGCATGATAGGAGAACCGACCTACAGCTCTCGTCCCTCCGCCGCCTTCACCGCGACGTTGGATCTACAACAACCGACATTAGTAGAAGTCTCTGCAGAGGGCCCCCTCGCCTATCCCGCTGCACTCCAGAAAGCCACCAAGACGCTGCTGCTGATACCGGGCCAGAACCTCACACAGGACGGCATCGTGTTGCACCTCCATGGCTATCTGGTCGAGATCGATCAGCCTAAGCCTCAAGAAGCTCTGATCGCCAAAGATGACGTCACGCTGCGCGCCTCAGTCCGAACCCTGTCCGGCTCAGTGGTCCGTCCTCATGGAGATTGGGACTCTCGCAAGATCCGCATTTACGGAGAGATCCTGATCGGAGACCGGATCGTCGAACGGTTGCAACTGTTTTACGATGAAGCGAGCCGCACGTTCCAAGCTCCGTTCTTCGTACCGCTGCCCACAGACGCGCCGGACGGCATCACGTTGCGCGTCGTTGCCGCAGACCAGGCCGGAGGGAATTTCGGAGTTAGCCATGCGACATTCGCAATCCGGCATGAACGCCTGCCAAAAAAAACGCGCTGATAATACGACCACATTTATTTCACATCGTAATCATGTAGGCCTTCATAGGTTGCTCCATATCAGCTTCGGAAACCGGATAACGTTCACCAGACCCTTGAACGACTCGATCGGACGGAGCGAAGCCAGAACCAAAATTCCTTTCAAGTGATCGGTGCGCTCAAATTGAAACTTGGCATGGCTGTACCCGATCACAGTTCAGAAGCCGATGCCCACAACGCCCGGGGCAGCCCCCTACTATTTGGGCATGACAAAGAATCATGCAATTCTGGTATTCTAGACCCGGCAGGACGCCCCCCCCAACGTACATAACCTGACTTGAGGCAGGTTGCGTGGCGGCATCGACATGTCGCCGATTATCGGAAGGAAAACCAGATGCTTCCTAAATCAGCACACACTTCTCTCATAGGCTGGTCCTTGTTGCTATCCTTGGCGGGCTGTTCCATAAGCGACGGCATCATTCGTCCACCGAAGCCAGCGCAATTGCCGGCAAAACAGAATCTGATAGCTCCAGCAGAGGATTCCGCCATCAGCGTTCCCATTCATGTAGACCTTTCAGCATTTCTCGATGCGGCCAACGATGAGAACCTGATCCCGAAGAAATTTGACCATTGGGGGAGCTACCTCAAAACCCCCAAAGGCGCCGCTTACAAATACTATGCGGAGCGGGATGATTTTGCGATGGATCGCTCAAGCTCTCAGCAATCTATCAGCACAGATCAAGGCACTACACTCCGCGATTGGTGGAAAGGTGTTGACCCCCCCGGTTCTTACGTATCCATCAGCACTGCCCTTCGCTATAAGATTGGAACTGATCCCCACATCACTCAATGCGGCGATGGCAATGAATGGCCAAGAAAAGCCATACTGAATGGAAATATCGCAATCGGGTTGACGCCGAATTACGGCTTGTCGGCAACTGTAAGCAGCGTGGCTGTGAACACAACTGACCCCTGCAAATTACACGTCGCCGATAGCGACATTTCCCAGGAAGTCAACAATAGGCTGACGAACGGTGTACGTGGAGGGCTGAACAATGCGGTCGCGCGCATCAACGCGATGACCGTTAAATCCCACGTGGAAGATGTGTGGAACACGCTGCTCAAACCAATACAATTAGAACCGGACGCTTGGCTTCTCCTCAATATCGAAAAAATACGACATGCCGGATTTTCAGGGGTCGGCCCGGTTGTCGATGACACCATTCAGATCATGGCAAAACCTGTTATCGTGTTCGGCACCGAACCTCCTTCTGCGCCCGCAGCGCTTCCCCAACTTGACACTCAACCGGCTTCCACTGAATTCCACGTCGTCGCTGATGCTCCTATAGATTACAGCACACTCTCCAAGGCGCTTGCGAGCCGGCTAAAAGGAGCGCGCTTCTCTTACAAAGATGATCATATTCGAATTACAAATGCATCGATCTATGGGAATGGCGGGAACCAATTGGTGATCCGGATTGATTTTTCAGGGGATGTACAAGGTCATGTGTACTTTGTCGGGACGCCGGAGATGAACGTACTCACGCAAACCGTACACATCGGTGGTGTCCACTACGACTCCGCCACAGAAAAGCTGTTGCTGAAGAAAGCCGATTGGATCTATGGTTCTGCATTCCGAGATTTTATTTCGAATGAAGCTGTTCTCGGAGTGGGGCCGGCGATAGACCGGCTGCGCGGCCTTTTTACGGCCGCACTCAATCGCTCCATAAATCCGACTATCTCGATGC
>Ga0315912_10002622_pt1 | contig 18828 bp, 14 predicted proteins | sample VfabasoilMG_FD_204469 | JGI IMG/M metagenome (GOLD analysis project Ga0315912, IMG submission 204469) | Garden soil microbial communities collected in Santa Monica, California, United States - V. faba soil | ecosystem: Environmental > Terrestrial > Soil > Garden | place: USA: California...
CGCCGACCGCGAGCGTATACAGGCCCGCGCCGATCAAACCGCCGCCGATGCCGCCGAGGTCGACGAAGCGCACGCGCGCGACACTCGGCGCCACGCTGGGCGCGAAGATCAGGCCACTGACGAGGCCGACGTTGTAGCCGACCATGCCTAGCGTGAAGGCTTGCTCGGTGCGCCGACTCTCGTCCGTGCTGAGGGCCGCGGCGCCAAAGCTCGTGACGAGACCACCCCACAAACTGGTCGAGAGCGTGAAGGAAACGCGACCGGGCGTTGGCTGACGGAATGCACCGACCACGCCGCCAGCAATGGCGCCCAGGGTCGCGCCGCCCCACAGCGCCGAGGCCACTCGCTTGCTATCCCAGGCCGAACCGTCGTCGCGGCGTGCGGCACCCGCGTGCTGGATACCGACCAACCAGATCCCCTCTCCCAAGCCCAAGTAGGCGCCGCTGGCGATCGATTGCGGTACGCCCCGCCGAAACGGACGATAGTTGTCGGCCAATGAAACGCCGCCAACTGCCGCCGTCGTGAGCACCGCGAACGGCAGCACCGCGCCACCCAGATTCTTCGGCTGAGTCAGCAGCGCGACCCAGGTGCTGGTGCCGAGCCCGTAGATGAACGCGGTCGAATAGAGCAGCGTCAGTTCACCGCTGCTGCGTAGATGGGCCGCGTCCGTCTGAGCGCGCTGTTTCGCGCGACAGATCTCGGCGAGCTCGCCGGCGCGGCGTGCATCTTCGCTGGTTGGCGCGGAGGCACTGAGTCGCTCGAACTCGGGTGCAGCCTCCACCTCATGACCCGTCACGAGCAGGCGACGAGCCTTCGCGTAGCGCTCATCCCACTCGACCCGGCTGCCCTGTGCCAGCGCATGGCCCGCACAGCTCAGCGCCACGAGCAACGCGCCGAACGCCGAGACAAGCTGCTTTTTCTGCGAGATCCCGTAAGCCATCGTCACCTCTCAAAACGTCGCGCGAACCTCCAGGGCGGCGCTGACTTCGTGCGCAGACGCTCGGGCAAAACCGAGCCGACCCGTGCGAACGAGATCCTCCCAGTGAAAGCCCAGAGACCAGCCGGGGAGAACGCGATAACCGAGCGACCAGCGCACTCGGCGCCAGGCATCGCTGATCGGCTGGCGCGCGTGCTCGTCCACGCACGTGAAACTTCTACCCAGCAGGGCGAGCGCGGACTCGAGCCGCAAGATGCGCAAGCCGAGCGACATTTCCAGCTGCGCGCCCGCACCAAAGTAGTAGTCGAAGTGCCGCAACACCGAGTGCAAGGCTTCGCGGTCGGGGCCGTACGCTTCGCTCGCGAGCGGGTGCACGCCGCCATAAGTTCCGGCCACGGACAGGCGTGAGTCGAGCGCTACACCGCCGCCCAGTTCGACCTGAGCTTCGAACAGCGCGCCGAGCGGTGCGACGAATGCGGTGCGATCCAGCCCCGTCGCCGGAACCGCCGCAAAGTCATGAGCCAAATAGCGGTAGCCCATCTGAAATCCGAACAGCCACGCGCTGCCGCGGCGGCTCTCGGCCACGCCGCGCATGTCTCGCTGGTAGTAGCCAAACGGCACGAAATCCGCCCCGAACGCGAAGTCTCGCAGTCCTCGTGCGCCGAACGCGACGCTCAAAGACATGCCCGAGACGTTGGCATCCGTGAAGAACAGAGAGTGTCGGCCCACACCGTCGTAGCCCGGCAAACGCGCCAAGCGTTCCGACACTTCGATGCGATAATCGGTGTGCTCGCTGAGCGACTGCGCCGGCCGTCGGAACTCACTGCGCGTGAAAGTGACCGCTGCTGCCGCGGTGAACAGGTGCCAGTCATTGTGAGGATTGGCGGAGCGACGCAGCGTCGAACCGTCCAGCGCGTCATTGACGGTCTTGAGCGGACCGAACACCGTTCCGAGCGTGCGATTGAGGGCGGTGGCACGCTGTCGATCGAAGAAGGCCGAGAACTGCGTGAGCGGCTCACCGATGCCGATGCCCGTAAAAGGCGTCACGATCAGGTCGTTCACGCTCACGACCTCGCCGATTTCCCCGAAATATTCCCAGAGCAGCGCACCCGCGAAGGCAAAGCCGGATGACTCAGCGATACTCAGGTGATTGCTGCGCGCCGACCCGTAGTAGACGTTGCCGCCCAGCCCGTGGCCGCGAAAATTGGTGCCCCAGGCGTTGTCGTCGTGCGCAATCGCCGAGCCCGACAGCTTCTTCTGGAAGACTTGCCAGCGGTAATCGAGGCTCTGTCCCTGACGAACATCGATCGCGTACCAAGCCATTCCCACCGTCGTCAGCGCGCCGAGCTCGAACAGCGCGCGTAGATAGTTTTTCTGCGTCGGTGTCGTGTACTCGAACGTGTCGGGGACGGTGTCTTTCGGCTCGGCCTGTGCGTGCACGCAGCAAGCAAACAGTGCGATGCTCCAGGAGAACCGATAGCGCCATCTGCGCGACACGAAAGCACGCAGTGCAAGAGATACGCCGTGCGAATCTTCATGCCGGCACTGAACGCACTCAGCAGGCGAAGCGTATGGACTTTGGTACCGACGCACCTACCGGGCGCGCGCCAGCACTCGCTCGGGAGCCACCGACCCAAAGGCCCGAGCTCTTGCCCCCGCAACGTTTGCGCGCATTGAACGCTGGACCCGCACGGCTTGCGCCGATGCTCGCCGCAGCCTGAATCAGCCGCGGATTGGGCGCTGGCCCGCCTTTTGCGTTCGGCAAGCGACCCGATGAATGCAAACGTCGATCGCAGTCTCCCGACCCACCGCACCCAACTCCTCGTCGTGGGTGGCGGCCCGGTTGGCTTGTTCGCCGCTCTCAGCGCCGCACGCAGGGGCCTCCAAGTCACGGTCTTGGAACAGAACTTTCGCAGCATGGCGAGAGGCCATGCGACGCTCTTGCATGGTTCTTCGTTGCGCCTGCTGACCGACCTCGACCTGGGCGAAGGCTTGCTTGCGGCCGGAAACATCATCAACCGGGTCGAGCTGTACATCGATGGTGCGCACGAAAAGAGCCTGCACCTCCCGCGCCCGGCATTGACCATTCCGCAAAGCGAACTCGAAGAGCTGCTCTTGAAGGAGCTGCGCAAGGAAGAAGTCGAATTTCGTTCGCCGTGTGAAGCGACCACGCTGACTCGCAGCGACGACATCGTGCAAGTACGAGTGGTCCGTCGCGAGTTCAAGACACTCGGCGCGCAGGCTTATGACGGCGAGTGGGAGCCGGTCGAGTCTTCCTTGATCGAAGCCGATTTCGTGATTGGCGCCGACGGCTACGAGTCCCGGGTGCGAGCCAGCCTGGGCATCGATTCCGTGGACGTGGGCGCGACCGAAACGTTCGCCATGTTCGAAGGACCACGCCCCGCCCTCGATTCGATGATGCACCTCGGCTTTCAGCACGGCTTGGGCAGCCTGACGCTGCCGCTGCCCGGCCGACGCGGGCGCTGGGGCTTTCAGCTGGGCTCCGACTTCAGCGCGCTTCCGGATCTCGAGTATCTGCGCTCACTGCTCGCGACGCGCGCACCTTGGAACGAGCAGCCGCCGGCCGAGCTGAATTGGAGCACCACCACGCACTTCGAGCGCCGACTGGCGCGTCACTTTGGGAGCGGTCGCTCTTGGTTGGCCGGTGACGCCGCCCACGTCACGAGCCCATTTGGCGGGCAGAGCATGAACATCGGCCTGAGCGAGGCCAATGATTTGGTCGACCAAATGGCCAGCTGCATCTTCGAGCGCCGTTCGCCAGCGATCCTCGAACAGCACGCAGCAGAGCGCGAACGACAATGGCAGAAGCTGCTCGGGTTCAACGTGCAATTCGACGCCGTCAGCAGCGCGCCCAGCTGGTTGCGTGAGCATGCTCGCCGCATCGTGCCAGCGCTGCCGGCTTCCGGGACCGACCTCCAACAGCTATTGCAGCAGCTTGGACTCACTATCCACTGATGCCGACTTACGAGACGGCAGCAGCTCTTTGAGCAACTCGAGCAGCTCGTCAATCTTGACGGGCTTGGTCAAATACTTGCGAAATCCGGCTTCGGAGGCGCGCTTGCGATCGCCGAGCATGGCTGCCGCGGTCAGCGCAATGATGGGAATTCCTGCCGTTTCCGGCCAGGCTTGCAGCTGCCGGGTGGCCTCGAAGCCGCTCATGCCCGGCAGGTTGATATCCATGATCACCAGATCCGGCCGCTGCTCGCGAACCACCTCGATCCCGACCTCTGCCGTCGGAATCGCGATCAGGTTGATGCGCTCGAAATCCTCCAGCAAATCACGCATGAACGCGATGTTGGAGGGGTTGTCCTCGATGTACACGACCTTGTAGCTCGGCTCGGTCAGCGTGGCCAAAGTCTCGCTCGCCAACCTTGGAGCCGAAGGCGGCAGCGCGACGCGCTTGCTTTCGTGCACCGGCAGCTCGAGCCAAAATTCCGAGCCCTTGTCCGGAGTGCTGACGAACCCGACGTTGCCCGACATCAGCTCCGCGAGGCGTTTGGTGATGGCGAGCCCGATGCCCGTGCCCTCGATCGGCCCCGCCTCTTGGCCGGCGCGCTGAAAAGGCTGAAAGATCTTGTCCTGTCGATCGAGCGGAATACCGATCCCGTCGTCGACCACGCTGATTCGAAGCGCCGACTCACTGGCGCTCGACACGACGAAGCGCACGAGGCCACCCGAACGGTTGTACTTGATCGAGTTCGAACCGAAGTTGATCAAGATCTGCGAGAAGCGCGTGCGATCGGCAATCACCTGCAGCTCACCCGACGGAGGCTCGAGCCGCAGCTCGACGCCGAGGCGCGCCGCCATCGGCGCGAGCGTGGATTGCACCTCCGATAGCACTTCCGCGACGCCGACCGGCTCTGCGGATACGGTGACGCGCCCCGCTTCGACGCGAGACAAGTCCAAAATGTCGTCGATCAAATGCAGCAAGTGCTCGCCGCCTTTGAGCACGTAATCCAACTTTTCGAGCTGTCTCTCGTTGAGCGGCGACTTGCGATCTCGCTGCAAAAGCTGCGCAAAACCCAAGATCGCGTTGAGTGGCGTGCGCAGCTCGTGGCTCATCGAAGACAAGAACTCACTCTTGGCCGCGTTTGCGTCTTCGGCTAGGGCGCGAGCTTGGATCAGCTCGGTTTCACGCTGAGCGTCCGCCGAAGTGTCCCACATCGTGCTGACCACGCCGCCTTCCAGCGTTCGGCGATCGGCGACGCGAAAGTTCTGTCCGGCTTGGGTCTTTACGTCCAAAACGCCGAACGGGTTCTGGTGATACGCAAGCCAGGACGCGATGAATTCGCTTGGGCTTCGCTCACCGAGGTCGAACAGGCCGCGGCCCACTGAATCTTGCAGCAGCTCGACGAACGAGCGGCCCACGATCGCGCCCGAAGCGCCACGCCCGAGCAGCTCACGGCACGCGCTATTGCACAGCACCAGGCGATCCTGCGCATCGTACAGCGCGAGCACGCCTTGAATGCTCTCCACCGCGCTGAGCAGCCGATCGCTCGCCAAACGCGCGGAAGCCTCCGTGCGGCGCCGCTCGGAAATGTCGCGAATCGCCGTCGAAACCCAGGTGCCGTCCTGGGTCTCGAGCGGGCTCAAGCTGATCTCGACCGGGAATTCGCTGCCGTCCTTGCGCAGGCCATACAGCTCCAGGCCGGCGCCCATATTGCGGGTCTTGGGCCCATGCGCGTAGCCCTCGCGATGTACGCGATGAGCACCGCGCAGGCGCTTGGGGACGAGCACTTCCACCGATTGACCGACTAGCTCGGCGCGCGGATAGCCGAAGACGTTTTCCGTCTGGGCGTTGACCAAAATGATCCGACCGTGAAGGTCGACGATCACCATGGCATCCGGCGCTGCCTCCATCAGCGATCGGAATTTTCTTTCGGCACGTTGCCGCTCGCTGACATCGCGGATGGCGCTCGAGACCAGGACACCCGTGGGGGTATTCACCGGACTCAGGCTGATCTCGACGGGGAACTCGCTGCCGTCCTTGCGTCGGCCAAACAGCTCCAAACCGGAGCCCATCGGACGAATCTTGGCCGCATGAACGAAGCCCGAGCGGTGACCGACGTGGGCCGTGTGGAACCGTTCCGGAATCAAGATTTCGATCGGCCGGCCCACGAGTTCGGCGCGCGCATAGCCGAAGAGGCGCTCGGCCTGAAGATTCACCAGTTCAATCGCGCCGCCTTCGTTCATGACGACCATGGCGTCCGGCGCGGCATCGATCAGCTGGCGCGCTAGTTCGGCGCTCACTTCGGCGTTGCTGGGTGGCTGCTCACTCGACATTGGGAATACTCAACATGAAGCGAGCGCCTGGCTCGGCATCCTCGACCCAGATCCGCCCGCCGTGCGCTTCGACTGCCAGCCGGCAAAAAGCCAGGCCCAAACCGCGCCCGGAACGACTCGCGTCGTGCTCTGGCTTGTTGACCTGCACGAAGCGATCGAAAATTGCCTCGCGCAACGCGGGCGGCACGCCTTCTCCGGCGTCGGCAACGCCCAGCTCGATCGCACCCGCACGGCTGCACGCGCTCACGGTAACGGTGCTGCCGGGCGGCGCGTGCCGCAACGCATTCTCGAGCAAATTCTCCAATACGCGGCGCACGAGATCTTGGTCCGCGTCGAGAACAGAGGCTTCGATGACTTGTCGCAGAGTGACTTCGCGCGCTCGAGCTCGGCCCGCGAGGGCATCGCACACGCCTTGCATCAGCTCCGCTAGTTCGATCCTCATCCGTGCTGGAACCAGGCGGCCTTCCTCGCTCTTGCTCAGGTCCAACAAATTCAGCAAGAGCCGCATCAGCGAGCGGACCTCATCGCGGATGTGGACACCTGCATCGCGAGCTTCGGCCGAATCGGGATCGCGGCTGAGCAGCTGAGCGAGCAAATCGATGTTGCTCACCGGGTTCTTCAAATCGTGCACCACGAAGCCCATCAGCCGCTCTTTCTGCAGCTGGAGGCGCATCAGATCGTCGCGCTGCTGGCGCAACAGGTCCACGTATTCGCGATTGCTGGCGTAGGCGCGGCGCAGCTTGAGGCTCGCCCGCACGCGCAACAAGAGCTCGGTCGGGCGCACCGGCTTCGTCAAAAAGTCGTCCGCGCCCGCTTGCAACGCGGAATCGAAGGTGTCGAGATCGCGCTGCGCGGTGAGAAATACGACCGGTGTCTCCGCGCCGTTGGGCAACTCTCGAATGCGGGCGCAGGTGGCGAAGCCGTCGAGCCCGGGCATCCGCGCATCCAACAACACGCAATCCGGCGCGTGCTCCCGAAAGCACTCGATACCCTCCTCGCCGCTCTTGGCCAAGATGACTTCGTAACCTTCGTCTTCCAGGGCTGCGCGAGCAAACGCGCGGTTTTGTTCGAGATCATCGATGATCAAGATCTTGATCGGACTCGGGCTCGGACTCGAATTCGGACTCATCGGCACGCTCGCGCGCAGGATACCCCGATCGTCGGAGCTCGGCGAGGGGCGAGCCGAGTTGCACGACAAGGCGTCGCCATTGGCGCGATACCCTTCGAGCCCCGGCGCAGCTTTTTCGTGAATCGAGCCTCCGTACGCAGCCTTTGCGCGGCGTCCTCGCGCGGCGGCTAATGCTACGCGGCCTTCGGCCGCGGCACGCACCTTGCCACGCAGCAAACGTGCTCTCGAATGCTCAAGAACCGATTCTCTCCTGTTCGGCCATCCACAAGATCTACCGCATGGGTGAGGTCGACGTGCGTGCGCTCGACGCGGTCGACTTCGAGCTGCGTGCCGGTGAACTCTTGGTGCTGCTGGGTGCCTCGGGCAGCGGCAAATCCACGCTGCTCAACATTCTCGGCGGTTTGGACATGCCCACGACTGGCACGGTCCGCTTCCAAGGTGAAGAGCTGACGGGCGCCGACGAGGACACGCTCACGGACTATCGCCGGCATCACGTCGGATTCGTGTTCCAATTCTACAATCTGATCCCGAGCCTCACGGCGCGCGAAAACGTCGCGCTGGTCACGGACATTGCGGACGATCCGCTGGAGCCCGAAGAAGCGCTGTCGTTGGTGGGGTTGGGCGAGCGGCTCGACCACTTTCCTGCGCAATTGTCGGGTGGCGAACAGCAACGGGTCGCCATCGCGCGCGCGGTGGCCAAGCGGCCCTCGCTCTTGCTCTGCGACGAACCCACGGGCGCGCTGGATTTCCGCACGGGGATCTTGGTGCTCGAGGTCATCGAGCGCGTGAATCGCGAGCTCGGCACCGCCAGCGCGATCATCACCCACAACGCGCCGATCGCGGAGCTCGCCGATCGCGTCGTGACGCTCGCGGATGGTCGCGTGCAGAGCGAGCGTCACCCGCACCGGGCGTTGAGCGCTCGCGATCTGAATTGGTGAAAAGACATGTTCGTTTCCGCCCTCAATCGCAAGCTGCTGCGTGAGCTCGGCCAACTCAAAGGCCAAGTGCTCACCATCGCGCTGGTGTTGGCCAGCGGCATCACCAGCTTCATTGGGCTGCGCGGAACCTACGAGTGTCTGGAACGGGCCCGTGACGCCTACTACGATCGCTACAATTTCGCGCATGCCTTCGTGAACCTCGAGCGCGCGCCCGAGTCGCTCCGCACGCGTATCGAGACGCTCGCCGGGGTGGCGTCGGTCCAAACTCGTATTTCCGAACAAGTGACGTTGCCGATGCTCGGCATGCCTCGCCCGGCGTATGGCCGCATGCTGTCACTGCCAGCTTCCGGCTCAGGCGGCTTGAACGCAGTGGTGCTGCGCACTGGACGTCTGCCGTTGCTCGACCACGACGACGAGGTCGCGGTGCTCGAGTCCTTCGCGGAGGCGCACGGGCTCCGACCCGGCGACGAGATCCCAGCGGTATTGAACGGCAAATTGCGGCGGTTGCGCGTGGTAGGTAGCGTGCTTTCCCCCGAATTCGTGTACGCGATTCGGCCCGGCGCAATCGTCAACGACCCACAGAGGTACGCCGTGCTGTGGATGACTCGAGGCGCGCTGGCGTCGGCGTTTCGGCTCGAAAGTGCGTTCAACGAGCTGGTCTTGCGCCTGCAGCCCGGCGCGTCCGAGCCCGCAGTGCTGGCGGCGCTGGATCGACTCCTCGTCCCGTACGGCGGTGACGGCGCGTATCCGCGCAGACGGCAAATCTCCGATCAGATGTTGAGCACTGAGCTCGGGCAGCTCGCGGCGCTCGGAGGCATGGTGCCGCTGATCTTCTTGGGCGTAGCGGCGTTCCTGATCAATTTGGTGCTCGGCCGTCTGATCTCGCTGCAGCGACCGGAGATCGCGACGCTCAAGGCCGTCGGCTATGAAAACGGCGAAATCGCTCGACACTACTTGGGCTTGGTGTCGTTCGTACTGCTACCGAGTGGCCTGCTCGGCGCGCTCGGCGGCGTCGTGCTGGGGCGCTTCGTGCTGGGGATCTACGGGGCCCTCTTTGGCTTCCCAGACCTGGCGTTCGGCTTTCCGTTTTCGTTGTTCGGCTTCGCCTTGTTGGTGAGCGCCGGAGCCGCGACGCTCGGCGCGTTGTTCGCCGTCAGAAGCGCGACCCGCCTTCCGCCAGCCGAAGCCATGCATGCCCCAGCGCCCGCTCGCTATCGGCGCAGCATCTTGGAACGCATCGGGCTGGGCGCGCTGGCCGGGCCTTCCGGGTTGATGGTGTTGCGCGAGGTTCAAAGGCGTCCGTTGCGGACCTTGCTGTCGTCCCTCGGCGTCGCCGGCGCCACCGCGCTCTTGATCTTGGGTCGCTTCGGGCTGGACTCCCTGGATAGCTACCTAGAAGGCACGCTGCGCCGCGAGCAACGGCAAGCGCTGACGGTCGTGTTTTCGCACCCGGTATCGAGCCGCGTCACGGGTCAACTGGCGCGCGTCCCCGGTGTGATCACCGCCGAGAGCGTGCGCTCCATCCCAGTGCGCGCCCGACACGAGCAACGAAAGCGCGACAGCGTACTGATCGGCTTGCCCGAGCACGCAACCCTACGCCGGCTCGTCGAACGCAACGGCAAGCTCTTGCCGCTTTCCTCGGACGGCGTGCTCATGACCACGAAGCTTTCGGAAATTCTGGGCGTCCGCGTGGGCGAGCGTTTGGAGCTGGAACTGCGGCAAGGCGAACGCTCCACCGTGCACCCCGTGGTCGCGGGCCTCGTGGACGAATCACTCGGACTTTCGATCTACGCCACGAGTGAGGTCGTCGCGAACCTCGAGGGCAACCAGGCAAGCGTTTCGTCGGTGCTGGTCGACGTAGAGCCCGCGTTCGTGCCCGCGCTGGAGCAACAGCTGCGCAAGTCTCCGCAAGTGATCGATGTTTCCGATCTGCGCGCGGACAGCCAGCGACTCCGCGATATGAATTCGGACGTGATGGACGTCTGGACTTTCGTCGCCATCACGCTCGCGGCCAGCGTCATTCTCGGCGTGGTCTACAACAACGCGCGCATCTCGCTTTCGGCGCGCAGCAGAGATCTGGCAAGTCTACGCGTACTCGGCTTTTCCCGGGCAGAGATCTCGCGCGTCCTGATCGGCGGGCTCGCGATCGAAGTGCTGATCGCGGTGCCACTCGGGCTCTGGCTCGGTCGTCGCTGGGGCGAGTTGTTCATGTCCGGCGTGGATCAAGAAATGTTTCGTTGGGCCGTGGTCGTCGCGCCCACGACTTACGCCATGGCAACCGTCGTGACCTTGCTCGCTGCGACTGCCAGCGCGCTCTGGGTGAGGCGCAACCTCGACCATCTCGATCTGATCGCGGTTCTGAAGAACAGAGAGTAACAGCATGACCATCGCCGATTCCGCCGTACCCGCAGCGAGCCCGGCTCCTCTCGCTCCTGCCGATCCACGCCGCCAGCACCTGCGCGAACGCAAGCGTCGGCTCACGCGCAACATTCGTCAGGGCGCCTTGGCATTGGCCTTGATTGTGGCTGCGGGGGCCGCCGCGTATGCGCTCCGACCGCGACCCGTTCCGGTCGATCTTGCGTCGGTGGTGCAGGGCCCACTGAACGTGGTCGTAGAAGAGAGCGGCGTCACGCGCGTCAAAGATCGCTACGAGGTGTCCGCGCCCGTGACGGGCCGGCTCTCGCGGCTCGCGCTCGAAGTCGGCGACGCGGTGAAAGAAGGCGATGCGCTGGCCGAGATCGCCCCCGCGCTCTCACCCTTGCTCGACGATCGCACTCGAGCCGAGGCGGAGGCGCGACTCGGAGCCGCATCCTCCGCGCTCGATCAAGCTCGCGCGCAGGTCTCGCGCGCGCAAACGGCGCTCGAACTCGCAAACCAAGATCTGTCACGCGCGCGACAGCTCGCGAATTCTGGCGCGCTTGCCGCGCAGGCCCTGGAACAAGCCGAATTCGCCGTGCGCATGCGCACGGACGAGCAGAGCTCGGCAACGTTCAACGCCAAGGTGGCGTCCGAAGAAGTTCGCATGGCCCGCGTCGCGCTGAGCGGCGCTCGCGAGCATGGCGGTGCGGATCGACACCTGGACGTGCTTTCGCCGGTGGCGGGTCGCGTGTTACGCGTGCAGCAAAAGAGCGCGGGCGTCGTGCAGGCGGGCGCGCGCTTGGTCGAAATCGGCGATCCCACCGCGCTCGAGATCGTCGTCGACCTGTTGACGACCGACGCTGTGCACGTCCTGCCGGGGACCGAAGCGGTGATTGAAGGTTGGGGTGGTGAGCTTCCGCTCCGGGGCCGAGTGCGTCGCGTCGAACCTTCGGCATTCACGCGCCCGTCCGCGTTGGGCGTCGACGAACAGCGCGTGAACGTGATCGTCTCGCTCACCGATCCTGCCGAAAAATGGACCGCTCTCGGCGATGGCTATCGAGTCGAAGTGCGCTTCGTGCTCTGGCAAGCCGCGAACGTACGCAAGGCGCCGCAAGGGGCTGTTTTTCGCTACCGTGACCGTTGGGCCGTCTATCGCGTCGCCGACGGAGTGGCTCACTTGAGCGCGGTAACGGTCGGGCATCGCGGCGAAACCGAGGTCGAAATCTTGGCTGGGCTGGAAGCCGGAGCAAGCGTCGCCGTACAGCCGGGCGACCGCGTGAAAGACGGAGCACGGGTCGAAGCGCGTTGATGCGCGGGCGGCGGGGCAAACTCAGGGCTGCGGCGGACGAGAGCTGAGCGCATAGTGCGCCTGTCGCTCGGCGCGCTCCTTGATGCCGAGGAGCATGCGTCGATCCATGGCAAAGCCGATGGGTTCGAGCAGCGTCGGACCCAAAGACAGGCGCGTGGCGACGTCCGCAGAGCAGGCCACGCGAAAGCGCGTGACCACCCGGCATTTGTCCATCGAAAGCGGTTCGAGCTGGAACAGCCAGCTGGTCGTCGCCCAAGGTTTGCCCTGGGTGCGCGCCGCCTCATCCACGGGCGCGTGGGCGACGAGGTAGCGATTGCGATCGAGCAACGCAATGTGCAGTGGCGGCGCGTGGGGATGAAGCAGCAATGGGTCACCAAGCGAAAGCGCCCACTCGGGGTGCACGGCGTCCGCGTTGCGCACGCCGCAGCCCAGCAGATTTTCGAGCCACTGATAGCTGTAAAAACCGGCGCGATCCGCGCCAATTTGCGCGATCCAGCGCCAGACCAGCTCGGCGGGCGCTTGCACCTCGATGCCGTGCGTCCACGACCACAGCGGCTCCGGAACGAGCTCGTCGCCCGGGCGTGACGCGCGCGCCGCGCGCGGCTCGAGTCCCCAATGGCTGCGCGACCCGCGCAGGAACGGACTCAGCATTGCCGCCAGCATCAGCGCAGCGCCGCCGACCCCCGCGACCACGTCGCGATAGTCATTCTGCGGAAGGCTACCTTCGACCCGCGCCGCGAGATGCAAAAGCATCTCGCGCTGCATGAAGGAATGAACCGGCCGGATCCATACCCCGTGCAGCTGCCCGCTGGGCGGAAACGCAGCACGAGCACGTACATGCAAGCGCGTGGAACGTTCGGTCAAGGGTTCCAGCGCAAATGTCCAAGTCACCTGCCAGTATTGCTCGGGCCGCGCTGCCGAGAATCGCAGCTGTTTTTCCGCGGCAACGTCATACAGGCCCCCGAGCACGAGCGTGCGCGGTGCGTCGACGCGCAGCACCTCGTAGCCCTCGCTCCCGCTCGGTGTCACCGGGATGATTTCGCCGATGTTCAGTTGCTGTAGCTCGGGCACGATCTCGCGACTGCTGCGCAGCCCCGCGTTGTCGAGCAAGTCCACTGCGTAAAAGCCCGCGCGCCGACAACCGATTTGTACGAGCCAAGGCCAAACCTGCTCCGGAGTTGCTCGCAGCGTGATGCCGTCGGTGACCTCTGCATTCACCTGCGGTAACAGCTCATCACCGGGAAGGGGACGTTGCGACTCCGCGGCGGCAGGCGTGCCGAGCTCTTTCGCCAGACTGCTCAACAAGATCCGGCGAATGAAGCGCGACCCGGGTCCAACCAACAGGAAATAGCGCTGGAACTTGCGCCACGCGCCGTCGTCCGTGGCATCCACGCGCAGCTCGAGCTCCACGCGGCAATCAGCGCTGCCGAGCGGCAAAACTCGAATCGACCAGGCGACCTTGATCTGATCTGCCTGCGAGAATGCCAAAAAGGCGTCCGCGTCTGGCTGGTGCGAAAAGGGAATCACTGGTTGCCAAACCTTCCCAATCGCACCCACCGCGAACTCTTGCCCTGCCTCCTCCAACAAGAGACTGAACCCCGGCTTGTCCGGAGACGACCGCAGATCGTCGATGCACAATCTCGATTGCTCGTGCGTCCCTGCCAGTCGCTCGGGGATCGCCCGAATCTCGAACAAGGCGTGCACGAACGCAGAACGTGCGAGGTCCCCGTGGCGAACCAAGGGCCAGACTCGTTCCGGTAGCGCAGCCAGGTCGACGTGATCGACCTCCAACAGCCGCGGCGCAGGGATTAGGCGATCGAGCAAAGTCATGCTCCCACTCCTACGAGGGTAATCGATGCCGTCAGGCGGACCAGTACTAACCGCTGGACCCACCGCATGACGCAGCGTCATTGCATCGACTGTGCCGCTCTGCGTTGCAGCGACTTTGGCACGCCAACCGATACGACTCGGATTCACCAGGCGCAGATTGTGCGCGCGTAGACCGGCCGAGCGCAGACGCTGCGCTGATTGTTCGGCTCGCCAATCACTGCGCAGGAAGGTGGTCCCGCGCTGTTGCGAAAAATCGCGCAACGGACGTCACACTTGGCTGCCTTTGACCGTCTAGTTCGGCAATGGCAACACGACCTCGTGCTAAACATAGGGATCGTGCGATCAGCGCTGCAGGATGCCGCAAACCAGGTACGGACCGATCTGCTGAGCAATCGGCTCACCCCGGTCGCCTTTGGGGCCAAACTCAACGACATACCGCCACTGGAGCGCGACGGCTGGTTGGACCTGTTGTGCGAGCTCGAAGAGATCCCGAGCGACGATCCCGCGCTGCCCCGCGGCTGTGCACCGTATCTGCCTTGTCCGGCGGCGACGGTGCTGGAGACGGTGCAACGAGCGGGGGTGACCTCGAACGACGTGTTCGTCGACGTGGGCTGCGGCCTCGGCAGAACCATTTTCTTGGCGCACCTGCTGACAGGAGCCGGCTGCATTGGGCTCGAGATCCAGCCGGCGCTGGTGGAGGCCGCACGCGCGCGGGCCGCCCGTTTGAATCTCGAGCGCACCAGCTTCGTGGCGGGCGATGCGACGGAGCTCGTCCGGCGCGTCGTCCTTGGAACCGTGTTCTTCTTTTACTGTCCGTTCGATCGCGAACGCTTCCAGCGAATCCTCGACGATCTGGAGGGCATCGCGCGCACGCGGCAAATCAGAGTGTGCTGCGTCCACATGCCGCCCATAGAGCGCCCCTGGCTGGTGCGCGTCCCTTCGACTTCTGTGGAGCTCGACGTCTATCAGAGCACGCTGCCGTTCGACTCAACGAGCAGCTTCTTCACGCAACATCGCGAATAGATCCGTGACACCCGGATCGTGACCCTGCTGGCTGAGGAGCGTAGTCACCTGGCCGCGATGATGGGTCTGATGGTTGAAGACGTGGGCAACGACGCCCCACAACGGAGTCTCGAGCCGGTGGCCGCGACGCATGAACACGAGGGGCGCGGCGAGCTGCTCTTGGCTGAGCGCGGTGACCCATGCTGTGAGCTCATCATCAGTAAGCGCGCGCTCGCGGCGAAGCCCTTCGAAATCGGAGTAGAGCTCCTGATCCAGCGAGCGGATACCAGGGGCCATGAACCCCTCGGGGGCAGGCACACCCTTGAAGCGCGCAAGCCAGACCCGATCCGCGAGCAAGATGTGGTTGAGCGTGCCGTGGATTGATTTGAAGAACGCGCCGCAATCACGCTTGCGAGCTTCATCGCTCAGCGTGGCGACCACGCCGTAGAGCTTTTCGTTCATCCAGCGGTTGTAGCGAGCGGAAGCGCCCAGCCATTCCGGACTCATCATCGGGGTCATCATAGGACCGGGCTCCGACCTTGCCAACGTGTAGCGCCGCAGATTTTCACGAGTGGTCGACCCCCAAAAAGTTCTCCGGGCGACGTATCCTTCGGCCGCACTCGCACGTTGTTCTGCCATGTCAGCCCCAACCACCGACCCACTCGAGGCGATCTCCGGCGATGCACGCCGGAGTTGGCACGGTTTCCTGCTCGTCTACGAACCGTTGCGGCCCGAGCTGTACCGCTACTGCCGATACCTCACGCGCAGCCCCTGGGATGCGGAAGATCTGGCGCAGGATGCCCTCGCTCAAGCGTTCGCGACGCTGAGTCGCATGGGTCACGCGCCGCCCAATCCGCGGGCCTGGCTGTTCCGCGTGGCGTCCAACCTATGGATCGATCGCGTGCGCCGAGAGCGCAGCGCACTCGCGCACGAGGAAACGGCCGAGCCGAGCGTGCCTTCGCCGGACATGCAAGCCACGCGCGAGGCCGCGAGCACGTTGGTCGCGCAGCTCGCGCCCCAAGAGCGCGCCGCCGTGGTGCTCAAAGACGTCTTCGAGTTCACTTTGGAGGAGATCGCCGAAGCGCTCTCAACCTCCCTGGGCGCAGTGAAAGCGGCGGTTCATCGCGGACGCAGCAAGCTCGAAGAACCGCAGCCGGACACGACGAAGCGCGCCGTGCCGCAGGTGATCAGCGCCTTTTGCGAAGCCTTCAACGCCCAAGACATCGGGCGCATGACGTCGCTCCTGCTCGACCACGCGGCGATCGAGGTCGTGAGCGCGACGGTCGCGGCCGCCGCGGATGGCAAGATCTTCTGGGGCATGGTCTTCGGCAGCAAAATCATGGCGCGCGCCGCTGAGCTCGGCGGCATGGAAGCGCACTTCGTCGCCGGCGTTCAGCCCACACCGCCGCGCGTGGAGCTGGTCGAGTGCCGTGGGGAACCCCTACTCCTCTCTTGGTATGCCCACGAAGACGGCGAGGCCGTACGCGCAGTGACTCGGCTCCAAGTCAGCGATGGGCGCATCAGCCAGCTGCGCAACTACTTCTTCACGCCTGACTTCATCGCCGAAATCTGCAGCGAACTGGGGCTGCCTTTCCGGAGCAACGGCTACCGCTGGTGGCTACAGCTAAACAAATCCCCCTGATGTTCGGCCCACGAGGATAAAGCCATGTCATTCGAACTCTACTACCACCCACTCGCGTCCTACTGCTGGAAGACACTGATCGCCTTGTATGAAGCGGAGATCCCGTTCGAAAAGCGCCTGGTCGATCTCGCAGATCCGAGCCAGCGCGTGGCTTTTCTCGAGCTCACGCCGCTCGGCAAATTCCCGCTCCTTCGTGACACCGCGCGAAACCGCTGCATCCCCGAGTCGAGCATCGGGATCGAATACTTGGCGCTCTCTGCCCCCAGCGCGGCGCGGCTACTCCCGAGCTCGCCCGAGCTTGCGCTCGAGGTGCGCGCCCGGGATCGCTTCTTCGATCTTTACGTCATGGAGCCCATGGCAAAAATCGTAGAAGACATACTCAGACCAGCCGCTGCGCGCGATGCCCGTGGTGTCGCCGACGCTCACGCTCGCCTGGACACGGCCTACGGCATCGCGGAGCGCTTTCTCAGGGCTTCGGGCTGGGCCGTCGGCAATGATTTCAGCCTCGCCGACTGCTCCGCCGCTCCAGCCTTGTTCTACGCGAACAAAGTCCACCCCCTGACCTCGGCTTTGCCTCACTGCCGCGCCTACCTCGCGCGGCTCGAGGCCCGCCCCAGCTTCGCGCGCGTCTTGCGCGAAGCTGAGCCGTACATGTCGATGTTTCCGGGCTAATTCCAGGCGCTCAGCGCGGAAGGAAGCGCACGTCGTCGATCCAGAAGTCGAAGGGCGTCTGCTCTGGACCTACCGAAAACTCGAGCGAGAGCAGCGAGCGCGGATCGAAGGGGATGACTTGGCCGAAGCCCCGCTGCTGGAACTCGGCCCAGGTCAGGCGCTGTTCTTGCCAGCGGTTGCTCAGCACGATCGCTTTGCGGTGGTTGTCGAAGCAATCGTGCTTGCACGAGCCGCCGTACTCTTCCGGGGCCACCTGCGTCATTTTCGCGACCACGTTCAGGCTGCCGCGACCGCGCGCGAAGAACGCGATTCCGCCGTAGGCCGAGGCGTCGTAACAACGGCGCGCGCTGAAATCAGCCGCAACCAACGCGCCCCATTTCGTGAATTTGCCGCCGCTGGTGTGCAGCGCGAACTGACTCGTGCCGCGGCCGCCGGGGATGCGCGTCATCGCGAACGGACCGAGCAGTGAGGGCTTCTGCGTCCCGGTATTGTCGTTGGACGCATTCCAAAATCCGGCGCGATGCTCGAGCGGCGCGAGACGCGCGTCGTTGTCTTCGAAATCGTCGATCAGCGGCTCGGTGCCGGCGCCACGCATGGCAGGCGTACATGGTTCGAGCTCGGCCGCGCGCGCCGAGGCGCTCGGCGCTAGCGGCGGGGCCGCGCTCTGGCTGGGCGCGGCGCTCGGCTCGCGCGCCAGCTCGGTTTCGTGAGTCGGCCTTTCGCGCACCCAAAGCGCGACGAATGCGGCCAAGCCAACGCCGGCACCCGCGGTGGCCGCGGCCACGTGCCACCACGCGCGACGGTGCCGGCGATAGCGGAGCAGCACGCCCTCTATGCTCGCCTCGCGCGCGGCAGCGCTGGGCACCTCGTGACGCGCCGCGTGAATCAGCTCGCGGGCGTCCGGTGCGGCCGATTGCGACAAGCGCGGTGGCTGCGAAGGGTTCGGGATCAGCGACCCGCGAGGCGCTTGCGAGGGACGCGGCGGCTGTCCGGGATCGGAGGGGTCGGAACTCACGTTTTGGCTCCAGGAAATTGCTCGCGGGCGCGCAGGCGGCGCAACGAGATGTCGAACTCTTCACGCGCGACACGCAGCCGTGAGCTGACGGTGCCGATCGGCACCTCGAGCAGGCTGGCGATCTCCGGCACGGTCATCTCCTCCAGCTCGTACAGCACGAAGACCACGCGTTGCTCGAGCTTCATGCCGTTCAGAATCTCGTCCAAATCCCGGCGGGCGCGAGAAAGCTCCGTGAGGCGCTCGGGACCTGGCTCGCTGCGCTCAGCGTAGGATTCCGGCTCTTCGTCACCCGAAAGCCAGGGGCGCGGCTCTTCACGCCGACGTCTTAGCCCGCGACGGCGCGTGGAAGCGACGCGCAGCGCCGTCGCAAACAAAAAGCGCTTCTCGCAATCTTCCACAATCGCGGACAGCTTGCGACTGGCGACGACGAACACCTCTTGCGCGCCGTCGTCGGCATCGGCAGGCGACAGACCCAGGCGCCGCAGGCTGCGCCAGACGAAGTCGAAGTGCGCTGTCATGAGCGCGCGCAGGCGCACTTCCGATGCGCTTTCGCCGATCCGGGGCTGCGATCGAGATCCGAAGAATGCCAAACGTACCAGGGAGCGACTGAGTTGGAGCTCGGGGCTAGCCACTGCCAATTACCATGGCCGGGACTCCCCCAGACGATCAAAAGAACGGACGAGCAGGTCCGA
>Ga0315912_10002623_pt1 | contig 18818 bp, 13 predicted proteins | sample VfabasoilMG_FD_204469 | JGI IMG/M metagenome (GOLD analysis project Ga0315912, IMG submission 204469) | Garden soil microbial communities collected in Santa Monica, California, United States - V. faba soil | ecosystem: Environmental > Terrestrial > Soil > Garden | place: USA: California...
CGGCGCGACGAGTTTGAAGGTGGCATTGGGGATGGGCGTCGCTTCAGTGATCAAGTAGGCCTCGCGGCAGGTGCCGTGCCACAAATCAACATAGAGCAAAGTGGGCGGCGCGCCCGCATTTTCCACCTGAAAGAACAAGTCGCCTTCCCAATTTTTGGCGATCTCGGCATAGGTCGGGTTAGTGTTTAGGCGTTCCTTCAACGCCTTGATCCATTCATCACTCGGAAACGGGATAGCCATAGATGAGTGCCTCGCAGAAAAACTGCCTTGCTTCCAACACGCGGAGGGTGGAAGAGCAAGGCAGGTTAGGATAGGCGCATTATAACGTAGTTGGACAGGTTAGGGCCGCTTGGAATGGGTTAGGCCGCATCACGTAAGTGATGTTTGGTCGCGTACGCAGCGGCTTCGGCCCGATTAGCCAAATTGAGTTTGCTCAGGATATTGCTCACATAATTCCGAACTGTGCCCTCACCTAAATGGAGATCGCGCGCAATTTCCCGATTGGTCTTGCCATCCGCCACCAAAAGCAACACGCGGCGCTCTTGCTCCGTCAATTCGGCAAAGGCCAGATTTTCCTGCTCACGCGCCGCGCGCCGGACCTCGGCAAAAACTCGCTCTGTCAGCGCGGGGTCCAGGAGTGAGTTCCCCTGCCCCACCGTCTCAATCGCGCGGATCACATCTTGGCCTCCGGCTTGTTTTAATACATAGCCCACCGCCCCAGCACGAATAGCCGCAAATAGCATTTCATCTTCAGCATAACTGGTGAGCATAATAACTTTTGTCTCTGGCAATTGCAGGGCGATTTCGCGACAAGCCTCGATACCATTGGAATTCCCTAAGCGGATATCCATCACCACGACATCGGGCTTAAACGCCAGACATTTAGTCACCGCATCCGTCGCCGTGGCGGCCTCCGCCACCACTTCCATATCCGGGTGGCGGTCAATGAGCGCCTTAAGCCCAAGCCGCACGACTTCATGATCATCCACTAAAATAATTCGTTGTCTAAGCATCATTTAATTGTACCGGGGTCTTCCAAGACTGCCAACGGTGATTGAGTAAACAACCGGCTTGGTTGCAAAAGAATAGGCGGCATTAAATCTTAATCCCCTCATACATCAACCGCACTTGCTCAGTGCCATATTTCTTTTCGAGGCGCTTCACGATGAAATGCCCGCGCGCGAGTTCTTGGAAGTGATGAGTGAATAACAGATTGATCGTCCCCCCACCCACCGCGCCCACGATGGGCACGGCTTTGGCCGCCAGTTCTTCGGTGATGACCACGCCAAACCGCGAGGCGATGGAAGTGATGAGCCGCAAGATGGGCGGGGCGGCTTCCTCGATCACGCCGCGCTTGGCGACGTACTCCACCGCCTCGGTCACAGAACGCGCCAACAAACTCCGCGTGACCCAATAGCTGTTATCAGCCATTTCGTCATTAGCGCTGCCACCGCCAAAAGCCAGCACTTCTAGACAATCAAATTTGACTTCCAGCAAAGAAATGTCATGCCCCTCGCTCCGTGCAATATCGGCGATGGAGCGGAGCATGATGCAGGTCGAGATGGGCAACTCAATCGGCAAGGTCGCCAAGCCGAGCACGCCGCCCGCCGCGCCTGAGCCAGCCACGAGGAGTTTATGCAACCAGTCTTGCGATTCGGCGGTGTCGGCTTTGCCTAAGGTAAAGACGGCAAAATCCAAACCTTTGAGCAACGCGCTTTGCACGATCTCGCTCAATTGGTTGTTAAACTCTTTGGGGAGCAGTTTGAACCCGGCCTCAATCGGCTTGCCTAACACGTTGGCGATCCGCCCGGTGAGGCTGGGGTATTCCAATTTGCTCTTCGCGATTTTAAGATCGCGCAATTCATTGGCTTCAAATTCAATCGGGACGAGGGCGTCTGGCATAGTGACCTCAGGCTTTCAGGGCGGCGTCTACTTCATCCAAATGCTCGTTGCGATGCAAGGCGCGTACCACCCAGCGTTTGTTGTACGTGTGGATCGCTTCTAAGAGTTCGGGCGCCAAGGCCTCCAGCCGTTTATCTAGCGTCTCAGCCGTTTCAAGGGCGAGGTCAGCGGCCGCACGCGGCGGGATGGCGGCCCACAGCGGAAGCGACAAATCGTTTACGAAAATATCAATTTCGGGGGCGAACACCTTGCCCTCCCGTTCAGACTTATCCAAGATATACATCACGCGCCGATCCCAAAAAACGAGATGCGCCAGCGTGATCGCCACTGTCCAATGTTCACCCACCGGCCGGAGCAGTTCGGCCTCGGTGAGGCGCGCCGTCAAGGCGCGCATACGTTCGGTGGAAGCGCGGTTCAATTCAATGAAGGCCCGATCAAGCGACATGAAGAGACTCCAATTGTTATGAGTGATTGAGTAGTACCTGCTCCATCAACACTTCATCTACCAGTTTCCCCTGCACCACCGCATGTTGCCGCGCCGTGCCGATGATGGTAAACCCCTGACGCAAATAGAACGCGACGGCGGCGGGATTATCGGCGCGGATGGTTGCCATGATCTTCCGAAATCCTTGCGCCCGCGCTCCAGCCAAGGTCGCCCGACTCAACGCGCGCCCCACGCCGTGCTGGCGCACGTTGAGCGCCACAAACGTGCTGATGTCGCCCACTTGCTGGAGGGCATTGACCAGCGGCGCGAACGGCTCAACGCTTTGCATCCCCCACACCGCTTGGTCGGCGGCGGCCACCGCCACATTAAACACGCCATGCGTCTGAAGCGACTGGATAAAGTCGAGTTGATCCGCGATTGTCAGCGGCTGATCCATGATAGTGAATGCTCCGGTAGCGATGATCGCATTGAGCACGGCCACCATCGCTGGAGCATCGGCTTCGCGAGCCGGGCGGATGGAAAAGGTCATCTACTTGACTAACTCGAACAACTGCACTGCCTTCGCCTTGCCTTTAAGGGAAAGCGTGCCCAACGATTCAAATTCAAACGGGGCCGAGAGCGCCACCCGCATCATCTCCGTGAGGAGGATTTGATTTTTGCTGGCCTTGCCCATCAGCCGCGCGGCGGTGTTGACCGTATCGCCCAGTACATTAAATTCGCGCCGCCCACGCGGTTCGCCGATCTCCCCCGCGAAGGCCGCACCGCGCGCCAAGCCAATTTGGCAACTCATCGCAACGGATTGGCCGCCCACCTGCAACGGCGGAAGCTTGGTGACAATGTCGCGGATCGCCAAAGCGGCATCGGCGGCGCGCGCTGGGTCGTTGGTATGCGCGTTAATCGCGCCGAAGTAAACCATCATGTCTGACCCAGCCAAGTGATAGGTGACGTTTTTAAGCACGCCCCCCCGCGCTTCGATCACCGCATTGATCAACGCAAAGGCTTGCGAAAAGGCCGCCACCAACTCGGCTTCTTCGGTTTGGGTGGCTTCGTCCACTGACTGGGCGAGACCCACGAGGTTGACGAACATCACTGTTGGCTCAGGAAAGTCGGGCACGATGCGCCGGCGGGAGGCGGTTTCGACCAGCAAATTTAAGATGGGTTGTGGGAGATAACTGGCGAGCGGTTCGACCAACTTCACCGCCTCGGTGATCTCGCGCACTAGGCCTTCCACACTCCGTTCCAACAACAAGGTGCTGGCCGAGCGGCGGGTGGCGCGGAGATCGTATTCGCCGAGCTCCGAAGTCGAGAGGTCATCCACGACCAACATGTGCCCCTCTTCACCCGACTCAAAGTGAAATTGATCTTTAACGCGCTCATAAGCGGCAAGGGTGAGGTTGACCCGCCCTACCTTGCCCGACCCTTCCGCATATTTTGTCTGGCGCACTGAAGCGCCCAATAGAATGTGTTCCATGCGGCGCGGCGTGCCGATGTCGGCGGTGAGGAAACGCCCGGTGTGCAAACCGATCCGCATCCCTAGTGACAACACCCCCTGCGCGGTCTCAATCGAGGCAAAGCGGCGCATCGCCCGTTGCATCCGCAGGCCAGCGCGCACAGCCTGCGCGACATCGTTAAACCGCCCAGTAGGAAAGACGGCCAACATGGCATCGCCGGTGAACTCTAATAAGTTCCCGCCCGATTTGCTGATGACCTCGATCATCCCCGCGAAATAGTTGTTTAGCACGCCCAACAACGTTTCGGCCCCTTCGCGCCCGCGCGCGGCGTTCGCTTCCATCAGCGGCGTGAAGCCCGCCAGATCGGTAAACATGAGTGTGCCTTCTTGCCAGTGATAACGCACTTGGCCGAGGGTGGGCGGGTCTTGCGCGACATGGCGCGGCACGTAATCATGCAAAATGCGTTGCAGGGTGCGGAGATGCTCGAACACGCGCATCAAGTTGCTTGGCACGGGGTCTACCCAGGCCGCCGCATATAAGTCTGCCGGCAAGAGCGCGCGGAGGCGGGGTTCGATGGTGACGAGGGGAGAGGGAGAAGACGTGGTCACTGAGTCAATCGGTAAATGTTGTACAAATCAACCGGGCCGAAATTATCCGGGACTGATCAGGATTGCCAATCGGTTATCAAACAGATAAACCTCACACCGTTTAGGGCCGGGCACGACCTCAATTTCACTAAACCCATAGGTATTGCCATCGCTGGTGTCGGCCCCGACCAATAGCCGGAGGCGGTCATCTTCCACCACCATCGGGAACGTCAACTTCGGCTGGGACATTGAGACCTGTTGGACCACATCGGGAAACTCTTCCGAAGAATAATAGGGTTGTTCAACGACAATCACTCCGTTTTCTAAACCAAAGATGCGGCCACTCCATTCACAATCATCAAGCACCAGCATATCGCGACCGTGGCGCTTCACATGATAATCGCGACACTCGCAGATGACATCGTAATCGGTTTCGAGCGACCCGCCATTCATGCGACTCTGCATGAAATCGGCCGCACCGCGCCAGAGTTGAAGCGCACCGGCCTGAATGACAACCAGTGGGCCGCCATCACCGCCAACCCAAGTCTCTTTGCTATTGGGCATGCTGGGTCACTCCTAAGTTACACCGATACTTGGCTCAGTGCCTAATGAGCCACTGAGCCAAGTATAGCCCGAATTGCACTGACCATAGCCCGTCAAATCGTTCCTAATATTCTACTAACGGCAGTACAAAATAAAAACAAGCCCCCTGCCCAATCTGGCTTTCGACGCCGATATGCCCGCCGTGACTATCCACAATGATCTTGCAGATGGTGAGCCCCAGCCCCAAGCCACCGCGCCGCCGGGTGGCCGTGCCATCCACCTGATAAAAACGTTCAAAGATGCGGCTGAGGTTCTCCGCTGAAATACCAATGCCGCTGTCGCGCACTTCAACGCGCACCGTGTCAAACCCGCGATGCACATATAAGCCGATCTCACCCCCTTGATCGGTGAACTTAACGGCATTGCCCAGTAAATTATCAAAGACCTGCATCAAACGGAGCGGGTCGCCCTCAACCATCACTGGCACGTCGGGCACTTTCACCGAGAGCGTCGCGCCGATCTGATGGATCGCGGCTTCGGCCCCATCGGCGGCAGTGAGCGCGAGTTTTACCAGATCGAGCGGGATGCGTTTGATCGTGGCGGGCGTGACGGCCTGCAAGGTGATGATGTCGTTGACCAAGCGCGCCAGCGTTTCAGTTTTGTTGCTCACCACGCGCAAACTGCGCTCTTGTTCGAGATTGAGCGCACCCAAATCGCCACTCAACAACAAATCTACATAGCTCTTCAAAAAGGTGAGGGGCGTGCGGAGTTCATGCGAGATGTTTTGCACCATCTCATCTTTTAAGCGGTCGGTCTCAGCCAGTTCATTATAGGCGGCCTGTAACGAATCAGCCCGTAGCTTAAGCTCGTGATACAGCTCGACGTTCTCAATCGCGACGGCGGCTTGCGCGGCGAAGCTAGAGGTGAGTTCGAGATCGTGGGGCTCAAACCCACGCAGGCCACCCCGTTGCAAGAACATCGCGCCGATGATGCGTTCGCCGATCTTCAATGGCACGGCAATAGCGTTTTCCGGAAAGTCGGGCGTGTCGGGGATATGCACGGCTTTGGGGTCTAAATCGGCGCGGTTGATGAGTTCGCCGATGCCGGTCTGCGCGACCCGCCCTGTGATGCCCGCGCCCACAGGCAAGACAAATGTCGCCACCTGATCGGCAAACCGATCGCGGATCGCCACCGGGCGCAATAAACTTTCGTCAGTATCTAAACGATAGATAGTGCACGAGTCGGCTACGACGAGGCGTTGCGCTTCACGGGCGATGGCTTGCAAGCGTTCTTCCAGATCAATCGCCGAGCCTAGCGTGAGGGTGGTCGCCAACAACGCCGATACTTCACTGGTGCGGCGGCTGACCTCGGCGAAGAGGCGCGCGTTTTCTACGGCGACCGCCAATTGCCCACTAATAGCTTCCAACGTCGCCAAGTCGTCCGGCCCTAAGCCGTTGGCTCGGGTGCTTCGCACATCCAAGATGCCAATCGTCTGCCCTTGTGCAATGAGCGGCAACGCGGCTTCGGCTTTGGCCAAGGTGAAGGCGGCATGGGGCGAAAAATAGGGGTCAGTCTCCGTTTGCGGCGCGAGCCAAGCATGCGCGGTGCGCGCCACATACGCGATGAGCCCCGGCCCGTTGAGGGACAACCGCGCTTCTGGATAGTAAGGATGTTTCTGATCGCCGGCCTGCGCATGGAAGACAATCTCATGCCCTTCCACTAACCCCACGCGCACTTGGTCGTAGCCAAAGGCCAGTTCCAAACTTTGGCCCACTTGCGCCAGCAGTGTTTCCACATTGAGGATGCTGGAGATGTTGCGCCCCACTTCATTCACCAAGCGCATCCGCTCGGCTTGGTTGTGCGCGGCTTGGTAGAGGCGCGCGTTTTCCAACGCGGCGGCGGCATTGCCCGCTAGCGTTTGTGCCAAGCGCACTTCTTCGGCGGAGAACTCCCGTTCGCGCCGACTCTCCCAAAGTTCGATGTAACCCAGCGCGCGCGCTTGCCGCACCAGAGGCACGGTCAACACGGTGCGCGCGCCATACAATTGCATGTGGTGGCGTTCAGCCTCCGAAGCCTCGGGGTCGTCGGGCGAGGTATGCAAAGGCCGCCCAGCCTGCAATGCACGTAACGCCGTGACGGCTTGTTCCGGCCCATAGACATAATTCAAATCGGAGACGCGCTCGGTGATGTTGGCCGCGAGGTGAAAGTATTCCGCGACCACGACGGTTTGCTCGCCGCGCAATTCATAGATGTACACGCTGGTCACGCCGAGGGCTTCACACATCCAGCGGGTGAGGCTGTTCAACACGGCCGTGGGGTCGAGGCTCGCCGCCGCCGCCGATTGCGCTTGCGACAACACCGACATCTCCTGCGCATGTTGCTCGGCGTGCGTCCGCAAGCGGGCGTTTTCGATCATCGGCGCGAGCAGACCCGCCACCACTGTGAGTAATTGTTCATCGGCTTCGGTGAAGGCGGCCAGTTGGTGGCTTTCCAAATTGATCGCGCCGATGATGCGTTCCGCCACCTTTAACGGCACGGTTAACGAGGATAACATCCCCGATACTTCAGCGAGATAATGCGGTTCGAGGCGCACGTCATCCACGCGCAACGCTTGCCCACTCTTGATCACAAGGCCGGTGATGCCCGCCGTCGCGGGAAAGGGCGGCACGGGTTGCGCCGTGGCTTCGCGCGAATAAGAGGGGTGGACATGGACTGAGTCGCCCGTCGCGTCGAGCAGGCCAACGCCGATCACTTCATGCGGCAGATGTTGTTGTAGTACGCGCGTGGCTTGGGTCACGACCTCATCCACATTCGAGGCTTCCACCGCTTTCAGCGCGATTTCAGTGAGCAGGGAGCGTTGCAGGAGTTGGCGTTGGGTGGCTTGAAACAAGCGCGCGTTCTGGATCGCCGCCGCCGCATGGTTCGCCAACGTGACGAGGAGCGTTAAATCTTCGTCGGTGTAAGCGTTACGGTGATAGGCTTGCGTGATGAGCGCCCCAAAGGTGCGGTCGCCCATTTGCAACGGCACCGCCAACACCGATTGCACGCTCTCGGCGCGACCATAATGCGCGGCTTCGAGGGGAAATTCGGCGGCGGAGCGAAAGAGCAAGGGCCGCCCCAATTTGAGCATGTGGCCGGTGAGGCCAGCGGAAAGCGGGCCCCGCAGAGAGGGCTGACGCACGCCCTTATCCATCATAAACGCGCCTTCCAACTCATGGCGGTCTTCATCTACCAACGCGATCACAAAGGCTTCGTTGGACATCAACCGCCCAACCGCTTCATAAGTGGCTTGATAGATCGCTTCTAAGTCGAGCGAATGGCTGAGGGTGCGGCTGGCATGATGCAAACTGGCGAGCCGTTCGGCGTGACGATTGGCGGCGGCGTACAACCGCGCATTCCCGATGACGAGCGCGACCTGATTGGCAAACTGCTCGGCCACGGCTAGGTCATGTTCAGTGAAGACCCGCATGCCGCTGTCATCCTCTAAGTTGAGGACGCCGATCAGCTGGCCTTGCCAGTGCAACGGCGCACACAATATATTGAGCGTGGGGCTACCAGTAAAGCGCGGCGAGCGATCTGACCAATGGGGATAATCATTCACGATCAGCGCCTTGCCCGACTCGGCGACACGCCCGGTCGCACCTTCGCCGAAATCCATCTCCTGCAAATTGGCGTCCCACGGATGCGGGCTGACTAACGCCAACAGGTTGAGCTTGCGGCGCGCTGGCTCGGCTTCGTAGATGATCGCGATGTTCACATTCAGCAAATGCGTGGCGCGTTCGGCGATGGTTTGGAGCAAGCGGGGTGTTTCGAGTTGGAGGGTTAAATCGAGCGAGGTCGCACGCGTTGCGGCCAACTCAGTTAACAGTTTGGCGACTTCGTGGGTTAACACTTCAATCGAGGCTTGAGGAGTGGGGGCATCCCCCCGGCGGAGGAGTTGGAACGCTTTGTGGAGCGGTTGCGCAATCGCTTCGCGCGCCGTGCGCAACAGATAGAGCGCGATGAGCAAGGTCGCCACGCCCGCGGCACCGCCCACACCAAAGACCAACGGCGCGAGCGTTGGTTCGAGCCACAACACCACTAGGCCCGCGACCAATAACGGCAGGCCCGCGCAAAGCCAAAAGGCGAGGGTGAGTTTTTGAGAGAGTTTGAGGGACACTGCGCTAGTGGCTCAAAAGTTGTTAGAAAACGTAATGTGGGTCACGAATTACACACAGGCGAATAATACATATCGCACCCACCTGACGTTGATGTTTTTTAGAAAGTAATTCGGTCATGACCAACCCGCGTAGCAGGTTTCCTGACTGACGAGGCGTCGGCTCTGCGAAGTGTGCCGATGCCGGTGGCGGTATGACACACGCCGAAGACATCATTTAAGCCCTTTGTTGCCGACCCCGCCATCGGTTGTAAACCGATGGCACTCAACTGAAAACCCGCGCTGCGGGTTAGCTTGGCACGTAAGAATTCCGAAGTCTGGCAAACTTCGGAACTCTTTACATCTTCTTTTTTGTCTTATTGCTAGCCGCTTTACCCGTGGTCTTTTTCTTCGTTGTCTTCGCCTTCACTGCCTTTGCTGGCAAGAGCGCCACTTCTAACACTTCGTCCATGTGTTCCACCAATGCGATCTTCAAATCGCGGCGCGCGTCTTTGGGGACATCCACGAGGTCTTTGTCATTCTTCTTCGGCAAGATCACCGTCTTGAGGCCGGCGCGATGCGCGGCGAGTACCTTTTCTTTCACGCCGCCGATGGGCAAGACCTTACCACGGAGTGTGATCTCGCCCGTCATGCCCACTTCTTTGCGCGCCTTGCGCCCAGTGAAGGCCGAGATCAACGCCGTCGCCATGCTAATGCCCGCGCTTGGCCCATCCTTGGGGATCGCGCCTTCCGGGATGTGGATGTGGATGTCGGTCTTTTCAAACCGCGCAAAATCCACCTGCAACGTTTTCGCACGCGACTTTAAAAAGGACAAGGCGGCTTGGGCCGACTCTTGCATCACCTCGCCCACTTGCCCCGTGATCTGCAAATTGCCTTTCCCCAAAAGCAACACCACTTCAATCGGCATGGTATCGCCCCCAGCCTCCGTCCACGCCACCCCCGTCACCACGCCCACTTCATCGCGCTTCTCGGCTTCGAGCGGCTCGTATTGGGGCGGGCCGAGATATTTGTGCAGTGTGGCAGGCGTGATGCGCGTTGGCACGGTCTTGCCTTCCGCCTTGCGCCGCGCCACTTTGCGACACACATTGGCGATCTCGCGCTCCAAGTTGCGCACGCCCGCTTCGTAGGTATACGACTGGATAATCCGCCGCATGGTCGAGTCGGGGAAACTCAAGCCGATGGGCTTAAGCCCGTTCTCTTCCAACTGGCGTGGCACGAGGAATTGGCTGGCGATGCGGAGCTTCTCTTCTTCTACATAGCCGGGGAACTCGATCACTTCCATCCGGTCTTGCAAGGCGGGCGGGATCGGCCCCAGCGTGTTGGCGGTGGTGACGAAGATCACCTTAGATAAATCGTAGTCCACTTCTAAGTAATGATCATTGAAGGCATGGTTCTGCTCTGGGTCGAGCACTTCCAACAACGCGGAGGCCGGGTCACCGCGAAAGTCTTGGCCGAGTTTGTCAATCTCATCCAACATGAGCAAAGGATTGACCGTTCCGGCGCGGCGCATGGTCTGGATGATGCGCCCGGGCAACGCGCCGATATAAGTGCGGCGATGCCCACGAATCTCGGCCTCGTCCCGCACGCCGCCCAAACTGAGCCGCGCAAATTTGCGCCCCAACGCTTCGGCGATGGATTTGCCAAGCGAGGTCTTGCCCGTGCCGGGCGGCCCGACAAAACAAATGATGGGCGTGCGCATTTTGCCTTTGGCGAGCTGACGCACCGCGATATATTCCAAAATGCGATCTTTGGCCTTCGGCAAGCCAAAGTGCTGGCTCTCCAAAACTTTCGCGGCGTGTTTGAGGTCGAGGTTGTCTTCAGTCGCCACTTTCCAGGGGACATCCAGCAACCAATCTACATAGGTGCGGATGATGCCGACCTCTGGCGCGAGGGGCGGCATTTGCCCCAACCGTTCCACTTCTTTGAGGGCGCGTTTCCGCACCTCGTCGGGCATCTCCGAACCCGCGACCTTTTCGCGCAATTCGGTCAGCTCCATGTTCCATGTGTCGCCCTCGCCCAATTCGCTTTGGATCGCCTTCATCTGCTCGCGCAGATAGAACTCGCGCTGATTGCGATCTACTTCATTTTGCACTTGGGAGTGGATCTGGTTTTCGAGTTCCAGCACATCCAGTTCTTTGCCCAACAAGATGCTGACTTTTTGCAGGCGGAGCGTGGGGTCAAAGGTCTCTAATACCGCTTGCCGGTCGGGGAGTTCGAGCGTGATGGTGGAGGCCACGAGGTCGGCCAACCAGCCGGGCTCGTCAATGTTCATCGCAAAGACGTAGGCTTCTTCGGGCAAGGCGCGGTTGAGGTTGATGCACTTTTCAAATAGCGCCAACACCGCGCGCATGAGCGCTTCGGTGGCGCGCGGCTTGTCGGGGGATTCGTAGATCGGGCGGGCGCGGACGATGGGGTACGGCTCCAGTTGTTTGACGCCGACGATCTCCACCCGCCGCCGCCCCTGTGCCAAGACTGAGGTCGTGCCATCGGGCATCCGCAACATGCGCCCCACCGCTATCTCGGTGCCTACCGGATAGAGATCGCCGATGGCGGGGTCGTCTTGTTCGGGATTGATCTGCGTCACTGCGATGACGGTGCTGTTGGTGGCGTTGGCGGCGGTGATGGCCGCGAGGGATTTTTCACGCCCGACAAACAACGGCGTGACCATGTGCGGGAACACGACCAGATCGCGCAACGACAACAACGGGCATTCGATCAACCCGTCTTCGTTCAGCTCGGCCTCGGCCACATCGTATAATTCTTCCGCGCGACGGCTCGCCGCGTCGGCAAAATCGGAACGCGCTAGACGTTCGCGCAAAACTTTTTCGAGCATGCCAGTTCCCTTCGTGTGCGGTGAGTATAGTTCATTTTTTTCAGAAGGCTATTACCCCTCTTCAGTTCTCCCCCCCCAACAAAACTTTTAGGGAGAATACCTTGGGAAGGTCGAGAGGCGGGTCAGCTTTGCGTTAAAATGCCTCTATGCCCCTCACCTATCCAGAGGCCTTGGCTTATCTCCGCACCTTACCCGACCACAGCCTCGTCGCGTATCTCACCTATTCGCCGGAGAAATTTGACCTCAGCCGCATCACCGAGCTCCTGGCGCGCTTGAAGCAACCACAGTACCAATATCCGGTTTTGCATGTGGCAGGCACCAAAGGCAAAGGTTCGATCTGTGCCATGCTCACCAGTGCGCTCACCGCCGCGGGCTATCGCGTGGGGTTATACACCTCGCCCGCCGTGTTTGGTTTCACAGAACAAATTCAGATCAACCACCTGCCCATTCCCCCCGAGACGCTGGCCGCATTGGTGGAAGAACTCCAACCCCGCGCGGCGCAAGTGGAGGGCCTCACCGCCTTTGAATTCATCACCGCGCTCGCCTTCCATTATTTTGCGCGCCAAGCCGTTGAGGTCGCGGTGATCGAAACCGGCGTGGGCGGGCGAGTGGACGCAACAAATAGCGTGCAACCGCTCGTCGCGATCATCGCCTCCATCTCGCTCGATCACACCCAACTCCTCGGCGAGACGGTGGAGCAGATCGCGCATGAGAAGGCGGGCATCATCAAGTTTAAGCGCCCGGTGGTCAGTGCGCCGCAACGCCTCGAAGCGCGCCAAGTGATCGAACACACCGCGCATATCCAAGAAGCGCCGCTGACTATGGTGGAAGATGCGTATGGGTATGAGTTAGTAGAGCGTGATCTGCGCCAGCAAACTTTTCGCGTCTGGGAACGGGGGAGCACAACACCCCCGCTGACGCTTAAGATTCCTTTGAGAGGCCGCCATCAAATTGAAAACGCGGTCACAGCGTATGCGGCGTTGCGCGTCGGGCAACAGGCTGGGCTGAACTTCACCAACGCGCAATTGCAAGAGGGCTTCGCGCGCGTGACTTGGCCGGGGCGGTTTGAGATCGTCAGCACCCAACCCGTGATCGTGCTGGATGGTGCGCACAACCGCGACTCGGCGCGGCGCTTGCGCGAGGCGTTGCAAGATTACGCCGTGCTATTGCCCATCGTTTTAGTGTTTGGCGCGGCGCAGGATAAAGATGTGCGCGGCATGTTCGAAGAATTGCTCCCCCTCACACGCCACCTCCTCACCGTGCAGGCGCGTCATCCGCGCGCCGCCGAGGCGGAGGCCTTGGCGGAGGTGGCCCACTCGCTCGGCGCGACACCCCAAGCCTTGCCATCCGTCGCCGCCGCGCTTGAACTCGCGCGGGTCAATTGGCCGGAAATGACGATCGTGGTGACCGGGAGTCTATTTGTGGTAGCGGAGGCGAGGGAAGAGAGGCGGGAAGAGGGTTGACGAATTGGCGCATTTCCAAATTGGGGCTTTCTCAGAAAAACATCAGTGCCTCTGGCCGCCCGCCGCGCAAGACCTCCCACGCCTCAATCGCTAAGAACAAACCACCCGCTACGAGTACTGCCTGTCCATTCGCACGCGCTAAGCCTTGCGCCACAGCTAGCGCGTCTTCGATGCGCTCCTCCACATAGCGCGGCAAGTGGGGTGCATGGCGCTCCACCACTTCCGCAATGTTCGCCGCCGGGCTCCCCTTGTGATAGGCACGGGCGCACACCACCACGCTGGCGAGGGATAACAGGCGCGTGACGATCCCCTCTACTTCTTTGTCTTTCGAGACGCCCGTTACCAACACCAGCGGTTGTTCGCCCAACGCCTCGCGGGTCGTCGCAACGAGGCAGTCAATGGCATCCGGCGTGTGGCCGACATCCATATAAATGTCGGGCGCGCTCTGAATTTTTTGAAAACGCCCCGGCCAAGTCACCGCCGCCAGCCCGCGCGCCACGCCTACTTGAAAATCCGCCGTTGACAGGTAGACGCGATGCGTTTGCAACCAGCGCCGCGCCAACACGATGGCGACCACCGCGTTGTTGATCTGATGCCGCCCTTGCAACCCGATCTCCAGTTCACGCCAAATCAAATCTTCAACGCGCAGGTCAAGCGTCATCGTTGTGGCGGTGTAACGCAAATTTTCAAAGTGGCTGAAAAGGGTGGTTTCGATCAGGCGCACGTGGCGCAATTCGCAATAAGCGCGGAGGCGGCGTAGCACTTCTGCTTCGAGCGGCCCCACGACCAAGGTGCCGCCCTCCGGGCAGAGGTCGGCCTTGTCATACGCGATCAACTCCAAGCGATGCCCGAGCAGGGCCGTGTGTTCTAAATCGAGCGAGGCCAAACCCACCCACTGCCCGGGGAAAACACGCGTCGAGTCGTACCGCCCGCCGATGCCCACTTCGGTGATGAGGGCTTCGGGCGCGTGGTGCGCGTAGTAGTGCAAGGCCAACGCCGTGAAGGCCTCAAACGCGCCCACCGTGTCGGCGGGGAAAGCGCGCTCATAGGCGGCGAGCTTCGTTTGTAACCACGCGAGGCTGGGGGCTAAATCATTATCGCTGGCATCGTGTTGATTAAGATTGAAGCGTTCGTTAAATTTTAATAGGTGCGGTGAGGTATAGCGCCCCTGAGTGATCCCCAATGCCTGAAAGATCGCCGCGAGCATGGCACACACGCTCCCCTTGCCGTTGGAGCCGGTGACCTTAATCGCGTCTAACTGTTGGAACCACGGCTGGGTTTTATAGTCCTCGGCGAACCATGCCACGCGGTGCAAACCCACGCCGTCGCCGAATTTGGGAAGAGAGGCAAGTTGGGAAAACAGATCCATAGGAAATCAGAATACAATACTCAACACTCAATAGGCAATATCCATTTTACAAAGACCTATTGTGTATTGTTTTTTGTCTATTGTGTATTCTCCAACAGTTCCTCTACTGGCACCCAATAGCCGCGCGCTTCGCCCAACATATAGAGCGACCCCGTGACCAGCACCAGCGAGTCAGCTTCAGCCGAATGCACGGCGCGTTCAATGCCAAGTTGCACCTGCTCCACGACTTCAATGGTAGCCTGGGGAGCGAGATGCTGAATAGCCGCGGCGAGGTCAACCGCAGACATGGCGGGCTTGCCCAACACATGCGGTTGCGTGACGAACCAACGTTGGGCGAGCGGCACAAGCGTCGCTAACATGGCGGCGACATCTTTGGTGATTAAGACCCCAATCACGACGCTGATCTTTTTATCGGCGTACACCGTGCGGAGGGTCTCGGTGAGCGCACGCATCTTGTGCGGGTTGTGCGCGCCATCTAGGATCACCAACGGTTCGTGTTGCATTACTTCCATCCGCCCCGCGAAGTGCGCGTTGCGTAACGCCGTCTGCACAGCGTCGGGCATCACCGTCAAGCCAAAGTGCGCCGCGACCAAATCCACCGCCGTCACTGCCAACGCCGCATTGCTCGCCTGAAACTTCCCCAACAAGCCCACCGTGAGCTCAGGATACGTGTGATGGGGCGTCTGCACTGAGAAGCGCGCGCCCTGTGCCGTGTGTTCATGTACCGTAAAATCAAAGTCGCGTCCGAGCGAATACAAGCGCGCGTTCTTCGCCTGGGCCTCGGCCTCAATGACTGCCCACAGCGTTGGATCGGTCACGGCGGTCAGCGCGAGTTGGTCGGGCTTGATAATGCCGGCCTTGTGATGAGCGATGTCCGCCAGTGTTGGGCCGAGCATCTTGACGTGATCGAGTTCGACATTGGTGATCACCGCTAACCGCGCGGGCAACACATTCGAGGGGTCGTAACGCCCGCCGACCTCGGTCTCCACTACGGCCCAATCCACCTGAGTGCGCGCCAACCACAAAAAGGTGAGCGCCATCCACGCTTCACCATAATTCAGCCCCCCACCCTGCGCGGCGCGCCACTGTTCGTATTGAGCGCGGAAAGCCTGAACGAGTGTGATGAACTCTGCCGCCGAGGCGCGTTGTCCAGTGAGCAATAGTTTTTCGGTGCTGACTTGGAGATAGGGGCTGACGTGATGCCCCACGCGCAACCCAGCCTCGGCCAAGATAGCGGCGGTCAGCGACACGACCGAACCTTTGCCGCTCGTGCCGGTCACATGGATGGCGGGGAAAGTGGTCTGGGGATCGCCTGCAAATTTTAGGAAGTCGCTTAGACGCGCGAGGCTGGCTTGAAATTCGCTCAACTGCGCGGCGGGCGTTTTATCTTGGAAATAATGGCTACCGGTGGGGTCGGTGATGAGAGTATGTAGCCAGCGTTCAGCGGCGTAGAAATCAGCGAGGCGTTGGGCGTCCATCGGGCGCGATTATAGCAAGAATAAGGCGATACCGAATACCGATATTTGCTAATCACTTCGCTCTCATTTATACTCGCGGCTATGAGTCGTGTGATCGCCATTGCTAACCAAAAAGGTGGGGTGGGCAAGACAACTACCGTGATGAATCTAGGCGCGGCGCTGGCCGAGTTGGGGAAGACCGTGATCCTGATCGATCTCGATCCACAAGGCGCGCTCACGGCGGGGTTGGGCCTCGATCCCTATACCCTCACCCGCACCGCCTACACAGTGTTGGTGCGCGACAACACCAGCCTCGCTAGCACGTTACGGCAGGTCAGCCCGCGGCTCTTGTTGCTCCCTGCCTCAGTGGACTTGGCGGCGGTGGAATACCAAGTGGCTGAACATGCCAACCGCGCCCGACGCCTCCAGCAGGCGCTGGAACGCAGTCGCATCCCCGTAGATTTCATCCTCATTGATACCCCCCCGAATATCGGCTTGCTCACCGTGAACGCGATGGTGGCGGCGACTGAGTTGCTGATCCCCGTGCAATGCCAATACCTATCCATGCGCGGCGTGCGCTCCTTGCTCGAATCGGTGTGGTTGGTACATGAACGCCTGAATCCAAAACTTAACCTATTGGGAGTCTTAGCGACGATGTATAAAAAAGATTCGGAACACGCCCGCGAGGTGGTGGCCGAATTGCGCGCCGTGTTTGAGAGTAAAGTGTTTACGACCGTGATTGAAGACGACGACATCGTCGCCAAAGCGCCCGTCGCGCGCAAATCGGTGTTGGCCTATCAGCCGCAAAGCGCCGCCGCGACCGCCTTCCTCCAATTAGCTCGGGAGATCGCCCATGTCTGAGACCACCCACGACGAAGCCTCCATCGTTGGACGTGGCGCGAGCATCATGTTGCCCGCGCGCGGCAACCCCTTTGGCCCGCCGCCCCCCGCGCCCGAAGATGTCGTGCCACGCGGCGCGGAGACCACACAACCCGTGTCGTTCGCGCCCGATGCGCCCTTGCCCGAACCGCAAGACCTTTCACCCGAAGAATTAGCGGCCCTATTTGCGGAACCGCCCGCGCCCACGGCCGCACCGGTCTCGTTCGCGCCGCCGATTGAAGAATCAATTGAACCTGAACCTGAGCCAGAGCAAGCCGAGCCGCCGATTTCATTTGCAGTGACGGAAACGCAACCCGCACCAGAGCCGTTGCCCACCATGCTCTCGCCCACTGAGATCGCGGCGATGTTCAACGAACCTGCGCCTCAGCCACAACCCGAAGCCGTCTCATTTTCCGCGTCCGCCGAGCTGGTGTCGTTTGGGGTAAGCGAGATGCCCGCCGAGCCAGAGCCATTGCCCACCATGCTCTCGCCCACCGAGGTCGCGGCGATGTTCAACGAGCCGTTGCCCGCCACCGCGCCGGCATTGCCAGAACCCGCCGTGATTGAGACGATTGAGCCGTTGTCATTTGGGCTCGAAGAGTCGCCCCCCACGCTCGTGCCGGTCAGCATGGCTGACCCGACCACCGCCTCCCCTGAACCCGAACCGGAACAGACTTCAGTGCCGCCCCACAGTGAGGCGGTGAGCGAAGAACTGAAGAAGGGTGAGGCTCAGGCGGGCGGTCATGGTGATGAACCCGCTGGAGAATTGTATGGCGCACTGCCAGCCAGCCGCCCCACGACCGTGAGCCGCACGCCAGGGGATGATTTGCAAGTCGCCACCGACTCCAATTACCCCAATGTGATGGCGTATCGTGGCAACTCCCGCCTCGTCAAGATGTTTGTGCCCGATGAGGCGCTCACCAAACTGTGGGAGGAGATTGATGCGCTGGAAAAGAGTGTGTCGGTCGAGCCCAAATTGAGCCAAAAGCTGGCGCGCCAGTTGCTGGGCCGTTTGGCGGGCGCCCGCAATTATTTGATGAACGACCGCGACCATTATGAAGAAGCGAAACGCGAAGTGGCGGAAACGCGCTTCTTCTTGGAGCGCGTGCGGCGAAGCACGTTTTCCGACCACGCCCGCTTTGTGATGGCCTATCTGATCACCTTCTTGATCGTGCTGACGATAGCGACGTTGAGTGCCTCCAATTGGTTGGCGCTGATTGGTTCGCCCAGCATTGTCGTTTTCGTGCAGACGATCTTGATCGGTGGGTTTGGCGGAGTGACGGGCGCGCTTTATGGGTTATGGACCCACGTCGCACGCGATCAGGACTATGACCCACAATTTGCATTGTGGTATTACACCAACCCGCTGATGGGCTTGCTCCTGGGGGGGCTAGTCTATATGCTGACGTTCGCAGGGATGATCATCGTATCGTCGGGCGGCCAAGAGGCGACGCCCGGCCCGGCTACTTGGGTCGTGGCGTTTGCGGTCGGCTTCCAACAAAACTTTGCGTTTAGCCTGCTCAACTCGGCGCTTAAACGCTTGATCCCATCGGATGAGAAGGCTCCGGAAGTAATCGCGTCCGAGGCGAAGGGGGAAGGGGAAGCGCCGAAGCGCTGAGGGCAAAATTAAATCTCGTTAGACCAGCTCTCTGTATAGAGCAAACTGTTATTGGACGGATGGGTGCGTCCTTCGACTACGCGCGGAATCCTTCGACTGGCTCAGGACGTGCTTC
>Ga0315912_10002624_pt1 | contig 18813 bp, 10 predicted proteins | sample VfabasoilMG_FD_204469 | JGI IMG/M metagenome (GOLD analysis project Ga0315912, IMG submission 204469) | Garden soil microbial communities collected in Santa Monica, California, United States - V. faba soil | ecosystem: Environmental > Terrestrial > Soil > Garden | place: USA: California...
GTGTATGCCTGACCCGTAATCTGGCCATCCCGCGCAGAGCTAGGGTTCACCAGTCCAAGACCTGTGCCCCAGACAAGAATGGTTTCGCCAGGCAACGCGGGATTATCTGCGGTAACCGGAGCACCCGTTGTGTTTGCGCAGCAAAGGTTGGTCGTCAAGGGAGTAATGATAATGGCGTTCGCACCGGCATTACTACCGGAGTACTGTAAGCCATTCCCCGCCGGACCCTCTGTTCTTGATCGGAGTCGGATACGAGAATAGAAGCCCGACGCATAGGCTTCCACACGTGGATCACCATTATTAATAAGCATGACGAGGGCATCACGCACGGAAATCTTCGTATCGCCTTCCTGGACAACGTAAGTGTAAAGCCGGTCTTCGATATTTACGGTTGCTACGTCACCGCCAAAAATGCTGCCGTCAATGGATATCGTACCGGTCGCATGATTGCTGCTGTGATAAGCAATGGCGGGCCGCGGGTCCGTCCCACCTTCCAAGGCAAAGACGCCTGGATTCTGAGGCACCACTGGAATGGAAATTGCCGTAGTGACACGGATGGTTCCATCCTTGCGCACCTGGCGGACATAGAAATTACTGCTATCGGCGTCCCGGACTTCCCATGGAATCTGCGCCCTGATCTCGTTGGGCGAAACCATCGCCAGGGGTGACTTGATGCCGTCGAAGTACACTTGGACGCTATCTAATTCGCGCGGCCAAGTCTGCAAATCCGGAGCAACCCTGGTTGTCTTGTCGCTGAAGCCGTTTCCGAAAATCGCCACAATGGTGCCTGGAGCCAACTGAGCTGCGTCGCCGCCCCCTGCGAGGTTGGCACCGGATGCGGTGGCCACCACCTGAGACACTGTATTCGCTGCGACTCCGGCAGTGGTTATCGACAAAGTGATATCGTCGCCGCCCTTACCACCTGTACGCGCTGTCAGCACGAGTTGGAACAGCGTGGTGTTAGGTGTGGCAAGCACATTAACATCACCGTTACCCTCGTTGATGAGAGTGACGAACTCATCCACGATTGCGGACAGCGTGTCGTTTTCTTTCATTTTGTACTTGTATTCTTTGTCGGCGATCTTGATGGTAATCGTTTCGTCCTTCTTCGGGATACCGGCGAAGGTAACAGCGGCAATCGAGTAAACCTCCAGGCTTGCGGCGTTACGAACACCGTTGTTGGGGACCACTCGCTCGCCTGCTGTAAAAACCATGATGCGGCGATTGAAAGGGTCCGCAGCAAATAGATTCACTCCGTCAAAGGCCAGCCCAAGAGGTGTGCGGACCGCACCCGAGCTCGCATTCCCACGTGGGTTTTCTTGATCGGAAATCAGATTCACACGAGGTGCCTGCTGTCCGATGATCTCGTCAGCAGCCGCGCCGTTGGCTGCGGGAATGGTTCGGTAATAGAGGATGCGGTCATTACCACCGTCGGAGATAAACAGGTTGCCGCCACTAGCTAAGGCAAAGCGCGGGAACTCCATCGTCTTTTCGCACAAGGGCGGATAGATATCCTTGCCTTCATCGTCCTTCTTACCAGTTACCTCACAGAGCTTTTCGACGTTGTTGCCGATTGCGGATGTCATGTCTGGCTGGCCAATCACGATATCTGCGGCCTGCTGGTTGGTGACCGGAATCGAATTCCACACCAACACGCGGTTGTGGCCAAGATCGGCGACATACAACCTTTGGCCATCGCTTGTCACAGAAACCGGGGTTAGCAGCGTATTGGCTTGTGCATTGATTGTAGTCTGAGTAATATCAGGCTGAACGAAGGTGTTAAAGTTCGGAGCACCAAGCACAAGATCAGCAGGTGCCTGATTGGTATTCGGAATCGAATTCCAAATCAGGACGCGATTGTTACCCGTATCCGCCACAAACAAACGGTTACCTTGAATCCACACACCTTGCGGCCCCTTGAACGACCTGTTATTGGGCGTGAAACCGCCGCCATCGTTCGGAATGGCACGTGTAAAATTGGGTTGTCCCAGAACCACATCGGCGTTTTGATTATTGACCGTCGGGATGGTCCTCCAGATTAGGACGCGGTTATTGTCCGTATCGGCAACAGCCAACACTGTACCGTTAGTGGCCACGCCAAGCGGAGTGCGCAAGGTATTCTGCGCCGGAGCCTGAAGTCCAACAGTCGTAAAATCCTTCTGCCCCAGCACAACATCGGCAACGCCAATGCACACTGGACAACGAGCCCCTGTCAATGCTATGTCCGCAGTGACCCCCGGCATCTGTTGCGTAATATTCTTATAAATCAGAACCCGATGGTGGTCTTCCGGAGTCGCGGAGAGACGATTGGAATCCGCCACAATCAGCAGATCATTGGCAAAGGCCACCGCACCCACACCGCCAAGGAGTTTTTCAGAAGCACCCACTTGCTGCGCGGTGAACGTCGGTTGGCCAAGGACCAGCCGAGCGCCCTGGCCAGTGGTAAAGGTCTTGGCGACAGTCTGCGAAAAAACAGGCGCTACCGCCAATACCATCAGGATGAGCAGCTTATGCGGGCGGACCTGGATCGGGGAGTGTGACATTACCTTGAGCATCATGAGAGATTCAGACAAGATTTTTCAGTATAGCAACCCTAACGGACGTACCGTAGGGCAAATCGGTTTCAAGCTGGAGTTAATAACTACTAATGTGTCAACTCATGTCAACACGGGAACCCGTTCGTGGATCCACGGCAGCCGGGGAACCGGTCGCCGTATCGAAATCGATTGACGGGTTGTAGAGTAGCAGCCGACGGCAATTTTCGCAAAACATGAGCTGAGTTGATGTCCGCAGCTCCTGATAGAGCTGGGGCCGCAACTCCAGTTGGCAGGCTGTACAGCGGCCCTTGGTTGCATCCGCCACCGCGACACCGTTGTATTTCTTGCTGAGCTTGTCGTAAACGTTGAGCGCCGAACCAGCTATCGTCTTGACAATTTCGGCTCGTTCGGCCATCAGATCTGCAAGTTTCTTCTGATCGGCAGCAGTGCGATTTCGGGCCACACCCTTCTGCCTTTCTACTTCCGTCTTCTCTTTTTTTAATTGCTCTTCTGCAGCCTTGACGTTAACTTCCAGCTTTTCGATCTCTTCCATCAACTCGAGAATCCGGTCTTCAAAACGGCGGATTTCCTTTTCGCAGAATTCGATTTCATGCTGGAAAGCCCGGTACTGCTCGTTTGTCTTGGCGCTGACCATCTGATCCCGAAGTTTGGAAATCTTCTGCTGCTGCACCTGAGTATCACCATCCAACTGGCGACGTTCCTTTTGCGCCGCAGCCAGTAAAGCCTGATCCGCCAAAAGCTTACGCTGATGAGAATCGACAAGCTTTTCAATCATGGCGATGTGTTTGGGCAGTTCCGCTATTTCTTTGCGGAGATCGGCGGCCCGGAGGTCCAGACCTTGAAGCTGGAGTACTTTTAAGACTTCTGATTGCACGCAAGCAATTCTACCACGCGGGGCATTCACGCCCTCAGCAGACGGCGCATGGGTCCTGGCATCGCAGCTGCCGCCATGTCCAACTCCGGCACTCGTAACGCACGACAAGTCATCCAAAAGGCGATCAGCCCGGCGGGCAGGCAAACAACCAATCCGGCGATACTCGGCCAGCGAGAAGTTCCCAGGTAGAATTCCAATCCGGCCCGTAGTCCCGCGATGACAATCCCCATCAGGGCCGACGCACAGCAGACCTTCGCAAAACTGACGGCCAAAGCTCGGCCGCGTATTCCATGAATGCGATTGCGCAAGATCCAGAATTGACACACGAAACTGAACAGTGCCACAGCGGATGTACTGAGCGCTAAACCAGCATGGCCTAACTCTGTGTGGTTTACCGTGTACCGCGCCGCTGCATAGTTAACGGCGATAGAAATGATACTGATCCACATGGGCGTGCGGGAATCCTTCAGCGCATAGTAGGCCGGATTGAGAACCTTCGACGCGGCGTAGCCGGCAAGACCAATGGCATAACAGCTCAGTGCTAGCGCCGTTCGCTGGGTGTCATACGCATTAAATTTCCCACCCTCATACACCGCAGCAATAATCATCCGCCCCAGTACAACCAGCCCAACAGAACTAGGCACGGTCAGCAGAAAAACCATCCCTAGAGAACGGGAAAGCGTTCGCTTGAATTCATCGCGATCACCGCTCGCGATACTCCGCGAGATGGCTGGCAGGGTTGCACTCGCAATAGCCACGCCAAATAGTCCCAGCGGGAGTTGCATAAAACGGAAGGCCCAACCGAGCCACGAGACGGGTCCATTCAGCCCGCGGACCGGGTCCACAACAAGCGTCGCGAAGTTGGTGTTGACCATGACGTTAATTTGCACTGCCGCGCCTCCGAGAATGGCAGGCCCCATGAGATGAATAATATGACGCAGACCGGGATGACTCCAATCCATTGCTAATCGAAAAGGGAACCCCAGTTTATAGAGGCTGGGGATCTGCCAAAGCAATTGCAGTGCCCCTCCAAACACCACTCCCCAAGCCATTCCGTCAATTGGGCTCAGGCCGAGCGATGGGCCAAGTACCCGGCCCAAAAAGACACCGAAAACAATAGAGCCGATGTTGAACATCGTCGAAGACATCGCCGGAACACCGAATCGGTTGCACGCATTCAGCATTCCCATTGCCTGCGCCGCCAGAGCGACGAGCAGTAGAAACGGGAACATGATGCGCGTCATGTGAACCACCTGATCAAACTTCTCGCCCTTCCATCCAGAGGCGGTCAATTGAACCAGGGTTGGTGCAAAGATAAACCCAAGGACACACACAAGGCCGACGATAAGAATGATCGCGGTTCCGACAAGATTTGCAAGGTGCGCAGCTTCCTTCTTATCCTTATGCGCCAGGTACTCGGTAAACGTCGGAACAAACGCGGAAGACAATGCGCCCTCGGCGAATAAATCCCGCGTCAGATTGGGAAGCCGGAAGCCAAGCGCAAAGGCATCGTATGCCTGCGATGCACCAAACCACCGCGCCATCAGTGTTTCCCGCACTAGACCCGTGATGCGACTGGTGGCGACCGCTACGGACATGATCCCGGCAGACCGGAATAGTTTCGCTGAATGGGCGGAATCAGCCGCCACTTTGCTAGGAGTTTCAGGCAAGGGTGTAAATGCCAGTGTAGTAGATTCACTGCCTCATCACTGCGCAGCCTGACTCCAATTTGAACCACTAAAGGCATACGGTTTGCACCCAGCTAAGCCGAACCCGGCTACCGGCCCTTCCACCCGCCAGCAAATTGTTGTACACTTATGGGCAAACTTATGAAGCGGTTGTTACCTGTACTTGTTTTAGCTTTCTCTACGTTATCTGCCCAAGAATCCGAACTAGCCACCAAGGCTGTCGGCGTCCTGGAGAAGAATTGTTGGGGCTGCCATGGCCCGTCCAACTCGATCTCGGATTTGCGACTAAGCTCGCGTGAATCCATTTTGAAGGGCGGTACTCGTGGACCCGCAGCAGTGGCCGGCAACGCGAAGGACAGCCTCATGATCGGTGCGATCAAAAAGACTGACCCCGATCTTTGGATGCCGCCAGACAGTAAGCTCGCCGCCAGCGACATCGACATTATTGAGAAGTGGATCGCCGCAGGTGCCGAGTGGCCGAAAAACGGCCCGGTCGTTTCTGACACCTGGTGGTCTTTCAAGAAACCGGTCCGTCCTGAAGTGCCTGTGCTCAACTCGTCTTGGGTCAAGAATCCGATTGACGCATTCATACTTAAAAAGCTGACAGCAGAAAAATTGAAACCGGCCAAGCAGGCCGACCGCGCGACACTTATTCGCCGCGCCTATCTGGACCTCCACGGCCTCCCGCCTACCGTCGAACAGGTCAAAGCCTTCGTGAACGATCCCGCCGCCGATGCATACGATAAATTGATCGACACGCTGCTGGAATCTCAGCGCTATGGTGAAAAATGGGGCCGACACTGGCTGGATCTGGCCCGTTACGGTGACACTTCCGGTTTCGAGCAGGATCCCTATATGGTTTACGCATGGCGCTATCGTGACTGGGTGATTGAATCCATTAACAAAGACAAGCCATACGACCGATTCGTTAAGGAACAGATAGCCGGTGACGAGTTGTATCCAGACGACCCTCCATCCATCAGCGGTACGGGATTCTACACCGTAGGTCCAAACCGCGACATGCTCTTCAAAGTGGAAGACATCAATCGCCTGGAAACGCTGCAAGACTGGGTTGATACAACTGGTTCGGTATTCCTTGGACTGACCGTCGGTTGCGCCCGCTGCCACGATCACAAATTCGACCCCATCCCGCAGCGCGACTACAAAGCGCTGGAAGCGATCTTCCAGGGAGCCGAGAAGACTCGCGTAGCGTTGCAATATGATCCCTCGAAGCAATACGATTTGGCCGAGGTAGGACGTCAAGTTCGCTTGTTCGAAATTGCGGAGCAGCTACAGGCACTCGGCGGCGGTGGACGTGGTGGACGCGGCGGCGGAGCTGCTGCAGGAACAGCGACCGCGAATACGGCTGCAACCGCTCCAGTACCGGCAACAACTGCCCCTGTGGCAGTTGCAGCACCGGCAGTTACAGGAGCCGGACGCGGTGCCGCCGGTCGAGGAGCAACAGCGTCCGCTGCCCGAGGTAATGCCGCTGCTTCCGCAGCTCAGCCTGCCACAACAACTACGACATCCCCTGCCACCGCACCTGCTGCCACAAACGCCGCACCTGCCGCTACCGGAGTTGGCGCTGCAAACGCCGCAGCAGTCCCGCCCGCCGGAGGTGGCCGCGGACGCGGTGGTGCCCCGGCCCAACTTAGCCCTGAAGATCAGGAAAAACAACGCGCACTGGAACAACAGCTCGTACAAATGTTCCGTACCTATGCTCCCGGTCCATTTGCTCCTGGCATCAAAGATATTGGCCGTGAATCTCCAACCCGGGCCTATTTACCGGCCCGCAACGGACGTCCGCCGGAAGCCGTACCCGCCGGATTCCTCACGGTGCTCGGTGGTGGAACAGTTCCAACACCACCGATTGAAGCTACTACCTCGGGCGGACGTAAGGCCCTCGCAGGCTGGATCGCCACCGAAGACAACCCGCTTTTCGCGCGCGTGATGGTCAATCGCATGTGGCATTACCACTTCGGCAAAGGCCTCGTCATTAACCCAAGCGACTTCGGTCACCGTGGCGGCTTGCCATCTCACCCCGAGCTTCTTGACTGGCTTACAACCGAGTTCGTCAAGAACGGCTGGTCCATGAAAAAGATGCACAAGCTCATGATGACTTCCAGCGTCTACATGCAATCCACCGAGACCTCTAAAGAAGCCGTGGACACCGATGCGCCGAACGCATACCTATCCCACTTCAACCGTCGCCGCCTGCTGCCGGAAGAAATTCGCGACAGCATGCTGCAAAGTGCCGGTGTCTTGAATCTTAAAATGGGCGGACGCCCCGTTGTTCCAGAACTCGCCCGTGAGGAACTCTTCGGACTCAGCGGCGGTAACTTCTGGCAAGTCTCCGCCAACACCGCTGAACACACACGCCGCAGCATCTATATGCTGGTACGACGCACCTTCCGCCCTGCGATGTTTGAAAGCTTCGACGCACCCGACGGCATTCTCAGCCACGCACGTCGCAACGAAAGCAACACTGCGCCTCAATCGCTTACGCTCCTCAACGGCCAATGGACCACCCAGGAAGCAGGCCGCCTGGCCGACAAGCTGGCTGCCGATAATGCGGACGAAGCGGATCTCATCAAGAAAACCTGGAACGCGGTCTATGCCCGCGATCCTCGCCCCAAGGAAGTGACCGACGCACGGACGTTTATCGAAAAACAAACGGTCGAAGTCGGTTCGAAAAAAGCAGCCGTCGCGGAGTTGGTCCGCGCCTTGTTCAATACCAACGAATTTCTCTACGTGGAATAAAAACTATGTCAGCACAATCCAGACGTGACTTACTCCTCCGCGCCGGTCAGGGCTTCGGAGCTCTCGCGCTCAGCTCCATGCTGGAGCTGGAAGCCAGTACGGTGAATCCGCTTGCGCCAAAGCCGCCACACCAGCCCGCACGCGCAAAAGCGACCATTAACCTCTTCATGCACGGCGGCGTCAGCCACGTTGATACATTTGACCCCAAGCCGGAGCTTCAAAAACGCAACGGCCAAACCATCTCCGCAGAGATGGCAAAGGGCCTTAAAACCAGCCGTATCGACTTCGGCAAAGCGCCGATGCGCGGTAGCCCATGGTCCTTCTCTCGCCACGGCAAGAGCGGCATGGAGATCTCCGAACTCTATCCCAACATCGCCACCCACGCTGACGAGATCACACTGATCCGTTCCTGCTATGGCGATGCGTTTGACCACGCGCCGGCGATGTACTTGAGCAGTTCCGGATCGCAGTTCCCCGGACGTCCTTCCATAGGGTCGTGGGTCACCTACGGCCTTGGCTCGGTGAATCAGAACCTCCCTGCCTTCGTCGTCATGTCTGATGGTGCTATGAAATCCGGCCCCAGTGTCTATCACGCCGGCTTCCTGCCTGCCGTTTATCAAGGCACCGTATTCCGTAGCGGCCAGTATCCGATCCTCAATCTCTCCACGCCAAAAGGCGTCACCGACAAAGCCCAGCGCAACACGCTGGACATGATCGCCGAACTGAATCAACAACACCTGGAAAGCCACCCCGACGGCACCGAACTCGAAGGCCGTATCGCGTCTTACGAGCTTGCTTTCCGCATGCAAAGCTCCGCACCGGAAGCTGTCGACATCTCCGGTGAATCTGAGCAGACCAAAGCCATGTACGGGATCGGCGACCCCGCCACTGACGATTTTGGCCGCAAATGCCTCCTCGCCAGACGGCTTGTGGAACGCGGCGTGCGCTTCATCCAGCTCTTCTCCGGCACCAACATCGGCCAGGATTGGGACGACGCGCACAACAACCTGCAAACCTCGCACACCAACATGTGTAAAAAGAGCGACAAGCCAATCTCCGCACTTCTGACGGACCTCCGCCAGCGCGGCATGCTCGATTCTACCCTTGTCGTCTGGCACAGTGAATTCGGCAGAACACCCCTCGCCGAAGGTGCTTTGGGAAGAGATCACCACCCCTACGTCTACAGCATGTGGATGGCAGGAGCGGGAGTCAAGGGCGGACAAGTCCTAGGTTCCAGTGACGATTTCGGGCTGCGCCCGCAAGAGTTCCCCGTAACGGTTCACGACGTAAACGCCACCATCCTCAGACTGATGGGCCTCGATCACAAGAAACTCACTTACCTCTATCAGAGCCGAGACATGCGGCTTACCGACGTTGCCGGTGACGGTGAGTTCACCAAACAATTACTCGGCTAAGACCGAGCCGCCATTGGTATACAATGTACCCATGGCGACAAAAATAACCGCAGTTCATACAAAAAAGAAAAAATGCACACCTTTTCTTCTCGATGTTGCGGTGATGAATCCCGAAGCGGATTTCAAATTCGCCATCTCCGTGGAGAAGCAGTGTAGTATCGATAACGACGCCATCTGGAAACTTGTTTTCGATCTCGACAAGAAAAACTCCAAGGGCGATTTCGTTCGCGTCGTGCATGTCTCTTTCACCGCAGAGACTCCGCAAGAAGCCAGTGGTGTTAAGAACACCGCCGAAACAGGCCTCAACAAAGCCCAAGCCGACGTAGCCATCAAGAAAGTGCATCCTGCTGCGAAAAAAATTGCCGAGGGTTCTACCGATCCCAAACTCGGCACCATCATCAATAGCGGCATGTCCACCATCGCCGTTCTTGGCAATCCGGGCTGACCGTCGCAATCGCATGGCACCCATCCGGAGTGCATTCTTAGGTCTGGTCCTCATCCTGCCCCTGTCGGCTGGCGATGCCGCATGTAATGGCGGACTCTCACAGGCCGGGCGCAGGATTCGTAACCTCCAGCTAAAATCCTGGATGAATAGTTTGTCCCAAACAGCCCTTCCCGCCAAGGCGGGCGACATACTCACAGCGGACCTGCAATCACAAATCTTGCGCACCGTCCAGGACAAAATTAAGTCCGAACAACCTGGGGACATCTCCAATCGCGGCGGAGTTCAGGTCGTATTCATTCAGTCCTGTTTGGTTGCTGTCGACGAGAATCAGGTTGACATCACCATCACCCCATGGGCTGTCGCGGTTCCCCTTCCTGGGCGCTCCAGTACCCCGACAAACAACCCCCAGCCCAACATGGCCTCATTACGAAGCGGGTTGCCATCGTCCCTGCGCGCTCTCGATCCGGAACTCGGCGTAGCGTATGACCGCGGACTTGACGTTTCCACACGTGCTGCATTTCACATGAGCCTCGGTGAACTTAGGGATGCTCTCTCCCACTCGCCGGACCAGCCCCGTAAATCGGACTTCCTCGTCAGCGCCGAAGGAAGCCGCTCCATGAAATCGGACAACTACGATACGCGCGCAACGCTAGCGTATGAGTACCGTAGCCAAGCCAGCGCCCAGCGCCTTTCCCTGCAAACAACCCTGGAAGCTTCTCGCCAGCCTCAAGGCAATTCCTTCCTCTACGCCAACTCCATCCGCACCGGCTTAGCATATTACCGCAAAAAGCTGGGATTTTCCGTCGCGCACCGTTGGGCCAACAATCGAACCGTAGCTCTCGCAACCACCGAACAGGCGGTAGAACTCCGCACCGGAACTGACCTCCGCATCCCCTACGGCGTCGCCCGCGCAACCGCCTTCGCCGACTACGCCAGTCCCGCCCAAAACGCCTCCTACACTCGAATCGCCATCCGCTCCGGCTTCAGCATGGAAATCCCGATCATCGCGGCTCGCGACGCCAATGGCGAAAAGCTCCTGGCCGCGCACACACTGGGCGTCGATACACAGATCTCAGCGGGAAAGGCATCGAAAAGAGTCCCGACCTACGCTCAATTTCACGGTGGCAGCGACGGAGGCCGCTTCGTTTTCGACGAATCCCTGAGCACTCAATTCTCAAAGCCCTACCTCACAGGACCAGTAGTGCGAGGCTACGGGCAAAATCAGACACCCACCGCAGGCAGTACCTATTGGGGCCTGAATCTGAATCTAGCGGTGCCAATACCAAAGTGGTCGCGCTTTCTAATCCCAGTGGAAAAGGACGAAGACGGAGTCCCGCTCGCCCAGCGCATCGAAGTGGTAGGCCTGCGATCCGGTGAAAATCTGATGGCCTCCTACTATGAGAATGAAGAACACCTCGAACCAGCGGCAGCAGCCGCAAAAGCAAAGGCTGACATCGATTCGGTCCGCCCGGCCGTAAAGTTCATCTCAAGATACGCAAAGCTCTATGGCATCCGTCCACAATCCCTAATTGACGTCGCCCGTATTTCCAGTTCGAACGACTCGAGAATGCTCTATAGCGCGGGTATGGGACTGCAATTGACGCTGGTAACCGCACGAATGGAAGTAGGCTACGTGTGGACCCTCGCACGGCGCACCGGCGCACCTGCGGGGAATGTGGTGTTTCGCTTGAGTTTTCAGAATCTCTTTTAAGCTGACCCTGTGTTACTTGATCACCATATCTCTACTCAACTTCACATCCCGTGAAGAAGCCGCTACTACAACACTCCGTGTTCCCAAGGCTGTAACCCACTTGCTGCCGGCAGTAGACCAATACTGCAATGCCCGTGGAGCCACGTGTACCGTTACATCCTTGGTCTTGCCGGCTTCCACGCGAATGCGCTCAAATCCAGCAAGGGCCTTTAATGCAAACTGAGCACCCTCTGGCGCGACCTTCGGCGCTCCCAGATAAATCTGTGCAACCTCGTCACCAGCAACTTTCCCCGTATTCCGCAACGCAAAGCTAACATCCAACCCGCCGTCTTTCGCACGAACCACCTTCAACCGCGAATACGCAAACGTCGTATAAGACAACCCATGACCAAACGGGAACATCGGAACCAGCCCCTGCTTGTCAAACCACCGGTAACCCATGAAGATCCCCTCTGAATACGTCGTCTTCCCATCTACACCGCGATTGGAACGCTCCGGATGCGTCGGATCATTCGCCACCATCTGATCCAACTTCGCCGGCCAGGTGAATGGTAACCGTCCAGCAGGATTCGCACGGCCCAACAAAATATTCGCCGCCGCCGGACCACCCTGATCTCCAGGCCACCACATCTGCACAACCGCCTTCACGCTGCCTAACCACGGCATCGCCACCGGAAATCCAGTATTCAAAACAACGATCGTGTTCGGATTCACCGCCGCAACATCGGCGATCAACTTATCCTGATCCCCTGGCAACTTGAAAACCTCTGGCCTGTCACGCCCCCACGCAAACACAACAGCCTTCTTCGCAGCCTTCGCAGCCGCAATCGCCGCATCATAGTTCGACTTCTGCTGTTCCGGCGTCACCCAAGCCAAACGCACCTGCACCGGATGTCCAGCCTGTTCGCCACTCACCGTAACCGCCAGCGGGTGCGGACCAGCCTTCAACGTCACAAAATTTCGAACGTTGTCCAAACCATCCCGACTCGGCAGCAAATTATCCTGCGAAGGATGAAGAATCGCGCCACCGCGCCCCGGACCAGGATTCCCAGTACGAGCAACCGAATTCCCATCAATAGCCAAAGTCGCCGCCGCACCTAAAGCCTGCAACGCGATCATGTAGGAACCATCGGTCGGCACCGTCAACGTCCCGGTCCAATTCGCGACCGAACCAGGAGCCAAAGCCCGCCCATTCGACGCCGCAAAATCAATCTGCGCATCAATCTGCGTCAGGTTCCCCGCTGGAGTATTACGCACCAGCCCAGGCGCGCCATCATGGCTCAGTGCCGACGCCGGAATCGCAACACCACTCATATCATTCACGGCAGCAAACACAACCTTCTTGCCCGTAGCCTTCTCAATCTCCGCAACCGCGCCAGACTGATTCGAAGGAATCCCACCACCTTTGCCACCAGTAATCCCAATAGAAACCGTCTGCGCCGCGTTAGGACCAAGAATCGCCACGCTATCCAGATCTGCCGTCGTCAGCGGCAACACGCCACCCGTGTTCTTCAACAACACCGCCGCATCTTCTGCAGTCTTGCGAATAATCGGAGTGTTGAACGCGTGGTCAATCGGAGTCACGTTGTGTTTTGATCCGTTATCCAGATAACCAAATCGGTCCATCTGATTCAGAATCCGCCCCACCGCTGCCGTGATCGTCGCTTCCTTCACCAACCCGCGCTCAATCGCAACCAGCATACCCATCGGGGCCTCCGTCGGACCGCCACGAGCACCGCCGCGAGCCGCCGCAGCCGCACCAGCAACCGCACGCTCTTCAGGCATCCCCGCAACCGGATTCCCCCGTCCAACCAAAGGATTCGCTACTGCCGGAGCCGCAGCACCACGCCCACGACCTGCACCGCCAGCCGCCGCAGCCACCGGAGGCGCACCCAAGAAAAATCCACCGCGACCCGTGCTCTGCCCTTCCACTCCGCCAGGCATCTCCAGATCCAACCCCTCGTTGATATACAGCGTGCTATGCGTTCCTTCAAAATCCGGAATCACAAAACCCTTGAATCCAAGCTCAGTCTTCAAGACACCATTCAAAGTCGCACTCGAACCGCAGGAATAAGGGCCATTGATCGTATTGCTGGAACACAACACCGAAGCAATCCCGGCATCCACCGCCATCGCAAACGGAGCAACGTAAATCTCACGCAAAGTCTGTGGATCGACGATTACCTCAGGGCTGCTATCAAAAGCCGTGTAATGCTTAGCCGCCGACATCACGCCCTTGCTCTGAATTCCGGTAACAAACGCCGCGCCAATCGATCCAGTCAACAACGGATCCTCGCCCAGCGTGTTATAAGAACGCGTAAAACCAAAATCACGAACCAGATTCAGAAACGGCTCCAGCACAATATTCTGCCCAAGCGCACGAGCATCGCCGCCAACCACTTCACCATTCAACCGCGCATCTTCCTTGCTGAACGTAGCGGCAAGCCCCATCGTCGCCGTCATCCCAGTCGACCAGACCTTCGTATAAACTCCATTCGGACCATCCACAAGTCGCAACGGAGGAATCCCTAAACGCGGAATGCCCGCAACATAACCGGGCTGCCCCTGGCTTGTCGAGGGATCTTCTGGAGACCCGTGAATCATAGCGATCTTCTCCGCCAAGGTCATTTGACTCAAAAGCCGGTCAACCTTAGCGTTCCCGGTAACCACCGGAACATTGGACTGAGAAAGGAGCACCCCAACCGTGATGCCACAAAGAGCTAGAGCAATAATCGAAAACTTCATAGTTTGTTGATTATACACTTGGCAGCGAGGTAGGAGCAGTAGAGGCTAGCTTGGATCCTGCACCACGCCAGCCGTGAAGACGAACTCATTGCCCTCAACCGCAGCAGTGATCAGCGTAGCAGCCACCATACCCACGCTCGCCTTAGCAATGCCTTCATGAAAAACACGCTGAATGCCGCGCCGGAGCATCTTCTTGACACGGTGACGCAGGATGCCCATGAGCAGTTCCTGCCGGTTACGATCCGCGTCGATCCGCAGCCGCACATTGTCGATCTTGAGCGAATCCGCCGGCGTTTCCTCTTCGTCCAGTTCGGTAACCGGCGTCCACACAGGCACACCAACCGGCGTTACGTCGAACCGGTAGTCGAACGTGAAATGCTTGTCAATGATACCGTCGTGAAAGGCATGCCCAAACAGGCGCAGTTCGTTACCTGGAAAATCAAGAACCAGCTTGTTGAAGGTCGTCTTGTCTTTGGTGTGCGGAAGTACAGGGAGCTTCGCGGCAAGATCAGCTTCGGAATTGGGGAGCACCAATAGTACCACCCGCAGATCCCGGTTCGCCGATTGTTTTCGCTCGTTGCTGCGCGCCACCACTTTGCCTGCGGCGTTCAGCAAACGGAACGCATACCCATCGCGAGGTTCGGTCGAGAAATTCGCTGTAAATACACCGGCGGCTCCACCCGGCACAAGCACAGCGGTCTCAAGCGGATCTATCTTGCCCTTCTCTTCACGGTTCGTGTAGGGCGGCCCATGGAACAACTCGCACTTGCGAACGTCAAAATCTGCCAGTAGCGGACTTGATAATAGTAAAACGAAATTCCAAAACTGTTCTCCGATCTTGGTAGCAAGAATACCAAAAAAGAAGCCCCCCCTTGCAGCCGGGCCTGGCTACAAGAGGGGGGGCTGTACGGAATCGAAGTCTAGTTCAGAACAAACATGTATAGCCCCGCAGCACCGGTAGCCAGCACATGTTGCTTCCCATCTAATAGGAACGTTTCCGGAGGACTCGAAAGCCCGCCGATCTGCGAATACCAAAGGCCCTTGCCCGTAGCAGCATCCCAGGCTTCGATATTCTGTCCGTTGCTCAGGAATAACAAACCGCCCGCTGTAGAAAGCAGTCCGGAACTCCCTCCGTTCAGTTCCTTGCGCCAGGTCACTTTGCCCGTCCTGTAATCCATCGCAATCAAATGCGTCCCCCAGGACAAGCTCGCGCCATTCATTGTGCCGCCAAGTCCCATTGATCCACGCGGATCAGGATCAGTCAGGTAATACGTCCGAAGAGTATTCTGCTCATGAACGTAGAACAGCCCAGTAAGCGGCGAAAACGTAGGAGGCGGATAGTTCGTCACATCGTTATTCACCAGCGATCCGGCAAGCAGGGCATCCTTGTTCGGATTCCGCTTCGGCTGCCCCTTGGCATCCAACCCTTGGGCCCAGTTGTTCACCAAACCAAACTTGCTGGTCAGCAAATGCTCGCCAGTCACCCGATCCAACACAAAGAAATATCCATTACGAGTAGCCGTCATCACCAGCTTACGCATGCGGCCCTTAAACATCATGTCCGCCAGCACAGGAGTTTGCGTCGAATCCCAATCATGCGTGTCGTGCGGAGATGTCTGGTAGTACCACTTCATCTTCCCTGTATCAACGTTCACCGCCATTAGCGAACAAGTGAAGAGATTATCGCCGTCGCCGCGCCCGGTCGTATAAGCAGGCGTCGGATTACCCGTACCGTAAATGTAGAGCTTCGTCTCCGGATCATAAGAACCAGGAATCCAGGTAGCACCCGCGCCATGCCGCGCAGCATCCAAACTGATCCAGGTATCCGCACCCGGGTCCCCGGGGTTTTGTGGAGTGGAATAAGTCGTCCACTGCAAAGCACCCGTTTCCGGATCGAGCGACTTGATAAATGCAGGCGAGTCCATATCATTGCCAGTACCCACAATCACGTGATTGCCAAGTACCATCGGAGCATTCGACGAGAAGTACTGCTGATCGAATGGCGCAATTTCGTACTTCCATACTTCCCTGCCGGTCTTGGCATCCAGGCAAACCACCCAGTCGTCATTCAACTCAAAATAGATATAGTTGTGCCACATGCCAAGGCCGCGCGTCTGTAGCGAAGTGCCGCCGCGCGTCTTCCAGTAGTAATGCCACAACACCGTGCCGTCACGCGCATCAATTGCGTAAACGTTGCTCGGTGCCGAAGCGTAAATGATTCCATTGACAAACAGGATGCCACCGCCAAAACGCGCCTGGGCGCAAGTGTTCGCCTCGCCGGTCCCCAGCCCACCGACATTGATCCGCGCACCACGTCCACCGCCACCACCACGTCCGCCACCACCACCGCGGCCACCCGCTGGCGCAGCACCCGCCGGAGGTGTTCCATCCGGTCCGCAGCCAGTCTGAATCCCAGCCGAAAGCCATTTCAAGCTCAGGTTCTTTACCGTCAGAGTATTGACCTGTTTCAACGCGCTAAACCGCTTACCAGTAAGATCGCCAGAATAACTGGTCCATTGATCCGACAGCGGCTTCAGAATATCAGCAGGCTCCAGCCCTCCACCGGACTGTCCAATCAGTACCACCGGCACCAGAACGAGCGTTGTGAAGAAGAGTATTTTTTTCATGGGTGTCGTTCCTTTATTTCAGCGTCGCCAAAAAGGCGGTGACATCGTGCATGTTCTTGTTTTCCGGATCATCCATCTCCAACACCATCTTCTTATGTGCTGCGTTAGGATCAACTACATCCACTTTTGGAATGCCGTTCGTACGTGCCATTGATCTGCGCGTCCCATCAGGCAGATTGATGATGACCATGAAGTCATCCTTGCGGACCAGCGTGCCTTCCAGCTTCTGGCCATTGGCAAGCGTCACCGTCGCGGGGTTTCCACCACCGCCGCCGCGCCCACCGCCACGTCCACCCTGAACCCAGGCGTCCTGCAAACTCCGCGCATCGGGATATCGCGTCGCGATTCCCTTGAAGAATCCAGACAGCGAATGACAGTTCACGCAAGCTTTATTTACGTAAGCCTCACCAGCCTTAGCATCACCAACCAGCACATTCGCAGGATTTACAGTGCCGCGTCCGCCAGGAGGTCCGCCCTGGCCTCCCATCGTCGCCAGCACGCTCTGCAAGTAATCCCGGATCGCCATCAGATCCGTTTGAACCAGCGTCAGCGTTGGTGTGTGCTTGGCCACAGCCGCTCCAACTAGCTCACCAGCCTTATCGTTGTGGATACTACCAGCACGCAGCAAATTAGTCCCTTGCGGAGGTACACCCCGAAGATCGACAGCATGGCAAGAAGCGCAGTTTCTGTCATAAAGTCCCTTACCGCGCACCAAAATGTCCTGGGCAGCCAGCGGTCGAGTATACTGCGTAAAGCCTCCACGACGGCCAGCGCCGCGAGCACCTGGAGCAGCACCAGGAGCGCCAGGAGCAGCACCAGCGGCCCCGCGACCTGCAGCAGCACCTCGCCCAGCAGCAGGAGGAGGAGCAGCGCCAGCCGGAGGCGCTTGAGGTTGTTGTGCCAGCGCAAGTACCGTAATTACGGCACCTCCAAGCATGGCGATGATCAAACGTGGATTTGCGGTCATAAGGTGGGAATATATCACACTTGGAACACCAAGCGTTTGTTTCCGACATGTCTCCTCTCACAGATGAACGGAGGGAGCGAGTCGCTGGAATGGGTGCTTATGGTTAAAGCGGAGGAGGATGCTAAAAGGAAGCCGAATAGGTAGTGCCCGACATCAAGGCAGCGCAGGATCCCGCTCACGCAAACGGACTTCCGTATCAGACTTACATCAAGATGCTCCTCCACGAGGCGCTTGAAAAACAGCTCCGTTCCGCATAGAGCCTGAGACGGGGAAAGCGTGTAAGAAGGTGGTGGGCCCGCCCAGACTCGAACTGGAGACCTCTACCGTGTCAAGGTAGCGCTCTAACCAACTGAGCTACGGGCCCTTAGAATCAACTACTTACGAGCTTTCTAAACAGATTGTAGCGTTTCTCATCGGAAACTTTGCTACAGAACGTCTCGCCTCGAACCATTGTACTATACAAATCCTCCTTCAAAGCTTTTTCGAAACGCTCTGGAGCTGGAACAAATCAAACAACGGGTCATCGAACTGCGACAAGGTGGTGGTGCGCCCATCACCATCAACACCAGGAAGAAGAAGGTTCTGGCCACCTTTCCACGGAACAGGTCACTGGGATGGAAGACCTGCAAAAGGTCATGATGGGTTATATTGTTAACCAATGGCTCAACATGCAATCGTTAGTAAACTGCAACAACTCTTGGCTGTTGGCATACGAAGTGAGGCAGAAACGGTTTATCTTTGCGTAGAACTGCGCAAGCTCATGGAGCAAACTAATACCAAAGAGAAGTTTCCAGCGTTGAAGTTTGCCTGTGATTGGGTCGTGCACACGGAACTCAATGGTCCTGAAGCTCAGGGCATTGTCAGACTCTTCAACAATTACGAAGAATTACAGCAGGCGCCAGAGGACACATCGTCTGTAACAGGCAATACTGAGTTTTTGAAGCGATTGAAGGGCACCACCAGCCTGACCATAATCAGAGGGGAACTTTCCGATTTCCTTAGCCACTTACAACTCCCATCGCA
>Ga0315912_10002625_pt1 | contig 18811 bp, 15 predicted proteins | sample VfabasoilMG_FD_204469 | JGI IMG/M metagenome (GOLD analysis project Ga0315912, IMG submission 204469) | Garden soil microbial communities collected in Santa Monica, California, United States - V. faba soil | ecosystem: Environmental > Terrestrial > Soil > Garden | place: USA: California...
GTTCTTGTCGCGAAATGGGTGAATACAATGACTAGTAAACGCAAGCGCAAACAGAAGCTCCGGCGAAAGGAGAACGGGATCGAGATGTAACGACGCATGCCCGGCTTTTACCCGGTGCGGAGAGGGTTTGACTCCCTCCGATCCCACTCTGCGGTCCGAGGTGTTGAAGCGGCATGCCGGACTCTTACTCCGAGCGGCGCGGGTGCGACTCCCGCCGGACCGACGCCATTTCGGAATCGTCCAATTGGTAGGACTCGAGATTCTGAATCTCGCCATCCAGGTTCGAGCCCTGGTTCCGAAACCGAGACGGGACACGTGTGTCCCGCGTTCATTGAAAACAGAAAAGCGCAGCGTGACGACGTTCGAGGCATCTCGTGCGTGGCAGGTCTCCTGCGTGAAAGGCGGAGGCGGCTTCATCAACCGTCTCCCATTTTCCGAGGTAGGCATGTGGCAGGCCGGCACGGTTGTTACCCGTTGCTGATTGCACGTTCGACTCGTGCCCTCGGAGCTCAACGCTGGCGTAGCACTCGCGGGACTCCTAGCTGGTCTGGTGACAGCGTCGCGCTGAAGACGCGAAGAGCTCGGATCGAAACCGAGGGAGTCCACTGTGACGTGAGGGAGCTGGTGAACCCGACACGCTGTGAACGTGCCTGCGACGGGATCGAAACCCGTACGTCACCCCAACGCGCTCGCCGACGGATTCGGCGGACGGTTTCCTAAACCGACTTGCGGTGGTTCGACTCCATCCGGGCGCGCGATGCCACGTGAGTCCGCTGGCCGTGGACGGCGGCTTGTCAAGCCGTGTCGAGATGGGATCGAAACCCATACGTGGCGCAACGGGTCTGAGTGCAGGGCGCAACGTGGCCTCCAAAACCACGGAGCAGGGTTCGATTCCTTGCAGACCCGCCGCGGGATGTTCGAATCAGCGAGTCTGGCCGATAGGTGAGGCATCCGCCTTCCAAGCGGAACAGACGGGTTCGATTCCCGTGACTCGCACCACGCGGACGAGGCCGACTGGTGAGGCCCCTCGTTGCCAACGAGGCTCAGGCGAGTTCGATTCTCGTCGTCCGCTCCACATGACGCGCAGCTCCGGCGAGCGGCACGGTCTGCAAAACCGAAACGGGTCGGTTCAACTCCGACGCGCGTCTCCAATTCACGCTCCTGCTGGTGGACAGCGCCAGGCGTTCTAAGCCGACGCGGCTCCGTTCGATGCGGAGCGGGAGCGCCAGGTCGCGTTCGTCTAGCTGGCACAGGATGCGGGATTCTCAATCCTGCGACAGGGGTTCGAGTCCCCTACGCGACGCCACGGCCCCGCCGATGGACGGTACCGACTCTACGAAGGTCGGGACGGGTGATCGTTACACCCCGGGGCTGCCACGCTTGCTCTCGCCCGCGGATCGGGCGGCTGGTCTCCGAAGCTGGCACGCGAAGGTTCGACTCCTTCCGGGAGCGCTCATGACGGGCGAGTAAGACGGCTTCTACGTTGGTTTCACACGCCAGGAACGCCGGGTTCGACCCCCGTGGCCCCTCTCCCATGCCGACGACGTTCGGAACGAGCGCGCTTTCATACGGCGCAGCACGAGCGTTCGACTCGCTCCGTCGGCACCGACTCCGGGATCGTCCAACGGTAGGACGCGAGTCTTTGGCACTCGCTATCGTGGTTCGACTCCACGGCCCGGAACCCCTCTGCGCGTGGGACAGCGGTCGTCCACCTGTGACACGCCGGATACGCGTGGGTTCGATCCCCCGCTCTCGCACCACGCACGACTTTCCTTTTGGAGGACTCAATCATGACCCGCACCCTGCTCCTGACCCCCTGGTTCTTCCCCCTGCGAGTGATCCCGTGGGAAGCAGCCGTGAAGATGAAGTACGAAGGCACCGTCGACGTCGTCGTCGAGTACGCCGAAGAGGTGAGCTCGCCGAGCGTCACGTGGAAGGTGCCGGCGGTCGTGCGGCTCCGGAAGCTCGAGCGCAACGTGGCGCGCGGCGTGAAGTACTCGCGGCTAGCGGTGTACCAGCGCGATGCCTTCTGCTGCCAGTACTGCGGCGGAAGGTTTTCCTTCCGCGAGCTCACGAGGGACCACGTGGTGCCTCGTGCTCATGGCGGCCGAACGACGTGGGAGAACACGACGACGGCGTGCAAGGAGTGCAACGTCGCCAAGGGCTCCATGAGCTGCGACGAGGCCGGCATGTGGCCTAGGAACCGTCCCAGGCGGCCGGCGTCGCTCGGCTTCACGCCCCCCGTGCTCGGCGTCGACATTCCTCCCGAGTGGGAGGGGTTCACCGCGGGCTTCTGAGCCGATTTCCGCTACCTCCGCCTCTTCCCTCGGCAGGGAGCGTGGTCTTGTACCCCACGCTGATCGGGCTCGACACCCGGAAGAGGCTCCAGCAAGAGCAAGGAGCAAGGTTCATGCAGATCATCGAAACCAACAACGTTCCCATCAAGGCCTGGGTCGACGGCGTCGCGTTCGAGGACGCCGCTCGTCGCCAGGCGGAGAACGTCGCGAGCATGTCGTTCGTGCACAGTCACGTGGCGCTCATGCCCGACGTTCACTGGGGCATGGGCGCGACCGTCGGCAGCGTGATTGCTACGCGGGGAGCGATCATTCCTGCGGCCGTCGGCGTCGACATCGGGTGCGGCATGGTTGCGGCGCGCCTCGACCTCGCGGCCTCGGACCTTCCGGATTCGCTCGGGGCGATGCGCGGGGCGATCGAGGCGGCGGTTCCCCACGGTCGGACCGCGAACGGTGGCCCGAACGATCGCGGCGCCTGGCGCGACCCGCCGGCGGCGGTGTCGTCGGTCTGGGCGAGTCTCCGCGAGCGCTTCGACCGCATCGTGGAGAAGCACCCGAAGGTTGCCAAGGCGAACCACGAGCGCCACCTCGGGACCCTCGGGACGGGGAACCATTTCATCGAAGTGTGCCTCGACGAAGCGGGGGGCGTCTGGGTGATGCTCCACTCGGGCTCGCGCGGTGTCGGCGGCCGCATCGGCTCGTACTTCATCGAGCTCGCGAAGGCGGACATGCGCCGCTTGGCCGTCAACCTTCCGGACGTCGACCTCGCGTACCTCGAGGAGGGTACGTCGTGCTTTGACGACTACGTCGCGGCCGTCGGCTGGGCGCAGGACTACGCGCTCGCCAACCGCGCGCTCATGCTCGAAGCGACCGTGGCGGCGATCGCGAAGACCCTCCGCCGCAGCATCGGGCTGGCGGAGACGGCCGTGCAGTGCCACCACAACTACGTCTCGCGGGAGCACCACTTCGGTGCCGACGTGCTCGTCACGCGCAAGGGTGCGGTGCGCGCGCGCCTGGGCGATCTCGGGATCATCCCGGGCAGCATGGGAGCGCGGAGCTACATCGTCCGCGGCAAGGGCAACCCCCTGAGCTTCGAATCGTGCTCGCACGGCGCCGGCCGCAAGATGTCGCGCGGCGAGGCCAAGCGCACCTTCTCGCTCGCGGACCATGAAAGGGCCGTCGATGGCGTCGAATGTCGCCGCGACGCCGACGTGATCGACGAGACCCCCGGCGCCTACAAGCCGATCGACGCCGTCATGAACGCCCAGCGCGATCTCGTCGAGGTCGTGCACGAGCTCAAGCAAGTGTTGTGCGTCAAGGGCTGACGACGAGGCCTTTTGCTACGTCGTCCTCCGGCTCGTGGCCCGGCGCGGCACACGTCCGCCTTGCCGCGGTGCGCGTCGCGCGGCCATGGGCAGCGTCATCCCCGCACGGTGAGCCGCGTTCGAGCGAGAGCCTCTCGCGACGAGGGACCGCGGACTCTTTCGTCTCCACGTCTCGAGCATGAGCACGAGCGCGTGCTCGTCGAGCGTGAGCCCCGTGCCCCGTCGGCGCTGTGCTTGCGAAAGGCCCGACCGGAAGCGGTCACGCAGCGAATTTTTCAGGTAACAGTCGAACAGGAGTGGGTCCACGTACGACTTTCGGCACACGGCGCGGGTGTTGCCGAGCTCCGCGGCGACGCGGTCGAGCGCCTGCGCGAGCGTGCGGTTCCCGGCGCGGTCGCTCGTGCACGGGTCGGAGGCGAGCAGGACCTTGCAGGCGGTGAGTGTTCCGGACCAAGTCCTGAACTCCTTCGCGCTGAACGAGGGGCCCATGTTCGCGCGCAGGTACGCGTTCACGTCCGCCGAGCTCACGGCGCGCGGCGTGCCCCGTTCGTCGAGGTATTGAAACAGCCTATTTCCAGGCAGCTTGCAGCAGCGCCTCAGGTCGGCCACGAGCGAGCGTGCGCGCACCGTCGCGCGCCAAAATTTTTCCGCTCTTGCCGCGAAATCGGAGCTCGACGGTGTCCCCCACGATCTGCACGTGCCGTGTGCGCAGGGTCGTGAGGCCATAGGAGTCGTTGTCGTGCACGTACTTCTCGTTGCCGACGCGTATCTGCGTGCGTTCGAGCAAGCGCACGACGGTCGCGAGCACGCGACGCTTGCTGAGCTTCGGCGCGCGGAGGTCGCGTGCCACGGCGTGACGGAGCCGGGGCAGGGCCCGTGCGAAAGGCACGATGTCGGAATACTTCGCTCGGTCGCGCAGTTCCCGCCACTCCGGATGATAGCGGTACTGCTTGCGGCCGCGGGCGTCGTAGCCGGTGGCTTGCAGGTGGCCGTTCGCCGACGGGCAAATCCACACGTCTTTCCAGGCCGGAGGGATGGCGAGCGCCGCAATTCGCGCCAGGGTGACGGAATTCGTCACCCGTCGGCCGCGCGCGCCGAAGTAGATGAAGCGGCCGGGTCGACCGCGGCGCTCGAGTCCCGACCGTGGCGAGGCGATGTAGTCGAGCTGGGCCTTCCGCGCCGCGAGGCGCGCAGCGTCAAGCCGTGGATGTGGAGCCAGCCCTGATGGAAGCATCGAGACGGGTCGGAGCAACGAGCGTGCCGATGCACTTGCGGAGTCAGATCGCCCCAGGCGGGCGAATTTGGCGCCATCGCTTGCCGGCGATAAGCGGGATGGCGTGAGCTAGGGCGAGCTCTCGTACCAGACGACGTTGTTCGTGCCGATGGAAACGATGTCGGGCGCGCCGTCGCCGTTCAGGTCGCCCACGTCGATGCCGGAGACGGCAACGCTGCCCATGTCGAGCGGGAGCTTGTCCCAGCTCTGAGTCGCCGGGACGTAGCGGTAAATGAGCTGAACCATGTCGCCCTGCCCGCCGCCGGCGACCACCTCGTCGAAGCCGTCGCCATTGAAATCAGCCACCACCAGGCCGTGGCCGTGCTCGAAGTCCGAGCCGAGCACCTGGCGCGTCCACACGGCGGAGGCGTCCGTGCCGGGCGTGTAGATGACGCCGTCGGTGCCGTGCCACGGGTCGATGGTTGCGATGAAGGGTTCGCCGCCGAGATGGCCAAGGCCCACTTCGCTCGAGCCCTTGTTGGGTGCCTGGCCGCTCGCGCCGGCTCCGATGTGCTCGGCCATGCCACCGAGCGCGGGCCGGAAGAGGTCGACGCCGTCGTTTGCGGCCGTGAGGATGTCTTCGGCCTTGTCACCGTCCCAGTCGACGACGGCGAGGCCGTGAGCCGTCTCGAGGTGCGTGTCGTCGAGCACCTGGCTCGTCCAGGTGCCCTGGGGATCGGCGGGAATGGTGAATGCCGTAAGGGCGACCGCTCCGGCGTGGGTCGTCGCATCCGAGCCGACGCCGAAGATCGGCAAATCGAGCAGCTCCTTCCTGCCGTCCCCGTCGATGTCGCCCCACTTCAGGCGGTGGGAGGTGGGAACCGAGCCGATCGCGTGCAACGCCCAATCCTGACTCTGCGTCGGGTCGTCGGGAGCCTCAGCCCACGAGACGGTTCCGCCGCTCATGGTGTTGGTCATGCTGAAGTCGCTCGCGATCGCGATGTCGAGGTCGCCGTCGCCGTCGACGTCGTACGGGGCGCAGTAGATGAGCTGCTTGGCACTCGTCGTGATCGTGTACCTGGTCCAGGTCGGGTTCTTGAACCAGACCAGGCCGTCCGAGCCCGAGGAGAGGGCGACCACGTCGCGCATGCCATCGCCGTCGATATCCGCGATGACCGTGGTGTAGCCGGAGCTGAAACTTGCAAGGGTGTGTTTGATGAACGTCGGGAAGGTGCTGCTCCACTGCGCCCCGCCTGCTCCCGCCGCCGCGCTGCTCCCAGCCATGCCGGCCGCGTTGCCGCCCGCGCCTGCACCGGCGCCGTCCATCGAGCCGCCCGCGGGGCTCCCTGCGTTTCCCGTACCGCCGGCGGGACTTCCGGCCCCACCGGCGCCCATGCCGCCCGAATTCGCGCCCGCCGTTCCCCCGCTCGTGTCTCCAGCCTTGCCTCCATTCGGCAGCGCTCCGCCGCTACCGCGGCCCCCCAGGCTGGCGTCGCCCGCGGCATGACCTGCGCCGGCTCCTGCCTGTGGCGCTGTCCCCCCCGCGCCGCCCGTCGAGGTGACCCCTGACTTTCCTTCGCTCGAGCAGGCAAGGGCGAGCACCGCGCAGCCAAGAATGGCCCGTGAGGTGGACGCAAATCCGAGGTCCTGCCGCGCGGTCACAGCGAGTAATGCCCGCCGGTCCCGACGCCAGGCTGCCGTTCTTGGCGAAATCGTCGAAAGGTTTCGCCCGGACGCTCGACAGGGCCGCCAGACTCAGGTCTGTTGTCGTCGATGCGCGCGACGTTCGCCCCGGGTGGAGATGGGGCGCGCCTGAGCGATCCCGCTCTCGAGCCGAGCGAGGTGGGCGGTCATACGCTCCTCCAGCGTCGCCTGTCCTTGTACGGCAAGGTCCTCGTCGTCCAGAGCATCCTCTACTGGTTGATCTACGCGATCATCTGGGGACCGACCGTCGGTTTCGCGCGGTCGCTGGGGCACCTCGTGTCGTGGGACGTGGCGATGCTCACCGGGAGCTATTCGCTCTACTGGGTCGTCGCTCGCGGGCGGCCGCGCTCGGCGACAGTCCTCCTCGCCACGGACGTCGTGGGCAGCGTCGCGATCGGAATCGACAACCTCTACCTGATGCTCGGCGATCTCGGCACGATCTCCGGGGTTTTCGAGAACCTGATCGGGTTCATCTGCATCCTGCTCCTGCGCTCGCTGATCGTCCCGAGCACGGTGAAGCGCACGATCTTGTGCGGCCTCCTCATGTGTGGGCCGACAATCCTCGGCGTGGTGTTCGGCCGGCATCGCTTCGACGACCAGGCGCTGTCGTGGATCACCATGCTGGGCTTCAGCATCAACTGGTCCATCATCGCGTTGATCTTCTCCGGGGTCGCCTCCGCCGTGCTCTACGGCCTGCGGCGCGAGGTCCGGGACGCGCGCAGGTTGGGGCAGTACACGCTCGGTGAGAAGCTCGGGGAGGGCGGCATGGGAGTGGTCTACCGCGCCAGCCACGCCATGCTGCGCCGCCCCACGGCGATCAAGCTCCTGGCCGACGGCGGCGACGCGAGCCTCGCCCGCTTCGAGCAGGAGGTGCAGCTCCTCGCCAGCCTCAACCATCCGAACATCGTGACGGTCCACGACTACGGTCGCACCGCCGACGGCTCCTTCTACTACGCGATGGAGCTCCTCGACGGGATGGACCTCGAGAAGCTGGTCGCCGCCGACGGTCCGCAGCCCCCCGAGCGGGTGATCCAGCTCGTGCGCCAAGCGGCACGTGGCCTGCACGAGGCGCACGGCGTGGGGTTGGTCCATCGTGACATCAAGCCGGCGAACGTGTTCGTGTGCCGGTGGTGGGGCGAGCCCGACGCGGTGAAGGTCCTCGACTTCGGGCTGGCCAAGAACAACGCGGACCCGCCCCCCGCGGTCACGGGTCAAGACGTGGTGCTCGGAACGCCGCTCTACATCTCCCCCGAGGCGCTGACGGGCGCCGCTCTCGTCGACGTGCGCAGCGACATCTACTCCCTGGGCGCCGTCGCGTACTACCTGCTCACGGCGGAGCCGGTGTTCGCCGGCCGCACAGCCGTCGAGGTCTGCGCACAACACCTGCACTCGGTGCCCGTCGCTCCGAGCGAGCGCGTGGGCCGCGCCGTCCCCGCCGATCTCGAGGCGATCGTCCTCCGCTGCCTGGCGAAACCCCCAGGGGATCGCTACGCCACGGCCGCGGACCTCGAGCGCGCCCTCGCCGCCTGCTCCGCCGCCGCCGAGTGGACCGCCGAACGCGCTCGGGCCTGGTGGCAGCTGCACGTTGCCGCACCCGCACGCGAGGACGATGGCCGTGGCCGCACGGTCGAGATCGATCCCGGCACTCGTCAGGCGGCGCTCCGCGCGGCGCCCGGGTTGCCCATCGCGCGGCGGCACGAGTGATGGGCGCCTTCCGGCAGCTCACCACGCTGCTCGCTCTCGCCAGCTGCGTCAGCTGGGCACGGCCCGCCTCGGGCGAGGCCGCGCCTGACCGGGCACGTTCCGGTTCCTACTACGCGGTCCACGGTGCCGTGATCGGGGGACTCTTGGGGACCAGCTTCCTGTTCGTCGGCGAGCTACCGACCGTGCCGGGTGCCGACCCGCAATGGTTTCCGGGCGACCTGTCGGTCCGCCAAAATTGGGCGCCCGCAGCCATCGAGATCAGCAACATCACGGTGATAGTGACGATGAGCGCGCCAGTGCTCGCGGAGCTCGCCCTGGGCTTCGACTACCGCCTGCTCAATGCGGGAGTCGTCTACGGCGAGACGCTCACGGCGAACTTGGCATTGAACTCACTCGCCAAGGTTCTTTTTGCTCGGCCGCGCCCCTACCTTTACGGTCCCGGCGCTCGCGATCCCTCCATCGACGACCCACCCGAGCGCTACGTTTCCTTCTACTCGGGTCACTCGAGCACCGCTTTCGCGAGCGCCGTCGCCGGCTCCTACCTCTTTGCGGAAGGCGCAGAGGACGAAGGCTGGCGGGTCGCGTTCTGGGCCACCGAATTCACCCTGGCCGCTGCCACGGCGAACCTGCGAATCATCGCCGGCAAGCACTACTATAGCGACGTCGTCGTCGGTGCCCTGGTCGGCATCGGTCTCGGCATCGGTGTTCCGCTCCTGCACGGGGCAAGCTATGCGCCACGCCCCGTCGAGTACGTCGCCGCGGGGTCCGGAGTCGTGCTCGGTACCGCGATCAGTCAGCTCCTGCCGCTGGAGAACCTGGCCAAGTCTGAGAGCCCCGCCGCTTTGCTCCGGGCGCTGAAGGTCAGCGTGGTTCCCCGCGGGATGACGAGCGTCGGGGTCGAAGGCAGGTTCTGAGTTGGCGCAGGCTCGCCAGCCTTCTGCCGCCCCAAGGAGGCGGCGTAGGCGAGGTCGCGAGGATGAGGCCCTCGGGAAGTTCGCGTAGTAGTGTCGGCACTCACAGTTGAAGGCTCAGCCAGTCGGTGAAAGCGTGTTGCGGCTCCGGGACCTATTGCACGGCGCTCCCGCCTTAGCGCTTGCCCTGGCATTCGTCGTCACGACCAGGCCTGCACGTGCGGAGCCCATCGAGCCGCGCTCCGCCGCACAGCAGGTGCCTGCGCGCAGCGCCGAGGTGGGCCCTGCGCCGCGGTCCTCGGTGCAGGGATTCGACGTGCTCGCGAGCGCTGGCTGGGGGGCAACCACGGCCACGATCGGAGATCTCGAGCTTGCTCCTTACGGAGGAAACTTCGGGGTCGACGCGGGATACACGTGGGCGATTGGTTTTCGCCTGGGCGCGCATTTCGACGGCTCGCTCGGTCACGAGGTTCTGAACCGTCGCGATCCACGCATCGGGCGCGATTTCGACTTCACCGCGGACGCTTCGAGCCTCAATGGCGGGTTCTCGGTGGGGTGGGACCTGCGGCTCTACTCTGTCTTGCTCCGTTACACGCTGCGCCTCGGCGTGACCGCGATGCGCTGGGATTTCGCAGGGACGCGGCAAGATCCTGCGCAATTCGAGACGGTCAGCAGTCCGAGCATCGCCCCTCACCTGGCGCCGGGTATCGCCCTGCTTTGGCCGTACCGATGGTTCGAGGGCGGAGTCGGGTTCGACTACCTGGCCCAAGCCGAAGGCGTGATCCCGAGCGGGTTCGTCGGCAAGCTGCTGGTCGGGGTCAGGCCGTGAGGCGATCCCGGGCAGCACGACTCGCGTGCGCGCTCATTGCGCTCGCCGCGCGAACGGTCGCTGCGCCAGCGCCTGCTGCGCCCGCAGCGGCTGCCGTCGCGCCCACCGCAGGTCCCGCTCCCAGGGCACCGGGCTCCGAGAACGCGGCAGGCGATCTGCAGAGCCCCGAACAGGTGAGCACGCGCCACTCGGCGTACACGTTGCCCGCGAAGCTTTGGAGCCTCCAGGTGGGTGCGCTCGGCGTCGGCGGTGGAGACGTGGTCGCGCTGATGGGCGTCAGCTACGGGCTCGGCGCCGGTTTTCAGGTGAGCGCCAATCTCGCGCATTTCACCGTGGGCTTGTTCAATGCAGGCGTGGGTGTTCAGTTCATCGACACGCGCTACTTCGACCTGGGGGCCCGGGTCGGCGCTTGGTACGGTCACGGCAAGTGGTACTGGATCGCCACGCCGCTCGAGAAGAAGCTCATCTCCAAGCTCGACGTGATCAGTGTGCCGCTCGACCTGACGGCGAGCAGCGTGCCGACGCGCTGGCTCGAGCTCGACTTCAGCCTGGCCTACTCCTACGCGACTTTTTTCGGATCGTCGCCCAGCGAGCAATCGCCCTTCGCGGACAACGAGATCGGGCTACACCAATTCTCGTTGCGCCCCGGAACGCGCCTCTTCATCGCGGATCACACCGCGTTCGAGCTCTCGACGAAGCTTCCGCTGTACAGTGCGGTGCCTCTCGAGGGCAGAAGCCCCACGCTGCCGTTCAAGCGAACCTGGGCGCTCGAGGGAGGACTCCGCTCTCGCCTCGCCCGCGGACTTTTCGGAAGCATCCGCCTTCACTACGGCTCGATCTCGGACGTGCTCTACGGCGCCCGCATCTACCCCTCGTTCGAAGTCGAGCTTCGCCGCTAAGCGCAGCGCGCCCCCCCGAACCTCCCGTCCACGCGGGAGCGGGAGAAGAGATTCGAGCCGTCCGCACGGAATCGCCCGGCGCCCTGAGCGTCAGGCTCCCACGGCGTGCGCCGTCGGAACGCAAGGCCCGCGTTCGCGCAGCGAACGCGCACTCTCGACGTCCACCTTGGCAAAGCGAAACGGCAGGGATTTCGAGGGTTTCGGTCCGTTGCCTGCTGTTACAATTGCTTAAAGTAGCTTACCAACCCGAGCCGAGGCCCGAGCGTTCCACTGGTTACTCCTCCAAGGGACAAGAGTGGGGAGGGCAGGGGGGGCTCGGCGTGATCACGACGTCCACCCAACCTAGGAGAACGCGGTGGCATCGACGCCGACCCGGCGGCCCGACGCTCGGTGGCGTCTGCGAGCAGACTTTCGATGTTCACGCGGGGGCGCTGGAGCACTTCTGATGCGTGCGGCCCGGCACGCTCACAAGCGCGCGGCGAAGTTGTCGATTTGGGCGAGGTCGTAGCGGATGATCCCGTCGAAATCAGCTGTCCCGCGCACCTGTGCGGAATAGTCGGCGACGAAGAGCTCCGTGTCGGAGAGGCCAATCACATCGATGCCGTGATCTCTCGCGACGCGCCGCACGCGGTAGCTCATCTTGTCTTTCCAGTTGATGAGATAAACGTCGCATTCGGTCTCAGAGCAGCCCACAAGCGCGATCCACTGGCCCTGAACGGAAAGCACGCCCCCGGTGCCGACGGCGGGCAATGTCGGGCCTTTCTCCATCGCGCACATTTCGTTCGGGTCGGGCAGCGCGCACGAGTAGACGGTCGCGGTCTCGAACAGCCCGTCCGACGCGCGCTCTCCCGTGACGGCGAGCCAGGCTAGCCGCTCTACGGAGAGGCCGACGCGCGCGGCACGCCAGGATCCTGCGGCCGCCGGCCAAACATCGCTCCCAGGTCGCCAACGGAGCACGCGGCCCTCGCCCACGAACTCAGTCACGATGACGGTGCCGTTCGAGGCGAACGGATAGAACATCGCCCCGGTCGTAGATTAGAGAGTCGTGACTTCGGCGCGCGAGGGGTCTGCCGCGACCAGAAGCTGACTGAACGAATCGAGCCCACCCCAGCCGCTTCCGTAGTCGAAGCCGTCGAACACCCAATCAACCGGTGGCGACGGCCACACGAGTTGGCCGACCGAGGGATCGACCCACCCGATGCGGTACTGAAAGTTGCCGACGCGCGGAAAGACTCGAAATGTCGAAAGGCTCGGCGTCCCGCGACTTGCGCGAAGCACCGACCATCCTCCGCGATCAGCACGCTCGGCTTGCCGTCCCCGAAGCCATAGGTTCCCATCAAGTACACCGTCCGGTCTGACTCGATGCGCGACGAGAGGGAGATGCGAAGCTCGCCATCGACCATTCGGGCCGAGGTTCCGAGAACGGCAGCGAGCGACGGGGTCCCGGGGATCACATCCGCGCGCCGACAACCCGCCCCGCAGCTCGTGAACGCAAGCCCCGGATGGATCGCGCGCGGGTCGCGCGCGGCGCGCGTGATGCAGCCCGGCAGCGTGTCGACCGGAGCCCAGGCCGAGGGATCGTACATCCAGTCGGGCGCGCCAAGAGGAGCTGTGGGCGGCGGGTGATTCTCGACGGAGGCGCCCGCGTTAGACACGCTCGCGTCGTCACTGCCGCCTTGTCCGCCGCGGGCAGCGGAGCTCGACCCTGCCGTATGGAACACGGTTTCGCTTCCTCCACGGCCCCCGGAAGCGCCTTCGTTTCTGCGCTGAATCGGCGTGCTTCGGCACGCAACGACAGCGCTCCATACAAAGGTGCCGGCAAGCGCGGAGCGGATGCGTACGCCCCTGGCTCGTAATGTGCGCCACGTCGCCCGCATCGAGCAGCGAGCATGACACACCTTTAGCTTGGCTAGAGTGGGCCGCCCGCCACGCGAAGGCGCTGGACCCGCTCGCTCAACCGGACGCCATTGCGAAGGACGTGGACCGCGCAGCGGCAAGCTCGTCGTGAGCCAGTTGTTCACCGGCCCGTTCTGGTACGGCTACCCGGGGTGCATCACGTGGGGTACCATGACCGGCACGATGACGGCGCGCGTCCCTGCCTACGAAGCAAGGCTCAGCGTGCAGGGCGACGAGCCCGCGTTCAACGAGGATGGCGTGGACCTGACGCAGATCCGACGCTTCCTTGCGCTGACACCGCTCGAGCGGCTCGTTTGGGCTGAGCAAACGGCAGCCGAGCTCGATGCCCTGCGCAGCATCGCGCGCGTGAAGGTCCCTGGTCGTGGAAAGCGCTAGATACCTTCCGCTCTTGCGGGTGCTCGTGACGCATGAGGTCGAGTTCATCCTCGTCGGTGGCCTTGCAGCCGTGCTCCAAGGAGCGCCTATCGTCACCGGCGACCTTGACATCGTCCATCGCCGGACTCCCGAGAACGTTGCGAAGCTCCTAGCTTCGCTCAGCGAGCTCGAGGCGGTCTACCGAATCGACCCCCGCCGTCTCGAACCAACGGAAGCGCACCTTTCAGGACCCGGGCACGCTCTCTTGAGCACCAAGTTCTGCGACCTCGATGTACTAGGGACGATCTTCGCCGACACCGGCTACGAAGGGCTGATCGATGACGCGCTCGAGCTTGAGCTCGGAGACATCACAATCCGGGTGCTGGACCTCGAGCGGCTGATCCAGTCGAAGGAATACACGGGCCGCGGCAAAGACCTGGCAGTGCTCCCTGCGCTCCGCGCAACTCTTGCGCAGAGTAAGAAGACCTAGGGGCGTCTATCGCGCACGAGGAGGTTGTCGCTCGTGTTGGCTTAAAGGAGAGAAATGAGCGACCGGCTGGTCACCCAGAGCAGCATGTCGCTCACACGTCGCAACGGGACGTAATGGAAAGAAAAAACCGGCCCCCTTCGAGGCCGGTTTTGTAGAGCGGGAGAAGAGATTCGAGCCGTCCGAACGGAATCGTCCGGGGCCCTGAGCGTCAGGCTCCCACGACGTGCGTCGGTGGAACGTAAGGCCCGCGTTCGCGCAGCGAACGCGCACTCTCGACGCGAGACCGTCGAAGCACCCTGCCGCACCAAGCGAAACGCCCGCCCCCTGGAAGGGGCGGGCGTTGAGCGGGAGAAGAGATTCGAACTCTCGACGTCCACCTTGGCAAAGCGAAAAGGCAGTAATTTCGAGAGTTTCGCTCCGTTGCCTCCCGTTACAACCGCTTGAAATATCTTAGCAACCCGAGCCGAGGCGTTTCCCGAGCGTTCCACTGGTTACGCCTTCAAGTGAGGAGAGGGCGGAGGGCAGGGGGGAGGAGCCGCGCGAGTTGGGCAACGAGCCAACGAGGTGGATGGGGCGTCGTCTAACTGGCGAAGGTAGGGATTCGAGCCATGAGCCGTTGACGAGTCGACCCACGGGCCGGGAAACGTTACGTCGACGTCGACGACCGTCGGGGCGTCACTGAAGGCCGTGATGGGTGGCATGAGTGTCACGGAGGCCGTCAGTCGCAGGGGAGCGCTCGGGCTCCAGGCCGTAGCCTCACCGCCGCCCGAGTAGGGATTCAAATCCCACACCGAGTCGAACTTCCCCCACTCGCCCTGCGTGCCATCCTTCATGCAGAGCACGAAGTACCCTTCGATGAGCGCGGGGGGTGCGTCCTTGGTGGTCGAATTGCCGTCGCAGGACCAGGCGCTGGTGTCACAGGTCGACACCGGGACGGGGCGCCGTCGCGTCCTTGCGGATGCTGAAGTGCGTCGAGAGCCACCACAGGCTACCATCGCCATCGAGCGCGCAGCCCGCGACGCCGAAGGGATCCTCGGTCACGATGACGTGCCGTGCGGTCGGTAGTCGCCGGGGGGGCTGCTGACGACGTGCTGTGCCCCTTCGTCCATCCGCTGAAGCGCTGGCGCAGGGTGCCATGAAGCGGCCTTCTATTCGCTGTCGTCTTCCACTCGGTGCAGTCGCGGAAGCCTGGGGACTCGTCGTCGCTGCAAGCCGCAAGGATGCTGAGGGCCGTAGCGGCGGCGAGTAGCCTAGGGTGTTTCGGCGTACCGAAACCGTCGCCTTCGTCGATGCGATTGACGCGCATCGGGAAGGGATGTGTTCGCGGCCGACGCGGATCTTGCCCCCGCTGCTCGGGCGCCAAGCGCTGGATGCAGGCCGCCGCTACTGATGAGGGTGCACGCTAGCTGCTCGCGCGGCTCGGGCTCGCGCCTCGCCCACCGCCAACTCCGCCCCCCGTCTCCGTCTCCACTCGGGAATCTCGAACTGCCACTAGCTCCGTGAGCGCATCGGCAGAGCGAGAAGGCGCGCGCGTGCGGTGCAGCCAGCCGCAGCGTCGCATTCGCGGTGGTCATCACTGATCGGACGGCGTCGTGGCTCCCACGCCCTGCCGTGTTTGACCCCTCGTATCACTCACGGGCTTCCAGGCGTTCTGTCAGCGAACCCCGATCGCTGTTCTTCCAGCTAATTCTTCCTTCGCGCCGGGACGCAGGGGGTAGTTCGAAGCGTCTGGACCTCGGGAAAAGCCGGAGCTGGTCATGTGATGAGCAAGCCTTTGAGGGCGCGCCTGGCGCGACGGTGACCGGTGGTCCGGTAGCGCCGGTGAACGGACGCATTGAGCGTGCAGACGAGAGCATCCTAGGGAGGATGCTCTTGATCGAAAGAATTGTTCATGTCCGCAGTTTCGACGGAAGTTGAGCGTACTTCCGCTCTGACTCTCAATCCAAGGGGTCAATGGCCCCCACTGAATTTACCGAGGTTGCGTGTATTGCTGATTGAACCGGCTCGGTTGCCATGTTTAGCCTTCGTCGACAACGGCGGGAGAGGTAGACCATGAAGCGAGTCATGTGGGCGGCGGGAGTGGGTTGCCTGTTGTGTGCCATCGGCTGCAGCCGGGCGGAGAAGCACCAACCACCGATTGTCCAGACTCTTGCACCCGTGACCACGGGGCCGTGCTCGTTCATAGCGCCACCTTCGGGCGGAGCCGTTACCAACGTCACCATAGTCGTGAAGACGCCCGCGGGGGTCCTCCCATCCGACCTCGCGCTCGGCACGGACCTCGGCGCGTTGCGACAAGAGAACGGCGTGCGGCTGATCAAGGACTCTGGGGGCTATGCATCGTTGTCCAGCGTGGAAGCGAGCGCGAGGCTCTTCCTCGGAACCGACGGCCAAAGTCAGAGCGCGTATTCCGAGCTCACGGGGGTTGACGTCGGGGATCGCACGCACCTTCACGGCGTCGTGAAGACCGCGAACACGTACACGCACGGCTCGAATGTGCTCGTGGACGGCGGCGTCACGCAAAACACGACCCTCAAGCCGTTGGCCGTCTTGTCCTGGAACGTCGCCTTCCCCACGCTGAACCGTGGAAGTTGCGACCTTCAGCCCGATCAGACCGAGACCATCGATCCCGGCACCTACGGCGCCATCACTGTCAAGGCACGTTCGCACCTCAAACTGCGTACCGGTACGTACTACTTCACGAGCCTCTCTCTGGAGTCGACGGCAATCCTCAATGTAGACAACGCTGCCGGCCCCGTCTTCGTCAACGTGAAGAACGGGTTCACGTGGAACGGCTCGGTGGTCGAGACGCAACCCACGAAGGGCAATGTCGTCTTCGCCCTCGCCACCAGCAGCGCGGTAAACGTGATGACGGCCATTCGCGGAATCGTCGTTGCACCTTCCGCTTCTCTCACGCTGGCGTCCGACGGCTCGAGTGGGCACGTTGGATCGTTCTTCGCCAAGACGTTGACTGCGCAGGCGAATGCAACAGTGCATCAGCGCCCGCTCTCGTCGAGCGCCGTGTGCCCGGGCGCGACCGACTGCAATGCACTCTGCCCCTGCGGCTCGGGAGGGCTCTGTCAGGTCGACGGCGACTGCCAATCGGGCTTCACCTGCCAGCTGCCGTCGGGCGGAGGCGCGAAGGTCTGCACGCTCACCAGCATCGACGACGGCAACCCTTGCACCACCGACGCGATCGTGGGCGGTGTCGTCGCCCATACTCCGGTCCCCGCAGGGACGAGCTGCTCGGACGCTAACGTTTGCAACGGCGCCGAGACGTGCAGTGCGACCGCGGTCTGCGTTGCAGGCACGCCGCTGAACACGAACGACAACAATTCCTGCACGACAGATGCGTGCAACGTCCAGACGGGGGTGACGCACACTCCGGTGGCTGCCGGCACGAGCTGTTCGGACTTGAACGCGTGTAACGGCGCCGAAACCTGTAACGGCACGGCGGTCTGCGTGGCGGGGACGCCCGTGAACACGAATGACAACAACCTGTGCACGACGGACAGCTGCAATCCGTCCAACGGCGTCGTCACGCACGCCCCGATGGCTGCCGGCACGAGCTGCTCGGACGGGAATGCCTGCAATGGTGCCGAGACGTGCAATAGCACGGCCGTCTGCCTCGCGGGACCGGCCGTGGTCACGGACGACCAGAACCCGTGCACGGCCGACAGCTGCAATCCGGCGGACGGCACCGTCGTGCACGCTCCGGTTGCCGCAGGCACGAGCTGCTCGGACGGGAATGTTTGTAATGGTGCGGAGGCCTGCAATAGCTCCGGTACCTGCGTGCTGGGAACACCGGTCGTTTGCGTCGCGTCGAACACATGCCACGACCCGGGTACATGCAATCCGGCGAACGGTCTGTGCTCGAACCCGGCCAAACCGAATGGGACCTCCTGCGGCGACAGCGACGCCTGCAACGGCGCCGAGACGTGTCAGTCCGGCACGTGCACTGCCGGCACCCCAGTGGTCTGCGTCGCGTCGAACGCCTGTCACAGCGCTGGTACTTGCAATCCAGCGAACGGCCAGTGCTCGGATCCGTCGAAGCCAGACGGAACGAGCTGCGACGACGCCACCGTGTGCAACGGAGCCGAGACGTGCCTGGCCGGGACGTGTAAGGCGGGCACACCGCCGATTATCGAAGACGGCAACCCGTGTACGACCGACGCCTGCAACCCAACCACAGGCGTGAGTCACAACCCTGTCCCGCCGGGGACGGGGTGCGCGGACGGCAACGCGTGCAACGGTGGCGAGACCTGCAACGCGGTTGGCGCGTGCGTGGTCGGCGCGCCGCCGAACCTGGACGACAATAACCCTTGCACGACCGACCAGTGCGATCCCGCGGCGGGCATCACTCACACGCCCGTGCCAGCTGGGACGAGTTGCAGCGACGGCGACGCTTGCAACGGAATAGAGACGTGCAACGCGAATGGGCTATGCGCTTCCGGCACTCCGGTAACCTGCACGGCATTGGACCAGTGCCACGACGCGGGCAGTTGCAACGCGTCGACCGGCGTCTGCTCCACGCCATGGAAGCAAAACGGTGCGTCGTGCAGCGACGCCAACGCTTGCACCCAGGGCGATGCCTGTCAGTCCGGCGTATGTACACCCGGTAGCACGGTTACCGCGGACGACGGCAATCCCTGCACGACCGACAGTTGCAGCCCATCGTCCGGCGTGAGTCATAATCCTATCGCGAACGGGACGGCTTGCTCCGTGGCGAGCGCATGCAGCACGGCCGGCGTCTGCGAGGCCGGCTACTGCACCGGTGGGACCACTGTCAGTGTCGACGATGGCAATCCGTGCACGGCGGATGCTTGCAACCCAGTCTTGGGAGTGACCCATACGCCGCGCCCGGAAGGGACCAGCTGCTCCGATGACGATCTCTGCAATGGTGACGAGACATGCGACCCAGATGGGACTTGCGTGGGCGAGCCGCGGTCGTTCGCCGACGACGGTGATCCGTGCACCGTCGACATTTGCGATCCCCTGACTGGGGGCGTGACCCGCCATAGTTGCCCGACGGTCGATCGGACGGTAGCAACGATTCCGGCCGATACCTTGAGCTGGATCTACACGGGGACCAACCCGATCCAGCTTGGCGTCCAGGCGAACGCCATCGAACGGAGGCGCGCGACACTGCTCACGGGCCATGTTCTCGAGCAGGA
>Ga0315912_10002626_pt1 | contig 18808 bp, 21 predicted proteins | sample VfabasoilMG_FD_204469 | JGI IMG/M metagenome (GOLD analysis project Ga0315912, IMG submission 204469) | Garden soil microbial communities collected in Santa Monica, California, United States - V. faba soil | ecosystem: Environmental > Terrestrial > Soil > Garden | place: USA: California...
ATCAAATACATACATGCCAGAGCTATGATCGATGGTGTAATCGTTCGTGCCTTTACCTTCGATTTTCGAATAGAAAATCTTAAAATTACCAAGCGTCTCTGCTGTCTCTTGTAAGGTTCCACGCAAGCCAATAAAACGTTTGTCGAATGACGGCACAAATTGGGCCAGCACTTCTTGCGTATCACGTTGAGGATCAACTGTCACGAATAGCACTTGCACCTCGTCAGACTTATCGCCCAGCACTTTCATGGTTTTTTTCAGATCAATCATGGTGGTCGGGCATACGTCCGGGCAGTGGGTATAGCCAAAAAACAGCACGACCACTTTGCCTTTGAAGTCACTCAGCGTACGTAATTTTCCTGTGTGGTCAGTCAGTTTGAGTGGTTTAGGGAAATCTGCGCCTGTAATATCGGTGCCGATAAAATCACCTTCGACTTTAGTAACGCCGCCTTGTGATTGGTTACATGCGCTAAAAAACAACATTAAAGTGATTAAAAACAGGTTTCTCATGGCAAAACTCCAATAAACTCTACGTTTTGATTTTAACATGCTGAAAGAGTTGCAAGCTTTAGTTTACAATATTGTTTTTACGTTTTTTAGAGACAAGATATGGCAATACCAAGTTCTATGGCAGACCGTGACGGCGTTATTTGGTACGACGGTAAATTAGTTAATTGGCGCGATGCAACAACGCATGTGCTCACCCACACCTTGCATTACGGCATGGGCGTGTTCGAAGGCGTTCGCGCATACAAAACAGATAAAGGCACTGCGATTTTCCGCTTGCAGGAACACACCGACCGTCTGTTCCGCAGCGCGCATATTTTGGGCATGAAGATGCCTTACGACAAAAAAACAATCGCCGAAGCACAGCGTGCTGCCGTGCGTGAGAACAAGCTGGAATCTGCCTACATCCGCCCCATGGCGTTTTACGGAGCGGAGGCGATGGGCATTGCTGCCAAAACCCTGAGCACGCACATCATCTGTGCGGCATGGAGCTGGGGTGCCTACATGGGCGAAGAAGCCATCACCAAAGGTATCCGCGTTAAAACCAGCTCGTTCGCACGCCATCACGTTAACATCACCATGTGCAAGGCTAAAGCCAATGGCAATTATATGAATAGTATCTTGGCGCATCAGGAAGCCGCACAGGATGGCTACCATGAGGCCTTGCTGCTAGATGTAGATGGCTTTGTTGCGGAAGGTTCTGGCGAGAACATCTTTATCGTTCGCAATGGCAAGCTTTACACGCCTGATTTAACCAGCGCTCTGGAAGGCATTACCCGCGATACCATCATACAACTCGCGGCTGAAATCGGCTTAGAGGTGATTGAAAAACGCATCACGCGTGATGAAGTCTATAGCGCAGATGAAGCCTTTTTTACCGGCACAGCGGCAGAAGTCACGCCGATACGCGAGCTGGATAACCGCGCCATTGGTAGCGGTACGCGCGGCCCGATTACCGAAAAATTGCAGTCATTATATTTTGATGTAGTTAAAGGTAAATCGGCTAAACACGCCAACTGGCTGACGCTGGTTTAGATTTAAAACATGTCCGACGTAAAAGAGATAGAAATCACCGCGAAAGACCTGCCGTTACACTGCCCTACCCAGGCTGTTGCGGCTTGGTCGTCGCATCCGCGTGTGTTTCTAGATATCGCAGAAACAGGGCAAGTGGCTTGCCCTTATTGCGGCACCAAATACAAACTCAAAGCAGGCGAAGTAATCGGACATCATTGAAGCGATTAGTACCATGCCAAATAATCCACTTGATGAATTTAACGGCAAACTACTTGATGGACTGGAGTTTTGCTCCAAGGTTTATGCCCTTTTCGAGTCCATAAGAAACGCAGATGACGGTCCTTCTCGCCTCCGCATGCGGCCAAGCCCTATAGGTATAGAGAAGAAGCTTCTTGAAGAATTGCTTCCTATTTGTAGATACGTACAAACGAATTATCGAATTGGCCGGTATATTTCAATACGTTGGATAAATGGCACTCAAACATATGATGCTGAGATATCTCAACGCGGCACATATGTTTCAGATAATTACTATCCAGCAGACGGATACCTTGAAGTTACTTGTACGATGCATCCAAAGAAATACCTAAAAAGGGAGTTGCTGGAAACAAAAGGAGGATGTTTCGGACTTGAAGGCATTAGTCGCTTAAATAATGGCGGAATTGAATCAATCCCAGTCGGTTATACGAACAAAGAATTCGTTCACTCATATAGCAAAATTGTACTGGAGCAAATTGCTAAAAAGGCAAAGATACTTTATCCGCAATACACTACTCTCGTTATCCAATGCACGCTAAATACCGCCTACATGCCAGATGAATGGGATATGCTTATTACTCTAGTGAAAGATGCGATGCCAGAAACTTCATTTCAGGAAATATACTTATATAACGAAGTGGGTCAGTACAACCACAGTTTTTACCGGAACCATAATGCCTAGCGCGTTATGCCCTATAACATTAAAGATGGCTCTCTTCCACACGTTTTCCCCACAGCTTTTCAGTCACTTGGCTTGCATTTTCAGCTTCACTATTCGTCCAAAAATACACTTGGGCTTTTTGCTGACTTGTCGATAACAATTCTTTTTCTTCTAGCTGACGTTTTAGCTGTTTCGCTACCGCGGCGCCTGTATCAATGAGCGTGACATTCTCGCCGACAATCTCTTGAATCACATGCTTTACAAACGGGTAATGCGTGCAGCCAAGCACGATGGTATCTGCCCCCTCAGCCAATAACGGCGTGGTGTATTGGCGGATTAAATCTTTGGTTGCAGGCGCAACCAGCTCGCCGCGCTCAATGCATTCCACCAAACCAACGCAACCCTGCGTGACCACTTTTACATTGCGTCCATAACTTTCCAGCAGCGCGGCAAATTGTGCGCTTTTGAGCGTGCCGACAGTCGCCAGCACACCGATGACGCCATTCTTGGTCGCCGCCGCAGCCGGTTTCACCGCAGGCTCCATGCCGATAATGGGTAGCGTATATTTAGCGCGCATATCATCTATAGCCGCCGCTGTGGCGGTATTACATGCAACTACTAACGCCTTAACACCTTTTGCGATTAAAAAATCGGCAATCTCAAAACAGCGCACTTTAATCTCGTCCGCCGTTTTGTTGCCGTAAGGTGCGTATTTGCTATCTGCCACGTACATTAAATTTTCATGCGGCAGCAGCGCATGAATGTGCTTGAGCACCGAAATGCCGCCTACGCCGGAATCCATGACACCAATTGGGTTATTTTTAAGTAAATTATTATGCATGATTTATAATGAGCGAATTATATAGGATTATCCATTGGGCAATCGTTTAAGCAAAATCTACACACGCACAGGTGACACTGGCACCACAGGCTTGGGCGATGGCACACGCGTTGCAAAAGATAGCCTGCGAGTTGAAGCCATGGGCGATGTGGATGAATTGAACTCGGTGATTGGTTTACTGCTCATAGAATCAGTTTCTGACAAAATCCGCACTTGCTTGACTGACATACAGCATGATTTATTTAATATAGGTGGCGAAATCTGCATACCAGGCTACGAGATGGTAAAAGCCGAACGCGTGACTGCATTAGAGAATATTCTGGATGAATTTAACGACACATTGATACCCTTAAAAGAATTTATTCTACCCGGCGGCAGCCGGGCAGCAGCTTATTGCCATTTAGCGAGAACCGTTTGCAGACGTGCCGAGCGTAGGATGCACACATTAAATAGCCACGAAAAAATTACTGAAGTATCGCTGCAATATATCAACCGATTATCAGATTTGTTATTTGTGTTGTGTCGTATATTGAACAAAGATGCAAGTGTGCCCGATGTCTTGTGGAATAACACTTACGGCAAATAAATGATCAAAAAACTTCTACAGAAAGTTTTTAAAAAACGTGAAAAAGCTGCCATAGCGATCAATCAGGCGGATAGCAACCTCCCTAACGCTGCGATAAAGATCCCCGCGAAACAGCTAAAAATCAATAAAAATCAGATTAGCCAGGCTGCACTTAAGACCTGTGATGGCTTACAGAAGGCTGGTTTTCAGGCTTATGTGGTCGGTGGTGCGGTTCGCGATTTAATGCTGAATTTTCAGCCCAAAGATTTTGACATTGCCACGAATGCTACACCTGAACAGGTAAATAAGATATTTCGCCGTTCACGCATGATAGGTCGCCGTTTCAGGCTGGTGCATGTCATGTGGGGCAACGAGACGATTGAAGTTTCGACTTTTCGTGGACATCACCAAAGCGATGGTGACGCACAGGTAAACGACAGTGGGCGCATTTTGCGCGACAACATCTTCGGCAATATGGAAGAAGACGCCGTGCGACGCGACTTCACCATCAATGCCATGTATTACGACCCTGTCAGTGAGACGGTGCTGGATTTTCACAATGGCGCAGCTGACATCAAAGCTAAACTGTTACGCATGATTGGCGACCCGAAAACACGCTACAAAGAAGACCCTGTGCGTATGCTGCGCGCAGTACGATTATCAGCGAAACTCGGTTTGAAGATTGAAGCCAAGACACAAGCGCCGATTTTAGTATTGGCAGATTTGTTGCAGGATGTGCCACCGAGTCGCCTATTTGATGAAATGTTAAAGCTATTCTTATCAGGTCACGCGATTGAAAGCATCAATATCTTACGCGCGCAAAACTTGCATCATGGCCTCCTGCCTTTGCTGGACGTGGTACTGGAGCAACCGCTTGGTGAAAAGTTTGTGATGCTCGCATTGAAAAATACTGATGATAGAATCAATCAGGGCAAATCTTCCAACCCAAGCTTTTTGTTCGCCGCGCTTCTTTGGCATGAAGTGTTGAGTGCTGTACAAACCTACAAAAACCATCATCCGCCGATTCCTGCTTTATACATGGCAATGGATGAGGTGATTGGCGTGCAGGCAGAAAAACTGGCTATTCATAACCGTTTCGTCTCTACCATGAAAGAAATCTGGAGCATGCAACCGCGTTTTGAGCAACGTGCAGGTAAGCGTCCGTTCGGCTTGCTAGCTCACCCGCGCTACCGCGCTGCCTATGACTTTATGTTATTGCGTTGCGAATCCGGTGAATTGCCGATGGAAGTTGGGGAATGGTGGACAACTTTTGCCGATGCTAATACAGAGACGCGTGCCGCAATGCTGCTGCCTGATACTAATCCAAAAAAACGTCGCAAGCGCAGACACAAGAAACCTGCAGTCACCCAGGAAGCAAGTACTAATGCCTAAGGCTTTTATTGCTTTGGGCAGCAATTTGAATGAGCCTGTAAGCCAAATAGGACGCGCCTTTCAGGCCATCGAAAAACTGCCAAAAACACAAATCGTGAAGCAATCAAGCTTATATAAAACCGCTCCTGTGGGTTATGACAATCAACCTGACTTTATTAATGCGGTTGTGGAAGTAAGCACAGATTTGAGCCCGCAATTACTAATGAAAAGCTTGTTGGGAATTGAACAAGAATTTGGCCGCGAACGTCCTTTTCCCAACGCGCCACGTGTACTGGATTTGGACCTATTACTGTATGACGATTTAATTTTGAACACAGAATTACTCACACTACCTCATCCGCGTCTGCATTTACGTGGTTTTGTGTTGCTGCCGCTCGCAGAGATTGCACCTGATTTACATCTCGCATCGTACGGGAATGTTGTAAAATTAGCAGAAATTCACCGAACACAAGAAATAGAAAAGTTGGTCAGTAAAAACTAGCATGAGTATATTTGATAAATTTCCCTATATCGTGATTGAAGGCCCGATTGGCAGCGGCAAAACCACGCTGGCCAGAATGCTTTCGGATAAGTTTTCGACTGAGTTACTCTCTGAAAAAGCCACAGAAAATCCGTTTCTGTCGCGTTTTTATCAAGATGCACAGCGCTATGCTCTACCCACACAACTGTTTTTTCTATTTCAGCGCTCACGCCAGATCGCCGATGTGAATCAACGCGATATGTTTGCAAAACCGATTGTTGCAGATTTCTTTTTGGAAAAAGACCCCCTCTTTGCGCGTCTAAATTTAGATGACGAAGAATATTCGCTTTACCATCAGATCTATCAGCATTTACATTTAAAATCACCCAGCCCGGATTTGGTGATTTATCTGCAAACCCCCGTCGATGAGCTGGCTGAACGCATTGGAGAACGTAACATCAGTTACGAACAAGATATTCCACGGGAATATCTGGAGCGCTTAGCAGATGCTTACAGTGAGTTTTTTCATAGTTACGATGCCTCGCCAATATTGATTGTGAACAACGAAAAATTAAACATCATCAAAGATGAAAGTGCATTGAATTTGCTGGTAGAAAGAGTCGGTCAGATTAAAAGTAGCCGTGAATATTTCAACCCAAACTTTGAGTAGTTAATTTGAATCTCCCCGAACTTAAACAAATGGCAGCCCGTGGCGAAAAAATAGTCATGCTGACTTGCTATGACGCTACCTTTGCCAAGTTAATGGAATTGGCAGGCGTAGATATTTTACTGGTAGGCGACTCACTTGGCATGGTATTGCAAGGCGCCGAGAATACCTTGAATGTGAGCATGCACCACATGACATATCATACAAAGAGTGTTTCTGCTGGCGCCCCAAACACTTTCATTGTCGCCGATATGCCACTCGGCAGTTATGAGCATGATAACGAAGCAGCTTACAAAAATGCAGAATGGTTAATCAAGTCGGGTGCCCATATGGTGAAGTTTGAAGGTGGCGGTAGCAGGATCAACACTGCGCGCTATTTGGTCGAACATGGCATTCCTGTATGTGCACATTTGGGATTCACTCCACAGTCGGTGAATCAGTTGGGGGGTTACAAAGTGCAAGGAAAAACACAGGAAAGCGCTGAGCAAATCCTAACTGATGCAAAAGCCATGAGCGACGCAGGCGTGAGTTTTGTGTTACTGGAAATGGTGCCCGCAGAACTTGCTAGGAAAATCACAGAATGTATTAAAGCGCCTACCATCGGTATCGGCGCAGGCGTTGACTGTAATGGGCAAGTGCTTGTTCTACAAGACTTATTGGGAATATATAATGGACCAGCCAGTAAATCGCCTACCGAATTTAAATCACCGCGTTTTGTGCGTAACTTCTTAAAAGAGACGAATAGTGTGCAAGATGCTGTTGCTGCCTATGTTAAAGCGGTTAAAAACAAAACCTTCCCCGCGCAAGAGCATAGCTATTAACGGGAAATTACCCGTACGCTTTTATCTATATAGATCTTTTTCTATCACTTTGTTCAAATATTCAGTGTATCTCACATGATCTTTAGTCAAGTGCTCCACCCACCAACTGCGTAGATATTTAAGCAGAATCATAGGGTCTTGCTCCAATAGAGCCTGTTTGGTCGCATATTCTGCATTGACATCAAAATTCTTATATATTTCTGCATGTCTCATCAAGGTGATATGGTCAGCACCAAGCTTCTCTAAAATACCTTCTTCAGTTTTTACATGAAAACCCACACATGTTTTAATAATCTTAAGCGTTGGAGTCAACGCTGTTAAACCCCAACCTTGATTAATAAAAAAATAAAGGGAGTTAATAGCTGCTACGATTGCATGATGCTGCTCGTCTATGATTGGAACCTGAACCGATTGTTTCTCATTCCAAACAATATATAACGTCATGTTCAAGAGTAAACTCCTTAATCACATAAATTGGCAGGCAATTGGTCTGAAACATCATATCTTGATTTGCTATATGGGAACAATAGCAAAATTTTTCTTCACGGCTGAGCGGTTAAGTATTTGATACAATACTGCTAATTTATAAAATCCGTTTAAATTCTGTGATAAGCAGAAACCTAAAAGCACAATGCAAATCATCCACACGATCAGAGAGCTACATACTAAACTCAGCAATCAAACGCGCATCGCTTTTGTTCCCACCATGGGCAATCTACACGCAGGGCATATTCATCTTGTAGAAATTGCCAAGCAGCATGGAGATTGTGTAGTAGTGAGTATTTTTGTGAATCCGCTGCAGTTTGGACCGAACGAAGATTTTGATAGCTATCCGCGCACATTAGAGGCAGATTGTAAAAAGCTGGAGGGTCTGGCAAATATTGTATTTGCGCCTAGTGTCGCTGAGATGTATCCCGGTTTCGAGGCTAACAGTCTAAACCAGACAATGACGATCAATCCGCCGCCGATTGCCGATGAGCTTTGTGGCGCTAGCCGTCCTGGGCATTTTGCAGGGGTAGCAACCATTGTAATGAAGCTGTTCAATGCAGTACAACCAAATGTTGCCATCTTCGGTAAAAAGGATTTCCAGCAACTCTTTATCATTAAAGAACTGGTAAAACAATTTAATTTGCCGATTGAGATCATTGCAGGTGAAACAGTGCGCGAAGCTGATGGACTGGCGATGAGTTCGCGTAACGCTTATTTAAGCCCTGCAGAACGAGCCTCTGCAAGCCAATTAAATAGCGCCTTGCAGGGCATCGTTTCTGCGGTTAAAAAAGGAGATGATGATTTTAATCTCCTTGAGAAAGAGGCAGCTCGACAACTTAACGAGCATGGTTGGGTGGTAGATTATATATCTGTCCGATCAGCCACAACGCTCAAGCATGCAACAACGAATGACGAGAACTTAGTCGTGCTTGGTGCGTCCAAACTTGGTAGAACGCGCTTAATCGATAGCATCGAAATTAATGCTTAGATATTTCTAACATTGAGCCATTCAAATAAATTAAGGTAGGAATTAATGACAATAATAAAACTTCGTTTTCTAAAAATAGTAACACTGACTCTTCTTTTAACCTCAACGATTAACGCTTGTGTTTCCAGCGAGTCTATTAATAATCAGCGTGATGACGAAGAGACGAGTGTCGAGTTGCCAGGCAATATTCAAGCCTTAAGAGATTTCGCTTATGGTCCAGACCCGAAACAGCGTATGGATATTTACATGCCCAGCCATCCCGAAAATGCGCCAGTATTACTAACAATGCATGGAGGAGGTTATGCCAGCGGCGACAAATCTAAAAGAATGGTCTACATCAACAAAGTGAATCGTTGGGTTCCTAAAGGGTTCATCGTTATTTCAGCAAACACACGCAAGCTGCCGGAAGCGGATGGTTATGCACAAACTGAAGATCTGGCGTTAGCGATTGCAACCGCACAGAAAATGGCTCCTGAATGGGGTGGCAATCCGGACAAATTTTTCATCATGGGTTTCTCATCCGCTGGACAAATGGTTAGCTTGTTATGTGCAAAACCTTCGCTTGTCACCGACATTGGTGGTCGACGCTGGCTGGCTGGATTTTCACTTGATAGCTCTTCCATGAATATTCCCGAAACGATGGGCAGACAGCATGCGGGATTTTTTAATAAAGCATTTGGCGATGATCCCGCTAAATGGATTACCGCTTCACCGATCGACCAGCTAAATGAAAACTCCATTCCACTATTTGCATCGTGTTCAAGCAAACGTAAAGACCAACCTTGTGTAGAGACTGAAGCATATGCGGAAGCCGCCAAAAAATTGGGGATACGCGTTGAGGTTTCTCCTCAGTTCTTTAGTCACGGCGGAATGAATGCTAATGTAGGGCTAGGAAACGCCTATACTAGAGCGGTGGAAAGATTTATGGCAAGCGTGGACAAAGATGTTGAGCATCGTCTTGATCTGGATTGAGATTTATTGAAGGCGAACTTTACTTTATAATGATACTTATCTGTTTTTAAAAGTCATAACTTAATGCAAAGAACCATGCTCAAATCCAAACTGCACCGCGTGCATGTCACCCATTCCGAATTGGATTACGAAGGCTCCTGCGCCATAGATGAAGTTTTATTGGAAGCAGCTAATATTAATGAATACGAACAAATCGATCTCTATAATGTAACGAATGGCGAGCGTTTTAGTACTTATGCGATACGTGCTGCTCGTCATTCAGGAATCATTTCTGTGAACGGTGCTGCCGCACATAAAGCAAGCCCTAAAGATATTATGATCATTGCAAGCTATGCACGTTACTCAGAAATCGAGTTAGAGAAATACGCACCGCAATTGGTATACGTGGATGCTAGTAATCGTATCTTGGCACAAAAAAAACAAATCCCCGTACAAGCAGCTTGATATTTATTTAAAAGAGGATTGATTTGTTAGAAGCAATCGCCATGAAAAACGCGGTGGTAGACGCGTTAGAAGATATAAAAGGTTTTGATATCACTGTACTGGATGTACAAAAACTCACCAGCATGACTAGTTACATGGTGGTGTGTAGCGCCAATTCAAGCCGTCATGCCAAATCACTGGCCGACAATGTCTGCGTAAAACTAAAAGAAAAAGGGGTTGATGTACGTGGATTAGAAGGCGAAAAAGAAGGTGAATGGGTGCTGGTGGATTTAGACGATATCATCGTGCATATCATGATCCCTGCTACTCGTGCTTATTATAATCTCGAACAGCTATGGAGCCAGGCAGAAAGCCATCGTAGCACTTCAAAAGCAGCTTAATCATAATGAAATTACGTATCATCTCAGTCGGTCATAAAATGCCCGATTGGGTTGAAACCGCATGTACTGAATATTCCAAGCGCATGCCGCGCGAGCTTTTTATTGAAATTATTGAAATAAAACCCGACAAGCGTGCCGATGGTAAAAATAGTGCAGCTGTGCAAGAAGCCGAGGCTAAACGTATTGTAGATGCTGCTGGCAAAGATTATTTGATTGCTTGCGATGAACATGGGCAACAGATTTCCACCCTACAACTGGCTGACAAACTTAAGTTCTGGCAAACTTTGGGTAAAGATGTGAGCATTGTGATTGGAGGCGCAGATGGCTTACATGCCAGCTTGAAACAACGTGCAGATTGGCTTTGGGGATTATCTAACTTGACCTTACCCCATGCTTTTGTACGTGTGCTGCTATGCGAGCAGCTTTATCGGGCCTATAGTGTCACCCAGAATCATCCTTATCACCGCGAATAGCTTATATTTATCCCATGCAATACGACAAAACGCTCGTTTGGTTTCGCCGAGATTTGCGCGACTTCGATCATGCTGCGCTCTATCATGCACTAAAGTCTTCGCGCAAAGTCTATTGCGCGTTTATTTTCGATACGGAAATCCTCGATAAACTTAACAACAAAATTGACCGTCGTGTCGAGTTTATTTGGGAAAGTGTACGCGAGTTAAAAGCCGCTTTTCAAGTTAAAGGTGGCGACTTAATCGTTAAATACGGCAAAGCCCGTGAACTTATTCCCCAACTTGCCCTAGAGCTTGAGATAGACGCAGTGTTTACCAACCGTGATTACGAGCCAAGTGCAGTTGAACGGGATGCTGATGTAACAGCTCAACTTAGAAAAAACAATATCGAATTTCACGATTTCAAAGATCAGGTTCTTTTTGAGAAAGATGAAATCCTGACTCAAAATAACACGCCGTATACGGTATTTTCGCCCTATCGCAATGCCGTCCTTAAAAAGCTGGATGATTTTTATCTGCAACCTTATCCTGTTGATTCATATATAAAAAATATAGGGAAAACTGCGCCCAGCGAATTAATCAGCTTGGAAGCGATGGGTTTTATTCGTAGCAATCTAAGTTCCTTACCACTACCAACAGGCATGAGCGGCGGTGCTCAACTGTTCGCCGATTTCGAAGACAGGATGAATCGCTACAAAGACACACGCGATTTTCCTGCAGTAAAAGGTGTTTCTTATTTATCAGTACACCTCCGTTTTGGCACAGTCTCCATCAGGCATTTGGCAAGGAAAGCCAGAAACCGCGCCAATATTGGCTCTCAGACATGGTTAAATGAGCTGATTTGGCGCGATTTTTATTTTCAGATTCTGCACCACAACCCGCACGTAGCCACAGGAGAAGCTTTTAAACCAGAGTTCAAAAACTTAAAATTTCCAAACGATAAAACTTTGTTCAAAGCATGGTGCGAAGGCAGAACAGGTTATCCGCTAATCGATGCAGCAATGCGACAAATTAACCAGACGGGCTTCATGCATAATCGGTTGCGTATGGTAGTGGCAAGTTTTTTAGTAAAAGATTTACTCATTGATTGGCGCTGGGGCGAACGTTACTTTGCTGAACACTTGATAGACTTTGACTTGAGTGCGAATAACGGTGGTTGGCAATGGGCAGCCTCTACCGGTTGCGATGCACAACCATGGTTTCGTATCTTTAATCCCATTACTCAAAGTAAGAAGTTCGATCCACAAGGAAAATTTATCCGTAAATATATTCCTGAATTAGCCAAGTGTAGTGACAAAGAAATACACGCGCCTTGGCAAATTCCGTCACATCGTCAGAAATCTATCGGAGTTGTTATTGGCGCTAATTATCCTGCTCCTTTAGTTGATCATGCAGCTCAGCGAGTATTGGCATTGAATTTGTATAAAATGTGAGTGCTCAGAAGTGAATATTTGGATATCAACTCTTGAGGGCATAGTTATTGCTTTAATCTCCTAAGCATGTTGCAGGTAACGTTGTTTTTATGCAACATCATACAGAGGACCTTACGACGCAGTTTTAAACTGTAGACAAGCATACAGTAGTTAGGGATAATGCTGTAAATATGTGCGTGATATTCGTAAGAATTAACAACTAAAATAATTAATTTAAGTGGTACAAAAATGCAAAACAAACTAAATAAACTATTAATTTGCTTTAGCCTAATCTTCGTAGTTACAGGATGCGCCACTCAAGCCAATAAAGATCCGCTAGAAGGGGTCAATCGCGGCATCTATAAATTTAATGATGTTGCTGACAAAGCAGTATTTAAACCTGTGGCGACCGTGTATAAAAATGTTGCCCCTACCCCTGTGCGTAAAGGGTTTAATAATTTCTTCAATAATCTCGGATCCATTACCACTGTTCTGAATGATTTATTACAGCTTAAATTTGCTGACGCGTTTACAGACGCTGGCCGCTTTATCATTAACAGCACTTTTGGTCTGGCGGGATTCATAGATGTGGCCGGCATGGATAATATTCCAAATCGTAAAGAAGACTTTGGCCAAACCCTTGGGCATTGGGGTGTAGGAAACGGACCTTATTTAGTGTTGCCATTCTTGGGTGCCAGCACCGTGCGTGACACCACCGGTTTAGTATTTGACACTGTCACTACCGACCCGATTACTTATACGCATAATATCGGCGAAATACGCTTGCATAACCAATTACGCGCCGCCCAATTCTTAGACAAACGTACTGAGTTGTTAGACGCGAAGGATATTGTGGATGATGCTTCGCTTGATCCTTATGCGTTTATGCGCGATGCTTATTTACAACGCCGCGAAACATTGGTTAACGATGGTACGGTTTCCTCACCTTCAAATGATGGCTTTGAGCCGGCTGATGAAGATGTAGTGGATGCGGCGCCCGAAGAACCTGCTCAGGAAGCGAAATAATCCTAATTCACAATAAAAAAGCCCCGGTCTCGGGGCTTTTTTATTTGTTGCATTCTATTCGCCTGCTGCAACAGTCATACGCTCTATCAAAATAGAACCTGTTTGTTTTGAGCTTTGTTTAATAGCATCATCGCCAATTGCAACAATCTGATTCAGCATTTCTCTCATATTGCCCGCAATAGTAATCTCCTCTACGGGATAAGCAATCATGCCATTTTCTATCCAGAACCCTGCTGCACCACGCGAATAGTCGCCTGTAACCATATTCAAGCCATGCCCAAGCACTTCAGTCACCAATAAGCCTGACCCCATAATCTTTAATAGCTCGGCAAAAGTTTGGCCTGTAGATTGCACAATTATATTATGCGCGCCGCCCGCATTACCTGTGGTTTGCAAGCCCAGTTTACGTGCTGAATAGCTGCTAAGCACATAACCTTGCAAAAGGCCATTTTGCACCAGTTTCCGCGAATGCGTTGCTACACCTTCGCTATCAAATGGACTACTTGCGACTGCTTTTTTGAGATGCGGTAACTCTTCGATATTTAACAAAGTTGCGCCTACCTGTTTACCCAAACTATCTAATAGAAATGATGATTTTCGGTATAAATTACTGCCTGAAATTGCACTAATAAGTGATGAGATAAGACTTGAAGCCAGATTCGATTCAAATACCACGGGATACTGCCCTGTTTTGATTGGCCTAACACCCAAACGGCGAACTGCCCGCTCGCCCGTTAACTTTCCTACAGATTCCGCTGACTCCATGTCGCTTGCATCTCTAGCATTGGTGTACCAATAATCGCGCTGCATAGCATCGTTTTCTTCCGCAATCACCGAGCAACTCAGGCTGTGACGCGAACTTGGATAACCCCCAACAAAACCGTGAGTATTGGCATAAGCAAACACGCCTTCACTGCTAGAAACACTTGCGCCTTCAGAGTTAGTAATGCGCTTTTTATCTACTTGCAATGCAGCTGATTCGCAGCGTTTTGCAATTTCCAACGCTTCATCCACGCTTAATTGCCATGGATGATATAGATCCAAATCTGGAGGATCTTTTGCCATTAGACGCGCATCGGCCAATCCACAAAACGCATCTTTTGCTGTAAATTTTGCGATATTACAAGCCGCTTGCACCGTATCTTTTAGTGCTTGTTGGGTTAAATCCGAACTGCTTGCGTGACCTTTTTGTTGTCCAAAAAAGACTGTTAGTGACACTCCTTTATCACGGTGATATTCGATATTTTCAGTCTCGCCCATTCGTACCGAAACACTCTGCCCTGTGCCAAAACTCACTTCGGCTTCGGCGCTGGAGGCACCCGCCTGCTTCGCAAGCTTTAACACATCTTGGCTAATTTGTTTTAACGTCTCTAAATCCATTACACTTCATTACCCATCAATAAAACTGCTATCATACCGTGCATCAACACAATTCACGCCGCATCATGTAAAAAACATGCAGATCGATACAGAAGAAAATTTAATTGTTAGTAAAACCAAGCTTAAAGCTGAGGCCGATGCACAGCAGGCAATTGGCAGAAAACTGATTGACCTCCCTAAGGAAAAATTGGCCAAACTAACACTGCCAGAAGCCTTGCTGGATGCGGTTACCGAGGCCAAACGTATTACATCTAACGGTGCAATTCGCCGTCAATTACAATATATTGGCCGCTTGATGCGTGACGTCGACACCGCTCCGATTGTAGAGCAACTAAAACGTTGGGAAGGTAAGCATAATAAAGAAAATGCGCGCTTTCACGGCCTCGAGCGTTGGCGCGACAGGCTCATTAATGAATCCGTTACTCCGCAATCCAATGTGTTGCAAGAGTTCGTCTCGCTATATCCTCATGCAGATATTCAGCAATTACGGACGTTGATACGCAACGCACAAAAAGAACAAATTGCTAACAAACCACCCAAAAGCAGTCGGGATCTATTTAAGCTGCTGAGGGATGTGTCAGAAGCCAAACATGCAACTGATGGTGCCCAAACAGTGCTAGCAAAAGAAGAATAAGCATGAATACAATTCTTATCCTCATTTTTGTGCTTGCCTATGCCGCCATTGCTTTTGAACACCCACTTAAAGTTAACAAAAGCGCACCTGCACTCATTGGTGCTGGCTTATTATGGACGGTATATGCACTTAGCGCCGGGAATGTAGGTGAGCAGTTAAACGAAACCGTTTCTGGTACTGCGCAAATTATCTTTTTCTTAATGGGGGCAATGACTATTGTTGAAGTGATTGATGCGCACGATGGCTTTGATGTTATCACGGAAAAAATTAAAACCACAAAAACGGTCACTCTGTTATGGCTGGTAGGGTTTGTAACTTTCTTTTTAAGTGCTGTACTCGACAACCTAACAACAACTATCGTCATGATTTCTGTGGCAAGAAAACTACTTGGACAAAGGGAAGATAGACTGTTTTTTGCAGGCATTATTGTCATCGCTGCAAATGCTGGTGGCGCATGGTCACCACTGGGTGACGTGACGACCACAATGCTGTGGATTGGAGGTCAAATCACCGCATTGGCAATCATCAAGGGGCTATTTATTCCATCCCTTATCAATATGGTAGTGCCACTGCTTGTGGTAAACCTCATGCTTAAGGGTAAGCAGATAGAGGCACCGAAGGCTAAACCCAGCAGCGCTGTGCAGTATCAAACAAACACGATTGAAAAAAAATTGATTTTTTACACTGGGTTGATTACCTTATGTTCCGTTCCAGCATTTAAAACGGTAACACATTTGCCGCCATTTATGGGCATCTTATTTGCGCTAGGCATCCTCTGGTTGCTTAGCGAAATACTACACCGCAAAAAAAGTGATGCTGAGAAGCAGCACCTGACATTGGTGACAGCTCTACAAAGAATTGACATGGGTTCTGTGGTCTTTTTTATCGGCATTTTGTTAGCAGTAGCCGTGTTGGAACATGCGCACATCTTAGCAGAGCTTGCCGAGTGGCTTGATAAAACGGTTGGCAATCAAGCGATTATTGTGACTCTTTTGGGACTTGCCAGCGCGGTTGTTGATAACGTGCCCCTTGTAGCGGCCTCTATGGGCATGTACCCACTTTCACAATATCCTGCGGACTCCTTTATTTGGGAATTTCTGGCTTACGCAGCTGGAACGGGTGGCTCAATCTTGATTATAGGGTCAGCCGCAGGCGTAGCAGCAATGGGCTTAGAAAAGATTGAATTCTTTTGGTATGTCCGTAAATTTAGCTTACTTGCGCTAATTGGTTATTTAAGTGGTGCTGCAGTATATGTTCTTCTAAGTTAATTTTTAGAAAACTAACGACTGTTTAAAGTCGCTTTTGTGATAGCGGCCTCACCACTGCGCTCGTAAGCAATTTCTACCGTTTTGCCCTGGTATTGTCGTGCAGCAACAGATAATTCCTCCGGTTTTTGTAGCTCGACATCGCCGATTTTACGCAACACATCGCCACGCAATAAATTAGCCTTGGCAGCTGGAGAATCTTTAATCACCGCCAATACTTTTAGACCATCTTCAGGCACCGTATCTTCGCCAGCGGGTTTCAATTTAATCACATGCACTCCCAATAACGGCATCGGTAGCTTGGCCCAGTAGCTAGCATAATATTTATATTGCTCTTCATCTTGCTTTAGTACACTTTCATCCACCTCACCCGTAGTTTTTGCGGCGCGTTTAATCGCTTCGATTTTAGAAATTGACGATTTTTTAGAGGCATACTTGCTATATACCAACACGGTATCAGCTTTTATGCTTTTCGCGTGCTGCAAGGCCAAATCAGCAGATACGTCACCCGCCTCGAAACCACTACTCCCCATCATGTCGTAACCATTTTCCAGCATACTGATGTTGTCATCTTCTTTATGGTTACTCACAAACATTTTGGTATCAGGGTTCGCTTGCAATGACTGTAAATCACCGTTATTTTGTGCCTTATAATTTTTCTCATAGGGATTCTCGTCAGCTTGAGCAAGCTGCATTGTAAAAGCCATCAAGCCCAAGATAAGTATTTTTTTAATCATTGTTTTAGCCCTTTATTTTGTCATGCTATGATAAATGACAGAAAAACATGTGAACAATTCAATGCATACACAATATATTAAAATAGGTCTTGTTTCCATAAGCGATCGTGCAAGCCAAGGTGTTTATGAGGACAAAGGCATTCCCAGTTTGGGTGAATGGCTTAAGCAGGCACTTATTTCACCCTTCACACTCGAAACACGATTGATTGCGGATGAACGAACGCTCATCGAAAACACATTGATTGAACTAGTGGATACTGCAGGTTGTCATCTTATCCTTACCACAGGCGGTACGGGCCCTGCTTTACGTGATGTCACTCCGGAAGCGACGTTAGCCGTGGGAGAAAAAGAGATGCCAGGCTTTGGGGAGCAAATGCGTCAAATCAGCCTTAATTTTGTGCCAACAGCCATCCTCTCTCGCCAGGTTGCGGTGATTCGTAAGCAGTGCTTAATCATCAACCTACCTGGACAACCCAAAGCTATTGCACAAACACTTGAGGGACTTAAAATAACAGACCAGAACAATGCTAGTAACATAAAAGTACATGGTATTTTCGCCGCTGTTCCTTATTGTTTGGATCTTATAGGTGCGCCTTACATTGAAACGAATGAAGCTATTGATAAAGCTTTTCGACCCAAAAAATAGTCCATGAGATTAACGTGATACAGATTTTAGATAAAACATGGCAGCGCTGGATTAATGAAAATTTCCAACGTGGCTGTCTTAAAAATGACATGTTAAAAACAATGCTGGATGCAGGTATTTCAGAAGAAACAGCTCGCTTTAACCTCGACTCCTATGAAACTGCCCGCACCAAGACCAGTGCCTTGCCAACCGACGAATTCAAGCAAGAAGCAAGTTATTTGTTCCAACATGAAAATAACTTAATCACAAGCGATGGACAAACGATTAACATCGCGATGCGAGTTGAGGCGCCAGATATCGTGCTTTTGGATAACTTCATGTCACATGCAGAATGTGATGAACTGTGCCAACTTTCAAAAAATTCGCTCACCAAATCCACGGTAGTGGACGATGCTACAGGCGAAGGTGTCAGTCATGTTGACCGTACTAGCCAAGGCACGCATTTCACGCTTGGGCAAAATGCGCTAGTAAAGAAAATTGAAGCCCGCATTAGTGAAATTACCGGTCTGCCGGAAATTAATGGTGAAGGCATACAAATTCTGAATTATGTAAGTGGTGGCGAATATAAACCGCATTTTGATTACTTTCCAGATAACGAAGGTGGTCGTGCCAATATGGTTCAAGGCGGGCAACGTATCATTACCATTATCATGTATTTAAATGAGGTCACTGCTGGAGGTGCTACTATTTTTCCGGAGATTAATCTTAGCGTTTTTCCTAAAAAAGGCTCAGCGCTTTATTTTTCGTATTACAACTCTCTAGGTCAGGTAGATCCTCTT